>Ga0315899_10004286_pt1 | contig 15441 bp, 11 predicted proteins | sample LakEriMetagenome_2_FD_203518 | JGI IMG/M metagenome (GOLD analysis project Ga0315899, IMG submission 203518) | Freshwater fungal communities from buoy surface, Lake Erie, Ohio, United States - Buoy 4 MA112 | ecosystem: Environmental > Aquatic > Freshwater > Lake | place: USA: Lake Erie, Ohio... | reverse complement strand
CAGCGCCGGAAGATATTTTTGTGGTGAATATGGTTGGAAATAGTCTTACAGCGCTTGAGAAAAAGCAGGGCTATCGTTTGCTTTGGGATGGAAAGTCAAGTAAAGGCTGGACTGCAGCTAATGGATCTCCATTTCCTGCTGAAGGCTGGCAAATCGAAGATGGGATTTTAAGTGTTCAGAAGGATATTCCTGGTGAAAAAGCTAAAGGAGGAGATATTGTAAGTGAAAAGGAGTTCTCGGCGTTTGAGCTAAAGTTTGATTTTAAACTAACAAAGGCTGCAAACAGCGGACTGAAATATTTTGTCGGCAATTTAGGTGGCTCAATGCTTGGATTAGAGTATCAAATTTTGGATGATGAAAACCATCCTGATGCAAAAATGGGAATCAATGGAAACCGCACTCAGGCATCCTTATATGATATCATGGCATCAAAAAAGATTCCCTATTCATTAAAAAAGGTGGGTGAGTGGAATCAGGGTATGATCAGAGTTTATCCTGATAATAAAGTGGAGCATTGGTTAAACGGCATCCGGGTGCTTACGTATCAGCGTGGATCGGCGGACTTTATCCAAAACATAAGCTTGAGCAAGTTTAAGGCAGTCCAGGGATTTGGTTTATCACCAATGGGCAAGATTCTATTACAGGATCATGGTGATGAAGTTTATTTTAGAAGTATTAAAATAAAGGAGCTGAAGTAAGGGATTTTAAAATTATTAACGCAAAAAAACCCCGGATTTAAGCCGGGGTATGTGTGCCCAGAGGGATTCGAACCCCCATCAGCCCGTCCGAACGGCGTTCAGCCGGGCGGGCAGAACCGGAATCTGCAATTCTATCTTTGTCCGAATGGCCTTAGCCTGGCAGACATTGAACTATGAAAATTAAGTGTGCCCAGAGGGATTCGAACCCCCATCAGCAGAACCGGAATCTGCAATTCTATCCATTGAACTATGGGCACCTATTCAAATGTTGAAACAAATATAGTTATTCCACTAGCCGCGGCAAGGACTAAACATTAAATCTGAAATGCATGATATCTCCATCCTGCACAATGTAAGTTTTGCCTTCCACACCCAGTTTACCGGCTTCTTTACAAGCTGCTTCAGAACCAAGATTTACAAAATCATCATACTTAATTACCTCAGCACGGATAAATCCTTTTTCGAAGTCTGAATGGATAACACCAGCAGCCTGTGGGGCAGTAAAACCCTGAGTAATAGTCCATGCTCTCACTTCCTGCACGCCAGCAGTGAAATAGGTAGCAAGCTTTAGTAATTTATAGGCTGCTCTGATTAATTGGGTTACTCCAGATTCGCTAAGTCCCAGATCTTCAAGAAACATTTGCCGTTCTTCAAAACTTTCAAGAGAAGCTATTTCTGCCTCAATTTGAGCTGAAATAACCAAAACCTCTGCATTTTCCTCCTTAACAGCTTCACGAACCTTATCTACATATTGATTGCCACTTACAACCGATTTTTCATCCACATTACACACATACATTACCGGCTTCTCGGTCAATAAAAACAGGTCGGCGATAAATTCTTTGTCTTCTTCACTGATAGGAGCAGTACGCACCGATTTACCTGATTCAAGATGTGCTTTAACAATATTGCATACCTCATAGGTCTTTTTTGCATCCTTGTCATTACCGGTCTTAGCCATTTTTTCAACCTTCTGAATACGTTTTGAAACAGCATCAAGGTCCTTTAACTGCAATTCAGTGTCAATGATTTCTTTATCCCTGATCGGATCAACTGAGCCATCTACATGGATCACATTATCATCATCGAAGCAACGTAAAACATGTATAATAGCATTGGTAGCACGTATATTTCCGAGAAACTGGTTTCCAAGTCCTTCACCTTTGCTGGCACCTTTTACAAGTCCGGCAATATCCACTATCTCAATCGTATTTGGCTGAACCTTAAGCGGTTTTACAAGTTCTGCAAGTTTGGTTAAACGGGGATCAGGTACTGTAATGACGCCGATATTTGGCTCGATTGTACAAAATGGAAAATTCGCTGCCTGCGCTTTTGCGTTCGATAAACAATTAAAAAGTGTAGATTTTCCAACATTTGGTAATCCGACTATACCACATTGTAATGCCATTTGAGTTGTAGGTTGTAAGTTGTAGGTTGTAAGTTATAGGTTGTAAGTTATAAGTTGTAAGTTATAGGTTGTAAGTTGTAAACTTTAGACTTCAGACTTCAGACTTCAGACTTCAGAAGTCGTCTTATTTTTGCGCAAAGATAGAATTTTTGTTCTGAGTTTTTCTGTCACTTGATGAACAGAATATTAAAGCATTCCTACACATCGATTAGAATTTCCCAGAATGGTCAAAAATTGCAGGTATTAGGTTCTGTACCTCTTACTTTCATTTTTAAAATGAATACATTCCCACTTTCCGGGTATTTTTTCAGCTCATCTTCATTCAAATCTCCCTTTGCAGTAGTGATGATAAGATGATCAAGATTCTCACCCACAAAAGCACAGGAAGTTACATGTGGAACGGGTATTTCTATCTTTTCAAGAAGATCACCGTTTGCCGGGTTCCAGCGGTAAACTCCAAAACCTCCCCAATGTGCTACCCATAGCATGCCTTCACTATCAATACACATTCCATCAGGTGTGCCCATTTCTTTGGGTATAAGAACTGCATTTTTCTCAAACAGAATAGCACCGCTGTTTGCATCAAAAATATAGGATTTAATGATTTGAGTCGGACTGTCAATAAAGTACATTCGTGTGTTATCCGACGTCCAGGCCATGCCATTGGAAATAGTAAGATTGCTCAGTTTTTTTTCGATACTGAGATTTTTATCAATGCAGTATAAGGATGCAGCACCCGGCTTGAAATCCATATCCATAGTTCCGAGCCATAATCTGCCTTTGCTATCGCATTTAGCATCATTGCAGCGGTTGTTTGTAATCTCTGATTCAATATCCAATAGCCACTTCAGCTTCTCGGTAGTCAAATCAAACCGGGCAATTCCGGCATTTAAACCAAGTATCAGATAATTTGCCTTGCCGGGGCAAACCATAGTGAGCCTGCCATCAAATTTACAGGTTTTGGTTTCTTTGCTAAGCCAATGGTATTCAAATAACATACCTCGCTCAATGTCCACCCAAAAGCATGAATTTCGTTCGGTATGCCAAAGTGGTCCTTCGCCCAGCAGGCAATGAGCAGGGTAAAGGAGTTCTGCTTTCATTGTTATTGATGATTTCTTAGAGGTCAAAAGGTGAGGGACTAATACAAGACCAACCACCATCAATAACCAGACATTGTCCGGTGATCTGTTTCGCTTTCTCTGAAACCAAAAACAAAGCAGCATTCGCAACATCCGTGGTTGTACCTGGTCTGCCCATTGGGGTTAATTTAGACCAAACTGTCTCATAATCAGGGTCGTTAGATGTTCGTTCTGTTATAGTGGCTCCTGGAGCAATCGTATTTACATTGATCTTATAAGCAGAAAGTTCGATCACAAGATTCCTAGCAAGCATATCGAGGGCCGCTTTAGTCATTGCATAAGCAGCGAGATCTTTGTGCGCCTGACGGCCTGTAATGGATGAAGTAAACAGAATTGAGCCTCCATCAACCTGCTGTTTCATCTGCTTCGCAGCCGCCTGCGTCAGGAAGAATGTACCCGCCATGTTTACGTTTAGTACTCTGGTAAAGGCTTCCGGACTGTAAGTTAAAAAATCACCAAATAAAGTGATACCGGCGTTTGCAATCACAATATCCAGTTTCCCAAATTGTTTGACAGCCAGATCGACCATGCTTTGGATAAAATTTAGATCACTTGAATCGCCCGAAATAGAAATGCAATTACCTTCTTCCTCTCTGATTTGTCTTGCCGCGTTCTCCGAAAGATCTGAATCAAGATCATTTAAAAGAACCGCAGCACCTTCCTTAGCCAATTGTCTGCAAATTTCGAAACCAATACCCTGACCCGCTCCGGTAACAATAGCAACTTTCTTTTCGAAAGACTTTATAGGCATAAATTATTATTTATTTAATGAGAGTCTCTTGTTACTTCGCTACCTGAGCCTCCCTTAAGGAAAGTAAGGTCTGCCCCTAAATGTGCTTGTTCAACATAATTGATATACATACTGGTATAACCTCTGTCAGTGAGCGCAGGAGAAGGCTTCCAATTATCTTTTCTTCGCTGAAGTTCCTCTTCACTAAGATCAACATTCAAAGTTCGGGCGTTCAGATCCAGTATAATCAAGTCGCCGTTTTCAATTACACTGAAATTACCTCCCAGAGTGGCCTCGGGTGATACATGCAATACAACTGTCCCAAATCCTGTTCCACTCATTCTTCCATCAGAAATTCTGACAATATCCTTTATTCCCTTTTCAAGAAGTTTTAGAGGCAAAGTCATATTTCCTACCTCCGGCATTCCAGGATAACCTTTCGGACCGACATTCTTTAAGATAAGGATACTATTCTCATCTACTGGCAAATCTGGGTCATCAATTCTTAATTTATAATCCTCTATATCTTCAAAAACAACTGCCTTTCCGCTATGCTGGAAAAGATGCGGACTTGCGGCAGTTGGCTTGATGACAGCACCATCTTCACAAATATTGCCATATAGCACCGCCAGTGCAGTAGTATTATTAAAGGGTTTATCAATGGATGCAATCACATCCCGGTTATAACATTGTGCGTTCTGGTAATTTTCCTGAATAGTTTTACCGTTGGCAGTTATGCAACCCGTATGGAGAAATGAATCAATTTCCTTAAGTAAGGCAGGTACACCTCCGGCATAATAAAAGTCTTCCATAAAATACTTTCCCGAAGGTTGTAAGTTTAAAAGAAGTGGAACAGAAGCAGATAGCTTGTCAAAATCCTTAAGATTCAAAGGAACACCAATCCTGCCGGCTATTGCTATTAAGTGAATCACAAAGTTCGTGGATCCACCAATTGCAGCATTTACTTTGATTGCATTTTCAAATGCTTCTCTGGTTAGGATATCTGATAATTTTTGATCTTCTTTAACCATCTCCACTATTCTTCTGCCTGATAATTGTGCTAGTACTTTTCGTCTGGAATCAGCAGCAGGTATGGCGGCATTCTGAGGCAGCGTTAGTCCGAGGGATTCAACCATCGTTGCCATCGTGGAAGCTGTGCCCATAACTGCACAATGACCCTGACTACGGCATAAACCTGCTTCTGCGATATTAAGCTCTTCTTCAGTCATAACACCTGATTTCACATCATCGGTGAATCTCCATACATCGCTTGTGCCTATATCACGACCATTGTATTTGCCGGTAAGCATTGGTCCGCCTGATACCACAATGGTGGGTATATTTACACTACATGCTCCCATTACTAGTGAAGGAGTGGTTTTATCGCAACCACACAAAAGAACAACACCATCCATTGGATTTGCACGAATCGACTCTTCAACATCCATACTGGCCAAATTACGGTAAAGCATTGCTGTTGGTTTAATCAATGTTTCGCCCAATGACATCACCGGGAACTCTACTGGAAAACCTCCAGCTTCATAGATTCCTTTTTTTACAGATTCTGCCAGTTCTCTGAAATGTGCATTGCAGGGGGTGAGCTCCGACCAGGTATTGCATATTCCAATAACAGGTTTGCCTTGAAACTCATAGTCAGGAATGCCCTGATTTTTCATCCAAGCCCTGTAAATAATGCCATCCTTACCTGTTTTGCCAAACCACTGCTGGCTGCGTAATTTTTTTTCCATTTTTATTAATATTTGTGCCTTAGCACTGCAAGTTAAAAGCACTGCAAGTTAAAAAAAACAATAAATTTTAGATCCGATTAATACAAACTTAGCCTTTATTGCCCTTAATATATTTAGCCACAGTCCCAACCGGAGCAATCCAAATACCATTTGCTGGGTTTTGAGCATATTCGATCAGCTTTTTAAGCATGCTCAATCGGGTTGTCTGATTTCCTGATGCCCCCATTTCATGACCGGCAAGAACCAACCACGCACCGCTCTTTTTTGCATTTTCAATCAGCGGTAATATTTGCTCAAAATCTTTACCGTCCATTTCCATCCCGGTTAATTGGGCAAGATCACAGAATTGAGGGGCATTGGGGCCTTCATCAAGCCAGCCTCTGCCACTCAGAAATAGTTTTGATACAACAGGAACGTAGCTTTTGGTGTTTTCCCCTCTGCCGATATAGGTTTGTCCGCAAGGATAAGCGAATACTTCAGCTTCAACCCCAAGCAATTCCTTAATATCTTTATTAGCCAAAATTAACTCATTCCGCATTTGTTTCAGGGTATAATTCTCTATGGCCTTTTGTCTTGACCATGGAAAATTACCAGTGCAGGGATGGTTGAAAGAATGATTCCCTATTTCATGACCATTCGCAACTGCTTTCTTCCAGCCTTCAAGTCTTTGTTTGACAGAATTAGGGACCACATAAAATGTGCCTTTAACTCCATACTGATCTAGTAATGCAGTTCCGGCATCTACCTGACTTGCCCTTGCATCATCGAAACTTAAACTGATGGCTATTTGCTTCCCCTCAGGCCAGGTAAATACTGATTCATTTTGTTGCGCTAATAGTTTGTTGCCAGAGAGAATTAGCCAAACTGCTATTAGAATTAAATTCTTGCCTGAAGAATTTAAATTTCTTTTAGGAATAGTTGTCAAGGGTTTCATTTTATTTAGTTTGATATCTATTAATTGACTTTGTTATATAATCCCTCGAAGTATTTCTTTCCCTCGATTACCTCGGCCAGGTTATTTTCCATTTTATGTTCACATTCAACATGAATCACTCCCTTAAATTGCTGACGTTTTAATTCATCAATTATCGGAGGAAAATTAATTACGCCCTTCCCAATTATGACATCATTAGCTTCCGTGTTATCAGATTGATGAATGTCTTTTAAATGGACTCCAAGAATGTTTCCTTCCAGTTTTTTGAGACATTCTGCAGGATCCAGTCCGCTTCTTTCCCAATGTCCCAGATCGGCACAGACTCCAAAATTTGGATGGTCTTTCATGGCAGCGATTACAGAATCAGGATGCCAATAAAGGCTTTTTCCCTTCGCATGCTCATGTATGGCGAGTTTAATCTTATAAATTCCTGCAAGACTATCCAACATATCCCATGAATCCTTCTCTGGTTCAGCTACCAGATGCTGCATGTGCATTGCTTTGGCCATTTCAAAATAATACTTCCAGTCGGCTTCATTTTTTGCACCACTGACATACATAGATTGCATTTGAATATTTTTTTTACTGAGCATTTCTATCATTTTACTGATTTCTTCTTCAGTCATTTCAGCCATCGTTTTTTCATTGAATTCCTTTCCCATCTTATGAAAAGAAAATCCTTCCACATAATTTACTCCGGCACTGTCTGCCTTATCGAGGGCATCAGCAAATGAAAAACGGTTGAATGAATACAAGGCTACACCCATATTCCATTCAGCATTTTGTTCCTGAGCTTTTTTGGAATTATCAGTACATCCAATAAATGAACCAGCGAAAAGACATACATAACAGAGATAATTTTTTAATATTTTCATTTTATATTGATTTTGATAATGACTATTTATTTGCTTTTAATCAGGCTTAGTTTAATTTCCCGCAAGTCCAACATCCCGGCGTCAACAGTAGGCTTGTTTGATCTAAAAACGATTTTCTGACGGCCAGTCTTTAGTTTGATTGTACCTATATTTTTTGATTTGAAAGATTCCCAAGAACCGCTAGGGTCAATAGTTCCGATCAGTTTCTGTTTGCCAGCTTCCAGTAGAAATTCATTGCCTGCTGTTTCATCGGAAACTGACCAAACTAATTCAGCATTGTATTCACCATCAAGATCTACATCAACCTCCCATTCAACCCGGTCTAGATTCGTAAACCATCCGAAAGCCCACCATTCAGGCATATACTTAATTTTAGGCCCAATACCTTTGCCATTACGGGCAGATAATCTGAGAATAGTTCCATCAGGTTCTGATTGAACGGTGGTAGGTTTATTGAAGGATTGTGGCTGGTATGTTGGAACACTTTTCATTTCTCCCTCCAAGTATCCAATGACAGCTTCTTTTACATGTTTCTCTACAACAGGAGTGTAGGGGGAAACGGTTTCAATTTCATATCCGCCATGCTTCCATTCTTTTTCAGTTGGCAGGTATCCGAGCCATCCATTTGTATAACCAAAGAAAAATGTAAAGGGAAAGGGTGATCGATCGCGTATTTCATTTGATATCTCACAAAAAAGTTCTACTGGTAAACTCCATATGGCCACATCTTCATTGATCTTGAGGAATCTTGCTGGCAGTAGCACCTGATGGTCGCCATTCGCTGAGGTCTGGCTATATCTCGACAAATCCTTTGGCCAGCTTAAATTGGGCTTTCTTGGGGTTTCTATGATCATTGATCCTGTAAATAGCTTAACATCAGATCGGACTGATACAATTTCTTTATTAGCAGACAGAATTTTGTCACCCAACAAAACTTTAAACTGACTCAAATGTCCAGCTTTTGGATTTGGATATACACTGTAAATAGGTGCCAGATTACCCGCAGCACCATTAATGAAGAGGAGTGGGGCACCTAATTTTTGTTCAACATATTCGGAAACTATTCCTGGAGCATCACCACTGATCTCGGTTTGAGCAGGGCCAAGCACTGTTCCATGGATTGCATAATTAGCGATCAGGGCAAGCGGACTCCCATCTTCTTTATCCAGGCGAATTAAACCAATTTTACGATCAACAGCGCCTTCAGGATTTAATCCTAGAGAAGCTTTTCCATCTACATCTATCGCCCGGCGGTTAATATTTGCCTGAGAAAAACCCCATCCAACACCGAGTTTTGCTTTAACCAGTTTGCTTCGGGCTTCTATTATTCCTTTTATCAGAGATTGTTCTACCATTGAGGTATATGCGGTATCTACATCATGTTTATAACGATCGCCCATGAAAACTTCTGGCAAGCCTGGAACACCAACTTCCGGTGCAGAGTGCGTATGGGTTAAGGTCCACCAAAAATTCTCAGGGTCAATTCCAAGCTCCTTCTCCAGAATAGCTGCAACATGATCATATTCTGAGGGAGACATCACGCAGATGTCTGTAGAAACCAAAAAGAATTGCTTCACTCCATCGTCCATTGCGACAATTCGATGGTATATGCGGTCATGGATGCCGGTGGATTGCCTTGCTGCATATCCCAGCAACATTTTCGGTTTATCTGGAGTGATGTCAACTTTGACTACAGATGCCTTAAATACTTTATCAGGCTGTTGAGCCAAAGCAGTTTTGGCAATAATTATGACTAGCCCAAATAGCAGAAATTTTAATCTTTTGATTTTCATGCTTTTATATTTTTGTTGAGATATGGTTCATCATTTAAAATTTGCGTAAAAATGCTAGAAGATCCGCCATTTCCTGTTTGTTGATCTTTTTTTCAAGTCCAGAAGGCATAGCTGATATCTCCATACTTTTTATCTCCTTAATGTCTTGACGATTAATGGTTTTTTCAAGTTTTCCATTGTTTTTGAGTGTTATCGCGACATCTGATTCACTTGAGATAATTCCCTGATGTGATTCGCCATTTTTTAATTCGACATTCCATTGATCATAACCACTTGAAATTGAAATATTTGGATCAAGAATATTAGCCATAATGATTTCAGCTGTCCAGTTGTGAATTGTTCCAAGATCAGGGCCGAGTTCAACACCCATTTTCCCCCTTACCTGGTGACAAATTGCACAGTTCTGTAAATAGACATTCTGACCTTTTGTAGCATCTCCTTTTAATACAAGCGCTTCCTGATAAGCTTTATTTACTTTTTTTCCGTCTTCTTCATTTTTTGTAAAAAGGGTTCTGGCTTTATTACGCAATAGGTCATCTTTATTTTGCATCAGCTGAACGCTTCTGCCAAAACTTACACTACTTGCCTGAACCTGGTTTTTTTCAATTGCATTCAGGAGCAGCTTAATCCGGTCATTATTACCTAAAAATGTTCCAATAGCGGCATCTCTTATTTCAGGTGTTAGGACTGCCCATTTCTGCAGAACATATTCACTAATTTCTATTCCGGGCACTTTACTAAATGTTTTTAGCGCGGCAAGTTGAACAATCGTTTGTTCCTGTGGTACGATTAATCCTTTCAATAAATTACTAAAAGAGCCAGGTTCAGTTAATGCCAGGAAATTAATAGCTTCAATTCTTTTACTATCCGGAAGACTACGGTTTGCAGCTACTACTAATGTTTTATTTATGGCAGTTTTGATTTCCGGCCCATTATTTAAACCGATTACTCTTAACATATCAAGAGATCCTTTTCGAACCTCGACAGACTGATGATTAAAAAATGTATTGATCAGTAAGTTTTGATCTTCTTTGTATGAATTGATTGATTCTGGAGATTTAGATTTTTGAGATTCCAGTCCAATTGCAAGTCCCTCAAGCATAGCCCCCTTCCATTGATTATTCTGGATTGATTCATTACGGACTGAATTTTGAATGAGCTTTTTTATTGTATTCTGCTCACCTCCATTAGCAATCATAGTTGCCAGTCTTTGAACTAGTAATGAATATGCAGGGATATCAGCCTTGTAATTCTTGAGCACTTCATTTAAAATTGATTCTGTTTGGGATGACGGGGCACTTAAAGCAGCAATTTGGGTCCATTTATCATTGATATCCTGAAACAATAATTTATTTCTTACAGTTGCTGATTCATTTGAATTATCATACCCTAAGCTTAATAGTAATTGCATCCTGACTTTTGGATCTTTATCATTTTGAATTGACCTAAGCGTTTTAAATAGTTGTGGAAAATCCTGGAAATGAAGCTCTGCAAGTTTGATAGCATTAACCCGGATACCTGATTCTGTATCTTTTAATGCTTTTTCTATTATTTCGGGACTTAATTCACCCATACCTTCAAGGGTCCACAATGCATGTAGTCTGCCCATCGGGGATTCTGGGTTATTAGCCATTTTTAGAAGTGAAGGAATAATATTCTTGTCTTTTCGGTCAACCAAAAGCCGCTGTGAGTTAGTTCTCCACCATCGGTTATTGTCTGAAAGATGAGCTACTAATTTTTCACTGCTTGCATCTCCCAATGTAAGTCCTTTGGTCCATTCAGGTTTTTTATCTCCGCTTGTCGTAATCCGATAGATGCGTCCCATGTCCGAGCCATCATATAATCCTCCTTCCTTAATCGCTTTTTCTGACATCCATTCCGGTGATTCAATCACTCTGCGGTAATAATCCAGCATATAAAGTGCCCCATCAGGACCAACATAAAAATTAACTGGTCGCGACCAGGCATCAGTGGAAGTAAGAAATTCTTTATTATTTAAGATAGCACTTGCCTCGAAACTTGAGCCTTTATCTTTAAGGATATCTGCATGTACCAGGTTACTTACAGGTTCTGCCATAAAGCTGATATTCTTATCAAATGGAGCCGGAAATGCACCTCCATCGTAAACTGTTATTCCGCAGCCAGATGTCATAACCCCCACATCAGTAAGTAGTTGTCTGTCGGGATGTGTAGTTGTTGGAAAGACCTCCGGTGCGTTCAGGTGGTCTGACATATGTTGGATGGAATTAGAAATTACCAGGTTCTTGTTCCGCTGGAAATAGCGATTTGCTATAACTTCATGATACCCCTGGTTGGAATTGTTGCATCCGAACCAGTTGCCCCATTGATCAAATGCATGACCGAATTGGGTTTGATAGGATAGTGTTTCAATCCATTTTTTATCCGGCATAAATCTAATGGATAGACCATTCGCATTTTTTGGTAATTTCTGCGCCTCAGGTGATCCAGGGAAAATAATTTCTGAACCTTCATCACCAAATTCTTCTTTATACTCACGGGTTGAAGTTGCACCCTGATGCCCGATATAAATCCAGTTGTCTAATCCATACATTGGATTGTTAGTATTATGCTGTGGATTTGATAGTGCAAATCCACTCAATACAGTGTCTCGGATATCTGCTTTCCCATCCTGGTCAGAGTCCTCAAAATAGAGTAAATTGGGAGCATCTGTTACCAGAATACCTTTTTTCCATTTCATTACGCCCGCCGGAAGAATTAATTTATCTGCAAAGACTATTCGTTCATCCATTTTTCCATCTCCATTTTTATCCTTCAGTAGAATAATGTTTCCGCTACCGCTTTTATCTAAGGGATAGCCATGCATTTCAACCACATACATATTGCCGTATTCATCAATTTCCATGTCTACCGGATCTGAGATTAGAGGTTCAGCAGCAATTAATTCGATTTTAAAGCCGGGAGGGACTTGAAATGTTGATAATGCATGTTCTGAATCAATTGCAGATGTGCCCGATTTCTCTTTGCAACTGATAACCAATACGCTCAATAAAAGCATTCGTGTAATTTTAAAAACAGTATTGAAGTAAATCCGCATAAAAATTTCTTATTTATAAGGTCAAATGGATCTTGTTTACTTAAATCTAATTATTCTGTTGATTTTTTATTGATAATTTATCTACGTTCGACAGATTTATTTATTTTTTCGAGAGTTTACATATTTAAGCTATTCAAACATCGATTTTTTTTTGAAAAATAACTTTAGTTTTGGTTAAGATTGATGTTAATTTCCATATTAATAGTACCTTCTAATAAAAAACAATTTATCAAATTTGATATAGTTTTGATTGAATTCAGTTTAATTAATTTTAAAGATCCTACTACATGAAGAAAGCTACTTTTTTAATATTGACTTCCTTTTTTTTCCAGCTTACTGTTTACGGACAAGAATCAGTTCTTTACGCCAATCGTTTTATTTCAACACTCACTGATGTTCAAAAGGCCGAGACCATATTCCCATTTGATGTAGAAGAGCGATATAATTTTCATTTTGTTCCGATAAAAAGAAGGGGAATAACCTTCAATGAAATGAATTCTAAACAGAATTCACTGGCTTTGGAATTACTAAAATCTTGCCTTGGAGAAGATTCATTCAAAAAAACCAAGGAAATCATGCAATTGGAGGTTGTATTAAAAGAGTTGGAAAAACGGAAACCTGAAGATAATTATCGAGATCCGGGTAATTATCACTTTACCATTTTTGGAAATCCCTCTTCAAACAGTATCTGGGGCTGGCGGTTTGAAGGGCATCATATTTCGTTTAATTTCTCTTTCAATAAAAAAACACTTGTTTCTGGTACTCCGGGTTTCATGGGTAGTAATCCGGCTATTGTACTTAACGGACCAATGGCAGGTAAACAAGTCTTGAAAGATGAATCTGATAAAGGATTTTCTTTAATTCAATCATTAAATGAAATCCAATTAAAAAAAGCCATTATAGACACTGTAGCGTTTAAAGATATTTTAACTTTTGATAAGCGTAAAGCTCTTTTGGGTAAACCTGAGGGTATAAAATATTCTGAATTGTCAAAAGTACAACAATCATTAATGCTTCAATTAATCAGGGTTTATTTACACAGATACAGACATGATTTCGCTGAAAAAATGATGAAGGATATCCAACAAGAAGGTTTAGATAATATCTGGTTTGCTTGGGCGGGATATACGAAACCTGAGATTGGTAAAGGCTCATATTACAGGGTTCAGGGTCCTACACTGGTTATTGAGTATGATAACACTCAGAATAACGCCAATCATGTGCATTCAGTTGTTAGGGATCTAAAAAATGATTTTGGAGGTGATTTACTATTGGATCATTACCAAAAGGGACATTCACATTGAGCCAGAGTTGAAAGATAAAAAAAGCCCCATTACAATTTCTTGTTTGGGGCTTTTTTATGTATCAATAATTTATTCTCTCAGAAAAAATCAGGATTATATTTCAAAAGAAAAATCATCGTTTTCCTTTGAAGTTTCAGAATTATTCTCTGAATATTCGTATCGTTTTTCAACAACTTCCTGATGAGCTTTGATGTAATCAATGGTTTCCTTCAGACCTTCAGCAAACTTTTCAAAGTCCTCTTTGTAAAGAAATATTTTATGCTTTATAAAAACACCGTCTTCTAAACGCTTCTTACTTTCAGTCACAGTGACATAGTAATCATTTGAACGCGTAGCTTTAACATCGAAAAAGTAGGTGCGCTTCCCGGCTCGTACCTTCTTCGAAAAAACCTCTTCTCTTTCTTTGTTGTCGAAATCTCCCATAATCATATTTAATTTGTTAGGGGTAAATATAATAGATATTAGTAAAGTAACAAATTCATTTTTTTTTTGAATAAAAACAGGTAATAATTGAAAATTGATAATTGAGAATTAAATTAAGAGTTGACACCTAATCACTATTGGGTGGATAAAAAGCGAAAGGAACCCCACTCTCCATTCTCCACCCGATAGCTATCTGGTCTACACTCTCCATTTCCTATTGTTATTCTCCTGTTGTTTGCTCCTCCAGAAGTTGCTTTTCAAACAAATCATAATAACTTCCTTTAAGAGCCATTAGTTCGTCATGAGTGCCTTGTTCAATTATCTCTCCACTATCCATCACCAGAATTCTATCGGCATTTTTAATTGTAGAAACTCTGTGAGCAATTAGAATACTGGTTTTATTCTTCATCAAATTGCTCAAATTACCTAGAATTTCTTCTTCAGTCCTGGTATCTACCGCAGAAAGACAATCATCAAAAATAAGTATTTGTGGTTCTTTAATAATTGCTCTGGCTATAGAAAGCCTTTGTTTTTGTCCACCGGACAAGGTAATTCCCCGCTCTCCAATTAGTGTTTGGAAGCCTTTGTCAAATTCCATAATATTTTCAAAAACAGCTGCATTTTTTGCAGCCATTTCAACTTTTCCAGGTTGTGCTTCCGTCATTCCAAAAGCAATATTATTATAAATTGTTTCAGAAAAGAGGAAAACTTCCTGTGGCACAAAGCCTATTTGCTGCCTGAAGTGTTGAATGTCAAGTCGGCCAATTGCTTTTCCATCAAGTAAAATTTGACCGTTATCTGCATCATACATTCTCATCAACAGATTTGCTATGGTAGATTTTCCTGAACCTGTTCTGCCGATAATAGCGAGGAATTCACCATTTTTAACTTCGAACGAAATGTTTTTTATTGCTTGAATTCCGGTATCAGGGTATTTGAAGCTCACATTTTTGAAAGTTACGTTTCCTTGCAGATCAGTCTTTTCTCCTGATACAGAATTAATCTCAGGATTAGTATTTAAAAATTCATTGATTCTTTTTTGTGATGCTGCAGCGCGCTGTATCAGTGATGTAACCCATCCTAATGACATGACTGGAAATGTGAGCTGGTTAACATATACTATAAATTCAGCAATATTTCCTGAACTAATATTCCCATTTATAACTTCAACTCCACCTATGTAAACAGTGATTATTGTACTGAGTCCGACGAGTAAAAGCATTATTGGATAAAAAAGGGCTTGGATCTGTACCAGTGACATGGAATGTGATTTGTAGTTTTCACTTTCAGTATTAAACTTTCTACGAATGTCA
>Ga0315899_10004285_pt1 | contig 15445 bp, 13 predicted proteins | sample LakEriMetagenome_2_FD_203518 | JGI IMG/M metagenome (GOLD analysis project Ga0315899, IMG submission 203518) | Freshwater fungal communities from buoy surface, Lake Erie, Ohio, United States - Buoy 4 MA112 | ecosystem: Environmental > Aquatic > Freshwater > Lake | place: USA: Lake Erie, Ohio... | reverse complement strand
CGAGCTTCGCGGTGATGGGCACGCGGCCTTCGTCCTTGCGATCCTGACGGGCGTAGCCGTAGTACGGAATGACGGCGGTGATGCGGCCCGCGCTGGCGCGACGCAGGCAGTCAATCGCCACGCACAGTTCCATCAGGTTGTCATTCACGGGCTCGCACGTGCTGAGGACGACGTAGCAGTCGCGCCCGCGCACGTCTTCTTCCAGCTTCACGATCAGTTCGCCGTCGGGAAACACCGTCGTGCGGGCGGCGCACAACTCAATGCCCATCTGGCGGCAGACGCGGTTCGCGAGGTCGGTGCTGCCGCGACCCGCGAACACCTTGATGCCTGTGTACATCGCACCATTGGCCATTACGCGAGTCCTTTCGTGTTGCGGCTGCGATAAATCGCATCCACCTTCGCCAGATCTTCGGGCGTGTTGATCGACAGCACGTCCTCAGCGGGCACGGCTTCGATCACTTCCACCTTGCCGCCGCTCTGCATCAGCAGGGCGGGCACGTCGGTCAGGTAGTACTCGTTGGTCAGAGCGTTGCGCGTCACCTTGGGCAGCGCGTCAAACAGGCTCTTGACATCGAAGCAGTAGTAACTGGGGTTCACTTCGCGAATCGCCAGTTGCTCAGGCGTGCAGTTCTTCTGTTCGACAATCGCCTGGAACCGGCCGCTCGCATCGCGAGCAATACGGCCATAGCCGCTGGGGTCGTCGATGACCGCCGTCGCGAGCGTCGCATCAGCCTTGCTGCCCGTGTGCTTGCTCAGCACCGTGTCGAGCGTGGCCTTGCGAATCAAGGGACCATCGCCGCAGAGAACGAAGACGTTGTGGCCTTTGGTCGTGCGCTCGCGATCGAACAGGCTCGCGGCACACGTCACGGCGTGACCCGTGCCGAGTTGCTGATCCTGCACCGCGAACTCAACCTTGCTGCCATAGCTGGCAAGGGCGGAGCGGACCAGTTCCTGCTTGTGCCCGACCACCGCGACGATGCGCGTGCAGCCCGCCGCGAGGCACGCATCCACCACCGCGCACACCATGGGCCGACCGCCGATCTCAAAGACAACCTTCGGCAGGTCGCTCCGCATGCGCGTGCCCTTGCCGGCGGCGAGAATGATGGCAGTCGTGGTGCCGGGGGTGGAAGTCTGTGATTGGCTCATCGCGTGAAACGCGAGAGGCCGAGGAGCAAGCTGCACGCAACCGAAAAAGAAGCAGACCGACTAGGATTCGAACCTAGACAAACAGAACCAAAATCTGCTGTGCTACCATTACACTATCGGTCTGTGTTTGGTTGCGTTGTGGGGGCGAAGATCGGCCGTGAACCGCTGATCTGCCCGTTGCCCGACGACCTGACGCGTGCTCCTTTCGTGCTTTCAACTTTGAACCCAGCCAGCGAACCCAACGACGCTTGGTCTGTCTGTCCCGAAAGACACCCGGACCGTCGCGGATACCGCTCGGCTGCCTGTTCCCCGTGAAAGGGCACGAAAGCAAACGACTCGGCCGCCGCGGCATGTTGCAAAGGCTGTAATCGCAATGGCTTGCGATACCCTCTGCGGGAGAATGAACGACCCTGCACGCCGCGTGTGACAATGGGGGGATACCCGCCTGCCAACGAAACCTCAGGTCGCTCCTCGCCGCCCCTCAGGCCGAGCCGCCAGCCTGCTCGAAAGCAATGCCGACAACACAACCGTCCGTGGCGACGGACTCCGATGCCCAAGCATAGGGCGCGAACGTGTCAGACTCAACCCACTCACGGCCCGGCTACAACCGCCGGGAGCCGAACTTCTTCGCCCCAGGCAAGCCCCGGTGGCAGTCGCGCCGCCGTCCATTCCAGGTGCAGCACCCGTCGCCGACTCGGCTGGCTGGCCTTGGGTGACGAGTGCACCGTGTGGGGCCGCATGATGACCACGCCGCCCACATCCGTGCAGCATTCCGCTATCGGCCCCCGCTCGACCAGTTGGTTCAGTGTCGCGCTGTCAACCAGTCCTTCTCGCTGTGAACGGGACACAACCCGCAGCGGCCCATTCGCCTGCCCACATGCATCAAGGTGAATGCGGATCACCACGATCTGGTCCAGCAACTCCCGCGGCGGCGTGCAGTGGTGCTCGCCGTCTTTGAGTGACCACGGACCAAACCCGGCCACCTCCGCCCGTTGTGCCAGCGCGATCGTCGCGTCTTGGTGCCATGGCACCAGCCAGTTCGTCTCGGGTGTCTTGTCAAACAAGATGCTCCGCACGATGCGACCTTCGCCGCCACACAGGTCGCGGGCGAGTGCGGGGAGCGGTGTTTGCTGCAGGAGAGCGATAAACGCAGGTTGTCGGTGCAGCACGCGGCGCACGCCGGGCTTGGGCTTTGCGGTGTCTCGCAGCAAGGGCTCTGACAAGTCTCGCAACTGCACCACGTGCTCGATGGACACGAGCCGATCAAGCACCAGCCACCCTTGAGCAGCAAATTGATGATGCGGCATGACAAGAGCGTAGACGCGTTTGCCGTATGCTCCTCAGATGCGAACTCTCGTCCTTTTAGCCGTTTTAGTGTCAACCCTGCTTGTCGGTTGTGCTGCCCAACCCGCCAGTAAGGAGCGTTCGTCGGAATTGGTCGCATACGACTTCGGCTTTCTGCTTCCGGCGGGAAAGCCCTGGAAGGGCACGCTCACGTACCGCAACTACAGCGACGGTAAGTCTGTCACCATTCCCAGCACGCTACTCGTCACCCGCGCCGACACGCCGACAAACGCCGATTCAGCCTTCAACTTTGCGATTGGCTATGACGAAGAGCCGCACGCCAACAGCGCGTCGCGACTTGAGGTGCGCGAGCAAGGCAAAGTCATCGCTCTGGGCGACAGTGTTGAGCGTGTCGTCAGTCATACGCGTGTGGGCGATGATGTCGTCATCCTCACGCAATCAACTGGCGAAGATGACAACAAGCCCGCGACGATTCGCAAGGTGTTCACGATTTCAGCGAGAGCGTTCTCTATGCAGAAGCTAGTGAAGTTTGAAGGCCAGACCGAGTTCTTCGAGCGGCATACCTACCGCTGGACACGTTGATCAACCGATCGCGTTACGCTTCCCCATGCCCACGCTGCGCACCGACGTGCTCGACATCTACATCGTCCGCCGCGCCACGCTGGGGCTGGAGTTTCTGCAGCTTCACCGCAGGCACGATCCGCTGGCAGGCACATGGCAGCCCATCATGGGCCACATCGAAGATGGCGAAGCCACCGTCAAGGCGATGTGGCGCGAACTGTGGGAAGAAACAGGCCTGCTTGCTGACGACCCCGCGATTCTCAACGCGTGGGGCCTTGAGCAGGTGCATCCCTTCTATATCGCCAAGCTTGATTGCATGATGCTCAGCCCGCGATTTCTGATCGAAGTCACGTCCGCGTGGAAGCCCACGCTCAACGAAGAGCACGACCAGCACCGCTGGGTGCAGGAAGACAAGGTCGACGACATGTTCCTCTGGCCAGGCCAAAAACTCGCGCTGCGAGAGGCCGCCAGCGTGATGCGCGGCGACGCGACGGAGCCCTTGCTCCGTCTGTCGCGCTGATCGAGCTTTGCTTATGTGTCGTCGCCTTACACGCACTCGCCGCCGGCAAGCACGTTGAAGAAGTCGACAATGTCCTGGTCGTCGGGGAAGACTTCGTCGTTGTTGAAGTCAATGTCGTTGCAGGTCGTGCAAGCGCCGCCCGCGAGTACATTGAAGAAATCGACCACGTCCTGATCGTCCGGGAAGACTTCGTCGTTGTTGAAGTCGATGTCATCGCATGCGCTGCCCGTCGCGGATTCGCCGACGATGCGGTAAGGCCATTCCAGCGGCGCGACAAACCAGCCATTGAACGGCGCGACGTTGGCGTAGCGCACGCTGTACGCATCGAGCGGATTTGGCGTCACCAAGATGCCCTGCATGGTGCCGGTGCGAGTCGGATCGCCCAGCAGGCTGACCGCGAAGTAGTAGTCGCCGGCAGGCAGTGGGGGCAGCCAGCTCATGTCGATATCAACACGCATGATGGGGCGCGTCTGATTGGTGAGTGCCGTGCCGCTCACGCGATACGCGCCCGTCCACGCGCCGCCGCGCAGGCGGTTGGTCACGTAATCGCCGTAGATCGGCTCGACGCCATTGAGCGGAAGTGTGTCGTACACCGCGATGTACGCGCCCGAATATGCGAACGCCGTGCTGAAGTTGCTCGACTGCGTCTGGAACGCGAAGAACTCCACGCGGTCCAGCGTCCACGTTTCGCCAGTTGGCACCGTGAACAGATCGCCGTTGCGGAACGGCCCGCTTGCGCCGGGGCCGCCCGCGGGCGTGTTGTTCGTGACACCCAAACCGATGTACGTCACGCCATCGCCCGTGGGGTTCGGCTGCGCGAGGCTGATATCAGCGCCATTCGCGCCAACACCCTGCGCGGTGATGAATGGTCCATTGTCCTTCAACACCACAGGCTGAGCGAAAGCGGCGGAAGCGAGTACGAGCGAAACACCGGCGAAAAGCTTGTTCATGCAGCCACTGTACGAGAGTGTCTCGAAAGCGGTCGCATGATTTTCTTACGCCGACTCCGCTTCCCGCATGAGGGTGATGAACGTGCCATCCACTTCGGGGGTCTCTTTCTTCGCGTCTTTACCGGGCGTTCGCTTGATGTAGTCACCCGAGGATGTCAGATCCCACGCGTTACGACGATCCAGGGCATGCACTTCGAACATGCGTGCGATCTTCGCTTTCGCGTCGCTGTCACGAATCGGGCACGCGACTTCCACGCGATTGCTCAAGTTGCGATACATCCAGTCGGCGCTGCTGATGTACCACTCGCCGTCCGCCGGATCTGATTGCCCGTTCGCGAAGTGATATACGCGTGAGTGCTCAAGGAATCGGCCCACCACGCTGCTCACTTTGATGTTCTCGCTCAAACCCTTCACGCCGGGAATCAAGCAGCAGAAGCCGCGCACGACCAGCTCCACCTGCACGCCTGCCTGGCTCGCTGCGTACAGCCGCTCCGTCATGTCGCGATCTTCCATCGCATTGAGCTTCGCCCACACACGCGCGGGTTTGCCCTTCTTCGCGTTCTCGATCTCGCGCTCGATCATCTTGTTCACGCGATCGCGCAGCGTGAAGGGCGCGACCAGCAGCGTGTCACACCCCGGTGCGGCGGACATTCCCGTGAGATAGTTGAACAGGTGTACGAGGTCGCCCGTCACTTCCTCGTCCGCTGTCAAGATGCCAAGGTCGGTGTACAGCTGCGCGGTCTTGGGGTGGTAGTTGCCCGTGCCCAGGTGCGCGTAGCAGCGCAGGCCGTGCTTCTCGCGCCGCACCACCAGACTCGTCTTGCAGTGCGTCTTGAGGCCCATGACGCCGTACGCCACGTGCACGCCCGCTCGCTCGAGTTGCCGCGCAAACCGCACATTGCGACCTTCGTCAAATCGCGCACGCAATTCGACCAAGCAAGCAACCTGCTTGCCCGATTCCGCAGCCCGCACAAGATTCGCGATGAACGGCGAGTCAGGCGTCGTGCGATACAGCGTCTGCTTGATCGTCATCACGTCAGGGTCATTCGCCGCCGCCGCGATGAACCGCTCGACGCTCGCGTCAAAGCTCTCATACGGGTGGTGCACCAGCACGTCCTGCTTGCGAATCGTCGCGAAGAACTGGCTTGCATTCTGCTCGGCGGACTTTGTCGCCACCGGCGCAAGCCGCGCAGGCACCACCGGCTTCCACGGCTTGTGCTTAAGGTCAGGCCGATCCACATCGCAGATTTCGCTGATGGCCAGATAGTCAATGCCCATCGCGCGTTCGTACACGTCCTGCGGATCCACGTTCAGTTTGTCCAGCAGCCAGCGCAGCACGCTGGGGTTGGCATCCTGCTCAATCTCCAGCCGCGCCACGCGTGCAAACTTCCGCTGCTTCAGGTCCGCCTCGATGCTCTGCAGCAGGTTCGCGGTATCAAGATCATCCTTCTGAATCCCCGCGCTGCGCGTCACGCGGAAGTTGATCTTGTCCTGCACCTGTACTCCCGGAAACAGTTCGCCCAGGCTGTTGCGCACGACTTCCTGCACGCTGATGAACCGATACGTCTTGCCCTTGTCGTTCTTGTCTGCCAGCCGCAGAAAGGCCTGCATGCCCGCGGGAATCTTCACGCGGGCGAACGTCGGCTCGGCCCCGTTGTCGGGCTTGCCCTTGCCGCGCCGCCCCAGCAACTCACTCGGAAACGCCGGCGCCCGCACGCTGCCCGCGGGCGGATCAATCAGCACGCCCACGTTGTTCGACAGGTTCGAGATGAACGGGAACTTGTGCGTCGGATCCACCGCCAGCGGCGTCAGGGCGGGGAACACATGCTCGTGATACCACACCTGCACGCCTTCGCGCTCTTTGTCCGTCAGATCGCCCCAGCGCAGAATGAAAATGCCTTCCTTCGCAAGCTGAGGCAGCAGTTCCCTCTCCAGCAGTCGTCCCTGCTCCTGCACCAGTGCCGCCACTTCCGCGCGAATCGCGTTGAGCTGCTGGCGAGGCGTGCGCCCGTCGGGGCTGGGCGTGTCAACACCCGTGTGCACCTGCCGCTTGATCAGCCCGACGCGCTTCATGAAGAACTCGTCGAGATTGCTCGTGAAGATGGAGATGAACCGCACGCGCTCCAGGAGCGGCATCTGCTCATCACCGGCTTGCGCAAGCACGCGCTTGTTGAACGCAAGCCACGACAAGTCGCGATGAAAGAAGCGGACGTCGTGCGTGTGTTCGTCAGATTTGCCGCGTTTGGCGGTGGGCATAGGTCTGGATTATTGGTGGTGTGGGCGGTGTGCACGCCGTTGATTCCGGTTTACCGGCCCGACTTAACTCATCAACCTGTCCCGTGCTTCCGCATACTTGGCGACCGTCGCCGCCACGATGTCAGCCGGCAGCTCCGGCCCAGGCGCCTGCTTGTTCCACTTGCCTTCGGCGACCAGATGCTCGAGGTACTCGCGAAGATACTGCTTGTCGAAGCTCTTCTGCGGCCCGCCCGGCTTGTATCCATCCACCGGCCAGAATCGGCTGCTGTCGGGCGTGAGCGCCTCGTCAATCAAAATCGGCGTGCTGCTCGTCACGTTGCCGTGCTCGTCCACGGGCAAGCCAAACTCAAACTTTGTATCCGCGATGATGATGCCGCGATCCCGCGCATGCTCGCTCGCCATCAGATAAATCTGCATGCTCACGCGACGCAGCGTTTCCATCGTTTCCCGGCCCACAATCTCGCACGCCCGCTCAAACGAAATGTTCTCGTCGTGCTTACCCAGCTCTTCCTTCGTAGCAGGCGTAAAGATCGGCTCAGGCAGCGCATCGCACTGCTTGAGCCCTGCCGGCAGCTTTACGCCGCACACATTGCCCGTCGCCTGATACTCCTTCCAGCCGCTGCCTTCGAGATATCCGCGCACCACGCACTCAATCGGAATGACCTTCGCCGCCTTGCACACCACGATGCGTTCGGCGTACATCTCCCGCGGCTGCGACGCAGGAAAGACGCTCGCGTGCAGCAGGTTCACATCGCCGCTGATGACATGTGTCTCGCAGATGCCGCGTGCCTGGATCATCGCCTGCCAGAAGAGTGAAAGCTGCGTCAGCAGTCGCCCCTTGCCGGTGATGGGCGTGGGCATGACCACGTCGAACGCGCTGATGCGATCGCTCGCCACGATCAAGAGCCGAGCCCCCGTGCCGATGGGCGTCGTCGCCGAAGGCGGCAGCGGATACACATCGCGCACCTTGCCGCGGCGCACGCCCGCAAGATGCAGTGACGAACTGGTGAGAGCGTCGGTCGCGGCAGTCATGCCCCAGCGTAGAAGCGGCGCACGCCGCTTGCAAACCCGCTCGCGTTCGACATCGTTACACTCGCCAGTTCCCTGTCCCGCATCGCCCCGTTGCTAGCGAGCGAAACCACCTATCCATGTCCGCGTCCGCTCAGTCATCCCCCGTCGTCCCAGGTGCGTACGACGCCCGCTTCGTGCGTTTCTTCGCGTGGTACGTGCGACGCATGTTCGCGAGCAAGTTCCACGCTTTCCGAGTCGCCACCGGCACGCGCCAGGTGCTCGCGTCACTGGCTGATCATGCCGGCCCCGCCATCGTCGTCATGAATCACAGCAGTTGGTGGGACCCGCTGGTCGCCCTCATGCTGGGCCACCATCTCTGCCCCCTCCGCACCGGCTGCGCACCGATGGACTCGCGCGAGCTTGCCAAGTTCGGCATCCTGAAGAAGCTCGGCATCTTCGGCATCGATCCCGACGACGCCCGCAGCCTGCCCGCGATGTCGAGCTACGTCCTTGATCGCTTCACGACCGACCCGCGCGCCACGCTCTGGATCACCCCCCAAGGCCGCTTCATGGACCCGCGCGAGCCGGTAGTCCTGCGACCCGGCGCCGCCGCCATCGCCGCCCGCGCAGCCAACGTGCGTGTGGTCAGCCTCGCTGTCGAGTTTGCCTTCTGGGTCGACCAAAAGCCCGAGGTCTTCACGCGTTTGTCCGACGTGCCCGCGCCCGCGTCACCCAGCACCGCACACTGGCACAGCGCCATGACCCAGGTCATGCAATCTAACGCCGACGCTCTCGCGCAGCTCGTCCGCGCTCGCGATGCTGCCGCTTTCGAACACCTACTCGCGAGCGACGCCCCGCGCGATGGCTCCATCAACCCAGCGATGGATCTGTGGCTGCGCTTGCGCGGCAAAAAAGTCGCCCTCACTGATCGCACACGCGAGTGACAAAATCGTCACCAATCGACGACACGAGTCGGCTGGCACATGATCCCCTCCGCGCTCTCCGCGGTGAACCTGCTTCACGCCGGCAACGGGAACTTCTCACAAAGCTCGCGCACTTCCCCGCGCACCTTCGCGCTCTCGCTCGCCAGCGCGGCTTCGCCTTGCAGGCCCGCCGTCAGGACGCGATCAATGAACGCTGCGATCATCTGCATCTGCGGCTCCTTGAACCCGCGCGTCGTCGTCGCGGGCGTGCCTAGACGAATGCCGCTCGTCTGCTTCGGCGGCCGCGGATCCTGCGGAATGCCGTTCTTGTTGCAGATCAGCCCCGCGCCTTCAAGCCACTTCTCGGCTTCTGCGCCAATCAGGTCCGCGCTCTTGCCGCGCAAATCAACCAGCATCAGGTGGTTGTCGGTGCCGCCGCTGGTGATGCGGAAGCCCTTGGCTTGCAGCGCCGTTGCGAGCGCTTGTGCGTTCTTCACCACCTGCTGGCTGTACGTCTTGAACTCCGGACGCAGCGCTTCGCCGAAAGCGACCGCCTTCGCCGCGATGACATGCATGAGCGGCCCGCCCTGAATACCAGGGAACAACGCGCGATCATACTTCTTCGCCAATTCCTCATCATTCGTCAAGAACAACCCGCCACGCGGCCCGCGCAGCGTCTTGTGAGTCGTCGTCGTCACCACATGGCAGTGGGGGAAGGGCGAGGGATGCACGCCGCTCGCGACAAGCCCGGCAATGTGCGCGATGTCCGCATGCAGCATCACGCCCACCTTGTCCGCGATGGCGCGGAACCGCGCGAAGTCAATCACGCGCGGATATGCGCTGTACCCGCACATCAGCAGCTTGAACTTGTCGCCATGCTGCTGCTTGGCTTCCAAGCACACGCGCTCCACCGCGTCATAGTCAATCTGCTCATGATTCTTCGACGCAGCGTCATACGTCAGCGGATAGTGCACCGCGTTAAACCACTTGCCGCTCATGTTGATCTTGAGCCCGTGCGTCAAGTGCCCGCCGTCCGCCAGCACCAGACTCGCGAACACATCACCCGGATTCAGATACGCGAAGAACAACGCCTGATTGGCCGTCGCGCCGCTGTGCGGCTGCACATTCGCGAACTTGCAGTTGAACAGCTTGCACGCCCGCTCAATTGCGAGTCGTTCGATGCCGTCATGATGTACACACCCGCCGTAGTACCGCGCACCGGGATAGCCCTCCGCGTACTTGTTCGTCAGGCACGTGCCCATGGCGTGCATGACCGGCGCGGACACATGGTTCTCGCTCGCGATCAGTTCAATCGTCGTCGCTTGCCGCTGCGCCTCAAGGTTGAGTAGTTCGCCCAGCGCAGGGTCCGCCTTCTGCAGTTCCGAAATCGTGCCCGCCGTAATCGCGTCGTGTGCCATGGCCAACTGTATTCGTGGGCACGCCCCTTTTGGTGCAGCAGAATCCCGCACTCATGAAAGCTCTTGGCGGGTCTGTGGTGCGTACACGATCAAGCCGTCATCCGCAGCAATGCCGCCCCCAGCACTGCCGCGATCGCTACAGGCGCAAACGTCGCGGGAAGCACCGCCCACCAGTCCTTCATGCGAAAGCCGATCTTGAAGGCGCAGCCCCACCAGACCAGAAACCAAGCACCCATTCCCATGAAGATCCACGAGAGATCACTAGCTCGAGCATCGATCACGAATCTGTAGGTCCAGTTACTTGCGTTCGTCAGCCATATGGGCGAGGGCGTGCTCGCTGCCGCAAAGCACGCAGCCACGAACCATGTCGCACCCGGCAGCATCGCCGCAAGTGCGAAGGGTGCAATCGCATATGCCGCAGACCGCCAGACATGGCCCATCTGCACCTTCGACTGCGCTCGCGAGAACGGCAGCGCGAGCATCATGAGTGGAAACCCGGCGAGCGTAATGGCGAGTCCGGTCATGGCGGGTCGCCGCAGAAACTCTCGTGCAAGCCCGAACAGCGTCTCAAGCGGCTGTTGCAGCATCAAACCCGCTTGAACCTCCCAAGCAGCCAGGACATCGACAAACGTGACGACTTTGGGTGGCGGCGGGATCCATGCCGTCCCATTCCACACCCACCCGGCCGTTGGCTGGTACGTATTGATTGCGGAAATGCTCATCGCCGTGATAAGTAAACCGGTTGCGGGCACGACAATCCACCAGACAAGCATCCACCAAAGTCGCGGCATCGTGCGCCGCGGTGCTTCCAACCGCACACGACTCCAAAACATACAGGGCACAAACGCCATAATCCACGTTGGTACGCTCGTGTATCGCCACCTCCGCAGCGCCACCGTCTCCACAAACCACGGCACTGCCGCCAACTCCGGACGCATCACCAGCCGCCACTCAACGGTCAGCCCGCATTCGCTGCAGGTTCCCTCGCAAGGCGAAGTCGCGCCTTCCTCGCCCGCACCGTGTACGTGCCATGTCGCCACCTGCCCTCGCAAGTCATACCCGCACCGCGGACAACTCGGCACATGCTCCCCTTCCACACACTGCTCCCTTCGGTTTGCCTGCGTCGCGCACCTTACCACTTGGGCACGATCGAGAAGCTGAGATTGACATACATCGCGCAGATCTGCACCAGATACGTCGGAATCATCACCGCCGCCAGCGCTTGCCGCCAGTCGTTCATGCGGAAGCCAATCCTGAAAGCGCACGCCCACCACAACATCTGCCAGAGCATGACGCCGATCCACAACGACTGATGCCGCGGCCCTGTGATATGCCAGCCACTCTCCAGTGGTTGCAGTCTCTCCATCGCGGCTCTCAAAGGCCAATACGTCACAACGCTTTGCAGCACCCCGATCACAATGCCGCACACAGCGATCGCGGCGATCGGCGCGAGGCCGTACACAGCCGCCCGGACGACGTGTCGCCCGCGCACACGTGAGGCCGCCCGCGTGAAGGGCAAGGCCATGAACATCAGCGGCGGCACAACTACTCCGCAGATCAGTGCAGGTACCCACGCCAGCCCTTCCAAGGGCGAAAGTGTGCTGATCAGTTGATCAGCCAGATAGGCAAACATCTCGCGGAAATGCATCGTCATCGCTTGCATCCACGTGCTCACGCCAAACGATGAAAAGTACCGAAACCGAAAGGCTTCTCTGATAGCCGAGATAAGCGCCAACAGACTCAAATGCGCGAAAAGCAGCCCGAAGACCGACAGCGGTATGCACAATGCCCACCATCGCAATCTGCGTGCATCAAACGGCGTCTCCATGCGCACATCGCGCCAGAACGACCACGGCCGCAGCGCACGCCACGCCGTCCGCCACGCACTCCACCGCTTTCGCGGCGGTCGCTCCGTCTCCACAAACCACGCCCGTGCGATCAACTCCGGACGCATCACCAGCCGCCACTCCACGCGCAGCCCGCACTCACTGCAAGTGCCCTCACACGGACAGCAAGCTCCTTCCACGTCTGTACCCGGTGCATGCCACGTCGCTACCTGCCCCGTCAGGTCATAGCCGCACCGCGGACATGCAGGATGCTCACTCACATGCACAAGATACCGCCCGCGTCCAATCATCCGACACAGAGGCTCAGCCCACGACAGTCCGGCATGAAAATCTGCTACTTTGCCGCGTTTTGCACCCGCTCAATCCACGCCACCACCTCCGCCCGCGGCTCCAGCCGCGCCCGTCCATCAAACGTCACAACCGCCAACGTCGCGCCGTCGACGTACTCGGGAAGCTCATAAAGCCATAACTGTGTTGCTGGGTCAATACCACGTTCTTGCAAGATTGTCGCCGAAAGCCCTTCGACATAGCCCACGCACACAACGCATTGGCCGTTGGCACGGGGCGGGCGAAGCATTTCTGGATTGAGAAGCCACTCGCGAGCCATGACCTCATGCCACGCGCCTCCGTCCATCACCGCACCAGGCATCCCGCCGAACTGTTCCTGATACTGCAGCAACGCCGCGCGCACGGATTCCAATTGGATCACCGAGTACGCATCCATGACCCGCAGCCGCACCGTGTGCAAACCCCACCACACCAGCCCGACAATCGCGAGCACGACCACCGCGAGGATGATGATGCGACGCGACAATCGCATGGTTGCCGGCGTAGATTCCATCTTTAGTGCGCACCCTCCCACGTCACCGGCTTGCCATCGCCGGTTCGTGTCGCCGCAAGTCGTCGCAGCACGACCTCGCGTGGAAGCCGCCAGCTGACTCCGCTCCATGTCACGATTGCAAGCTCATGCGCGTCAGTTGACGCAGGATTCTCGAAAACCAAGATGTGCTCGTCGCGATTGATGTTCCGTTCGTGAACAAGCGTCTCGGTCCACCCCTCCACGATGCAGTACGACTGCTCATGCAATCGGTCCGCCATCGGGGATCGAAAAAGTCCCTCCAATTGAGGCGACCTCTTGAGAAACGCCTGTCGCCACTCTGGGCCGCTGGGCAACTGTTCCTGGTGCTGTGATGCATAGTACATCAACGCGCTGTGAATCTGCCGCGCATGCACTGTCGTGTAGAACGCGCGAGCATCGCGAACCACCGAGGCCAGCCACAGCCCGCCCGCCACCGCAAGTGCAACCAACAGGGCGACACACACGACCCATCGCCGCTTCCACCACACCCGCTTGACCGCGCGATCATCCACAGCCCCTCCTACTCAACTCAACGCGATCAAGTTCACCGTCGGCGCGCGGAACATCACCGGGGCGGATTTCCTCACACGCCCATCTCTTCAGCCACCGTCTCAAACGTCTCCGGCCCCGCCGCCGCCGCTTCCGCACCAGTCTTCACCACCGGCGCAGTCGCCAGCGGCTTGCCGTTTGCATCCGTCAGCGCCACGCCGCTCATCGTCTTCACGATGGGCGTCGGGTTCGCCTTCAGTTGCTTGTCAAGCGCGTTCTCCAGTTCCTTGCGCTTGGCTTCTGGCACTTCGTTCCACTTGCCGCGCCCGCGACACTTGGGAAAGCGCGAACACCCAAGCCAAGGCCCGCGAACACCCGTACGCAGATTCATCGGGCTCTCGCACGTCGGGCAGGGCAAATCCGTCAGCAGCGGCTTCGGACTCGGCGCTTCCACGCGACCCTTCTTGTCGAGGTTGAGGAGGCCGTCGCACGGCGCTTCCTTGTTGTTGTACTGACTGCACCCCAGGAACGGCCCGAACTTGCCGACGCGTTTGGTCATCGCGCTACCGCACTTGATGCACGCGACATCCACCGTTTCCGCTGCCGGACGCGGCTTGCCATCGCGATCCACCGGACTCGCGTATGTGCACTCGGGATACTTGCTGCAACTGAGGAACCGCCCGTTCTTCCCAAAGCGATACACCAGCGCCACGGCGTTCCCGCGCCCTTCCTTGGCGCACGTCGGGCACACGTATTCCTTCGGCGCAGGCTGCGTCTCCGCCTTCGCATGCTTCATGCGGTCTTCCGCGTTCGCCAGACTCTTCTTGAAAGAGCCGTAGAACTTCCGCAGCATGTCGATCCAGTCAAGGTGTTCTTCCTCCACCTTGTCCAGTTGCGTCTCCATCTCGCGCGTATACCCCAGGTCCATGATGTCCGGGAAGCCTTCCATCAGCTTGTCCGTCACCACCTGTCCCAGGTCCGTCGCGTACAGCCGCCCTTCGAGCTTCTCGACATAGTTGCGATCCTGAATCGTCGTGATGATGCTCGCATACGTACTGGGTCGGCCAATGCCTTCCTCTTCCAGCACCTTGATCAAGCTCGCTTCCGTGTATCGCGCGGGCGGACTCGTGAACTTCTGGTCCACATCAAACGCGATCGGTGCAACCGGCTGTGCATCTTTCAGGGGCGGCAGCGTCTGCTCCGTCGCGCTCTGCGGCACACCCGTCGCCTTGTAAAAGCCATCAAACGCCAACACGCGTCCCGTCGCCCGGAATGTCAACGCCTTGGTTGCATCCACGCCGCCCTTGATCGTGATGGCCGTGTTGTCCCACTGCGCATTGACCATCTGGCACGCGACGAATCGCTCCCAAATCAGCGAATACAGCCGGAACTGATCATCACTCAAGGCACGCCGCACGCGCGCGGGCGTGTACTCCGGATTCGTCGGCCGAATCGCTTCGTGCGCCTCCTGCGCATCCTTGTTGCTGCTCGAAAAGAAGTTGGGCTTCTCAGGCAGGTACTTGGGCCCGTAGTTCTTCTCAATGAAGTTCCGCGCCGATTCCAACGCCTCGCGCGACAGGTGCGTGCTGTCGGTACGCATGTACGTGATGAGACCGACAGGTCCTTCGCCCGGAATCTCCACACCTTCATACAACTGCTGGGCCGCACGCATCGTGCGCTGTGCACCAAAGCCCATGCGCGAGCTCGCCGACTGCTGCAGCGTGCTCGTGATGAAAGGCGGCGCAGGCCGCACGCTCGTGCGCTTGGTCTCAATCCCGGTCACGGCGTACTTGGCGCTGGCGCTCACGCTGCCCGTCACACCACGAATGTACTTCGCCGGTCCCTTGCCGTCCGCGTCCTCGCGCACGCTCGTCTTGATGCTGGTCAGCCCCGCCAGCTTCGCGATCTCGACCGCGCGCGGCGTCAGATCCTCGATCTTCACGGTCTTGCCGCTTGCAAGCTCAAACTTGTCGCCGCCCACTTCCACCAGCTTCGCGCGGAAGCTGCCGTGCTCGCTCAGCCACGCGCTCTGTGCACGCACCGTCGGGCCGTTGTTCTTCTCATCGCGCTGCCCCACAAACCGCTCAAACTGCTCCGCCAGCCCCATCGCCTTCGCGACATCAGGCGTGAACAGCCCTTCAACTTCCCAGTATTCATCGG
>Ga0315899_10004284_pt1 | contig 15446 bp, 15 predicted proteins | sample LakEriMetagenome_2_FD_203518 | JGI IMG/M metagenome (GOLD analysis project Ga0315899, IMG submission 203518) | Freshwater fungal communities from buoy surface, Lake Erie, Ohio, United States - Buoy 4 MA112 | ecosystem: Environmental > Aquatic > Freshwater > Lake | place: USA: Lake Erie, Ohio... | reverse complement strand
CAAAGCCTTCACCGGTCAGCTGGCTGTACTCATGATGATGGCACTCAACATCGCCAAACACAAAGGAACCATCGATTCCGAAAAATACCAGCACCTGCTAACAGAACTAGAGGCTGTTCCGGAAAAAGTAGCCACCATCCTGCAACAAACGGACGCCATCAAAGCCATCGCTGAAAAATACAAAAACGCATCCGACTTTCTGTTTTTGGGAAGAGGTTACAATTTCCCGGTAGCACTGGAAGGCGCCCTCAAACTGAAAGAGATTTCATATATACATGCAGAGGGCTATCCGGCTGCTGAAATGAAACACGGACCCATCGCTCTGGTGGATGAAACCCTACCGGTTGTGTTCATTGCCACGAAAGACCCCTATCATGAGAAAGTAGTAAGCAACATGCAGGAAATCAAAGCGCGTAAAGGTAAGATCATTGCCGTGATCACCGAAGATGATCAAACGACGCGATCCCTCTGCGATGATATCATAGCCATTCCGCACACCGATGAACTGATTGCCCCAATTCTTACCGTCGTTCCGCTGCAACTATTATCCTACTATGTTGGTACTGCCAAAGGCATTGATGTAGATAAGCCACGGAATCTGGCGAAGAGCGTAACGGTGGAATAAATTGAACCTGTTTATAATAAAAAACCGCAAGACTCTCTTGCGGTTTTTTTATTACGATCAATCAATGCTGTATTAGAATGCGACTGAGGATTACCTGATTACCTCGTATGATCTTTACAGTGTATACACCAGCCTGCACGTCCTGAACCGGTAATTCAAACCGACTATTCACAAACCGTGCCTGCTTGACCATCTTTCCGGTGGCATCAACCAGTTGTATCAGGGACATTTCAGTTGATGCATTGGATAAAATCAACAACCGATCAGATACCGGATTCGGTGCGATGGTGACCAGCTGACTATTCCCCATATTCAAAAATCGAATGACAGAAAAAGCCTTCCTGCCGTTGAGTTCCTCTGCACGGATGCGGTAATAATTGCCCCCCGACATTGGGCGTGCATCAGTAAATGAATAGACTGCTTGAACACCATATCCATTGATTGGCTGAACGGTACCGATCGATTCCCAACGGATGCCGTCTAAAGACCGCTCCACCACGTATTGACGAATGCCGCTTTCAATGTCAGTTTTCCAGGTTACTAAGGCTTTGGTTTGATCTAATCGCTGGGCTTCGACCGAGACGAAGGTTACCGGAAGCGCCGAGCAAACAACAACAGGTGTGGCGCTATTTTTAGGATCGGGGGTCAAAATGGTAAAGTCGGCCAGGTTGTTATCCGTATCGTCACATCCATTGTTATTTCGGAAAGCAGCAGTAGTAGCGCTCAAAACACCAACAGGTGCCGTTTCTGATTCATTGGCCGTGCCATAGCCCACAAAATCGAATACTGTTCCGGCAGGCTGACCGGACAGTGTTGTATTGGCCAGTAAACTGCTGCTGCCAAAAACAACTTTTCCATTGGTACCTGACATTGTCAGGGTGAATGTGTAATCGGCTGAAACCGGAATGGGTGCGAGCCCTGTACCGGCCGTGGTTGCCACGAGTAAATAACCACCCGACGGAATAACACTGCCTGATGGAAATGTAAAAATGGCTCCAGACGATGTACCCAGATTTCCGGTAGAGGAGCCATACATGATTTTGCAACCGGATATATCCTGTGCAGCGAGTGTATTATTGTGCAGCTCTACATAATCTGCATTGAATGTGCCAGTCGCTGAGCCACCGCCTCCGTATACCTGACTGATGACTACACCCGCACCTCCCGTTGAGATGATACCGGTTGTAAAAGATGCAACTGACCCATATACTGGTCCGGCCGATGTATTGGCGTAAGCGATATAGTAGTACGTGGTATTTTGCGTCAACCCGCTCAACGCCACCGAGAATGATGTTCCAGTCAAATTCGTAGAGACCAGTGATGTACCGGTACCCGGTGTGAATGCCGGATCGGTACTATACTCAATACCATAGGAGACCAAGGCATCACATCCGGTAAATAAGGTCGCATTGATAGTTGCCGAACTGGTGGTTATCGAATTGGCCGATCCGGTGGTTACCAATGTTTCATCCACACCAAATCCGGATGCAGCCACATTGATAGCCGAGGCACCGCCTCCGGAAACCGGAATATTACCCGAATACGACTGAACCACCGTTGGTGCAAATTGCACATATATCGTTCCGGAATATGCGCCACCGGATTGAGGAATAGTAAGGGTTGACGTAAATGGCCCGGCGGAAGCGATTGCCAATCCGTATCCGGTCAATGGACCAACGGTCAGATCGCCGGCAGTTAGATTGGAACCGGTCAACGAAAATGAATTAGGTCCGGCAGTTGTGCCAATACAAACATTACCAAATGCGGTTAAGGTGGTAGCCGATAAACTTGGTGGTAGTGGTGTTACACCACAGATGGCAACCGGTGAAGCACTGTTGCGGGGACTGGGCAACGCAACAGCAAAATCATTGCTGTTGTTGTTAGTTTCTGTACAACCATTTGATTTTCGGATTGCAGCAGTTGTTGAACTAAGTACACTCGTTGGGGTTGTCTCCGACTCATTGGCAGAACCATAACCAACAAAATCAATGACCGAACCTGCGGGCTGACCAGCCAGATTCGTGTTATTTACCATTAAAGAATTTCCAAAAGCAACTTTACCATTAGTGCCGCTCAAATTCAATGTAAATGTATAATCAAGCGTGGGCAAAGCGCTTCCCACGGTTCCGCCGGTAGCTCCTACCAGCAGGTAACCACCGGCCGGAATGATGACGCCGGAGGCCGGAAACGTAAATGCGTTGGAGGTTGTAGAGGCAAGATTGCCCGTAGATGACCCGTACAAAATCTTAAATCCGGAAATATCCTGATCTACATTACTAATGTTATGTAACTCAACAAAATCGGCATTGAATGTAGCGCCCGTATTGGATCCGCCACCATATACCTGACTGATCACAACGGTCGTTGACTGGGAGTAAGCCACACTGCTCAAGAGTAAAAACAGAAACGCGTAGAATAATTTCATGATGATGGTTTGTTTTCGCACGATATTTTAATGAATGATTGCTTTGCTTTACTTAATCGAAAAAGATTGGCGCCACTAGACACTAACAATGGTGTTTATTACCCAATTTTTTGCGCACCAAAAATAACTGAATTGACCGAGGAAACAGAAAATAGATGAGGGAGATTTTGCATCAAATTACTATTTTCAAAAATGCATCCGCATAGGAAGCCGATGAAATTTACTACCTTAGATGTAGTGCGGTATAGCACACTGTATATCAATCAGTAACATGAACATCATCCATACGTTTCCTGTGTCATCGCTGGGGTATGATTTTATAGAACCCCGCTTTCTACCAAAAGGCCAGGATGAGTATTTTTTACGGAATCGTCAACTCAAGCATAAAGGGCGGTACAAAAAACTGACAGCGACGCAGCGTGCCATCCTGCAATCGAATGGAAATATCGCTTCTAATTGGAATGATATACGGGTGAGTGCCGGATTCGATCCAACCCTCGTTCATAACTGCCGATTTTTTGGACTGGTTCGCATCGGAGACCTGAAACCATCCTATCACGAATTTCACAACCTTCGGATAGCCGAAGGTATTTACAACAGTACGATCATCAGCACGGATATTGGTGATCACGTATGCATCGATCAGGTTCGTTACCTGAGTCACTATATCATTGACGAATATGTGATGCTGGTCAATATCAATGAACTCGCCTGCACTGACAAGGCAAAATTCGGAAATGGGATTCTCAAACAGGGAGAAACCGATGAAAAAAGAAGAATCGTAATTGAAATATGCAACGAAAACGGCGGACGCAGCATCATCCCCTTCGATGGCATGCTGGCCGGCGATGCTTATCTGTGGAGTCGTTACCGTTCTGACAAGCTACTGATGAAACGATTTCGTGAACTAACCGAAAAAAAATTCGACGCTCAACGAGGTTACTATGGACGTATCGGCGCGCGAACCGTGATCAAAAACAGCTTGATCATTAAAGATACCCTGATTGGTAGTGATGCTTATATCAAGGGGGCCAATAAACTGAAAAACCTCACCATCAACAGCGATGCCGAACGTAAAACACAAATCGGCGAAGGATGTGAACTGGTGAACGGCATTGTTGGATACGGATGCCGGATTTTTTACGGCGTCAAAGCGGTTCGATTCATCACCGCTTCGCACTCCCAATTGAAATACGGCGCACGACTGATCAACTCCTATCTGGGCAACAATTCAACCATTTCCTGTTGTGAGGTATTGAACACGATGGTATTTCCCGCACACGAACAACACCATAACAATTCATTTCTCTGCGCGTCGCTGGTGATGGGCCAGAGCAATATTGCCGCCGGAGCTACAATCGGAAGCAATCACAATAGCCGCGGTGCTGATGGTGAAATCATTGCCGGCAGGGGTTTTTGGCCCGGCCTTTGTGTAAGCCTCAAACACAACTCCCGGTTCGCTTCATTTACCATTATTGCTAAAGGTGATTATCCGGCTGAGCTCGACATTCCGATTCCGTTTTCATTGGTCAGTCAGGATGTGTCCAACGACCGAATCGTCGTCATGCCGGCATACTGGTTTATGTACAACATGTATGCACTGGCACGGAATGCCTGGAAATATGAGGATCGCGACAAGCGGATACATAAAATGCAAACCATCGAATTTGATTACCTGGGTCCCGATACCATCAACGAGATCATGGACGCAATCCGGTTCTTGCAAAAACTGAAGCCCAATGAAAAAGATGAGGCGATCATTACCGGATGGGAAAACTCGAAACGAAAAATCCTGATTACTAAAGTATCGGCTTCCCTCGCCGTGTACCGGCAATTAGTGCACTATTATTTTGGGTCGTTGCTCATTAATCAGCTGGATGCGCAACAAACAACGAATTATAAAAAAGTGCTTTCGTCTACCCGTCCGGAGAACAGACGCTCCAACTGGGTCAATGCCGGCGGACAACTCATTCAAGCCGAACGAATCGAGGCATTGAAAAAAGCCATCAAATCCGGAAAAATCAATCAATGGGAACAGGTACACCGCTTTTACCATGAGGAAGGAAAAAAATACAGTCACAACAAACTGAGACACGCATATACCTGTTATCTGGAACTCGAAGCGCTAAAACCCGCGTCCTTTACCAAAAAACAATGGACCACCCTGCTCGATACAACCCTGCAAACCAAACGATGGATGACCGCTGGTATCCGAAGTTCGCGGGAAAAAGATTATCAGAATCCGTTTCGGGCGATGGTCTATGAAAACCGAAAAGAGATGGATGCGGTGATTGGACCAATCAGCGAAAACAGTTTCATCCTGAACCAGGAAAAAGCGCTGCGGCGATTCGAACGAAAAATTTCATCCCTGCTGGCTCACACGCCACGCTAGCTATCCGTTTACTGAATAAAATATTGAAGGGCCAGTTCGTAACCCCGGAATCCCAGACCAGCAATTACACCTTTGGCATGGGCACTGATGTGTGAGATTTTACGAAATTCTTCGCGCGCCTGGGTGTTCGAAATATGCACTTCAATAACGGTTGCCGGTATAGCGGCCACCGCATCGCCAATGGCAACGGATGTATGGGAATATCCGCCCGGATTGATGATAATACCATGCACATCGAAACCAACCCGATGAAGTTCATTAATGATCTCTCCCTCCACATTACTTTGAAAATAACTAAAAGTCACATCAGTGTAGGTCTTGATCAGATAGTCCATATACTCTTCAAAACTGCGTGAACCATATATATCGGGTTCCCGTTTGCCCAGCAGGTTCAGATTAGGACCATTAATGATGGCTATTTTCATGATGGATTGTTTATTTATTCTGTCGGGCGCGGAAAAGCAATCAGGAACGAGCAGCATGGGTTTGCATCAATTGCACAAAATCATCGAACAGATAACGGCTATCGTGCGGTCCCGGTGTTGCTTCGGGATGGTATTGCACTGAGAAAGCCGGTTTATCTTTTAACCGGATGCCCTCGATGCTCCGGTCATTCAGGTTTACATGGGTGATTTCCACCGCCGGATTCTTTCGAACCGATTCCGGATCAATACCAAAGCCATGATTTTGGGTGGTGATTTCCGATTGACCGGTGATGATATTTTTTACCGGATGATTCAATCCCCGGTGACCATGGTGCATTTTGAATGTGGTGATTCCGTTTGCAAGGGCCAGCAATTGATGACCCAAACAAATGCCAAACAAGGGCTTGCCCGTTTTCAAAATCGCTTTAACTGTTTCAACAGCATATGGCATGGCCGCGGGGTCACCCGGACCATTACTCAAAAAGAATCCATCGGGGTTGTATGCCAGCAAATCGCTGATGTCTGTTTTCGCCGGAAATACCATAACCGATATCCCCCGTTCGGTCATGCAGGAAAGAATATTTTTTTTCACTCCGAAATCGAGTACAGATACCCGTAAGGTTGGGTTGGCTGCTTCCAGCCTATATGCCTGTTTGGTTGATACCGTTGATGCCAGTTCCAAACCCGACATGGAAGCGGTCGATCCCAGGATGCTGGTCAACGTCTCGTCGGGGGTACCATCCGAACTCACGATGCAATTCATGGCGCCTTTGGTACGAATATGGCTGACCAGTGCCCGCGTATCAACACCGTCGATGCATACAACTTTTTGATTGTTCAGGTATGTGTGCAAGTCGCCTTCAGCCAGTTGGCGACTAAACGCCGATTCCAGGTTGCGACCAATCACTGCATTCACTTTTACGCCATCACTTTCCACATCGGCACCAAACACACCATAGTTTCCGATATGGGCGTTGTTCATGATGATTACCTGACCGGAGTAACTGGGATCTGTAAATACTTCCTGATAGCCGGTCATACCGGTATTGAAACAGATCTCTCCTGTTGCCGTTCCTGTATATCCAAATGCCCGTCCTTTAAAACGGGTTCCATCTTCGAGAATCAGGGTGGCACTGGCCTGGGTTGGTGTGTTCATCATACGTCCGCAAAGAAAAGAAAGTTAGGAAATAAAAAAAAGCCCCGAATAAATCCGGGGCCTTATGGTGTAAAAAAAACCATGATTACGCTTGTGACTCGGTGTCGTTACCGCTGGCTTCGTTTTCGGTCGGTGTTTCGGTGGCTGCTTCGTCGGAGGCTGCCGCTTTTTTCTTACCGCCGGAACGACGTGTTTTCTTAACCGGAGCTGCTTCCGCATCAGCCGATACTCCTTTTCCGTAAATTTCGTTGAAATCAACCAGCTCAATCAGGGCCAGCTCAGCATTATCACCGGTACGGGCACCCAATTTGATGATGCGGGTATACCCCCCCGGACGACTGGCCACTTTCGGAGCCACAACGGTGAACAATTCCTTTACCGCTTCTTTGTCGTTCAAATAGCTAAACACTATCCGGTGATTGTGCATGATGGCCTCTTTACTGCTGTTCGCCTTCGTTTTGGTGATCAGCGGCTCGATATACGTACGTAGTGCTTTCGCTTTGGCCAAGGTAGTGGTGATCCGCTTGTTGGCAATCAGCTGGCACCCGAGATTCATCAATAATGAACGACGGTGAGAGGCCGTTCTGCTCAGGTTGTTGTTTTTGTTTCCGTGACGCATGACATTTGTTTTTGACCCTGTACCGTGTCAGGAATTACAGGGTATGTTTGATAATTAAAGAATCAAAAAATAGAAAGTAAAAAAAGTCAACATTGGAGAGTCAGCATTAGATGTTGAATATCCAACGTTGAATGTAGATTTTTACTTACTCGTCGTCGAGTTTCAGCTTGCTCAGGTCCATGCCGAAGCTCAAGCCACGCTCGTGCAATACCTGGTCGATCTCACTAAGTGATTTCTGACCAAAGTTGCGGAATTTCATCAAGTCCTCTTGTTCGTATTGTACCAGCTCGCTCAGCGAATTGATTTTGGCCGCTTTCAGACAATTGAACGCACGAACTGAAAGATCCAGGTCTTCCAGCGGTGTTTTCAGCATCTTACGCAGCTGGAGCGTATGCTCATCTACCAAATCTTCTTTCTTATCTTCTTTGGTATCGAAGGTGATATTTTCATCAGTGATGATCATCAAATGCTGAATCAGGATCCGGCTGGCTTGCTTGACCGCGTCCTCCGGATGAATGGTTCCGTCGGTAGACACTTCCATGATCAGCTTTTCAAAATCGGTGCGTTGCTCCACCCGCGTGTTTTCAATGGTGTATTTAACGTTCTTGATCGGCGTGAAAATAGAATCAACCGGAATATATCCGAAGTGATTGCTTTTTTCACGATGCTCTTCTGCAGGAACGTATCCGCGTCCTTTTCCGATGGTAATTTCAATATCCAGCTTGGCGCTGTTGTCTAGTGTGCAGATCAGCAGTTCCGGATTCATTACTTCGAAAGCAGGCGATGCTTCTCCAATCATACCGGCAGTGAATTCGGTTTTATTTTTGATCGACAGGGTAATTTTCTCGGAAGAAACATCCTGATCGCCTTTCACTTTAAACCGAACCTGCTTGAGGTTCAGAATGATTTCGGTTACGTCTTCGGTGATGCCTTTGAGGGTTGCAAACTCGTGGTCAGCACCGGCTATGTTTACGCCAATGATCGCGTGACCTTCCAGCGAGCTGAGTAAAACGCGGCGAAGGGCGTTGCCGATGGTTACACCGAAACCGGGTTCCAGCGGACGAAATTCGAATTGCGCTTCAAAATCAGTCGCTTTCTGAAGTACGATCTTGTCTGGTTTAACAAAATTGAGTATGGCCATGGTTGTTGTTGTTTATGGTTGGTGATGTCCGTTTTTTCGAATCGTGGTAATGGTTACTTACTATACAATTCGACAATGAGTTGTTCCCGGATATTTTCAGGAACAGATTCTCTTTCGGGATAGGCGACAAAAGTGCCTTTCATCTCTGATTCCGTCCAGTCGAGCCAGTTGAACTTCGGATTTTTACCACGCAGCTTTTCCGTGATGGTGTTGTTGGCGGCTGATTTGTTTTTCAGACCGATCACATCACCCGGTACACAGCTGTACGAAGGGATGTTCACAACCTCTCCGTTTACGGTAATGTGTTTGTGACTGACCATCTGGCGAGCTGCCTGACGGCTTGGTGCAATACCCAGGCGATATACCGTGTTATCAAGACGGGCTTCAAGCAGCTTGATCAGGTTTTCACCGGTAACACCTCTACGACGGGCGGCTTCTTCAAATGTTTTGCGGAATTGTTTTTCCAAAAGACCATACGTGTATTTGGCCTTCTGTTTTTCTTTCAGCTGAACCCCATATTCGCTAAGGGTTTTGCGCTTTTTGCTGGCGCCATGCTGACCGGGAGGATTGCTGTTTTTGCTCAGCCATTTTCCATTGCCGGTAATGAGTTCGCCGAATCGGCGGGAGATTTTGGTCTTAGGACCAGTGTAACGTGCCATAATGGTAACTGCAGACCTTTTGGTGACGATGCATCATCAAAAGGTCTTTAAATGGATGATGCACCCTTATAAATGGTATTCTTTATACTCTTCTTTTCTTCGGAGGACGGCATCCGTTGTGTGGCAGCGGCGTCACGTCTTTGATCATATTCACTTCCAAACCGGATTGCGACAGCGAGCGGATGGCTCCTTCGCGACCACTACCTGGACCTTTTACGAATACATCCACACGCTTCAAGCCGGCATCAATAGCCGTACGAGCCGCATCGGCGGCAGCCATTTGAGCCGCATAGGGTGTATTTTTCTTACTTCCCCGGAAGCCCATTTTACCGGCTGATGCCCAAGAAATGACCTGGCCGTTTTTGTTGGTCAGGCTGATGATAATGTTGTTGAATGTGGCCGAGATGTGCGCGTCTCCGTAGCTGTCCACTTTAACCACGCGCTTCTTGGAAGAGGCTTTTCCGCCCTGGCCTTTTTGTTGTGCTTTTGCCATGATAGGTAATCGTTTGATTTTGGTTTTATCCGAAGGTTATTCCGGATTGAGTTTTTTTCTCCTGCCGACTTCATGCGATCCAAAAAAAACTCAAAATAGAAGCCGATTTATGAAAAGGGGTTCACCCCTGTCATTACTTGGTTACTTTCTTCTTACCGGCAACCGTTTTACGCTTTCCTTTCCGGGTGCGGCTGTTGGTACGGGTTCTTTGTCCACGAACCGGCAAGCCTTTCCGGTGGCGTAAACCACGGTAGCAGGCAATATCGAGTAAACGCTTGATGTTCATTTGCGTTTCACTGCGCAAGGCTCCTTCCGTTTTGAATTCGTTATTGATGACGTTACGAATGGCGGTCTGCTCATCATCCGTCCATTGATTCACTTTTTTGTTGACATCAATGCCGGATTTAGAAAGGATGTACCGGGCAGTAGACAAGCCAATGCCGTAGATGTAGGTTAATCCGATTTCTCCGCGTTTGTTTTTGGGAAGGTCAATACCGGCTATACGGGCCATAGTGTGTTGAATTATTTCGTTTTGAATGATTGCGTATTATCCTTGTTTTTGCTTGAATCGGGGATTCTTTTTGTTGATCACATAGAGACGCCCTTTTCTGCGAACGATTTTACAATCGGCACTGCGTTTTTTGATGGAAGCTCTTACCTTCATATTGGTCGTTTTATTTGTATCTGAATATGATTCGTCCACGGCTGAGATCATACGGGCTCATTTCTACCCCTACTTTATCGCCCGGCAAAATTCGAATGTAGTGCATGCGCATTTTCCCGGAGATGGTCGCTAAAATCTCGTGACCGTTTTCCAATTTCACTTTGAACATGGCATTGCTCAGCGCCTCAATAATCACACCGTCTTGTTTTATTAATGCTTGTTTAGCCATAAAATTGGGAGCGCGAAGATAGGAAACTTTGTGAATAATTCGGCAAATTTTCCTATTATTACACCCTAAAAATTGATGAATTATGAAAAAAATAATGGCAGCCGCCCTGTTTTTAGCTGTATTAGGCACCTCCTGTAAAAAAGATGACCCGGTTCCTGCACCGGGCGACACGAAGTTCCTGAATACGGCCCCGGGCACCACATGGAACTACAAAACGGTTGACAATCAAGACCTTACAGAAACTCCGTATACATTAACCTCTACTAATCGCGACTCGGTGCTGAATGGTCGCTCTTATCATGTTTACACGTACAATGATGCCAATGGCTCCAGCGATGAGTTTTATGGCATCTCCGGAAATGAATACTATCAGTTCTCGGAACTCGCGGCCGGACTGCCTCCTATCGAATTCAAATACTTGGTAGATAATGTGGGAGCGGGAACCAGCTGGACCCAACCCCTGACCATCTCCCAAACACAACAAGGCGTTACGCTCACATTCAATGCCACCCTAAAATATACCATCGTTGAAAAAGGAAACAGCGTGACTGTCGGAAGCAAATCCTACGACAACACCATCAAGGTGAAAACGGATATCATCAATCCGTCTGTTACCAGTACGTTACCATTGGCCATCACGGTTGAACCGATCACACAGGACGTATATGCAATCTACGCACCTAAATACGGATTAATTAAACGCAACACCCAGTTGAAAGTAGATATCAACATCCAATTGGTCGGCACTCAAAATGTGATTGATAACAATACAACCACTGAACTGATCAGCTCCAACATTCCGTAACTCAATTAGCAATAAGATTAACAAAAAATCCACCAAGATCGGTGGATTTTTTTATTTACGTTCTGATTTACAGCTGCTCGAGGAAACTCACTTCGATACGCCGGTTCTCTGCCCTTCCGGCCTCTGTTTTGTTGGTATCCACGGGTTGGGAATCGCCGTAGCCTTTCGTGGTGATTCGTGCCGGATCTATCCCTTTGCTGACCAGGTAATCGCGCACGGTATTGGCACGGTCCTGTGATAGTTTCTGGTTCGCTTCTTTTTTACCGACATTATCGGTATGCCCTCCCACTTCGATACGCTGATCTGATTTACGTTGTAAATAAGATACCAAGCGGTCAAGGATGGCAAACGAGCCCGGCTGCAGGGTGGCCTTTCCATTGTCAAAGTTACATCCCTCCAGATCCCAGTCTTTTGCCGGCTGGAATGTGAAGTTGACAATGAATGGACTCTCATCGGAGTACATCTGACCCGGTTTCAATGCCGGTATTTCCAACAACTTGATATCATCTTTGGTTGGGATGGTATCCTTCATGTCGTACACATAATATTCATACACATCCCCGGCTGGTAAGTATACTGACAATTCACCCAGACTATCCGTCAACTCACGATATTGGGCTGCCGAATTTTTTGCCGAGCGAAAAACGACAATTTCATTGGGAAGCGGATTTTTGGATTTGTCAGTCAAAAAAACATCCACCGGTGCGTCGGTCGGTAAATTTTGCTGCCGCTGGGCCGAGACCACCGACATGGATAAAATGCCAACTGCAAAGAGAATAGCCATACGATTCATACAGACTGATTTTAAAACTAAGGTAAAGAGGTATTTATTAAAAAAAAACAAAAAAGACGTCAGCGGCGTTGCTGCAAACGGGGCATCATGGCCGCTTTCCAGACAGCAAACGAACCATCAAGAATCCGCTGGCGGGCTTCGCGTACTAGCCAAGTATAGAATGCCAGATTATGCACACTCGCAATAGTGAGTCCGAGCAGCTCCTGCGATTTGAATAAATGTCGAAGATACGCTTTGGAGTACGTGGCACTCATTGGGCAATCAATCGTTTCGTCAATTGGCGTAAAGTCGTGTTCCCATTTTTTGTTGTCGATATTGATGATACCGTCGGCCGTGAACAACATGGCATTGCGTCCATTTCGGGTAGGCATCACACAATCAAACATGTCCACACCCAGGGAAATACATTCGAGGATATTCCAGGGCGTACCGACACCCATCAGGTAGCGTGGTTTATCCGCAGGCAACTGCTCACAACACAAGGCACACATTTCGTACAGCAACTCAGTGGGTTCGCCCACACTCAGGCCGCCAATGGCATTACCGGGCATATTTTTGGATATGATGTATTCACAGGATTGCCGGCGTAATTCGGCATGCACGCCTCCCTGCACAATCGGAAACAGATTTTGCGTGTACCCGTAGCGGTCAGGTGTAGACATAAAACGATCGACACAACGATCCAGCCAGCGATGTGTTCGCTCCATCGATGCTTTTGCATAGGCATACTCACTGCCACCCGGTGGACATTCATCAAATGCCATGATAATATCACCACCAATGGTGCGTTGCGTATCCATGACATTTTCCGGCGTGAACAAATGCTTGCTACCATCGATATGCGACTGAAACCAGACCCCTTCCTCCTTAATCTTGCGTGTACCGGCCAACGAGAACACCTGAAAACCACCGCTATCGGTGAGGATAGGCTTATGCCAACGGTTAAACTGATGTAATCCGCCGGCTTTTTCCAGCGTTTCCAGACCGGGACGTAAGTACAAATGATACGTGTTTCCGAGAATGATGGGCGCTTTCACATATTCGTGCAACTGAGCTACCGAAATACCCTTGACCGACCCCACCGTACCAACCGGCATAAATACTGGTGTTTCCACCGATCCGTGATCCGTAACAAACCTACCAACACGGGCACTGGTCGACGCGTCTTGATGTTGTAGATGAAATGAAAGTATGGGCATACGCAGTTGCAAAGATAATCGGATGCCTTTCAAACAACCTTGATTGAATACAACCTTGTTGATTTATTTTTGCGGCAATGACACCTGATTACTGGCTGAAAAACGGACCATTCCTATTATTTATCTTCTTCTGCATCGTGGCCGGCATTCAAGTTTTTTATGCCCTGTTTTTCTTTTTACGACTAGCCTTCCATCAGCGAAAAAAAACAACCGTCTCACAAACACATCCGGTGAGTGTGATCATCTGTGCTCGCGATGAGGCCGAAAATCTCAGTCAATACCTTCCGGGTATCCTGATGCAACAGTATTCTACCAGCCACGAGGTGATCGTAGTGAATGACAACTCGTATGATGACAGTAAATACTTTTTGGAAGCACTTCAAAAAGAATACAAACAACTGCGGCCAATTGAACTGACCCAGGAAGCCCAATTGATACCAGGCAAGAAGTTCCCGCTAGCCGTTGGCATCAAATCGGCCAAACACGAAATCCTGCTGCTCACAGATGCCGATTGCGTGCCGGCGAGTGAACGCTGGATTGAAACCATGCAGTCGGCTTACGACGATCAAACTGAGCTGGTATTGGGTTATAGTCCGTATTTCAAAAAAAGCGGCCTGCTAAACAAGCTCATTCGCTGGGAATGTTACCATACGGCTTTACAGTATATGTCCTTCGCACTGGCCGGCCTACCCTATATGGGTGTGGGGCGTAACCTCAGTTATCGAAAAGCTGTTTTTTTTCGGCATAAAGGATTTGCCGCGCACCATCATTTACCCGGTGGTGATGATGACCTTTTTGTAAATATGGCGGCTACCCAAAAAAACACCCGCATTCAGATCGACCCAGATTCGTTTGTACTCAGCAAGCCTGCTAACAGCTGGTCGGAGTGGGTTCGCCAAAAAAATCGTCATTATTCCGTGAGCCGTCATTATCGCTGGTATCATCAGGTTTTACTCGGCGGCTACAGCCTGAGTCAGTTTTTGTTTTACCCCCTGTTAATCGTTTCGTCCATTGTGTTTCATCCTTGGATTCCGCTATGTGTGTATGGAGGCCGCTTGCTCATTCAAGGTTTTATACATTTTCGTGTCAGCCGAAAACTCCATGAACCCGACTTGTTTCCCCTGTTTCCTGTATTTGATTTGTGGATGTTTCTGTATTACCTCCTCTTTCTTCCTTCGTTGATTCGGAAACCTAGGCCAACCTGGAAATAAACCAATCGGATGCCGTGTTCCGGTTCACGAATTGTCAAAAGTGGTAATTTCGAGCCGTATGAAGATCGATATCATCAGCGTTGTTCCGGATTTGCTCAGCGGACCTTTTTCGCATTCCATCCTGAAACGGGCGCATGACCGCGGTTTACTGAACGTCACTGTTCATAATCTTCGCGAGCATACCACGTATGCCCGTGCGCAAGTGGACGACTATCCCTTCGGAGGAGGCGCCGGGATGGTGCTGATGATTGAACCTTTGGTAAATGCGGTCGAGCATCTTCAAAAAACAACAGTATACGATGAGATCATTTTTCTCACACCCGACGGTCAACCCTTCAACCAAAAAATAGCCAACAGCCTTTCGATGAAAAAAAACATCCTGATGATTTGCGGGCACTATAAAGGCATCGACCAGCGGTTCCGCGATCATTTTGTGACGATGGAAATTTCGATCGGTGATTATGTGCTCAGTGGGGGCGAACTGGCGGCAGCCGTACTAACGGACGCGATTGGACGATTAATTCCCGGCGTGCTCAATGATGAAACCTCCGCCCTCAACGACTCCTTTCAAGATAATCTACTGGCACCACCGGTATATACCCGCCCGGAA
>Ga0315899_10004283_pt1 | contig 15448 bp, 13 predicted proteins | sample LakEriMetagenome_2_FD_203518 | JGI IMG/M metagenome (GOLD analysis project Ga0315899, IMG submission 203518) | Freshwater fungal communities from buoy surface, Lake Erie, Ohio, United States - Buoy 4 MA112 | ecosystem: Environmental > Aquatic > Freshwater > Lake | place: USA: Lake Erie, Ohio... | reverse complement strand
GAAATTAAACTCAATAAAATTTCGAGTCAAGGTAAGAATAAGACAGCCGAGCAATAAATTTCCCATTATGAGCAGAAGATGAAACATGGATTGCTTAAAAACCTGCATAGAAACAATAGTATCTTGAAGAACATAGGGTGTCAGTACCCTATAATTAGAGATTGCTGCACAGAGACAGGAAAAGCCATGAAGAGTATTGAGCGTAACTTCGCCCGAATCGTCGAAATTGATTTTCGATTTAAAGCATCATTGGTCTTTATTTCATCAATTTGGTACCTAGCCCTATTTCCAGGACGACTCGGATTTGATTATTCAGAATCAATTAGAATGATGCAGTCAGGCGAGAGCACAGACTGGTGGACAGCTAGCTTTTGGTGGTTCTTGAAGATAACTTCATTTAACGGCACAACAATTATGGTTTCTTCCGCAATTTCCCTCTTTATTCTGGGGTATGCACTGTTTTATCTATCTGAATCAGTAGTGAGTACCAGAATGTCTAACAGGAAAGCCCTCATTGTCTTTTTTTGTAGCCCTTTGTACGGTGGGTTTGGGTTAAATGTCAGCCACGATGTCTTCATTGCCGCCGGAATACTCTTATTTACAGGGTTCCACATTCGCCACCTCGTAAAAAAGAATCTTGTGACCAACTCTGATTTAATGGCAATTCTTGTTGGGGGATTACTACTAATCACAACCCACTACGGGCCATTTATCATTGCCATGAATGTCTTTTTATTTTTATTTAGACGATTATATAAATTTGGCTTTCTATTGCTTGGGTTATCCACCTTTGCGTTTTTTGTTTCAGGTTTTGGGGTTACCCAAGTACCGAAGCATGGATTAGTTCTCCCAATAATAGGTGATTTAAAGTGCGTGGCCCAGCATCCTCAAGCAGAGATAAGTCGAGCAGAATGGGAGGAGCTGTTAGCTATAGCACCAAAATCAGAGTGGAAAAATCAAACGAAATGTTCTCAGGTGGACGTTGGATTTCGTGCAATGCCGTCGCTTGTTCTAGCCGATGTCACTCTGACACCAAACTTGATAAAGACGTATTTGGGAATTGCTGGTCGGAATGCAGCAATAGTCGCAATGGCTCATATACAAAGAGCAAGCATTGCGTTACCACCACCATTTTTTGATGGCCCTCAAAACCAAGTAGTACTGAATCCTGACCTTCCAATTGGTTTGGGTACCAATACCGCTCTACAAAGCTATGCCGGAGTTTTACACCCTTCCATCGATGAGCCGTCGGTTGCAAATAAGATTTCCTATCTGAAAATTTTAGAAGTGCCGGCACAGGGCCTGATTTTTATTATAAATCAAGCATCCTGGTTCTGGGGTTGGGGTGGACTCTGGTTATGGCCGATTGGTGTCTACTGCCTCGTTTATTTTAAACGCCGTTATGAGGGATCGCTATTCCCACTCCTTTCTGGCACATTGATTCTTCACGGCTTACTGCTAATTTTTTCCGACGCCCTTCCAAGATATGTAATGAGCACGATTATTCTAGGGAATCTGTTAACTTTAATTATGATTTTTGATTTATATGCTAAGTACATTAAGAGAGACGGACGCCCACTCTGAACTTAGGAACATGGTGAAACGAGTGAATTTTGAATAGCAACAGCAAGAAAATGACTGTCGTTCTACCCTGCTTGAATGAGGCAGAGACTCTTGAAGGTTGCATTAATGAAATACAAAAAATGGCGGATGACAACAATATCAAGATTGAGATAATTGTAGCTGACAACGGTAGTACTGATGACTCACTAAAGATAGCGGAGCGTTACCAGGTTAAGATTGTTAATGTACAAATCAGAGGTTACGGAGCAGCATTACATTCGGGAATTTTTTCTTCATCAAATGAATTTGTGCTAATGGGTGATTCCGATATGAGTTATAACTTCAGTCATGCGCCAGATTTTCTTAAAGCGCTGAACTCGGGAGCTGATCTCGTAATTGGGAACCGTTTTCGTGGCGGAATACAGAAAGGTGCTATGCCTTGGTTGCATAGGTACTTAGGCAATCCAGCTCTCTCGGTAATTGCTCGGATATTGTTTCGTATCCCAATCTATGACTTTCACTGTGGATTGAGGGCCATTCGCAAGTCTGTTTATTTGAAGGCTTCGCCTGTGACAACCGGCATGGAGTTTGCGACAGAAATGATTATTCGAATAGTGAACGTTGGTGGGAAAGTGATCGAAGTTCCTACAGAATTGCGAGTTGATGGGCGAAGTCGTGCTCCTCATCTACGAAGTTTTCCAGATGGATGGCGACACCTTAAATTAATGCTTTTGTATTCCCCAAGATTTTTACAAATTTACCCCGGGACAATGCTTATGTTTATTGGGATAAGCGGCGTATTCCAATACTTCTTTTTCGGTGAAATTGATTTGTTGTTTGCGAAAGGATCGTCACAGACTGGAGTCTTTAGTCTAGTTTCACTGTCGCTCGGAGCTCAACTTTTTGTCTCCGGTATTCTCAACATGGAGTACGCGAAACAGAAGGGAGTCTTAAGGTTCACCAGTGGTGGTAGATTCATGAAGTTGCTGAGATCCAGATTAGGCGTGGGGGTTGCCTGTGGACTTCTTGCCCTTGGGTTTTTACTAATGATCCCATTACTATTGAAATGGCAAGAGTCTGGCTTTTCGTACTTAGATCCAATCGGTTCCTCTAAAATCGTTTTTATGAGTTCTTTTTTTGGCGTTATGGGCGCGCAAATTCTGATAAGCGCCCTTCAAGTTCGTCAGTTTGCGTCGAGGTTCTGGTGATGGCGTACACCCTAAATTCAAAATTTTACTTGATAGTAGCAATTAATAATTTTTATTCAGCAAGGAAAAGTCTCAATCAAATTATTCATAAATTGATTCTCGGATGATTCGCCATCCCTTCATCGGTGCATGCCAGAATTGACTTGGAAAATAGACCTTCCCTCCCTTATTAAGAATCGCAGCAACGTATCCGAAGCTGGATCTACTCAATATTAGATGATCTGCTGAAGCCAGAGTCTTGATCACTTCGAGCGGATCACCACCATAAAAAACTTCAACATCAAAAGGTATGTCTTTGAAATAATCTTGTACATTAAGTCCCAGCACATACATTTGCCCTTCACTGAAACTTGGAGAATTCGTCCATAAATCGGATTGAACATTTGGTGGAGTGAAAACCACATCTTCGGTAGGGGCGTCAGTAAAAACTTTTAATTTGAGATCTGTAATTTGATTAGTTTCGATAATCTCCTTTACTAACGCCGCGAAGTAATTTCCTGCAATTTCGCGAGAAATCTTCTCTCCTCGCTGGGTTGCAAACCCACCCACACCCCTCCGGTAATGAACAGCAACTGAGACGCCAGTTTTAAGCGGTAAAACTAAATTAGGCAAAAATCTACAAATACCTTGGTATAAATCTGGGTCGAGTTCTGAGATTGGATAAGGTTCCACAAGCCTTATCAAAGTTTGCTTTCTTGAAAATTTTGCTCCTAAAATACATGAAAATAGGAAAGAAAAAGTCAGAGTGTCTGTCTGGGTTTGGCGAAGATTTTCAACCAGATATTCTTCAGTACTTTGCATCCTGAACTCATGATTTAGCCTATGCAAAAAAGCTTTCATCTCGTTGATATTTTGGTAAGAATCTAACGGATGAATAGCAACCGAATCTATTTCCGTGTGTAAGTAACCCAAGTTCAAGCTTTTTGCTAAGGATCTAATTGCTAGAATTCTTTGAAGTTGTGCACCAACACCGTCCATTTTACTTGTATTTAGATATGTCAAGACAATATTTGGTTTTAGCAAGTTACAAAACAATTTAAGCAGACCGAAAAGACACACCCCTTGCGATCTTTGCATTTTTCTTCGTAATGGCCTGAGAAACATCTTTAGATAGTTAACTAGTACACGAATCAAGAGTTCACAACCTTAAATAATTAGGAAAGCCCACATATCAATTTGTGGGTTAGAGGAACTGTCATAATTTTGATGGGACGAACTTGGAGCACCGATTCTCGCACACAGAGATCTCGTCCTGTGCGTGCCACCCGATATGCTCGTAGAGCTTGAAAAAGTATAAGAATATGAATCCTTTTTAGAAGTTTTTAACCTAGTAGCCCGAGTTAAATTGCTTTTGAGTCGTTGCATAATGGGAGAATACAGGATCTTGCATAGACCACCTTGAAGGAGCTCCTGAGTTGCAAATCAGCAAATTTCTCCGGCTAAAAAATCGCAAATGCGCGCCTCAAGTAGGAGTGAACGAAGCGGAGGAAGTAGGCGAGTATGATTCAAATTGTTTTGAACGCCAGTTCTCAATTAACAGGGTAGAAGTACTAGCCGACTTTTTGGATATGACGAACCCCATAAGGATGCCTCTTTAAATTATGTTACCAACAATAGTCTTTGTCCACCTCAACTCTCCAATACCGTTGTATTTGAGATTTAACATAGTCTCAACTATTAGAAAATTTCCAAATGCAAAAGTAGTCCTAATCCGAAATGATAAGAAATCTGATGACATACATTCAAATCTTTGGCACTTTGACTACAAAACAGGATCATCATCGCAATCAATAGAAAATTCACTAAGCCACCCAAAGAATTTCCGAAATAACTTTTGGTTCAGCGCAATTCAAAGATTTGATGCTCTGCGCTCATACATAGAAAGTAGTCAGGAACCGATACTTCATCTTGAATCTGATGTGATAGTAAGCAAGGATTTCCCGCTCGAGAAATTCATGATGAGTGAGATGAAAATTGCCTATCCTGTTGTTGCCGATAATCGTGGAGTCGCCAGCTCAGTTTTTATTAGAGATTTGGAAACTGCAGAGAAACTGATTCGGTTCGCCGATGATGCATGTTCAGTTAATTCGCGCACAACTGACATGGAGATATTGGCAGGCTTCTTTGAAAAGAATCAAGATATAGCAACATCGCTAGCCTTTGGCCCAGAAAGTATTTATGCGTATGATGAAAACTTCTTAATCAGAAGAGTTCAATCCACCTTTGATATTTATAATGGAATTTTCGATGGAAACGATATAGGAGTCTATTTATTTGGCACTAATCCCAGAAATACCAGAGGTGTCTCTTACGTTAGAACTTCGATTCAAGGAAATTATGCAAGAGTTGATAAATGGAACTTTAATTTTGATAATTTGCGTGAATTCATTAACTTGGAATTTGGAGGAAAGACGTACTTGATTTTTTCTTTGCATGCTACAAGTAAGCAATTAACTCTATTCCACTACATCACACAAAAATATGTTATTCGTAGGCATCTTCGGAAGAAGATTCATGCGGAAGATAGAAAATTTTTCCCGTTTGTAACCTTGACAATGGCAATACGCAAGATGTTGAAGTTATGGAAAAGTTAAAAACTCACGCCTCAGTTCTTCAATTGATAGCAAATTCCAATCGCTCGCGGCTGCGATCATTTCCGGAATGTTGGACCATTCCTCGACAACGAGAACTGGTAAATTCAGATGGCTAAAAGGCCAATATTTTTTTAAAACAATCGGTATCGCGCCAAGATAGAGTGCCTCCCAAGTTCTATGGCAATCAACTCCGTTCCCTGGTGGAGATAGAACAAATGCGGAATTCGAGAGCATTTCTCGGTATTTCTTCGGCGACGTAAAAGTAGGCATTTGAAAAACATCATTATTTGATTTTGCAAACTCGATGGCCTTACTTCGTTCTGTTGGATTTGTTTCGATTGAAAAACTACTTAAAATTCTAATAGACCTTTTTGATGTGGGATTTAATCCTTGATTAATTAACCTGAGAAAGTCCGCCGGGACTCCATTTCTTAACAAAGACCAGTTTTCAAGACCGATTGGAATTGGTGTGGCAATTGCTTTATCACCGAGCCAATTAACGGAGTATACAAATTTAAATCTTTTAGAAAAAATATTCATTTCTGCACTAGATGGAATGTTATCTTCGTTGTGGATAATCAAAGTGTCGCGAGAAAAATCAGATTTATCTGAGGTCAATTCGGATAAGAACCGATCCTTCAAGTTCGCGGGCAGAAAAAGTTTAATTGACCCGTCTTTTCTCTTTATGTCTGCGAGAGATAATTTCTGGTTGAATCTGTAGTCACATATTCCAGCGTAAGTATCCCCTGAAATGAATGGGTAAGAACTTTTCCCTGCGGCATACCTAACTTTTCGAAGCGCTCCGCGAAATAGATCAATATCAATTTGCCTATGATGCATCCAGAACCTTTTTGAAATAAGTTATAGTTGAATTCAAGCCGTTTTCTAAATTCACACTTGGCTTCCAATCAAGGCTCACCTCTGCATTCAGAATGTCAGGTTTTCGTTGTTTAGGATCATCTGATGGTAGAGCGTGGAAAGTAATTTCTGAGTTACTACCAGTTAACCCAATGATCGTTTCTGCAAGCTGTTTTATCGAAAATTCAACAGGATTTCCGAGGTTTATTGGTCCGACAAAATCATCTGGAGTACTCATAAGTTTGATTAGCCCTTGTATAAGGTCGGATACAAAACAAAATGAACGCGTCTGTGAACCATCACCGTAAATACTTATGGCTTGATTTTGCAACGCCTGGACAACGAAATTACTGACAACTCTTCCATCATCCAGAGCCATTCGTGGACCGTATGTATTAAAAATTCGTGCGACTTTAATTTGAACTTGGTATTGTCTCCAATAGTCAAAGAACAGAGTTTCCGAAGCCCTTTTTCCCTCGTCGTAGCATGCTCGTAGACCGATCGGGTTTACATTTCCCCAGTAATCTTCTCTTTGAGGAGAAACTAATGGATCACCATAAATCTCGCTGGTCGAAGCTTGTAGAATTTTTGCACCAGTGCGTTTAGCCAATTCCAAAAGATTTATGGAACCAAGTAGGCTCGTTTTGATCGTTTGAACGGGGTACTTTTGATAATGAACCGGCGAAGCCGGACAAGCCAAATTGTAAATTGCTTCTACTTCAACAAAAAGTGGATGAGTAACATCGTGACGCATAAATTCGAAGCGTTCGTTAGCAAGCAAATTCCTAATATTTTCCTTGGAGCCCGTGTAAAGGTTGTCAACCCCCAACACCTCATGCCCTTGTGCGATCAATTCTTCACTCAGGTGCGACCCTAAGAAGCCGGCCGCGCCGGCTACAAGAATCCTCATGTATAAATCATAGCAAGTAAATTTAAATTTGCTTATTTCAATTAGACACGTACCGATTGGCTATTCTAACGTCATGAACTCAACTCGCGTCCTGCAACTTGCTACTTCGACGGGTGGCGGAGCAGGAATTGCGGCGCGAAGACTCCACGAGGCGCTTACAGAAATTCATGTAGATTCAACGCTATTAACATTAAGTGGCGACAATAAACCTAGCGGCATTTTTGAAGTAAAGAGATCCGTCTACAATAAAATTAAATCATCGATGCTTACCGCTTTGCAATCAATCTTTCTTCAAGCTACTGATCAACTCTTAACACCCTTAAGCAAGAACTCGATTAGAGAAAGAAAGATAAATCTGAGTAATTATGAAGTAATTCATATTCACGCTTACTATAATTTGCTGAGTAGTTCAAGAATCATCAAACTTTGCAGAGAAAATCCGAAAAAGCGTATTTTTATAACATTGCATGATGAACGGTTTTTGACCGGTGGCTGTCACTATTCACAGGGCTGCACAAACATTGAAAACGAATGCCGTAATTGCCCGCAGGCTACTCGAATTGGGAAGTACCTCGTTAATCGAGATTATAAGAAAAAAGTCAAGACTTTAAACAGTTTACAAAATCTTAGCTTGATTTCACCAAGCGCATGGCTACAAACTGCGGCAAACAACAACCCAGCCACTGCGGATTTAAAATGCCACGTCGTACGTAACCCTATTCCACAAGTATTCTTTGATGTACCAGTTTCACAAGAGCATGAAAAGATATTACGTGTCGTGTTCATTTCCGCACACCTGAATACACGGATGAAGGGCTTGACGACTCTAATAAGTGCAATGAATTTACTTGCAGAACAGGGATTTTCTGATCGTTTTGAATTGTTATTTGTTGGACGTGGCCAAGTTCCAAATTTCCTAGATTCAAGAATTAAATTTGATAAGGCTGTAACAAACACAGATGAAGAGACAGCTAATATTTTAAGTAAGTGTCAAATACTGGCGGTGCCAAGCATTCAAGATAATTTGCCAAGTACTATGGTAGAAGCAATCTGCGCAGGCTTGTCGGTAGTTGGCACCAAAACAGGCGGAATTCAGGAAATTCTTTCAAGTTATGACCAGTCTATTGTTAATGTTGGTAATTCTAAGGAGTTGGCGGCTGAGTTACTTTATTTATTGAATGTACGCTCATCGCCTTCTCGGAATAAAGCTTTAAGCGAATTCTCTTATCCTGAAGTGGCTAAGCGGCTTGTCCATATTTATGAGACGGGTTGATTTAGAGTTTTGAAGCGCTTGACCAGCGTGTTATCAAATTAGCGAACTCGGGTTTTCGAAACCTATCATTGATTTTTGTAAATTTGGTCGTAAATATGTGCCTCAAACGAATCTTATAAAGGTTTTTCTTTAGCCATAAATCCGCCTCGAGATTAATCATTGGCACTCCAAAGTCTTCTTGTGAAAATTCATTTCGAATTGCGTTAGTCCACGTTCTGTCAGCTCGCGTATGTGTTGCAACTGAGTCATTTCCAATATTCGAAATGAGATTTGTTGGAGGCAAAATTGAAAAATACGATCTTTCATTGAATATGTGAACTAGAGCGGTATCCCAGACATCTACGTACCCTTCAAACGCTCTTCTAGCACCTTCCCTCCAATATATTCGCTCACTAGATAAAACCGATTTAGTTTTTTTATACTCTTGGCTGTAGAAAACTAGCTCTCTCTTTATTTTTTCCCAATGCTCTCTATCGGTGAACCACCCCCAAGTAAGTGCATACTTTGAGAGATAAGCGGAGGATCCCTTAACGTCTACCGGTACAAATTGCGTGCCACATGCGAGCAGAACCTCAGTTCTTGATTTAAGGAAATCTTTAGATACTTCACAATAATCGAAAAAACTAATGGATGGCTGGCAGTCGTCTTCCAAGACTGCAACTTCTTTGTATTGATCAAATGCCCAATCACAAGAAGAAAGCACGTTTGCTGAACACCCAATATTTCTATCAAGGAATCTAGTTTTAAAGTTGTCGAAATGTGGTTCAAACTTGCTGGCAAGATCACGTATTTGAGAATTCCTCAAAAGCGCCTCTGGAGTTTGAACTTTTGGGAAGTCAAGAGACAGCAGCACATTTTTAACCTCTGCTTCCAAACACTTTTCCAAAATTGATTGGATCGCTTCAACGCGTTGATAGCCCACGATTAACACAGCATAGGTTTTCACTGTCAAAACGCACCGCCCTCAAATGTAAAGCCCATCATTAAGGATAAACTAACAGAGGGAAATGAAACGAAAGTGACGATCACTTAATGGTAAATAATGTTGAGTCGCAATCTGCGCCTACATACGAGATCTATATCACGCATGCTCTAATACCACCCTGGAAAGAAATTCTTGAAAAAGGACAAATGGAAACGTGGGCTCCGAGAAGTAATCAGCGAATTCGCCACGTTTATGCGCGACCTGTCGGGCCTTTCGTGCAATCGCTAGATAAATTTTATTGGAAACTTCGCTGGACCAAATTGCCTGGTAAAGCTATAACTTTATTCGAAGTTTTACGTTCAAGAATAATACTTATGTTGAAACCGAAATTTATCTATCCTAAAAATTCTTACACCAAACAGGATGTTTTAATTGACATTCCTGATCTGTATTTCCTTTCAAATTTGAAATCGATAGCAATTCATAGGCTTGCAGCAGAAAGTACTAAAAACTTTGTCGTACTGACCACGTCTTCTTCATATATCAACGAGAGACTATTACAAAGAGATTTAGATAAATTGCCAAGACAAAAAGTAGTGGCGGGGAGGGTCCTTCAGTCAAGAGAAAAAAAATTTATGAGTGGAAGTTTCAGGTTGTATTCCCCGGACGTACTTTTTGAAACAATGAAAAATCTAAAGGGATATAGATCGTGGCTAGCAGAAGACCTTGCTCTAGGGCACCTAATTAGTCAAAAAGAATTCAATTTCATGAACTTAAAGTCTGTTGACATTGGCTCCATTAGCGAACTGGAATCCCTAACAAGTAATACTCTTAAAGAGACAGTCCACTTCAGAGTGAAGAGTGGTTCGTTGCTCAAGCGTAATGATGTAGAAATTATGTTGGCTTTACACAAAAAACTCCAAGAACTTGATGCCATATGAAAAATTTGACAGTAGTGATCCCGGTTAGGAATATGGCCGGCAAACTAAGTGAATTGGAATTTGCAATCACGGCTGCATTAAATGTGGGGTTTAGAGTGATTGTTGTGCACGATGGAGCTGAGGATCAAACGGGAGCAGAGCTTCAAAATATTTACGCAGGCCTAAAACATGAAGGCCTGGAGTTGATCACGGGAGTATATAACTGTCCTGGAGGTGCACGGAATGCTGGAGTCAAAAAAGTTACAACCGATTGGCTGACTTTTTGGGATGCTGACGACTCACCAATTCTAGAAAATCTATCTCAGCTATATAAAATTGTCGAAAAAAATAATGCAGATGTGGGTATTGGGGGTTACGCGGATACTAATTCTCTAAATCCATCTGAATCAAAATTACATAGAAATGAGCAGATAGATCTAAATGCCATCGCTTTATCGCCAGGAATATGGAGAATGATATTTCGAACAGAGTTAATTGTTAACTCGCCATTTACGAGTTTGCTACTTGCAGAGGATCAGATTTTGCTGTCAGATATTAGGCTTACGCAAAGAAGAATCGTGTACTCAAGTGCAATTGTCTATAATTATCTAAGTGCTAATCCAAATAGTCTTACTGGAAAGAACCGCAAGATAGAAGATTTGATTAAGGCAACTTCATACATTTCAAAAAATTTAAAAAATGAAAAAACTAAATCTCAAAAAGAATTTGATTGTGTTATGCTCGCGAAGCAGTCTCTAACGGTATTTAAATTTGGAAATATAAAGAATCGTATTTTTGCAACCCAAAAAATGTTACATTTTCTAATGATTGCTCCCAAAAAATCTCGCCAAACAATTCTTTTTCTGATCTTTGGTAAGGTCCTTTAAATGAGAAAAGTTGCTATACAGATTACAGGTGGGCTCGGTAACCAGCTATTTCAGTTTGCTGCAGGATTGTCCTTAGTAGAAGATAAGTCAGAACCGATTTTTGTCGAACAAAGGCTTGGAAAACCACGAAGTGCAGTTAAAGGCACCGCCGACATCTTCGGATTTGTTTGGCCACAAACTGTAGAGATAATCAAGGTGAATAACAGCCGCATATCCGACTTTATGTCACGAGTTACTGGGTTTTGTCTACGTATGGGCGTCATGCCAAGTAAATTAGAATCAAATAGATGGGTAAAAAGTTTCATAATTTTCCTTGCTTCATTACTGCTAAGCATATTTCTGAAGGAAAGAAAACGTCTTCTGATTGGCAAGGGAGTGGGTTACACAGAGTTAAGTAACCAATCTTCAGCCCCATATTTGGTTGGCTATTTTCAAAGCTATTTATATGCTGAAAGTAACCGCGAGCATCTAATGAGAGCAAGGATTCAAAACACCGGTCCTGAGTTAAAAGAACTTAATCTCGCTGCTGAAACTGAAATGCCACTTATTGTTCATTGTAGATTTGGTGACTACTTACTGGAAAATGATTTTGGCATTCCGTCTAGAGAGTATTATCAAGCGGCGATAACCAGTTTGTTAAACAAGAAAATCTGCAAAAGCATCTGGGTATTTTCGGATGACCTAACTCGGGCTAAAGAAAAGATTGATTCTAAAAATTTATTGCCCATTAGATGGATTAGCACAGTCGACAACTCGGATGTTTCAACATTGCAGGCAATGCGACTAGGCCGAGGGTACGTAATCGCAAATTCAACCTTTAGTTGGTGGGCGGCATACTTGTCACTGAACCCCATTGCTGATGTGGTCGCTCCTAATCCTTGGTTTATAGGTATGGAAGATCCGGTAGAACTAATACCGCCTAAGTGGCAGCGGTTTGATGCTGGGTATCCAAGCAAGCGTTAAGGTGAGATAGTGAAAATCACAAAAGGACCCCGTAGCTACTGGGCAAAATCCGGAATTGCACGATCTGCAAAAGCGCTAGACGGACGTGACAGACAAAAAATCTTTCTTGTAATTATTCTTCAAATAATTTTGGGAATTGTAGATCTTATCGGTGTAGCAATTGTTGGAATTTTGGGCGCTTTAGCTGTAACTGGTGTGCAATCTGGGCGAACCGGTAGCAGGGTTGAATGGGCTCTCGAAATACTAAACCTAGATGGCTTTAGTTTTCAATCGCAAGTTGGGTTCCTGGGAGCGTTAGCAACTATTTTATTGGTCAGCAGAACGATCTTTTCAGCATTCTTCGTGAGAAGGACTTATTTCTTTTTGAGCCGACGCGGAGCAAAAATTTCTGCAAACTTAATTTCTAAAGTGCTCTCACAATCCCTTGTTTCTCTAAATTCTAGAACGAATCAAGAAACTCTATACCGCATCACAACCGGAGTTTCCACGATCACGACTGGAATACTCGGGACAACCGTCACTTTGGTTTCGGATGGTTCCCTTTTGATTGTTATGACCATTGGATTGCTTGTGGTCGATCCAATTATGGCGGGTAGCACTCTATTAGTTTTTTCTTTAGTTGGAATTTTACTGTTTAGGTTGATGCATATGCGTGCGAGGACACTCGGAGAACAAAATGCAGTCTTATCAATCAAAAGCAGTGAGAAAATTCTTGAGGTCCTTAGTTCATACAGAGAGTCAGTAGTTAGAAATAGACGTACTTACTATTCGCGCGAAATAGGCGATTTGCGATTTAAGTTAGCTAACACAGAGGCAGAATTATCTTTTATGCCTAATGTCAGTAAATATGTAATTGAATCAACCATGGTGCTGGGCGCGTTATTAATTAGTGCTGCGCAATTTGCAACCCAGGATGCTCCACGAGCTGTAGCCACTTTGGCTGTTTTTATGGCTGCTGGGTCTCGAATCGCGCCCGCAGTTCTAAGGTTTCAACAAGGCGCGCTGCTCATCAGAAGTAGTTTAGGAAGTGCTTCGCCAACCTTGGATTTAATTGAGGAGATGCGAAACATCCAATTGCTTGACACAAATGTGGATGCATTAGACCTAGAACACAGAGGATTTAATCCAACTTTAGAGGTAAATGCGGTTTCCTTCACTTACCCGAATAGTGAGCACAAAGCGATCGATGAGGTGACAATTCATACAGATGCTGGAACCTCTATTGCTTTAGTCGGACCATCTGGTGCAGGTAAAACGACGCTAGTGGATATTTTACTTGGCGTGCTTAATCCAAGCCTCGGAAAAACTTTGATTTCAGGTGTCTCTCCAATAGAAGCGGTATCCAAATGGCCAGGAGCAATAGCGTATGTGCCACAAGATATTTTCATTTCTAACGGAACTATCCGCGAAAACGTATCTCTCGGATACCCTCTTGATGAGGCAACAGATAACCTCGTATTCGAAGCTCTTAAAATTGCGCAGCTAGATTCTTTTGTTTCAGGCCTGCCATTAGGGCTGGACACGCCAGTCGGAGATCGTGGAGCACGACTCAGTGGTGGACAGAGACAAAGACTAGGTATTGCCCGCGCAATGTTTACTAAGCCTAGGTTGTTAGTTCTTGATGAAGCAACAAGTTCACTAGATGGAGTAACTGAAGCATCTATTTCAGATTCAATCAATGTGCTTAAAGGCCATGTGACACTAGTTCTGATTGCACACCGGTTATCGACGGTACTTAACGCGGACAAAATAGCTTACCTTTCGGAAGGCAAAATAATATCTGTAGGAACTTTTGAAGAAGTACGCGTAAAAGTTCCAGACTTTGATATCCAAGCAAAACTTATGGGCCTGTAAGAGAGACGAGCAAATGTATATTTTAATGCTTTTTCTGGATGCTTCCTACAAGTTGGCTGATTTTCCAAAAAGGTTACACTTTTTTATAAAGAATCATCTGTTTCAAGAATCATTGTTTTCAACTTCAAATCGTAGCGATAGTGATTCCACTTCATACACAACATTTGTGACTGCAACAGTTTTGAGTGAGGAAAAGTTAAATAATTTTCGGAGAGATTACAGATATCGTCTAATTCTTGAGCACGTCGATTTCAAACTGGGTCATAAGTATCAACTGCAATTAAAGCCAGAAACAATAGATTTTTATCGTATGAATCCAAACCTATTGAATTTAAGCAAGGTAGGTTCTCCGCGGACTTTTTATTATCCTAAGCTAGGCTGGATTAGCCCTACGATAATTCGTTATCTTTACGTAAACCAAAGAATTAGTGAACTTTTTGGGGAAGCAGGCATCCAAAAAATTGCAGAGATTGGAATTGGTTTTGGCGGCCAATTTGCCATTACTTCAACTTCGTTGAATTTGAAAGAATTCTCATTGTATGACCTACCTGTCGTGCTTGACTTAGCGGAGAAAACTCTTGACAAAGCAGGGCTTTTACCTAGAACCTTTACCAAGAAGAGTATTAATCCGGTCGAATCAGAGAACTTTGATCTAGTAATTAGCAACTATGCCTTTTCAGAATTACCTAGAGATATTCAGAGCGACTACATTTTCAAAATGCTAGGCAAATCCAGATGTGGATACATCACTATGAATAGCGGGCGCTCAGATGTTTCTGGAAGGTCAGCGGGGAAAATGAGCCTTGCCGAAATAATCGAACTTCTACCGCCATGTGAGGTTCTCGAAGAGGATCCAAAAACTGGCCCAGATAACTACATAATTGTTTGGGGTCACCGGGGTACTAGTTGAAATACCCGCCTCCTCCTTCATTGCTACATTTCGAGCTAGGAATAATAGAAGGTTATCCAACCGTCTCGTTGGGTTCCCAAATTGGCATTTAAGAATTCCTTGGCTAATGCAGGTCCTCGTGCGTGGACCGTCGCAGAGCTCAGTGCTTTCTGCACAAAGCAATTTTGAGAGCTGATCTCTCCCGCAAATCGCGTTCTGGATTAGCTAATCCTTGCGAGAATCGCCCCAGTCTTATCAATTTCATCATCAAGCACCTGTGTGTAAATTTTCATCGTAACCTTTGGATCTGAATGTCCCATCAATTTCTGTGCAGTGGTCACGTGGATACCTTGAGTCTTGAGCAAATATGCATATGTATGGCGAAGCGAATGGATGTGGACTCCATAAGGATCCAACACCTTCTTCAAAGTTTTAGGTGACTTTGGAATTTGAACAAACTCACCTACCAACGGAACTACTCGATTTCCTGCCTGCGATTTAGTTGGTCCGTGGATCGATTTATTTATATAGATTCGACCAGCTCGGACATCGTTTGGCGTAAGCACAACGGCTTCTCCCCAACGCAAGCCGTGTAGAGCTAAGA
>Ga0315899_10004282_pt1 | contig 15455 bp, 17 predicted proteins | sample LakEriMetagenome_2_FD_203518 | JGI IMG/M metagenome (GOLD analysis project Ga0315899, IMG submission 203518) | Freshwater fungal communities from buoy surface, Lake Erie, Ohio, United States - Buoy 4 MA112 | ecosystem: Environmental > Aquatic > Freshwater > Lake | place: USA: Lake Erie, Ohio... | reverse complement strand
AGAGAGAGAGAGGGAGAGAGATAAAAAGAGATTATTGGAATTGTATTCCATAACTGGGGGTGCAGATCGAGGGTGTCATACAGCTTGCGAGATGACCACATCTAGCGTTTTGGCGTTTCTCGTGTCGCCCGCATTTGGCTGTCTGCGCGCCTGGATCACACTCACCCCCCGCGCCTGCTCGCTAATCAAAACCCTGGTGGCGTGGCAGGTGGGTGCTAGTGCACGCACGCCTCGTATTAGGTCTCTTTTGCCCTCATAGTAGGTCTCTTTTGACACCTGGCGGCGTGGCAGGTGGAAGCTAGTGCACGCACGCCTCAAGGAGTTAGCACGGCTGGATGCCGCAGCTATGGCACGCATCGGAGGCTTTGCGCAACAAAATGCTGACGATGCATGGCGGTAACCATTGGGCGTTCCTCAGGGCCCGGCGCGGCTAGATCTCCGTGTTGCAGTGCGATGTAGGTGTTGGGGGCTGAGCGCAGTGCGCATCTGAACGAGCTCGTGCTTGACTGCCAGTGCGAGCCCATCTCAGCTTTCTCACCCCTCAGGATTCCAAGACAGTCTGCTACCTCTCTCTCTCTCTCTCTCTCGCTCTCTGTATACACACACACAGCGGCGGGTGTTGACTGTCGTCACCGTTGGGGGGGGGATTTGAGGTTCAATAAGAAGCACTCACCTCTGCAAACACTGATCCACACTGTCAAGGAAACTAGGTCATTCTCTCTCCCTCTCTCTCTCTTGTAGTTTCTCTCTCTTGTATTACTTCTGTTGAACTTTAAAACTTCATGTGTGTTTACCACTTCTTTAATATGCCCAGTGAAGCAATGTAAGCAATCAACGGTCTTCTTCCTCGAGAACATGCTCTTCAGGAGCCCCCCGTCCACCGCCTATCCTGACCATGCCGCGCCCATCTCTGCCATTGGAACCCATACCCCCCCGGGGCCCCGCGCCTCCAAGGGGAGGCCTTGCGTTGCCGTTGACCGCTTGTCCCACTAGGGGTCTGGATGCAGCTTGTGCGGGCGTGCCGGTGGGCGTGCGCCAAGCTCCTGCTGCTGCGCCAGGAGCAAGAGGCCCTGCGCCAGGAGCAGGAGGCCCAGTGTTACCCGTACCCCACCCAGCCTCTGCTGCGGCTGGAGACGCGCTGCTGCGGCCATTGCCGTTGAGTCCGAATGCCTGTCCGCCTATGTTTCGGGAAGAGGGCACACTCCCATTTCCCCTCGGCGGCGGCATTGGCACACCAGCCTGACCGGCCATTGGCAAAGCTGCTACTGAGCGTTGTTGTGGCAACACAGACTGCAGCATCACCGTGCGCGCCTGCCCGGGCGACGGTTCCATTTTGCTGGGCCCAGTGGGGCTCGTTGGACCATTGCTTCCCAGTGGCGCCATGGTGCGACCCCCTACAGCTTGCTGCGGTTTGATGCCAAGGCGCGCTGCCATCAGTGGAGCCATCACAGGAGGCCGGGCAGGCACCGCCGACGGAGCCTTGGGCGGCGGTGGCAGTTCTGGTGGCACGGGCTCTGATTGCTTGGCACGCTGAGCGCCCAGGTCATGAGGACCTGAGCCTGAAGAGCTCGAGCCTGCCTTGTCGGAGGACGCTGGGGAGCGATCTCCTGGCTTCCATGCTCGCGAACGGTCGGGCGTTCCTTTCCCGTTCGCTGCTGACGCCCGACCGTTCGCTGCTGCGATAGCAGCGGCGCTGCGCGCTTGCTGCAGGATGTCGTCGATCTTGATCCCCGTGCTGTCTTCCCAATCGGCAGCCGAGCCACTTGACGAGTTGGTGCCTGGTCTGTGCTTGATCGAAAATTCGATGTCTTCGCCTCCCACAGCCCCCGTGACCCCCGGCTTCCGCCGCGGTGCTTGGCCGCGCGCGCCTTTACTTTCTTCTGGCGGTGTAGGCACCCTACTTCCGCCTGGCGACCCAGGAACCTGGCGAGCGGTGAGGCGGCTGCGATATAGTTCGTCCGCAGGTGACGCGCGCCCTGCTTCCGATCCGGACCCGCTGCTGCCAGATCCAGGCCGATCCGTGGCCCGGGAGCCCGTGACTTTGCCTCCTCCCATGACAAGCTTGCTACCGCCTCTACCTTGCTTGAATTGCATAGACACAGAAGAGCCAAGCCCTTCCAAGATCCCCGCATTTGCCCCAAGCTCGCCGTCGTCGACCTCCTCGTCAACGCCGTCTTCTATTTGCATCATCCGCCGTTCGAGGCGTTGCCTATCTTCCTTTGTTCTCCCCCCTGCTGCACGCTGCTTTCTGCGCGGCTCGTCTACTGACCGTGGCTCCGCGGGCTCGACCGCTAGTGCTACGACCCCGGTCGTCTCCGGTTGCATCATCGCAGCCAACACCAGCGACGTCGGGGCCCCTGTCTGCCCCGGCTGCACCCCCCCGAAATCCAATTCGAGATCCTTGGCCTTTTGTGCTTTTCGTCTGCTCCAGCGACGAGCGAGCACGCCTCCCAGGACCACCAGCGCCAACACCAATATTCCCAGCCCGATGAGCGCAACCACGAACGTGGCCTGGGCGGACGTGTCTGGCTGCTGGTAGCTGTTCAATTGCGGCATCACTTCTCTGCAATTCGGAATTCTTGCAGCTGCTGCCTCCCCCCTCTTGATCCGCCGAAAGTCCCAGCACTTTGCTGTATCCGACTTGGCTTCTATGGACCCCACTGTCATGCCGAAGCTGCAATTTGAGTCCGGCGACAGATTTACTCCCGGTTTTCGCTGGACCGTGATGTAAAACTCCGCTTTTCTGTACATATGCACACATTGGTGAGTCTCTTGCACATGCCCCGGCACTTTGTGTAATGCGCATGCCACGGCAGACAGCAGATTTTTTGGCTGCGTGACTACTTTTACCTAGCAAATACGGGCATACACGGCTCATCCACACTCACCTCCGAAGATAGATCTTGACTTGCTTTGACACCCGGTCTGACGTGTCTTGCATCTCCGAGATGTAATCTCGCTCCGGAATGCACCCCTCCGCCACGTAGACGTTGTACACGGATCCTATTGCCGGTACACACTTCCCCTGATCGACAGCAGACGCGTACGACAAACGAGTGAGAGAGCCCCCACAGAAATCCACGCTGCAGACACACGTCGCCCCTGCTGTACACGCGCAGCACCGTGCGAGCGTGCGGGCGGAGAGCAGGCGCAGAGGCACAGGGGAAGGCAAAGAACCTTTTCGCACTTGACGTCCCACGGGCTCCGGAGATTGAAGAACATCTCGGCTTTGTCATTCGTCCCGGGGTCACCTTGTACGTGGAAAATCTGCTCATCTGGGCACTTGCCTTTTTCACCGCGCGCCCAGCGGTCGCACAAGCCTTGGCCGAGTGGGCCGTCCGGGCGTCGTGAGTCGCAGAGGTCAGTTTCGCAGAGTTTCAGGTGCGTGTCGTCGGGGGTCTTGGTTGTGTACGTCTTGGCGACTTGCAAGAGCTTGCGCCGCAGCGTGTCGACCAAGTTGAGCCCGATGCTGCTGGGGCTCGAGGGCTGAGGTTGGAGGAGGAGGAGGATCGAGAAGAGAACGAGAACTGTAGTGGACCCCATCCTAGTGTGGGTCCTGCGAGAGGGTAATGAGTGTGCCGAGTTGGCGTAACGACCGTTTGTCGATCGTGAAGAAGGGAGGTCAGTTATAGAGGAGAAATGATCGGCGAGTGCTCCAACGTCACCCGCACATGTGCGAGCCTGCTGTTGATTGCTTTGTGCTGCTGTTCCAGGAGGCAGGCTAGTGTTCAGGTTGGACGGCGCAGCCCCGCGTCCCGCCTGTGTCTCGTGCGAATGCCTGCGCCGCTCAGGTGTGGCGCTTGGCGAGCCCCAAATCAATACCATGTCCACCCCCCTCCCCACCCCCGCTCGAAAGAGCGGCCTACCAACGGCCTATGCGCGCATCGTCTTGTCAGGAAGTAGGACTAGGCCCTCCGGGCACCGGCTCGACACCACCAACGGACCGTCAAGCATGCTCATGCCAGCGTCCCTTCTCCAACGCCTGCACTATAACGGTCCGCGGCTCGGCGGCGCCCATCCGTGCACGGCCGTCGTCGGCACACCGCCAATGCAGAGCTTCTGCCGCAGCCCACTGTCCCGCGGTTCCCCGGCCAGCTGGACCGGCCGCGCTCCGTGAGCAACAGTGATCTTATCCTCACCCGCTTCTAATCGATATGAACGGATGATCACCGCAACTGCCACGGGGTTCCTCGCTCAAAACCATCAGGGCCAGCCGACAATTTTACTGCTGCTGACCAACAGCAGGCATGGAGGACGGGCGGAGGGGGAAAGAACGATACTGAGACAAGAGGGGCGTGGCGGTGTGGGTGTCGATTTGCAGGATCAGGCGCAGAGTGCGGGCGCGGCCACCCCTGCGCGGCGTGCGTGAGGGTGTACGTCGGCGCGGTCTCGCGCCGGTTAAGCCAGTTAGTTTGCGCGGAAACCGCGCTTCCGGCAGAGACCAGCGACAGAGGAACTTGATGTCAACCAGCTGAGCCTGCAAGCATGGCAAGTGCAGAGAGCCTTGAGGCAGCCGGATGTGCCCAGGGTGCCTCCGACGGGGCTGCTCTGTCTACCCCGTCTTCCCATCATGTGAGCCTCACTGTGCGCACACTCGACAAGACGGAGCACAAAATGTCGGTTGCCTACGACATCTCAGTTTCCCAGCTCAAAGACGAGGTTGCAATCGTCACATCTATCGATGCTGGTAGCCAGGTGGTGCCTCCGGCCGTCCGTGTTGTGTGCCCCCGTTCTGTGCGCGCCCTGCATACCCTGCATACCTCCCGCTGCTGTGACTGGTATGCTCCAAAAATGTGCCCCACTCTCAGAAGAGAGTGGCCCCTGTGAGTGCCATGCAATTTCGAGCTCAGGCCGCTCTTCTGTGATCGCGCCCCGCGTCATTCCTGTCGGGGCCAACAGGCCCACACCTAGGCGGCGCTTGGCTTGACTCACCTCTGTTGTGAGCAGCGCCTGGTCTCGGGCGGGCAGGAGATGTCTCTGGAGGGCCGGCTCTCTGACTACTGCACAGCGATGAGCCATGTTATCTACCTGGTTGTCCGGTTCCCGGGGACAAGTTACATGGTGCCTTCTCAAGCCAACGACACCGAGGAGGTCGAAATCGAGCCAGCTCCAGCGCCATCCAGCCCTGTGACGGACGCTCCAGAGCGTCCCTCGAACCCGCGCATATTTTTGCGCGGTACCGTCACCATCCCTGTGCCGGAGCGGGACGTGCACAGGGTTGTGCACAGCCTGCTGGGTTCGCAGTCGCAGCTCAACGAAATCGTGAGCTCCTTCGCATACAACCAATCCAGGCAGCACTGGACCAGGGATCGACGGGTGCAAGCTGGAGCAGTACGTGCGCGGGGGCAGCGCGGCAGGCAGGTGCCGGGCCGGCGGGTTCCGGCAGCGAGGGTTGCGCGTGCGAGGCCCCGAAATAGTGTAAATGTGTCTTTTGAGGGGTCTGAGTGGCAGTCGATGCGCGTGTGGCCGCAGTCAATAGACTTTCGAGCGAGTATGGGAGACGATTTTCTGTATGAGTCATCCGTCGGAAACAACGGCTCCGACGGCTTCCGCCTGCATTATTCATCGAGTGCGCAACGCGTGATTTCTCCGACTCAATCCGAGGACGAGGAGAGCGCAGCAGGACAGGATGCGTTCCTCTCGTCGTTGTTCCAGTGCGACGATGAAGGCAATCATGAATTAGACGAATCGTACCTGAGCGCAGAGCCAACGTTCCTTGCCGAGGAGGATATTTCAGCAGTAGAAGAACAAGCTGAAGATTCTCAGACTGACGTACTGGATAGTTTCGACTACCACCATCGCGTCATTGGCTCCATGATTAGTGGGGATTGGCACGGGACTGGCGCCGAGCACTATGATGTGCAGAGAGTGCGCCGTGATGATGAGCTCCCTCTTAGACGCATGGCAGGCAAGAGGAAGTATGCCGAGATGAGTAGCGGACCTGCCGTTCCGTGCCGCTCGGCTCCAAGAAGCCGTAACATGGCACCAGACATGCCGCTGCCGCCCAACATCCGCGCAACGGGGCCAGACGAGTCTGGCCGCCCACTGAGAAGCATGGGAAGTGTTCTGGGCAGTGAGAGGGATAACTTTAATGTTCGTGACGAGGCGGACGGTGGCCAAAGTCTGCCGTTGCTGCACTCACCCAACATATCCATCCCGCTGTTGTCACAGCTAGGTGCTTCCCCGGACAACGCCGAGGCATCGTCGCCTTTGGCATGCTCGAGGTCCAGCGTAGTATCTCCATCGCCGGTCTGTCATTTCGAGCTTGCCCCGAACCGCCGGGATTTTGGAGTTGCGGCAGCCAGCAGAGGCCAGGGGGAATCGATGGATGCGATGTCGGCGAGCCGCGACCTCAAAGACTGTGAAATTCAGGCGCATCCGCAATGCGGAGTGCAGCAAGCAACAAAGGCCTCGGATGACCCCCTGGCAGCTGCGGAAGTGATCGAAATGGACTCGGGGATGGCTTCGCTGTCCCTGGATTCGATTGCGGGCGCAAGGGATGCGCCGTCCATGAGACAAGTGATGGACTCGTCCAAGTGTGGCCATGCCGTGTATAAGACGCACCCCGAACCCCTGGTCGCCGAGGCTGCGGCGGGCGTACCGTTCGATGCCGACTCGCCAGGCAGCGTATGGAGCCAGCGGAACTCGACTGAGTCAATCGCAAAGCCCGTCAAGAAGAATCAGTGTTGCAGTATAATGTGATGTGCGGGTTTGTTGGACCCGCTGCTGCCTTGACCCAGGGGGCACTGCACGCGCCCCGACGGCCCCGTGACTACCACCGCTGAGAGGTCCTCAAATTAGAGGTAAATTAAAATGCTCAGAAACACGGGCTCGCCAGGGATCTTGTCTCCCAAATATTGTTCTTCATGTCTCTGGGCCTAAACCCGTGGCTACGTTCAACCGAACGCGCCGCCGTCCAGTTGAAAAATTCGACTCTATCCACCTTGCCGTCGCCTGCTAGTGCTCGTACCGCTCTCGTAAGGATGCGCTTGAAAAGCGAGCGCTTGAGGTGGCCAAGGAGGTCTACCTGTCCAAGCATGTGGTTGGCGACCCGAAGATTCTGGCCATGAAGCTCGAGACGTGCGTCAGAGCGCGACGGTGCCGTCCTTTGCGTCTCCGACTTGGACGGGGCCGTGAGTCCTAGCGGTGTCCCCGTAATACTTGAAAAAAAACATATCCTTTTTGGCTGCCGGCGCTCGCCACACGCGAGCCCCACTTGGGCCGCCCGCGCCCTTTTCTGTGGGGTGCAGGTTTGCGTGCGAGAAGCGAAGTAGGCCATGTGCCGTTGGACGTTGGGAACAATTGAGCGTGGGTGTACAGTGAACCCGTTACCCGACAGTCTTTTTAGGCCCGGATTCCGGAAATAGCCGCCAGCTTAGCCACATTCTTCTTTCTTCCTCTTTCATGTACAAATAAACGTACGTGTGGGGATATGCAGGATCACTAGACGTCCGATGTGTGCGTACATGTGTATGTAATCCGGCAGCTTTTAAGGCTGCCGAGGAGCTGCATGCGCGCAGCAAAGGGACTTAACTTCGGTCGAGTGGCTCTCAGGCTGCACCACGCACGCCCAGCGTGGTTCACTGGCTGACTAGGAAACGCAAGGCAGCGACAGCCTCCCCATTGTGTTCTCGCAGCACCCGCTCTGCTTTCGCCTCCTCAATCTCCATTTCTGCCAGCGCCATTCATATCAATGCACAGCACGTCAGGCTGACGCGAGCGACGCCGCTGCTCCGCCCTTCGAGGCCTCACTCGTGACACGGGCAAACGCTGTCGGACCCGAGCCAGACTGGCCTTTCGCAGGCGGGAACCCCCAGTACTTGTTTGCAGAGCGCAGGCGCGCACACGAAGCGCAGCAACACACGTACCGTCCATGATGAGCTTCACGTCCTGGCTGTCGATCTTGACCTTGGCGAGTTCGCGCTCGCGCTCTAGCCGTGCGGCTTTTTCGGCGGCTGCCGCGCTCTCTAGTTGTGCAAGTGCGTCCTGCGCCTTGCCTGTGTCCATTTCCTTTTCCCCCCCGCCAAAGCCCCCGAGCGCGTTGAGATCTTTGTGCGCCTTGGCGTCATCGCCCTTGCGCACTACCTGTCACGTCAGGGACAGCAAGATATGCGCGTTAGTCCCGTCACCCGCGCACCAGATGCGTCGGCCGTCTGTTGGCGTGAACAGTGCCCCGCACCTCGCCTCCACTCGCGGCCTGCACCTGGGCTGCGGGCCGCGAGTGCACAAGGCGGTTCACGCGGCATCGCGGTGCCCTGCGCTGCAGAGCATTATCAGGCACGCCGCGCGCGGCACCCCGCGACCCCAGCCCGCTCTTCCTTCTCATACCTGAACCTCTTCATCGTCGTCGTCACCCATGCTTGCACGTTCTGGACCTTCACGAACTGGTTGAAGATGCAGCAACCAGCTGCGGACGGCGCCCCGCGCGACGAGGCACGAGCAAACACATACGTCGACCAGTGGTTTCTCGGCTGTGTCCGCGAGGTGCCGCGCGCGCGCGTTGCGGGCAGCAGCGCCGCGGACGTCCCCACTCTCTCGTCTCTGCGTGACTTGAAGCAGAAGGAGTAGTAACATGAAATTGAATTGGGCAGGAGTCCTTTGAGCCGTCGATCGACGAGACCGACGCCTCCTGGGTTGCGGGGCTGCCCGACTCCCGGCACAGTTCGGAACTGGAGGATGTCCTATCGCCGCTGTCTGTAAGGGGCAACGGCGACGGAGACGGCGACGGCATATACGATGAGATGGACATCACCGACCGGCGGCAGCGGACGGGAAAGATTGCCCAGTCGGTGCCGGCGTCGGTGCCGCGCTTGTCGTTGAATGATTTCGGCAGCTACCTGTCCAAACTTCCCGAGGTCCGCGCAGTGGATGACGAGGAGACGTACGAGATAGAGGAGGGCAGCGACGGGCTCCACAGCCGAGACGACAGCGTGACCGAGTGCGACAGCCGCCCCATCACTGCGCGCAGCCGCTGCAGCTCGCAAGGCGACAGCACAGTCTCGCGTGAAGGCTCGCGCGACTCGAGGCGCACCCACGCGGAGGATTCGCAGTCGGACAGCCAACCTTTGAGCGCGCGCAGTTTTGACCTGCGAGCACTCAGCGCCAGGGGACCAGGGGTCGGTGGGGGCAGCGATACCGGGGGGAACGATGTGTCAGACAGCATGCCTATGGGCGCACGCACTGCCTCCGGGGATCTGTGTCCACGAGGGCTGCCGCCCTTTTCGCCGCGCTTTCTCAGCCCGCGGGTGGGGCCAATCGGACCCCAGGTTGGATTGGGGGGAGGCGGGGGCGGCTTTGGATCCGCACGTCCGTCGCCACGCATTCACGGCGTGACGTCTGCTGGGCCACGCTCTATCCTCTCGCAGGCTGACATGGCCCAGGGAGCGGGGCCGTGGGGCATTGTTAGCGGCATTGTTGGCGACTCGCCCAGGCAACGACAGGTTCGTTGTGTGCCTGGAATTAGATTGTGCTGATGTATGCTGCTGTGTAGGCAGTGCGCCTGTGGTGCGTGTCGCATGCTGAAGGCCTCTCTATTGCCGCGCAGTCGGAGGCCATGGTGGCGACGCTGAGCCTGTCGCAGCATAAAGACCTCGACAACGCCGCGCGCCGCGTGGCGCAGCTCGAGGAGCTCTTGCAAAAAGCCCAGGAAGAGAACTCACAGCTGCAGTCCCAGCTCCAAGCGCACCTGGCCTCTGCTGCAGGGCTTGGCGAAGGTAGTGACGGGACGAGTGTCTCGGAAAGCGGGGTAAGAGGTATCGGCGAGTTGGGGGACAGAGAAGGGGAGGACAGGGAAGGGGGGGGCGACGGCGTGGAAGGGAAAGAGACCCAGGACAGTGAGGTTGAGGCGGCAGAGATCTTGGCGGTGAATGGGGAGGTGTCTACCGAAGCTCATCGCGCACAGCCGGACGCGGAGCACGGGAGCGAGGCGCCGCGGGTGGCGGCTGCTGGCGTCAAGGGATTCCGGGGCACCTTGGAGGAAGGGCAGGAGTTCGCGCGCAAGTGGGAGATTGCGTCAGAGGAGGTGTGCAGGATACGATGCATAGGGCGCGGCGCAGCGGGGGCTGTGTACGAAGGTCGGTGGCGGGGGGGGGAAGTTGCTATCAAGGAGCTGGAGCTTGATGCGATGCGGGACTCAGACGACCCGATCCAGAATGAGATGCTCTTATCCTTTCGCCATGAAGTGTCGCGCATGGCTTTTTTGCGGCACCCAAACGTCGTCTCCTTTTACGGCATCGTGTGGCGGCCGCCGGCACTGGCAATTGTGACTGAGCTGGCCGTGGGGGATTTGAGGGGGTTCATCAATGCCTGCAGTGCTGGCGCCAACATGGGCGGGGGTGGAGGAATGGAGGGAGGCCTGGCGTCGCTCATCCGTCGCGTGACAGCCGGGCAAGAGGCCACTGCAGGCCTGCTGTATCTGCACCAGCAGACCCCTCCTATCGTCCACCGCGATATCAAACCCGAGAATTTCCTCGTTGGGGCAGCCGGCGAAATCAAGATATGCGACTTTGGCTTGGCCCGGGACATGCATCAAACTGACGTCAACACCCAACACATGGGTGGATCGTCAATCTACATTGCCCCAGAGGTGCACCGCGGGCAACACTTTAATACAGGCTGCGACGTGTACGCCATGGCGCTGGTGGTCTGGGAGCTGCTCACCCTAAAGCGTCCTTTCCATGAGTTCCAAGAGCACATGCTCCCCGGTCTCGTTGGCTGGGGCGCCCAGCGGCCGAGCATGTCGGAGCTGCTTGAGGTGGCTGAGGGCAAGAAGGATGCAGCTGAGGGAGCTGCTCTGACGCCGCTAGTGCGCGCCATTGAGGCTGCGTGGATGCAGGACCCGTTGTCGCGGCCGGGCCTTGACAAGCTGTACCAGGCACTCAAGACAGCACTCAACATCCTGGAGGACGGGAATATTCTGCGGAGGCAGCCCGCGGGCAGCAGCAAGCGTGCAAGTGAAGCTGGCATGCAGGACCTGCGCGTCATGTTTTAGAGATACGGAACGCATTCTACGCAGAACATATTCTACAGAGAACAGGACCTGCGCGTCATGTTTTGGCTGTTGTAGTTTTCAGCTGCCATTGCGGCAGAGAGCAGCAGCGGCGCAAGATTAGCGACACACATCATGGTCCCTTATTGTCTGTGCGCGTTGACGGCGTCGCGCGGTGTGCAGCTGTCGCTCGTGTACGCTCGCATCTCCACCGCCCTGTCGCTGGGCGTGCTGTGGTCTGTCAACTAGTCTCCCACCTTTTTGGTAAACTGGTCTCCAGTTACAAAATTAAACTACACTAGTGACACGCCGGCGGAGCCGGCTCAAGCATCCCTCCTCGGATCGGCCACGATTTAGGTGGTTTCGCACGCGCCTTGCTCAAGTTGGCTGCCGCCGGGCAGGGCGGCGCGCTCTTTTGCCAAGGACAAGTCAGGTGACGGGGGGAGTGTATCTATTTACTGCTTATTTCGACACACCACCGCACGGCTCACAAGGCACGCAGGCGTACCAGGGCGACGACATCATGTCGGGGGGGCTGCCGCGGACTCGCCGAGCCATTTTTGGAGTCTCTGGGCGCCCGGGGAGGCTCGCAGTCGCCGGCACACCGCCGTCAAACAGGCCGAAAACGGCTGGCGGCGCGGCGCGGTGGCACCCGGCTCACGGGCGTCCAATACTTTAGCGCCAGGGGGGGAAACTGTGCGCGGCATTCCTGCACGCACGCTGCTGCCGGCCTCGCCATTGTGCGAGGTCGGGGACAATGGCGAGGTCGGGGCCGCGCGTGCGGCGGGATGGCGCATTTTTAAGGCGTGGCCGTGCACCTTTTTCGTGCGGCCCGCAATGAAGGGCAGCAGATGGAAAAAGCACGCCTAAGCCCAGCCATGACACTAGGTGTACCGTGTCAGAGCACACGTGCATGCATCGTCGAGTGCGCGTGCATTCACGCAGGCCGCTGTGCTCGCGAGGGTGCGCCGCGCAAGCCGGCGGAGCCGGCACAAGCAACCCTCCTCGGATCAGCCTCGATTTAGGTGCACGTCTTGGGGCCGTGGCTGCCACGGCCCGCTGGGTTTGGAGGCACAGCCAACGGCCTCACGCGCGCGTGTCCAAACGTGCGCCGGTCTCAGGGTTTATTCGAAGCAAAACGTTTTAGTTTGCTGCAAGTGTCAATCTGGACTTGGAAACCTGTAGGCAATGAGGGAAAGGTACGACGTCCAGCTGAAGAAGGCCATATTGACATACAGTGCTCGTGCGTGCGGCGGCACCAGACAAAAGTTGATGGCCTGCACGGGACCCCAGAAACTTGTCGATTGAACCACCGTCATAGGAAGATCCTTGCGAACCTTGAGCTCCCAGTCCTTAAGCCACTTGTCGCGCTCAGACGACACAGTAATGTCGTGTCTGCGGGCGGTCGAGACCCCAAAGAAGGCACCATTCAAGGGAAACGCCAGCCCCGCCTGAGGTTTAGGGTTTGGAGTTTGGGGTTTGGGGTTTAGGTACCAGAGAAGACGCCACTGAAGGGAAATGCTAGCCCCGCTCTATTCAGTGGAAGGGCGGGGGAAACTGACCTGATTGACACCTACTTTTGCTAGGACCCGCAGAAATGTGTTGCGCTCGGGGGGAAAGAGGACGTCCAAGAACTTGAACCAGTGGTAAAGCGTGAACCCGCTTACAACGGTGCCCCATCCGAGCATGGCCATACTGCGCTGCACGTCAAGCCCGACGCCCTCCATCATAGACTTGAATTCAACTGGCGTCCCTTTTCCTTGCCATTGGCACTCACCCTCCTTTTCGCGCTGCTTCTTGTCCACAAGCTGCGCCATGGTATCACCCGCAACAGTGATGACGCCGCCGGTGACCACATTCGTGCGCAAAGGGTATGACTTGGCGGCGTTGGTGTAGGCCGTCCAAAGCGCCCGCATCGGATGAGCACGCGCAGGGACGGTGTAAGCACCTGCGGGGGGTCCGTCCATGCCCAGCTTTAAAATCACGCAATTCCCAGCTAGAGCACGGCACACGCGATGATTAAACAGTCATCTGGCAACCGGGCGATTGGGCACGCGCTTACTCAGCACTGCTACGAGCCCCAGGAGGCACTGTCTTGCACTCGAAAGCGCCTTAACTGTGGGCATCCACGGCCACCCAGATCAGCCCATATGGCGGTGACCTAGGGGAGTGACTTCACTGTGGGCTTCGTTTCAGGACTATTTTTTGACATACACCCTGTTCACATCAAGTTCCGTCCACCCGTGCATTCGCATTCCCAATGAGTGCCGCACGCATTTCCACACACAGTCTTGACACACAAGCCCTGACCGGCGCGCTTGCACGCGGGTAATCGACTTGATGGCACCCTCCTCCTTCTTCCTTTTCCTCCTGGTAGCGGATCACTGGCTGCGGGCGTCAGCGGGCGGTGCGCTGCAGGACTCGCAGAGCTGCCGCATCGGCGTGCTGTGCCTGCGCGGGGGGGGCGGCTCAAGCGCAGACTGTGGTCAAGCACAGCATGTGCTGACGGGCGTGAAGGAAGCGCTTGCTGGGACACTGAGCGCCGGGCGCCGGCCGGTTGTGAGACTTTCCATTGCCGGGGGGGGCTGCTTGCACCTTGGTCACGCGAGGGCCGCTCTGCTCAACGACTACATCGCCAGAAACCTCAACGGCTCACTTCTTGTGCGCTTCGAGGACTCGCTCGGCGGGCTCCCCGGCGACGAAGACGCAGTCTTGCGCGAGCTTGCTCTGATTGGGGTGCGCGTGGACCAGACATCGCGAGCCAGCGATCACTTCCACATTCTCGCTGACGCATGCGAGCGCGCAATCCGCGAGGGGCGGGCATATGTTGACGAGGGAGAGGCGGATGATTCCCCGAAAACAGAGCCCGCCGCGCGCAGCAGCACTGTTTCGGATAATCTTGCCCGCTGGGCAGAGATGATCGCGGGGCGTGTAAGGTACTGCGTGAGGGCACGCCTGGACACTGACAGTCCCAATCTCCTCATGCGGGACCCAATTCTGTTCTACTGCCCGGCATCCTCGCCGCAGCGCACCGAAGACAAAACCCCGTGCTGCTGCCCCTCGATTGCCTTTTCCGTGCCGGTGTTGGACCATGCGCAGGGCGTCACCTGCGTGTTACTGTCCTCACATCCAGCCGGCCGCGCCGAGCAGTACACAGCCATGTGCGAGATCGCAGGAATCCGCTCCACACCTGAACTCCTCCTCGCAGACAGGCTCACGCATCTCTCAGAGACGCCTCTCAGCGCCCGTTTCCTTTGCAGCGCAATCTCAGCGGGTCTTGCGACAGGATACGATGACGCACGCCTGCCCACAGTGCGCGGGTTGGTGCGGCAGGGACTGGCGCCCAAGGCTCTGCATGCCTTCTCACTTTTCACCAGCGGCCTGCGATCTACGCGCGACGACCAAAAGGCGCGCGTTGGCCATGGTGTCTCTGAAGACGCGCGAGATGACCGGAGTGGGGACTATTGTGGACGGGGGATTGGTGCTGACGTGGGTCGTTTGCATTTGCAAGGGGTTGATGTGCATGGGGTGGCGGAGGAGAGTCTACTGTGGCAGATCAACCGGCAGCTGCTGCTCTCGCCTGTTGTGGGCGCGGGCCGGCGCTTTACAGTGCTGAAAGTCGACGGTATCTGCAGAGTGATGCTGCGAAATATTGGAGAAGAGAGCGAGGAGGCAGCGCATGGGCGCGCCGGCGCCGGAAGGAGGGAGTGGAAGGGGGGTGGGAGTGAGGGAAGCAAAGGAGACGCACGGAATTCAGGGCTTTCGACGGTATTGCTAGAGGAGTACGACGCGGATTCTCTCAAGGAGGGGGATAAGATGACGCTCTTGGGCTGGACCTCTGCACACCACGGCTACGTCGGCGGCGGCGGCGGCTACGGCGGCGGCGGCGGCGGCAGAGGAGGTGCCAATGAGCAAGGGAGGCGATCTCTCGCAGAAGGAGCTGGAGCAAGTGACGAGGACCGGGAGGACAGTGCAAAGCGCATCGGCCAGAGAACACACTCTACAGAGAATACATACTGCGAGGACCGGGAGGACAGTGGCAAGCGCGTCGGCCATTTTCGAGTGACGAGCATACAATTCGATCGAGAGGGCAATGCCGTTCGCATTCTTGCAGACCTGCTGTCCGAGAATCCAGACCTCGAAACTACAAAAAACTTTTGCTGGCTACCCGACTTGCTGCCCGCCGCCTCACATCAAGGCAGCGACGTACACTGCCAGAGTGGCCACACTAAGTGCGGCGTTACTCTCGTCAGCGTCATGCTGCAGTACGAGACGCCTGTGACATGGCGACACCTTGCCAGACTCGTGCCCGCAAGTGCGCTAGAGCGGGACGATGATGCCGAGGACGAGGGGGTTGTGTGCTGTGATCCCAGACGCACATCAGCCTCATGTGATCCGAGACGCACATCAGCCTCAAGACGCTCGCCAATCCTTCAAGGGCATGAGGCCATCGCGAGGGAAGGGCAGG
>Ga0315899_10004281_pt1 | contig 15458 bp, 15 predicted proteins | sample LakEriMetagenome_2_FD_203518 | JGI IMG/M metagenome (GOLD analysis project Ga0315899, IMG submission 203518) | Freshwater fungal communities from buoy surface, Lake Erie, Ohio, United States - Buoy 4 MA112 | ecosystem: Environmental > Aquatic > Freshwater > Lake | place: USA: Lake Erie, Ohio... | reverse complement strand
GCTGGCCACTGGTGATGGACATCGGCAACCGTTGCTACTTCGAACCAGAAACCGGTGGTCTGCTGGTATCGCTCTCCGACGAAACTCCGACCGAACCGTGTGATGCCCAGGCCGAGGAAATCGACGTTGCGCTCGGTCTCGAAAACGTCAACGACACCATCACACCGCAACTTCGCTCGGTGCGCCGTTCATGGGCCGGCTTGCGCACGTTTGCCCCGGATCGCCTTCCCGTGGTTGGCCCCGATCAGACCAACGATCGGTTTCTCTGGCTGGCCGGGCAGGGCGGAGCCGGTATCAAGATTGCTCCGGCGCTTGGTCGCGCCATCACCCATCACATCGTTGACAACAACGACGATCCGCTGAGTGAGTTCGGGTTTTCGCTGGACAACCTGCTCCCCCATCGTTTGGCGGGCTAGTCGACACTCGGGCTAGTCAACACTCGGGCTAGTCAACAAAGATCTGGATCAGCAACGTCAACGATGACAGTGCCGAAAAGCCCAATACCGCGGGGCGGGTATAGCGATTGTCCAAAAAGCGCGCCACCCTGCGGGACGAACCGAGTCCGATCACCAGGCCAGGAATGAGCGCCATACCCAAGCGCAACTCGTGCCAGCCAAACTCACCCCCGGCGAACAACGATGCCACCGACAACGTGGCACCGATGAGAAAGAACCCCGCGAGAGTGGAACGCAGCCTTTGTGCCGACTCTTTTTGGTACACCAAAGCCATGGGCGGACCGCCGATTGATGTGAGTGTCCCCATGATTCCCGACAATGTGCCGGCGCCGATGAGCGATGTGGTTGTGGGCCGAAAATTCCAACCGGCCACACTCATGATCACGCCCAGAATCACGGATAATGACAGTGCAACGATCAACGCATCTTTGGAAAATGCAACAACCGCCCACGCACCGATTGCCGTACCGGCAACACGCCCGACAATGGCCCACTTCATTCCGCGCCAGTCGACAGACCCACGCTCGCGGAGAAACACAGTGGTGGTGGTTGCCACCCCGATCAGCAACAGAGGTCCGGGGATCAGGTCTTTGTCGACAAGTGCCAACACCGGCGCCGCAATCAGACCAAGGCCGAATCCCAGTGTTCCCTGGATACATGCACCGATTGCAACCGCACCGATTGCAACGAGATAGCCGACGAGAGACACGTCTTATTTGCCCGAACCGGCTTGTTTTGCAGTCGCCCGATCTTCACGACGAATCTGGAGAACCAGTCGCAAAGCAACGACGCTGAGCAACGACGCGAACAAAACGTTCGACAAGGTGTCGGACATCCGACCGCTGATCCAACCACCGGCAATGGCGGCAAGAATCCCCGACACACCCACAATGGCGGCGGCAAGAAAGTCGACGTTCTTCTTCGTACGGTTGCGCCAAGTTCCCATGATGGCTGTTGGGATGATGACACCGAGCGATGTTCCCTTGGCAATGACGGGCGGGATGTGAAAGAGCATCATCATCGCCGGCACCATGATGATGCCACCGCCCACGCCGAGCAGTCCGGCGAGTATCCCGGTGAGAACACCCACCACCACCAGCAACACGGCCATGAACACATCGAGGTCGTCTCGACCAGTACCGCTGTCTGCCAAGAACAAGCGAATCGCCGACACCACGAGAAGCGTGGCGAAAGCGACAGCCAAGGTTCGGTGGGGCAACACATTCAACAACTTGGTTCCAAGCACAGCACCAGCAACGGCTCCGATGGCCAAGAACAACACCACGGGCCAGTCGATGTGATCTTGTGCCCAATATGTCACCATGCTCGATGCCGCGATGGGCAGCACTGCGGCCAGCGACGTGCCGTGGGCAATGCGCTGATCCAACTTCGCCACCAAGACAAGGCCGGGAACGATGAGAATGCCACCGCCCACGCCGAAGAGACCCGACAGAAAGCCGGCCCCCAAGCCGACCAAGACGATCATCGGGATGTGACCCGAGGCAGCCGACGAAGCCGACGAAGACGACACAGGTGAATTGCTGGACTCAGTGGACATGGTTCTCCTTGAAAAAATCGCACGACTCAGCGTGCGGCAACGCCAACGCCGGCAGTCGATCGCACGAAACATGCGACGAAGTGACCCGGGGCCTTCTCTTCGAGCTTGGGGGTTTCGTGCCGACAACGGTCTTCTACCAGAGGGCAACGACTGGCGAATCGGCAACCCGCCGGCGGGTTGATGGGATTGGGAATCTCACCTTGGAGCACGATGCGTCGGCGACCGCGCTGAACGGCGGGATCCGGAATGGGCACACTGGACAACAGCGCTTCGGTGTACGGGTGAATCGGTGATTCGTACACGTTGGCAACCGGTGCATATTCCACCAAGTGACCGGAGTACAGAATTCCGATGCGGTGCGAGATGTGGCGAACCACCGACAGGTCGTGGGCGATGAAGAGGTACGAGATCCCCATGTCGCGCTGCAACTCTTGGAGGAGATTCACCACCTGTGCGCGTACCGACACGTCGAGCGCCGACACCGGCTCGTCGGCCACAATGAACTTGGGTTGCAAGGCAAGTGCGCGGGCAATGCCGATGCGTTGTCTTTGCCCGCCGGAGAATGCGTGCGGGTAACGCGTGAGTGCGTCGATCGGCAGACCGCAACGCTGCAAGAGTTCGGCAACCTTCGGCTTGGCATCTTCGGTGGATTCCGCAAGACCGTGCACCACAAGAGGTTCAGCCACGATCTCGAGCACCGACATGCGCGGGTTCAGCGAAGCGTACGGATCCTGGAACACCAACTGCATGTCGCGGCGCAGGTGTCGGAGTTCTTTGCCCTGGAGATGCGTGATGTCACGTCCATCGAATGTGACCGAACCGCTGGTAATGGGGTTGCTCCGCAACACGGCACGACCGGTGGTGGTCTTCCCGGAACCCGATTCGCCGACCAAACCGAGTGTTTCGCCCGGCATGATCTGGAAACTCACGTCTTCGACTGCGTGAACGAACTTCTTCTCTGGCTTGAAGAAGCCCGAGCTGCCAGCCGGAAAGCGAACGGTCAGATTGCGAACGTCCAGCAATGGTTGGCGATCATCCGCGGGGGTTGAAGCAAGCGACACGGCGACCCTCCCCTCGTAGTTCGAGTGCAGGCACACTGCCGAGGCACTGTGCGGTCTTTTCGGGACACCGCTCGGCATACGAACAGCCGGGCAAGATGTCACGCAGATCGGGGGGCGAGCCGGGAATCGACTCGAGCCGTTCTTCCACCACGTCGAGACGTGGCGTGGAACGCAAGAGGCCCTGCGTGTACGGATGATATGGACGTGGATAGATCTCAGCAGCTGCCGCTTCCTCCACGAGCTTTCCGCCGTACATCACGGCCACGCGGTCGCATACGCCGGCAACAACGCCAAGGTCGTGTGTGATGAGGATGACTCCAATGTGCAGGCGCTGCTGAAGCTCGGCGATCAGGTCGAGGATCTGCGCCTGAATGGTGACGTCGAGTGCCGTGGTGGGCTCGTCGGCAATCAAGAGTTCCGGTTCGCAGGCCAATGCCGCAGCGATGAGGATGCGCTGACGCATACCTCCCGACATTTCGAAGGGATACTGATCCAAACGGGCAACCGGGTTGGAGATTCCCACCATCTGCAACAGATCGAGTGCACGGGCCCGCGCATCTTTTTTCGAGAGCTCCATGTGACGCACCAGAACCTCGGTGATCTGCATTCCCACCGTGTACACGGGGTTGAGCGAGGTCATCGGGTCTTGGAACACCATGGAGATTTCTTTGCCGCGCACCCGATCGAGGGTGGAAGCACAATCGGCACCCGCCACGAGCGATTGCCCTTTCCAAAGAACGTCTCCCCCTGTGACCTTCCCGGGAAGTTCCGTGAGTCCGAGAATGGCCTGAGCGGTGACGCTCTTTCCCGAGCCGGATTCGCCCACAATGCCCAGCGTTTCGCCGCGCGCCATACTGAACGACACGTCGCGCACCGCATGAACGGTTCCACGTCGGGTGAAGAAGTCGACCGTGAGGTTGTTGACTTCGAGAATGTTGTCGGAGTTGCTCATTGACCGGCTCCGGGGCCGCTGTTGGAAATCGCATTGGCGGCGAAGCGCTTGTCGCGTTCGCGTGGGTCGAGAGCCACGCGCAACCACGAGGCGGCAAAGTTGACCGCCATCACGAGAATCGAGATGGCGATACCGGGAATCACGATGAGGCGCGGGGTGCTGAAGATGTAGTCACGCCCCGCACTGGCCACGATGCCGAGCGAGACGTCGGGGAAACGCAAGCCGAGGCCCAGGAACGACAGCGTGGCCTCGGCAAGGATGATGCGCGCGAACTCGAGCACGGCAAGTGTGCTGATGGCCGACACCAAGTTGGGGAGGATATGGCGGAACATGATGCGCCGTGGCGTACATCCCACCAACTCGGCAGCCTCGACATACGGCTGCTCCTTCACGGACAGAACCACGCCTCGGGTCATGCGTGCGTAGACCATCCATCCATTGAACGACAGTACGAAGATGAGTGACAGCTTGCTGCCGCCGATGACTGCGATCATGATCATCGCAATCAACAAACCGGGGAATGCCACCTGGACATCGACATAGCCCATGATCCAGCGGTCGGTACGGCCACCCTTGTAACCGGAGAACAAGCCGACGGCAATACCCACGGTGCCAGCTACCAGAACCACGGCGAAGGCGATGAGCAATGTGGTGCGCAATCCGAAGATGAGCCGCGACAACATGTCGTAACCCTGCGGGTCGGTACCCAGAACGTGACTCCAGGATCCACCTTCGCCCCAGATGGGGTTGATGTTGGCGGTGCTGAGCGAACCTTCAGTGGCGCCGTACGGGGCGACCCACGGAGCAAGGATCGCCACGAGAACGAGGATCGACAAGAGAATGATTCCGAATGCGCCGGCTTTGTCGGAGAGCAGCTCACGAAAAACGCCCTTGGTGGCCGCACGCACCTCGTAGGGGCGGCCCTCCATGGATTCTTCCTGGTGAAGTGCTTCTTCCGTCTCGTGCGAACGTGACGAGAACTCGTCGGGAGCATGCTGTGGTGTCTCCATGGCCTCTCCCTAGCCCAACTTCACTCGTGGATCGACAGCTTTGTACACGAGGTCGATGGCGATGTTGATGATGACCACCATGACCGCCACCACCAGAACGATGGTCTGAATCAAGAAGAAGTCACGCTCGCGAATGGCCAGAATGGCCAGGCTTCCCATGCCATTCAGGCCGAAGACGCCTTCGACAACAACGGTGAAACCGGCGAGCGCACGGATGAACTCCCAGCCGGCAAGAGTGACGAAGGGAATGGCCGCGTTGCGCAGCGCATGAACAGCCACGATGCGCTTGCGTCGCATGCCCTTGGCTTTGGCTGCTTTCACGTACTGACTGTTGAGTTCGTCGATCATCGCGGAGCGCACGGTCATGGCCAGGCGTCCGATGGCGGGCAGAGCGAGCGCAACTGCCGGAAGAATCAGGTGAGTCCAAGGCCCCGGGCCAATCTGCACCCAGCCGAACCGCACACTGAAGACCACGATCAATACCTGGGCGAGGAAGAACTGCGGCATGGAAAGGCCGAGAAGACTGAGGGTGACCAGCAACTTGTCTGTCACCTTGCCGGGTTTGACGGCTGAGAGCATTCCCAAGACCAGCGACACAACAAAGGCCACGAGCATGCCGGCCGCAACGAGCTGGAGAGTCTTGGGAAGAAAACGGAAGACCACGTCGATGGTCTCTTCGTTGGTGAACTTGGTGGAGGTACCGAAGTCGAATGTGAAGACGTCGGTGATGTAATCCCAGAACTGCACGAAGATCGGGCGATCGAAGCCGAGATCCGTGCGCAGTCTTTCTCGTTGCTCCAACGACGCTGAGAGCGGGAGGATGAAGTTCACCGGGTCACCGATCAATCGCGTTGCCACAAAGACGACCACCGTGACTCCGAAGACCACGAGGCCACCCTGTAGCAGGCGACTGATCAGATACCGACGCACTTCCCTCCCTCTCTCTCAGCGTGTTGTTGCAGTTATTAGTTGTTCATGTCTCTTGGCTGACGAATCAGCTGAGTGACATTTCCTTCACGAGGAGCTTCGAGTCGACGCGAGGCGTCCACACGAGGTTCTCGGAGGTGCCGTAGATGTCCTGGTTGTTGACGAGCCACACGAAGTAGGCGTTGTCGTAGGCAATCTTCACGGCTTCTTGGTAGATGCCATCACGTGCGGTTGCGTCGAGTTCGGCGCGGCCTGCGGTGATGAGATCGGACAATGCCTGGTCGCTGTTGGACGAACCAATGCCGCCAGCCTGGTAGTAGGTCGAGAGCTGACGGTCCGGATCGAGGATGTCGTTCGACGACGACACGTAGATCGCGTCGGCGCGGTTGTCACGATCGAACAGAACGTCGAGGTAGGCGCCGAACTCGAGGATTTCGAGCTTGACGTCGAGACCGGCGTCCTTCCAGTAGCTGGCGACAGCTTCGAGAAGTTCCTTGTCCTTCAACCAACGGCCGGACTCACCGACGAGCTGAATCGACTTGCCTGCAGCGCCGGCTTCCTCGAGCAAGGTCTTGGCCTGCTCGGGATCGTACGGGTAGGCGGTCAACGACTCGTTGTGACCGAGGATCGACGGGCTCAGCAACTGACCGGCATCGACGACAGCGAAGCCACCGAAGAGTGTCTCGGCGATTGCTTCTTTGTCGACAGCCAGGTTCAGGGCCTTGCGCACGTTGACATCGGATGTGATGCCCTCATCAGCGTCGAGGATGAGCACGGGGTGCTCTTGTCCCTGGGCTGTTGCAGCCTTCGGAGCCTGCTCGGCATCCTGCGGAGCAAGGTTGGTGATGAGCTGGTACTTGCCCGACTTCAGACCGGCGAGACGGGTGGCCGAATCGTCGATGAACTCGTAGGTGACCTTCTCGAGGCTCGGAGCGCCACCCCAGTAGTCGGCGTTTGCTTCGAGGACGATGTTGACGCCCTTTTCGCGGCTGGCCAACTTGTATGGGCCGGTGCCAACGACGCTCTCGGAGAGGTCGGCCGACTCAGCGGCAGCAGCGGGGATGATCTTCATCCAGTACAGGCGGGCCGGCACAACGCCGTCCTTCTCGGCCGTGGTGATGCGCACGGTGGTGGCATCGACGGCTTCGGCGCCGGTGAAGCTCTGGAAGAAACCGTTGTTGTCGGTCTTTCCGTCAGCGATGAGCTTGACCATACGTGTGACGGTGGCCACAACGCTGTCTGCAGTGAAATCGGTGCCGTCGTGGAACTTCACGCCCTCGCGGAGCTTGATTTCCCAAGTGGTGTCGTCGACCTGTGTGGGCATTTCTGCTGCCAAACCGGGCTCGAGGTCACCATCGGCGTTGCGCACCAAGAGTGTTTCGTAGACGTTGTCGTTGATGGCTCGTTCGCCACCGTCGTCAACCAACTGCGGGTCGAGGCTGGTGGGCTCGGAACCGAGTGCAATGACGATTTCACCGCCAGCCACAGGGGCTGCTGTCGTGTCCTCGGTTGCTGCACCGGTTGTGTCTTCTGTTACTGCTTCTGTGTCGGTGGTGGTACCACCGTCATCGTCCGAGCAGGCCACGGCGCCAAGGCCGAGAACCAATGCAAGGGCGACGACTTTGACATGTCGACGCATCTTCCCCCCTTAAAAGGAATCTGTGGTTGGAATGGAACTCCGCCTCGCTGGCGAGACGTTGTGGAGATTGTATACATTCTTCAATGTGCCCCGTGCAAGCGATCACATCCGGACCACGAAGGTGGGCAGCCTCCACCAACCGCTGACCGCGGTGGTCCTGAAAGCCATCCGGCAGGCCATCATCGCCGGCACCTATGCCCCAGGGCAGCGCTTGGTCGAAGAAGACCTTGCTGTGGAACTCGACGTCTCGCGCGCTCCGGTACGCGAGTCACTTCATTTGCTGGCCGTCGAGGGTTTCGTGGAAATCGAACCTCGCCGCGGAGCCCGCGTCGCCACTTTTTCGCGCAAGCAGGCCGACGATCTCTTCGTCGTGCGCCAAACACTCGAGGGTCTTGTCGCCCAACTTGCCGCCGAGCGACGCACCGACGCCCAACTCGCCGAGTTGCGTCGCGTTGCGCAGGAAGGTCTGGCCGCGGCACAGGAAGGCCGCACCGACGAGCTACCGGCTCTCAACACTCTCTTTCATCAGACACTTGCCGACACTGCCGACAACGAGATTCTCGCCGATCATCTCTCCACGCTGTCGTCGATGATTCAGTGGGTGTACGCCAAACGCATTCGGGAACGCCTCACCGACTCATGGTCCGAGCACGGCGAGATCGTCGATGCCATTGCCGACAAAGATGCGGATCGTGCGCTGAAGGCCGCCCGCCGCCACGTGGAAAACGCTTGGGTTGCATACGTCGGACCCGACGCACGAACCTGATCGTTGTCAGAATCCGTGAACGGCGCCGCCGTCGATACGCACAAGTGAACCTGTCACGAAACTGGTGCGCGGGGAACACAAGAACGCAACCACATCGGCAAACTCTTCGGCAGTACCCACTCGGCCCACGGGAATCGCCTCGACATGCTCACGACGCACCTGTTCGGCAGTCTTGTTCTCTGCCGCGGCTTTGGCCGCCTCGAAACGGTCCAAGGCCGGTGTGTCGAACTGCCCCGTCACCACGACATTCACGTTGACCTGTGGTGCCAGTTCCAGAGCCAACGACCGCATCGCCGCGGCGACGCCACTGCGAAACACAGAGGACAAGGCGAGGTCAGGCGTTGCCTCGACAACCGAGCGCGCCGTGAGCGCAATCAGTCGCGCATGACGCCCAGCCAAGAGGTGCGGGGCAACTGCTCGCGAAGCTTCCAACACAGGTCGCAGAAACGCGTGGTACGCGACGTCGTCGAATCCGTTGGTTGACATGATGCCGCCGGGCTTGGCGCCACCGGTGTTCAACACGCAGATGTCGAGACCATCCAGCTGTTCAGCCGCCTGCTCCACCATTCGCGCCGCGTCACCTTCCACAGTGAGATCGCCCACCACGAAATTCTCGGCCGCGGCGTAGTTCTTTGCCGACTCACCACGTTCGGTGTCTCGACTCGTCACCACGACTCGCGCGCCCTCGGCCGCCAGCACCTTGGCGAGTTCGCGGCCCAGTCCGGACGAAGAACCGAAGACCAGCGCACGTTGTCCGGCAAGTTGGAGATCCATGCTCAGCTACCCAACCAGATGGTGCGCATCACCGTGTAGAAATCCATCACGGTCGGACCAAGTTGCTCTTTGTGCGTGGCTGTTCCGGATTGCTTGATTCCTCCGAACGGTGCATTGAACGCCGCCCCGACAGTTGGCCTGTTGATGCGAACCATGCCGGCCTGGATCTCGGCTGCGCAACGTTGCGCGACTGCAAGGTCCTTGGTGCACACCGCGGCGGACAGTCCGTACTCCACTGCGTTTGCAGATGCGATTGCCTCGTCGACTCCGTTGATCTTCTCGAAACCCACGACGGGACCGAATACCTCGTTGCAGCTGAGCGGGCTGGACGGATCGACATTGCTGAGCACCGTGGCCGGATAGAACCAGCCATTGGCCAACTCGCCGTCGGTCAGGCGCTTACCGCCACACTCCACGCGAGCACCCAGCGCAACGGCCTCGGCAACGGCGCTGTCCATTGCTTTCACAGCGGCTTCATCAACCAATGGGCCCATCGTGACACCCGCTGTGTCACCGGGGCCGACAACGTAGGCGTTGGCCAGCGCAACAACGCGCTCGAGAAGGGCATCGTGAATCGACGCATCCACCAGGATGCGTCCGGCTCCGGTGCACGCCTGACCCGTGAGACTGAAACTTGATCGCGCCACGATCTGCGCGGCGGCATCGATGTCGGCATCGGCCAACACGATGACCGGGTTCTTGCCGCCCAGTTCCAACTGCACCCTGCGGCCGAGGCCCATTGCCTTGTGGATCTTGTGACCGGTTGCATTGGAACCGGTGAAAGTGACGGCATCGACGCGCTGGTCGTTGACAACGTGTGCCCCGGCACCGAACCCGTGCACGACGTTCAGAACTCCGTCGGGAAGACCCGCCTCGATGAACGCGGCGGCGAGTCGCTCGCCCATGAGTGGCGTCATCGGTGACGGCTTGAACACGACCGTGTTGCCGGCGGCCAGCGCCGGACCGATCTTGCGGCTGGCCATGTTGAGGGGAAAGTTCCACGGCGTGATGACACCCACGACTCCCACCGGATCGAGCACCGAATACACCAAAGGCGTGTCGTCACTGGGAAACGTGGCGCCGGTGAGCCGATAGGCCTCGCCCGCATACAACTCGAGGTTCTTCGGTGTGCGCGACGCTTCGTTCTTGGCATCAGCCAAAGGTTTGCCTTCCTCGCGCACCATCTCTCCTGCGATGTCGTCGGTGCGCGAAGCAAGAATGCGCGATGCCTTGGTGAGAATGTCGGCACGTTGCGTGGGCGTTGTCGCACGCCACTTGGCCTGTGCCGCCACTGCGGCATCGACTGCGGCAGTGACATCTTCGATGGAAGACTCCGGAGCAACCGACACCACTTCGCTGTGACGCGCAGGGTTCCGGCGTTCGAAGGTGGGCGCCAACGACGGGGTGGGTTGACCACCGATGCGATTCAGAACTTCGATTGTCATGCAGGTGTGAACTTTCTCGCTCAGGCCGTGGGTGCGGGCGGTGCCCAGTTGTCCCACTTGGCGAAGTCGGCGGTCTTGCCCAACTTGGCCATCAATGCTTCGATCCCCGCCTTGCAGCAGGCGATGTCTTCTTTGGTGTGACCACCCGAAACTCCGATACCACCGACAACTTCACCGTCGACTTCGATGGGCCAACCGCCGACGAAAATTGAGAATCGACCGCCGTGCATGTTCATGATGCCGAAGGCTTCTTGGCCGGGCTGCGCGTTGGTGTACGTGTGGGTGGGTCGACGATGACACGCCGCGGTGAAAGCCTTGTTGATGGCGATCTCGACACTGGTGGGCTTGCCGTTGTCGGGGCGCTTGATCACGATCGGCCATCCGGCGGCATCGACAACCGCAATGACCGAACCAACGTTCATCTCCTTTGCTTTTGCCAACGCAGCATTGACGATGAGTTCGGCTTCTTCCATGGACAAACGGTTCTGAATCAACATCAGATCTTCCCTTCGTTTTTTCTTTCCTGATAACGCTCCCATGCCAGGCCCGCGGCAGCAACATCCTGGAGTGCCACGCCCTGTGTCTCGAACAGAACGGGACCATTGCCCCCGCGTGGCACCTTGACCGCGCCCGCCGCAACGGCAGACAACTCGATGGCCCGCGACCAGTCGAAGTGTCCGGCTTTCACGGCATGGATGAGATCTCCGCACTCGACACGCGAACCGATTGCGTCGTCGCACACCACGGCAGCACAACGTGCCACCAACTCGGTGGGCAACTCGCAGCGGTCGTACTTTGTGGCCCCGACACCACACACCAGCGCATTGTCGGAAATGGCATCGGCTGCGAACAGAGGCGTGTTCGAGGGGGTGATGGTGAGCACCACATCAGCATTTCGCACGGCATCGGTGGGTGTGGCCACCGCGACAGCGGGGATCCCCAGATCTCGGGCTCTCGCTGCGATGCTGTCCGCTGCTTCGCGGCGGGCATCGGCGATGCGAATCTCTTTCAGTTGCGGAAGTTCGTGCCACAGCATCTCGAGGTGGTACCAGCCCTGCTTCCCGGCACCCACAACTGCGGCCGACTCGACACGCTCGGGAGCCATCTCTCGGATGGCGAGCGAGCATCCGGCCGGCGTGCGGAATCGCGTGAGTACGTCGCCGTCGAGTGTGCAGAGGAACTTGCCGTCGAGGTCGAACAACACATTGACGAATGTGAACTGGCCGTCTTTCGTGGCGTACACCTTGCCGCCCGAGTACGGGGGCACCACTGCAGCCATGGCACTGGCCATCCCCGACGGCGCGGTGGCTCGCACACGTTGAGTCGTTGCAGCTTCACCGCGCCCGAGATCCGCAAAGGCGCGCCAAACGACTTTCTGGACGGATGCGAGATCGAGCAACTGGGCGATGATCTCGTCTGTGAGGTGCAACATGGTGTCTCCGCCGGGTGTTCGGCAACGTGGCTTCGTTTGCATACTGTATGCGAGATGGTCGACACATCCACAGCCACTCGTCGTGGGCGTCCCGCCTTCGGTGTCCACACTCCCCTTCAACATGTGTCGATCGCGATGTTGCGAGATCTGTGGCACGCCGCCGACGAACTCGGTTTCGGATGGATCTCGGTATGGGATCACTTCGTTCCTGTGTTGGGTGACGGCGACAACCACGAGGCGGTTGCCATGCATGCCGCCCTGGCGCTCTCCACCAAGGAGGCCCGTGTCGGCTGTCTGGTGTACAACACCGGGTATCGCAGTGCCGCAGTGCTGGCCAAGGCGGCAAGCACCCTCGATCACTTGTCCAACGGTCGCGCAGTCATCGGTCTGGGTGCCGGGTACCTGCAACGCGAGTACGAACAGTTCGGCATCCCTTTCGGCACTCCGGCGCAGCGCAGCGACCTCCTCGAATCATCGACCCACGACGTGCGGCGGCTCCTGGATTCGGTTGTCCAACCTCGACCGATGCAGCAGAAGTTGCCTCTGTGGATCGGTGGTGGCGGAGAAAAGCGCACGTTGCCATTGACTGCACGCATTGCCGATGGATGGAACATCCCCATGGCATCACCCACGGACTGGGCACACAAGAACGTGCTTCTCTCCCGGCTCGTGGCCGACGCGGGAAGAGCACAAGACGATGTCGAACGTTCGGTGAGCGTTGGGCTGAGCTTCGACGAGAGCGACATTCCCCAGCGCTTCGGGTCGAACTGGCCGCAGCTGCGACCGTCCATCCTCACAGGAAATCCCGACAACATGATCGATCACATCGACAGTTACGTTGCGGCCGGAGCCGACACGATCATCCTCAGTCTTCGACCCCCGTACAGTGTCGACGAGATCGAGCGTTTCGCAAAAGAGATCATGGGCCACTACGCATGAACACCGAATCGCGCGCCATCAACTGGGTCATCTTCTCTCTCATCTGTGCCAGCTACGTTGCATCCACCATCGGCGAACAAGTTTTGGGACCCATCTTCCCCGAAAGCACCGCCGAGTTCGGTCTCACCGAAGCAGACGGTGGTATCGCGTTCGGCGTGCTCGCCATCAGCATCGCAGTGATGAACCTGGTGGGTGGTTGGCTGCTACGCAGATTCCGTGCCCAGCGTCTCATCTTCGTGGCGCTCGTCATCAGCGCGACGGGGTCGGCGATCGCTGCGAACGCGCAGACCTTCGCCATGCTGGTGGCAGCGCAGGCTCTGCTCGGTGCCGGAGCGGGTCTGTTCTTCCCCTCCGGTTTGCAGACGGCGGGCATTGCTGCAGGTCCGGCGAAGCGCGGATTCGCCATGGGCATGTACGGCGTTGCGTACTCCATCGGCCTCACTGCGGCCGCACTCCTCGGCACGATGGGAGCATCGATCGGATGGCGATGGGCATTCGGCGTCTCGTGCGGACTCAGCGTTGCGGCGGCCATCGGAACTCTCTTCATGCGTACCCCCCATGTCGCACCCGAAGGTGGTGGCTGGTCGTCGGTGAAACGTGCCGCAAGCCTGCCGACCGCAGTGGGAGCCGCGGGCGCAATGTGTCAGTACGGAACCATCGCATTTCTCACCACGTATGCAGTGCAGCAGTGGAATCTCTCGGCGGCCGATGCCGCGGCGATGCTGGCTGTGGGGCGAGTGTTGTCGATTCTGGCCAAGGTGGTGTCGGGAGCAAGCTCGGACCGCGTCGGCCCGCACGCGAGTGCTCGTTCGACAGGCCTCGTCTTGGTCGTCACGGGCCTTGGTTGGGTGTTGCTTCCACCGAACATCGTCACCTATGCACTGGCAGCCATCTTCGCTGGCGCGGTGAGTTCCACCGGACCCATCGCCAACATGCTCGCCGTCCAACGCTTCGGTCGTGACGGCATGGCGCTCGGGGCGTTTCGCTCGGCACAAATTGCTCTGGGTGCCTTGGCAGGTGCAGTCATCGGTTTTGCCGGTGACGCCCTGAACCTGCGACTGGTGCTCACCATCGCGGTATTGATTCCACTGTCGTTGATGTGGATGTGCCGACCCAGCGTGGCCGCACGTGATGCTGTCGCTATGCGGGCGGGCTGACCAATACCGCACGCACGTCGGCGGCACCCTTGCGCAACGGCTTCACCGACAGATATTCAGGCGACGACCAGAAAGCCTTGGCTGCATCGGCAGACGGAAACTCGATCACGTGCCAACGTCCGGTACTGGCGGCACCCTCCATGGCTTCGCCTGATCCCGCACGCACCAAATACCGTCCGCCGTGTGCTTCGATCAACGCCGGCACACGCGAGCGATACTCGTCGTAGTTCTTCTTCTGTTCGTCGGTTGCATTGGGATTCGGATGCACTTCGAACACGGCGATCACGCTCATGGTTTTCTCCTTGTTACTTCAACACCGAAGTCATATTGATATCGATGTCACATTGACACCGACCGCCGCACCGACGGTGCGTGGATCGGCACCACCAACGATTGCCGCATCGTGAGCCGACGACACTCGCACCACCTGTTGGGCCGCTCGTGTAGCCCAACGTGGTGACTTGACGATGCGCGGAGCCAGTTCTTCGATGTTGCCCAACTTCTCTTCGGTGAAGCCACTCTCGAGACGAACACCGTCGTCGTCGGGCAACCACTCCCAGCGCGGCGAAGTGACCAACACACCGGGTTCGCTGACTCCGGCAATGATCTGACCAATCGTTTGCACGTTCCACGGGACCTGATTGGCCCCACCCGGCGTTGCGCCCGAGTGGAAATCGCCTTTCTCGTTGCGCAGGGCCCATGCATGGAGCGTGGTGGCCGGGCGTCGTCCGGCAACGGGAAAGTTTGGATGCCCCGGTACCGGAGTGAAGCCGCGTCCCGCACGATTGTTCAGGATCAACTGGTATTCGGGCACCACGATGCCGCTGCCGAAGCGCGGGTACGAGTTGGAATGCACCATGGTGACCACGTTGCCCAGTGCGTCGGCGGCACTGACCATGGAAGTACCCGACGGATCAGCCAATGCCTCGCGATTTGCGAGCATGGCCCCGATGAATCGGTGATATTCGTCGGCAACCGTGCTGGCGCTGTGCGCGCCCGCAACGGCGGCCAAGAGAGTTGGTCCGTACGTTGGCGCGGGGGTCACCCACATGCGAAGTCCTTGCACGTCGGACGACACGCACTGCATCCACTCGGCGGAAGCGTGCTCCATGTCGGCGAGAGTGATCACGCCTCCGCGAGCCTGCACTGCATCGACAATTGCGCGACCCACTTCGCCGTGCAGAAAATCATTCGGTCGCGCCGCATAGGTTTCGAGCGCCTCAGCGAGACGCATCAAACGCACCACGTCGCCCGTGGCGAACGGCGCACCATTGGGGTAGTAGTCGCAACCGTCGGGATTCCATGCGGCCACCAACTGCGTTGATTGCGTGGCGAGGTCGTTG
>Ga0315899_10004279_pt1 | contig 15459 bp, 11 predicted proteins | sample LakEriMetagenome_2_FD_203518 | JGI IMG/M metagenome (GOLD analysis project Ga0315899, IMG submission 203518) | Freshwater fungal communities from buoy surface, Lake Erie, Ohio, United States - Buoy 4 MA112 | ecosystem: Environmental > Aquatic > Freshwater > Lake | place: USA: Lake Erie, Ohio... | reverse complement strand
TTACCCCTACACCCAATCCTGCCGGCATTCGTAAGATTTGTAAGAATGATCCTGTTGTGCTTCGTCCTATTGGTGCTAATAAAACCAAAAACGACGATTTGAAAAACCTGCGTTGGGAATTTGCTACCGGTAATGCCAGCCCTGCTTACAGCAAGCAGTGGGGTTATCAGATTCAGGAAGACTACTACCGTGGTGTTTACCTGAAAGATTCAGGTACCAAAAGAATTTATAACCTGATGGTTCAGAGCCGCTATGAAACGCGCCCTGAGCAATTGCCTTGTTCTACCGAATGGCAGGATGACTCCCGCACAGATCGCTCTGTTGCATGGAATGACGGCAAGCATGGTGGTAAACTCGACAAAACGCCTGATACCATTGTAACGGCTATCATTAGCAAATGGGATACTGCTGCAGACGTATCTGCGGTATGGGATAGAATTAAAGAACGTCTTGAAGCCAGAGGGTTTGATCCATTTGCCATTGATCCTGCCCAGATTACCCGTATGATTTGGAATAATACCGGTATCATAGGACAGCCGCTGACCGGTGCTAAGGGATGTATTGATACCAACGGTTTTGGTCGCTTCATTAAGTTCTATCTGCGCCCTGATCCTGCATCCAAGAAAATTATCCATGAGCGTGATACCAATATCAGGCCTTTGGATTCGGCTATTGTAGGCAATAAAAAAGTACGGGCCTACACATTCCGTTCACCTTGGGCGGGTTATCACCTGGCCAGCATCAGTATGACATCTTCCAATGGTAAGTGTGATGAATTTGCTGCGTATCCTGTGATTGTGGGCTTTGCTGCCATGATAGAATTGCCTGACTCTACTATTTGTCAGGATCAGGCTACCAATCTGCAGGCACGTTTGGATCTGCGTTACTTCCATCCCGATCCGCTAAACTTCGGTACATGGGATCCCTATGATTACTGGCGTGATGCACAGCGACAGGCCGACATATTTGCCGGTGTCAAAAATCGTGAACCTTTCACCCGCTGGGACTGGAATAAGCGCGATGACGACCCCAATAATCCTGTTACCAAATTTGGCGGTGCTCCCTATGGTGCTACCGGCGTAGGATCTCCTTGGTTCCAGCTTGGTGGCGGACCCAACGATCCCAAGACCATCTACTACAAGAACGACTCCGGTGTTTATGAGTTCCGCGTGGCAGTAGGTGACTCAACAGGTTGCCGCGATACCATCAGCAAGCGACTCTTCATCAGCCGTCTTGATGTTAACTTTGGTTTAAATCTGGAAATACCTTCATGTAACTCCATCATCGAGTTGTTTGACAGCACGAAGTTGTTTGATCCATGTAACTGGGCTATCCGAAATTGTAACGGTCCTACTCCCATTGAGTGTGACTTCATCAGAGAATACTTCATTGACTGGGGAGACAGTAAAACCAACTATTTCACCCGTGGAAAATCTTCAGATGAACTTTTGCCGCCCAGCTTAGCACACAAATACACCCGCAACGGTTGGTTCCAGATTACCATCTTTGCCAAAACAGATCAGGGTTGTGCTGATACCATCAAACGCTGGATCAAGATACCAGGACCTCGTCCGAAGTTTGAATACGCCGATTATGCAGGATTTAATATCACCATTTGTGAAGGCGAAGCAGTGCGGTTCAAGAACCTCACAGATACAGCGACCAAAGGTGCTGACTGGACATGGTTCTATGGTGATGGAGCATTGGATAACAAGAAAGATACCTTTGTTAACCACGTGTATACCAAACCCGGTAAATACTATGTGTTCCTTGAGCAGTACGACACCCTGTTTGTGCCACCCAATCTGAAGCGTTTCTGCCCTGCTACCTATCCTGATACCGGCGGTGGACAGCGTGCATTCATAGTGACTGTAATCAAGCGTGATACGGTTCGTGGATTCATAGTGAAGCCCTCCATTTGTCCTGGTGATACCAACGAGTTTGTCGATAATTCAGATACGCTGTTCAAATCCTATAAATGGCGCTTTGAAAACCTGAGCACAGGTTCTGTAGACACCGTGACTGTAACCACCAAAAACTATAAACGGCAGTTTACAGTGCCCGGTAGATACAGGGTAACGCACCTGGCTGATTACGGAAGTAACCATCCAAGGCCCTGGTGTCCAACACCTCCTGTGATTGATACTTTCCTGGTAGATAGTGTAATTGCCAACTTCGACATTGATTCCAGTGGTAAACCGGACTTTGTCTTTACCCGCACGGATGTGAACGGAACAGAATGGCGCTGGGGCTTTGGTCACCAGAATGACATCAAGAATACACTGCCAAAAGATTTCATTGAGAATCTGAAATCGGATGACAAATCAGTGAAATGGTCTTATGACAGCAGCGGTACCTACTGGGTTTGTCTGATTGTCAAGAATGCCACTGGTTGCGTTGATACAATTTGTAAGCCCGTTACTGTGGACTTGTTCATATACCTGGCCAACGTATTTACTCCAGGTAAAAATGACGGCAAGAATGACACCTACCGTGTACCCATTCAGGGTCATGACCTCTTCGAGCTGAAAATCTTCAACCGCTGGGGTGAGCGTGTGTTCCAGACAGAGAATGCCAAAGTTGGCTGGAACGGACAGGTGAACAACGATGGTCCTGAGGTTCCGGAAGGTACTTACTTCTACCAGCTTACCTACAGATTTAAGGGCAAGCAACAGAAATATGTATCCGGCTCTGTTAACCTGATACGAGCGAACTAATAAAATCGTAAATCCATAGAAGCCCCGGCCATTGGTCGGGGCTTTTTGTTTGTACATTTGCAGCAGTGTTTTCTAGGCAGGATATCATTGTAGCCAGGGCCACGCCGGCAGGGGTTGGTGCTGTAGCTGTGGTACGCGTAAGTGGTCACGGCTGCATAGAACTCATGGATGGATTGCTGAAAAAAAGTATCCGGGATGTGCCCAGCCATACTGTTCATTTTAGGGCTATCCGGGATGAACAGGGTATAGTGGATGAAGCATTGCTTACCGTTTTCAGGGCACCTAACGGTTACACAGGTGACGATACGGTAGAGATCAGTACGCATGGCTCGCCGTATATTGTGGATAGGTTGATACAGGTACTTTGCACAGCGGGAGCGAGACCTGCAGAGCCGGGAGAGTTTACGCTAAGGGCATTTTTAAATGGAAAACTTGACCTGGCGCAGGCCGAAGCGGTTGCGGATGTCATATCCTCAGAGTCGGCGGCATCGCATCAGGCGGCCATGGGGCAACTTAGGGGTGGCATTTCATCTGAGATTGCCGTGTTAAGAACCCGGCTGATTGACTTTGCCGGATTGATTGAATTGGAGCTTGATTTTAGTGAGGAAGATGTGGAATTTGCCAAGCGTGATGAACTGATGCATTCCCTGAATGAAACATTGCAGAAGGTGCAGATGCTGTTGCAGACATTTGCCCAGGGCAATGCGGTAAAAGAAGGGGTGCAGGTGGTTTTGGCAGGCAGGCCCAATGCCGGTAAAAGCACGTTGTTTAATTTGCTGTTGCAAGAGGACAGGGCCATTGTGTCAGATATAGCCGGTACCACGCGTGATGCACTGGAGGATATTATCACGATAGAAGGGCTTCGTTTTCGGCTGATTGATACGGCCGGCATACGCGAGGCCACAGATACCATTGAGAAGCTGGGGATAGAACGTACCTATAAATACTTGGAGGGCGGTGCTATGACGCTGTATGTGGCAGATATGGCAGAAAGCAAGCCGGATGTGCTAACCGAGGATTTGAAGGCCCTGGCCGGCAAAACGCAGCACCTGCTGGTGTTGGGTAATAAGCGCGATTTACACGGTGAATGGGAAGCAGAGGCATGGGGTGCTGCTGCTTTGGCAGGGGGTGCGGGTGGATTTCTGGCGGTATCCGGTAAATTAGTCGAAGACAGACATGCATTGAGATTGTTTTTATATGAAAATACAGCTTTTGAGCCCGTTTCAGGCGATCAAACGCTTATAACCAATCAACGGCACTTCCACGCATTCTTAACCGCAGAGAAGGCCTTGCAACGCGTAATAGAGGCCATTGAAAGTGGCATATCCAAGGAATTGTTGGCATTTGACCTGCGGGAGGCGCTGGCAGCGCTGGGCGAGGTTACGGGTGAAATCACCACGGATGACCTTTTGGATAGCATATTTAGCAAGTTTTGTATCGGTAAATAGGGAAGGCCTTGTCCCCCTTCGACAAGCTCAGGATGACAAGGCCTTTTGTGCCCGAAGTCGGGTGGCTTCGGGTAGCTGGACTTAAAATGTAACGGTTGTCATGCTGAGCTTGTCTAAGCAAGACAGCTGTTAAAATCGCCCCTTCAAAATCTCTTCTACCACTCCCGGGTCCAGCAGGGTGGTGGTGTCGCCCAGGTTTTGGGTTTCGCCTTCGGCGATTTTGCGCAGGATGCGCCGCATGATTTTACCGCTGCGGGTTTTGGGTAGCCCACTCACAAACTGAATCTTGTCGGGCTTGGCAATGGGGCCAATTACCCGGGTTACGGTTTGTAAGATGTCGCTGTGCATTTCACTGGGGTTTGCGGGCATGCTCTCGCAAATCACGAAGGCATAAATGCCTTGTCCCTTCACATCGTGAGGGAAGCCCACCACCGCGCTTTCTACCACACCGCTGTGCATGTTGATGGCGTTTTCCACTTCGGCAGTGCCAATGCGGTGCCCCGAAACATTCAGTACATCATCCACCCGCCCCGTGATGCGGTAGAGGCCCTGTTCATCGCGCAGGCAGCCATCACCCGTGAAATATAACCCCGGATAAGCAGAGAAATAGGTTTGTATGCAACGCTCATGGTCACCCCAGGTGCTGCGTATTGCCCCCGGCCAGGATTTTTTAATACACAGATTGCCCGATACGTCGTTTCCCTCCAATTCACGGCCATTTTCATCCAGCAGCGCAGGAAATACGCCCGGCAGGGGCAGGGTGGCAAAGGTGGGTTTGGCTTCGGTAACACCCGCCAGGTTACTGATCATAATACCCCCTGTTTCGGTTTGCCACCAGGTATCAACGATGGGTGCTTTGCCTTTACCAATATTTTTGTCATACCAGTACCATGCCTCAGCATTGATGGGTTCGCCCACGGTGCCCAGCACTTCTAGGCTACTCAGGTCCTTGTTTTGTATGGGCTCTTCGCCAAAAGCCATGAGACTGCGGATGGCGGTGGGTGCAGTATACAGAATATTAACACGGTGTTTTTGAACAATATCCCAGAAACGGCCTGCATCGGGCCATGCAGGGATGCCTTCAAACATAAGGGTGGTGGCTCCGGCACTAAGCGGACCATACACAATATAGCTATGGCCGGTAATCCAACCGATGTCTGCAGTGCAGAAATGGATTTGCGAGGGCTGGTACTGAAATACGTTTACAAATGTGTAATGCGCCCATACCATATAGCCGGCTGTGGTGTGGACCACTCCCTTGGGTTTACCGGTGGAACCGGAGGTGTAGAGAATAAACAGGGGGTCTTCTGAGTCCATACTTTCGGCAGCACAATCTGTATGACCATTTCTTTTCATGGCTTCGGTCTCGGTGTGCCAGTCAAAATCCCGACCCGCCTGCATGCTCACAGGGGTATGGGTGCGTTTCAAAATCCATGAGGTATGAACCGAAGGGCAGGTTAACAGGGCTTCGTCCACCACTTCCTTGAGGGGTATGGTTTTGGCTCCTCTGAAGGCCCCGTCGCAGGTAATGACAGCGCATGCCCCTGCATCTAAAATGCGATCAGCAATGCTTTGTGCGCTGAACCCACCAAAAATGACGGAGTGAATGGCACCGATGCGGGCACATGCTAGCACGGCTATGGCCAGTTCGGGCACCATGCCCATGTATATGCACACCCTGTCGCCCTTGCCGATACCGCGGTGTTTCAGCACATTGGCAAACAGCATCACCTCGGCCAAAAGCTGGGAGTATGTATAAGTAATGGCGGGCTCAGCGGGGTTGTTCGGTTCCCACAGAATGGCGGTGGTATCGGGCTGGGTGGCCGCGTAGCGATCCAAACAATTTTCCGTAATGTTCAGTTTACCGCCTTCAAACCATCGCTGGGTGGCGGAATGGAAGTCTGATTGCACCACATTATGCCATGGTTTGTGCCAGGTGAAATGTGAAGCAATGCCTGCCCAGAAAGATTCAGTTTCTTCGCGACTTTGTCGGTAGGCATTGTGATACTGGTCAAGGGTTTTTATCTGGTAGGGAAACGACATGCTTAATGCGAAAATAGGGGAAATTTTGTGGCTGGGGGCGCTTATTAACATCTGCCGGAACATTGAAAATAAATATTTCGGAAACTACGCCTAACTTCGCTGCGTGCGCATAGTTTTTTACCCGTTGTGCATGATTGCGCTAGGTCTGCATGCCCAGGATACTGCCCGTATCAGGTGGAATCCTGTGGATACGGTCAGGCTTTCCTTTATGAAAACGCCCGGATTGCGTGTGGGTTTCGACAGTCGCAAGTCTATTATGAGCGGGGTGCCGGTGGATGTGAATGGTTTGCGTTATGGTCTGGATTTTGGTAAGACCGCCGTCTGGACCGGTTATTACAACAGTCGTTTATTGCAGAGTCTGGAAAAAGACACCCTCAATCAGGGCTTTGAATACATTAGCTCTACCCTGGAATACTATGTTCATCAGAGCTGGCGGTTTGAGGTATTAACTTCCTTTCAGGCCGGCATAGGGAATGGTTGGGAATACCGTAAAAGTGGAGCTGATATTAAAAGAGCCAACATTGGAACCATCATTCCGGTAGAGGCCGGTATTGGTGGTACCGTCAGGTTTTTGCGCTATTTTGGTTTTTATGCCGGTGTAGGTGTGCGTCTGTCAGGTTTGCAGACTACAGGATTTACCGGACCTTACTGGTCGTATGGACTCACCTACTTCACCGGAACCATGTATCGTGATACCAAAAAGTGGTTCAGAAAGTAACTAATACCTCCTTGTATAATCTAATAGGGCTTAATCCTTATCGAAGTGGCCGATAAACTCTTCGATTTTTTCGCTGTCTATGCGGTTGGCCAGTATTTTCTTGTTCTTGTCCAGAACAAAGATGGTAGGGTTGGCTACGATGTAATATGACTGCATGTTGTGGGCCATTTCCTCAGAACGCACGATTCCTCTTCTCAGGTGTACAAACTCTTTCACTTCGGGATGTTCAGCGATGTATTGCAGCCATTCGGCTTTTTTATCGCTGCTTGCCAGTGCAATCACCTTCCAGCCCTTGTCTTTATTTTTTTCATACACTTTCGCCAGTTTGGGCATCACTTCTTTGCAGTGACCACAGGTTGGGTCCCAGAAAATCATCAGGGTGTAGGGTGCATTCACAGAAGCGGTACTCACCCATGTGCTGTCGGGGGTAAGCAGTTCCAGCGGGGGGGCAATTCTTCCTACCAGGGTTGATGATTTACGTACGGCGGCTTCACACATTTTTTCGATGGTTGTGCTGTCGGTCCACCATGCTTTTCCGGTGCAATAATTATTGACTGCCAGATTCACAAAAACCGCATCCTGACCCATAATCTTACTGGTTTCAAATTTGTAGGTGAGATGGTAAATGACAAAGTGCTCCATATCGATGGTGTTTTTTACTTTGTCCAGAATGATGTTGCATTCTTTAATGCAGCTATCCGGATCAGGGCTCACCAGTTTATCGAAATAGAAATTCAGTTTTTGCTTGATAAAATTTACGGGCATGCGCACCAGTCCGTCTTCGCCAAAATCCACATGATCCCAATAATGGGCTTTGTAATAGTTGTAGGGAAATGAGCTGTCTTTGGTGCCATCGGGTTTTGCGGGTAATTCGCTGGGAACGTCCACATCCATCATGGCATAAAGGAAGCGTGAGAGCAGGTGGTCGGGATGGGCAGCAAGGTAACCCTTGTCATAGTTTTCTTTCTTTTCGTACAGGGATTTTTGTTTGGTTTCCAACAATTTTTTGGCGGTTTCGTCGGTTTCGCCTTTAATGCGTTCATCCAGCTTGGCAATTTCGATACCGAGGTCAACGCGTCCATTCTGGTAGGCAGCGAACGCCGCATTTTGGTCAGATCCCTCCACTTTCATGGTTTTGTAGTATTCGCGTTTCCAGAACTGTGTATCGGTGCTGATGGTAAAATCCTGGTCATCATCTACGATGAACTCGAAAAAGTCAGCTTTTTTGGGCATAACAAACAGGTACATACCCCGCTGAAGTTTCTTGTTTCCGGTGAATGAGATTAACCCTTTCTTGTCAACGACTGCGGTGTCGCGCAGGTATTTGTTGTCGAGGTAATAATCTGCGATGTAGGCAGTATCCCCGGGTTTCAATCCCCGGATTTTAAAACGCAGACTGTATGTTCCGGCCTCACGTCCATCCCAGTTTTTGGTATTGGTGAGTTTAGGGTAAACGCCGATATTGTTTATCTTCACCGGTGCAGTGCGCTGATAGGGTGTGATTTGCGCGGTCAGGGATGCGGTGCCTGCAAGCACTGAAAAAAGGGTGAGGGTTCTTAGCATTCTCATGGGATTTGCAATTGAACAAATAATTTGCAAATTTTGTTCCAAAACTCCAACGCTGCGATGAATCGCGATAAAAATGATTTTTTTGAGGATGTATATGCAGTTGTGCGGCTCATTCCGTGTGGAAGGGTTACATCCTATGGAGCTATAGCAAGGTATCTGGGAACCGGCAGAAGCAGCCGTATGGTGGGGTGGGCTATGAACAACAGTCACGGACTTGAAATCCCGGTACCGGCGCATAGGGTGGTGAATCGTTTAGGAATGTTGACAGGGAAGGCCCATTTTGGGGATGAAAAAGCCATGCAACGACTGCTGGAGGCAGAGGGTGTGAGGATTGAACATGACAGGGTTGTTGATTTTGAGCGATTATACTGGGATCCTTTGCGGGAAATCCAATACTAGCAACCTTTCCACCAGGGTTGTTTTGGGTAGGGTGCGTTAATGCAGATTCTTTCGGCCGTAACCGGGTGGTTAAATTCCAGTGAAAAGGCATGCAGGGCAATACTCCTGTCGGGCAGGGGAGTGCCGGCTCCATATTTTACATCGCCCAAAATGGGCATGCCGGATTTGGCAAGCTGAGCACGAATTTGGTGAAAGCGACCGGTTTCCAGTTTTATGTCGAGCAGATAACCTTCATGCGCGTGTTTCAGCAACTCGTACTGCAAAACGGCCTCCTTTGCACCGGCTTTCGGTTTCAGGTAGGTAAGTGCGCGGTGGGTTTTACTGTCTTTTCCCAGGTAATGGATGAGGGTATCTGAATTTTTTGGTGGCAATTGTTTTACTAGTGCCCGATAGTTTTTTTGGGTGGTTTTATCGCGGAACTGTTCATTCATACGAGCCAGGGCTTTTGAGGTTCGGGCCAGTAATACCACACCGCTTACAGGTCGGTCCAGGCGATGTATCAGGCCAACAAAGGCCTTTCCCGGCTTATGGTATTTGGTTGCGAGGTAGTCTGAAACGATGTCCAGTAGGTGCACATCTCCGGTAATATCTCCCTGCACAGCCAGTCCAGCCGGTTTGTTAACGGCAATCAGGTGGTTGTCTTCAAAGAGTACGGTTGGTTCCAACATGGCAAAGTTACGGTTAAGGAGCCAGGAATGGGAGATGTGTTCGGTTGAGCATGCATACATTTTTAGGCAAGTATGTACACGGTGGCAAGTTGATTCAAAGGATTAAGATTTTAATGCCTTATTTTTGCTCCACTTGAAACGTTTCTTCTCTCCCCATCGGGCAACTCTTAAACAAACCTTCACCCTGGCCATTCCCATTATTATGGGACAGCTGGGAATTGTGTTGATGGGGGTAGCAGATACCTTAATGGTAGGACGACTGGGTAAGGATGTGCTGGCGGCGGCCAATCAGGCCAACAGCATCTTTTTCATGGTTTCGAGTGTAACATTTGGGGTAATGTTTGCCATCAGTTCCCGCGTTAGCATACAGTTTGGCGAGGGTTTGAGGCAGGAAACTTTTACCACTTACCGGGCAGGGCAGGTTGCGGCCATATTGCTGTTTGCCTGTCAGTTTACCATGCTTGAAATTATCATTCAAAACTTTGAGTGGCTGGGGCAGGCGCAAAGTATCAATCAGCTCACCCCCGATTTTCTGCGCATCATCAATTATTCGGCCTTGCCCATGCTCTTATCTGCGGCATCAAGGCAGTATACGGACGGGCTTGGACATACCAAAGTGGCTATGTCAATCACCTTCGGTGGGTTGGCCCTCAATGTATTGCTGAATTATGGTTTGATTTATGGAAACATGGGCATGCCGGAAATGGGAATGTGCGGAGCTGCCTGGGCTACGTTGATAGCCCGCGTAGGCATGGCACTGGCCGGTATCTGGTACATACGCTATTCGGGTTTTCTTGCCTCCTATAGGCCGCAGCAAATGCCGCCCTGGGGGCAGATAAAAATTCAGCTTTCTGCACTTTGGAAGCTGGGATTGCCGGTGGGGCTTCAAACCTTTGCCGAGTGGGCCTGTTTTAGTATTTCAGGATTAATGGTAGGGTGGCTGGGTACAGCGCAGGTGGCGGCACATGCCGTAGCTTTGAATGTGGCATCCATGGCCTATATGGTTGTGAGTGGACTGGCTGTGGCGGGAAGCATATTGGTTGGCAATGCATACGGAGAAAAAAATGTAAAAACCATACGAAAAGTGGCCCATGCCACGTTTTTTATTATAGTGGTCTTTCAACTGGTGAACGTATTAATTTTTGTACTGTTTAATAAGCAGATAGCGGGCTGGTATGGGGTAGAAGCGGATGTTATGCCCATCATTCTTCCTTTATTTTTCCTAGCAGCGGCGTTTCAGCTGGCAGACGGAGTACAGGCCGGTGCCATGAATCTGCTCAGGGGGATAATGGATGTGAAATGGTCATCCATCATTTCTGTGATTTCCTATTGGGTAGTTTCACTGCCGGCTTCCTACATACTGGGTATCATCCTGGATGGCAAAGTGTTTGGCGTATGGACCGGCTTTACCCTGGGGCTGTTTGTAGCTGCAGGTTTCGGTGTATGGCGTTTCTATCATAAATTAAAATCATTACAATGGGAATAAGGCACTTAGTTACGTTGACTTTCTTGCTGACGGCTGTCGGTAATGCTTCTTTTGCACAGCGCAATAAGGATGAACAAACCCTTAGCGTATACATAGCACCCAATCTAGGTTTTAGGGTAATGACAGGATTTAAGCTGCCGGAAAAATATTATGCATCGAAGAGTTTCTTTAAGGACTCTTTGAATTCGGCAGACAGGCCCGGTCAGAATATCAACCTGGGAATTGCCTATACACGAAAAAAGAATGCCTTGGAATCAGTTACCATGGGCCTGGGGTATACTTCTGTGGGCTTCAGACGTGCCATTACACAGGTTCGGCTGGGAGACACTATCCATCCCAAGATTGGCATTGTAGCGGGGCTTGTGGGTTCGGGACACTTGCAAATCAATCAGGATTTCAGGTATCACTACCTGGAGTTTTCCTACTTAAAAGCCCAGAGCGCGGAGGGTTATAGCCGCAATCTGAAAGATTTTGATTTGTGGTGGACCTATGGATTGTCTGCAGGTGTGCTGGTTCGTGACCGGGTGATGGTAGAAACCCTGGGATTTTCTCATAACAATGGAGATTCCCGAATTGCGGTGCAGGATGATGCGCTTAAAGGGTTTCCGGCCAATATCTGGCTGAATGCCGGGTATAAGGCCGACTATATCATGTTTAAGAAGACCAATGCATTTATTCATGGACGACTGCGGGTTCCGCTGCTACCATCGGCAACCGGAGCGCAAACCGTTTTCATTCCTCAGCTTGGGCTGGAGGCCGGTCTAATTTTTAAACTGACCGAAGAAAAATAAAAGGATTGTTACATTCGGTCCACCGTTGCTATGCCGAGTAATCGGCAGGCATTATGGAGCGTGTTGGCGGTAAATGCCGCTATCTGAAGACGGGCAGCCCGCTTTGCCGGGTCTGTTTCTTTAAGAAAGGACAGTTCATTGTAGAGTCTGTTGAATGACTTCGCCAGGTCCAGACTATAGTGGGCAATCACCGCAGGGTTGTAATCGCGGCAGGCCATGCTAACCGCTTCGGGAAAAGCATACAGGTATTCCAAAGCATCTCTTTCAGCGGGCAGCAACGTAGGTGATTCTCCGGACGGGGTTTGCCAATCGTTGCCGGCCTGTTTGAGCATGCTTTGAATGCGGGCGTAGGTATACAGTACAAATGGTCCTGTATCACCCTGAAAATCGATGCTCTCCTCCGGGTTAAACAACATGCGCTTTTTGGGATCTACTTTCAGGATAAAGAACTTGAGGGCTGCCAGTCCCAGTTTTTCATACAGGGTATCGAGTTCGGCCTCTGCCATTCCCTCTGTTTTACCCAGTTCAAGGGTTTTGGCTTTGGCAGTATCATGCATTTCATCCAACAGGTCGTCGGCATCCACCACGGTGCCTTCGCGGCTTTTCATTTTACCGCTGGGTAAATCCACCATTCCGTAGCTCAGGTGATACATTCCCGATGCATACTTACGGTCCAGTTTCTGCATGATGAGGAATAGCACTTTAAAGTGGTAATCCTGCTCGTTACCCACCACATAAATGCTCTTCTCTGTGCCGAATTCCCTGAATTTTTCATCGGCTGTGCCAATATCCTGGGTGATGTAAACGGATGTGCCGTCTTTGCGCAATACCAGTTTATGGTCCAGGCCTTCCGCAGTCAGATCGATCCAAACGGAGCCATCATCTTTGCGATAGAAAACACCTTTTTCAAGCCCTTCTGATACAATATCTTTTCCCAGGGTATAGGTATTGCTTTCGTAGTAGAACTTATCAAAATCGACTCCAAGACGATTGTAGGTATGGTTAAAGCCCTTGTAAACCCATCCGTTCATGGTTTTCCATAGTTCGATTACATCGGGGTCTCCGGCTTCCCATTGTCTCAGCATTTCCTGGGTTTGCAGCAGCAACGGCGCCGATTTTTCTGCTTCTTCTTTATCCATTCCACCGGCCACCATTTCGTCAATTTCAGCTTTGTAGGCCTTATCGAATGCCACATAGTATTTGCCCACCAGATGATCTCCTTTCGTGCCGGAACTTTCGGGGGTTTCTCCATTTCCAAAAAGCTGCCAGGCCAGCATGCTTTTGCAGATGTGAATGCCACGATCGTTGATAAGGTTGGCTTTGATTACCTCATAGCCACCGGCTTTCATGATTTCTGCTATGCTGTAACCGAGCAGATTATTGCGTATGTGGCCCAGATGAAGGGGTTTGTTGGTATTGGGTGAGGAATACTCCACCATCACACGATTTGCCGTATTGTGCTGAATACCATAACCGGGATTATTCCAGTGTTTTTGCAGTAAATTCTGCCATAGTGTATCGGATACACTTAGGTTCAGAAAGCCCTTTACTACATTGTACGCCACAACCGGATGCCCGATTTGTATGAGTTTTTCTCCAATTTCAGCGGCTGTTTCCTCCGGTTTTTTTTTGCTGATTCTCAGTAAGGGGAAAACAACGAACGTGTAGTTACCGGTAAAGTCCTTATTGGTTTTTTCCAGCTTTGCGGTGGTGGGATTTTCACCGTACAGTTCTGTTATGGCGCGATCAATCTGCAGCGATATTTCCTGCTCAATATTCATTTTACCGCGAAAATAGGTAAAAACTCAGGCATGGTGGTAAGCGCTGCCTTTTTGGATGCACATGGCGCGATACAATTGCTCGCAAAGCAGCAGCCGGGCGAGGTGGTGCGGCAGTGTCATATCCGACAAACGAATGCAGGGGTAAATTTTCATAAAATCGGGGGTGAAGCCGTATGCACCACCAATGCCGATGATGAGTCTTCCGCGCAGCGTATCGAGTCTGGTCTGTATTAGGGTAGAGAATGCTTTGCTGTCATGAGTTTTTCCATGTTCATCGCAGAGCAGTACTACATCATCGGGTCTGATGATTTTCTGCAGGGTTTCAGTTTCAATCTGTTTTTGTTTGTCAGCATCTTTGATTCGTGCTGCGGGAAGCCGATGCAGAGCGGTTTTCCAGGGCCCGTTTAGCCGTTGCAGGTATTTTTCACACAGCGCATCGATAGCAGGGTCTTTGTGGTTTTCGATGGCTGCAATCAGTATGCTCAAGGCAATCAGTTGTTGTTCAGGATTTCGAAAATCTTATCCAGTTTGGGTGTGAGGATGATTTCAGTGCGGCGGTTCTTGGCCCTGCCTTCTGCTGATTCATTATCTGCGATAGGGGCATTTGCTGCGCGGCCGCTGGCGGTGACCCTTTTGGCGCTCATCTTGCCATCTTCAGTCATAATGCGCACAATACTGGTGGCGCGCAGCACGCTCAGATCCCAGTTGTCCTTGATTTTCTCCCCATTCATGGGTTTGTTGTCGGTATGCCCCTCTACGGTTACGGTAACATCAGGTTTTTTATTGAGGGCTGCAGCCAGTTTCAGCAGGGCTTCCTGACCTTTGGGATCGACGGAGGTACTTCCGCTTTTGAACAATAATTTCTCTGCCAGACTCACATAAACCTTGCCGTTTCGGTATTCTACCTTGATATCGAGTTCGTCAAATCCGGCCAGTGCCTTGGCGATTTCATCCTTAAGGGCCTTAACTGCGCTGTCTTTTCGGCTAAGTTCATTCTCGAGCACACGCACCCTGGCCACAGTTTTCTCAAGCTCCTTGCGAAGGTTTTCCAGCATTATGCGTTCTTCCTCTGCTTTCGCCAATGCATTATTCAGTTCCAGCTCTTTGGTTTGCAGCGTTTTGTTTTTTGTATCAAGTTCTGCTGCCAGTCTTTTTTTCTGTTCATCGAGGCGGTCACCGAGACTTCTTATGTAATCCTGATTTTCAGATAATCTTACCCTGCAGTTTCCCAAAGAATCATGCAATTTACCGATGCGGTTGTCCAGCGCTGCAATATTGCCGTCCAGTTCACTGATACGGCCCAGGTATTCAGCACTTTGATTCTCACAATCACCAATTTTTTTATTGAGTTTTTCTTCCAGTTCCTTTTTTGAATTTTTCAGTTCCTGGTATTTTTTCTTGGTAACACAGGCAGTCATCATCAGGCCTGCCAGCAACAGCCACGCGTATTTCATTCACACAAAAGTACCCAACGCGATAAGTAACGTGTTTTCGGCTTGTTAACACGTTCAATTCTTTGGACAGATTTATTGATTGATGAATACCTGAAGATTGCCCTTTGTGAGTGCACGCACCACCAATGCATCTGGCTGTATGCTGTAGTCTTTGATATCGAGGTCTTGTAAACTGCCCTGCAGCCGCACGCCGAAGTCCATTTTTTGGTTGAGGGAAGCGTGTATGGATTCCCGGGTCAGTTTCATAAGGTCGGACATGTCGAAAACCATTTGTTCTTCCATTTTCTTTCGGATGGTTTCATCCAGCAGCCATTTGGCAGATTTGATGAGCACATTTTTGGTTTCTATATCGTATTCCACCTGTTTGAGCCGCAGTTGAGATGTT
>Ga0315899_10004278_pt1 | contig 15462 bp, 14 predicted proteins | sample LakEriMetagenome_2_FD_203518 | JGI IMG/M metagenome (GOLD analysis project Ga0315899, IMG submission 203518) | Freshwater fungal communities from buoy surface, Lake Erie, Ohio, United States - Buoy 4 MA112 | ecosystem: Environmental > Aquatic > Freshwater > Lake | place: USA: Lake Erie, Ohio... | reverse complement strand
TTCTTCCGACAATCCGGAGGCACGGCGGAGAGATGTCAGGGTTCCGGAGAAACTCGGCCAGTGGGCGAGTTCCATCTGCAGGCCGTTGCTATCGGGGAGCCACAAGGCGCGACCCGGCCATTGGATGGCGCGCAGGTGTTTCCCGGCGACGTCCCCGGCTTCGAGCCATGGACGCACGCCATGACGCCTCAGGGCGCTTTCCTCACGGAGGAAGGCGTCACGGCCTTCCGGATCCGTTAGGTCGTAGTACGCGGCCATCCCAGCAGGCGGGGCGGGGCGGCAAGTGGCGGATTGCCCGCGGAAGGCGGCTTCGAGTTGAGGCAGCGTGACCGAGGCCGCGAACAGGGATTCGGCGCGTCGGCGGCCAGCCGCACCCATGCCCCGTGCCAGCTCGGGGTCGCGGGCCAGCGTGATGAGCGCGTTGGCGAGGGCCGCTTCGTCACCTTGTGCGGTGAGCAGACCGGTGACGCCGTCCTCAACCTGTTCAGGGATGCCGGCGATGCGGGAACTGACGACCGGAAGCGAGCTGAGCATGGCTTCCGTGATGACCGTCGGCAACATGTCGCTGGCACCGGCAGGATCAATGATGCAGGCAAGGACAAAGGCATCGGCGGCCGCGAATGCCTCCTTCATCTGCTGAAGCTGGACGCTGCCGTGAAAGACCACGGCGTCGCCGAGGCCGAGCTGCGCAGACTGTGCTTCAAGGCGTTCGCGCCACGGACCATCGCCCATGAGGTCGAGATGAATGGCAATTCCGGCAGCCCGGGCGGTCGCCACCGCTGACAGAAGATGGTGGAATCCCTTGAACTCAATGAGGCGGCCCACGCTGACAATTCGCAACGGGCCGGAACGCGGGGCCTTGGCAGGCGCAGGATAGCCAGAAGGATCAATGCCGTTGTAGATGCGGACCATTTTCGCTGCGCTGTCCGGGCAGCGGTCGGCAAGCTCGCGACGCGCGTCGTCGCAGGGCGCGACGATGAAGGCAGACTCCCGGGCCATTTCGCGCAGCAGTTCCGGCGTGCGCAAGTCGACCATGAAGTCCTGCGCCTGCGGGGTGAACGAAAAACTCAGCCCGGCGAGCGCCTTGAGAAAGAGGGCGCTGTAGGTGGCCTGGTTGGCGAAGTGAATATGAAGGTGATCAATCCCGAGCTCCGGGAGGATCTCGGAAAAGTAGAGGGCGTTGCGGCAGCGTTTGGCGGCTTCGTCGCCCCCGCCGAAGCGCGCTGCGAATTCGTCCACCATGGCTGCGGGCCAGCGGCCGTCGGCGCGCGCGCGGGATTCCATCACCCTGCGGACGGACGGAGGCGGGTTGTGCAGCACGGGTGCCCGGAGGGCATCGAGCCGGGCGTGCCGGAGCGCCTGCACGGGCGGGTTGATGGCAGCCACCGAAACATCCCAGCCGGCAGCCTCGAGGGCCAGCATCTCGTTGTCGACAAAGGTCTGCGACAGCACCGGCCAGCGGCTGAACAAATAGGTCAGCCGGGGCTGTCGGCTGGGAGAAGCAGAGACGGTCGGTTCCATGCAGGAAATTTGATCGACCTTGCCCGCGGGCGTCAGCCCGCCGCAATGGGAAAAGGAAAGTGGGGACGTGTCCCGAAACCCAACCCAGAGCGCCAATCCTCGGTCCGCTCCAGTACTTGTGGTCCCTAGCCGGAACACGTCCCCGAATCTTTGTGGCCCGTCACTCAGCGGTGATGGCGAGTTTCAGTCCGAGTTCCCGTTCGAGGTCCTCGAGGGGGAGCTTCACGAGTTTTTTCAGCTGACCGTTCTCGTAGGCCCGAGCCTTGTACTCGACCTCGAATCCTGCGCCAGCTCCCGGTTCCGCAGCAGCCGCGGGCCTGACCTTGAGCTCGAGATCGTGCCGTCCGAAGTCGCCCGCGAACATGCCGCCGGAGAATGTAGCGCTGAAGAGGGTGGCGCGCTTGGCACCGATCTGCTGCGCGACTTTCTCACACATGGCTGCTCTCATGGAACGTCCCTCGCGGGGATAGGCCTTCATGCGGAATGCCTGGACGTCTCCCTTTGAGAGGCGAGGTTCGGGAACGAGGCGGCGCTGTGCCTCGGCCTGCATCTGCTTGCGGGTGGCGTCGAGGACATTCTGAACTCTGGTGACTTCCTCCGGGGAGAGCTGAAGGGCATCGACGGCTTTGGCACTCAGCTTCCATCCTGGGTCGAGGAGAGGGATTTTAGTGCGAAGGTAGGACTGGAGCTGGTTGGAGATATCGACCTCGCCCCATGGGTCGGGAGTTAGCGGCTCGGGTGGCGGCGTTGGTTTCGGCGGGACCGCGACCGCTGGCGCAGTGGTCGGCTCAATGACACTGGCCGCCACCGGCGCTGCCGGAAGGGCCGCAGGCACTGCATTGAGCGCGCGCAGCATTCGGAAGGTGCCGATCGCAAGGCAGATCACTATAAACCCGATGGCGAAGCGCGCCTTGATCATGGCGGGTGGAGCGGGTGGAGTCAAAGCGTTCATGGGGCGGCAAGGCGGATGAGACGATAAATAACGAATCAAGTATGGCCGGAAGTGCGGGGATGCGCAATCGATTCCTTGCGGGGACCGCAGATTTGTTTTTGCCGCATCCAGAGGATAGCCGACAACGCCCGTGGATTCCCCATTGCTGCCAGCGCTGGCGGTGACATGGCGGCGGGACTATGAGGTTGGCAGTTGTCATTCCGGTCTACAATCATGCCCGCTACATCGGCCGGGCTCTCGAATCCGTGCTGACCCAGAGTCGCCCGCCGGACCGGGTGATCTGCATCGATGACGGTTCGCGCGATGATTCCCTGGCAGTGTGCCGGACGTTCGCAGACCGCGGCGTCGAAGTCCACGGGCAGAAGAACCAAGGCGCGCATGCCACCATCAACCGTCTCATCGGCATGGCCTCGGAAGATTGCGATGTCATCGCCATCCTGAATTCGGATGATTTCTACGCCCCGGAGCGGTTTGCGAAATGCCTGCCGGAACTCGAGAACGACCCCGCGGCGCAGGTCGTGGCGTCGGGACTCGTCCTCATGGATGATGACGACCAATCCTTGCCGGAAGATCACCCGCGGGGCCGCTGGCTGCGCGCGGTCTGGAGCCGCGGGGCCGATCCGGAGACCGACCCGGTGTCGTGGATGGGCGAGGCCAACTTCATCGTGTCGTCCAGCAACATCATTGCGCGGCGCGAGTTCTTTCCGGCCCATCCATTCAAGCCCTACCGCTTCAACCACGACTATTACTTCCTGAGTCAGGCAGCCCTGCGAGGTCAATTGCGCGTAGTGCGGGAACCGCTGCTGCACTACCGGGTGCATGACACGAACACGATCAACACTAAGCCCGCGCCGCTGCTGCGGGAACTGCTGCGGCAGTGGCTGGACCTGTACCGCGATCTCGCGCCGGAACTGGCATCCGATCCGGCCCTGCGGGCAAGGTTCTACCGTTTCACGCGGGCGTCATGGGACAATCTCTCCGGGCTCCATCACGGCGTGTTCCAAGCGGTCCTCGCAGGCTTCCTGAGAAATCTCCCGGACGATGCCGTGGAATCCGCCGTGGCTGCGCTCGACGAAGCAGCATGGCCGGAACTCTCCGTCTTTCCCAACAAGGATGCCGTCAATACCTACGACGGTGCCGATCCTCTCCCCCGCGGAGTCGGCGCGCTCGCCGAACGCATCGCCGCCTTGAAACAGGAACGCGACGCAGCCCGGAACGATGCCAAAGCGCAGCGTTCCCTGGCAAGGTTGCGGCAGTCGCTGCTCGCCTCGAAATGGGTGGCACTCGGCCGCGCCCTCGGTCTCGCCGGAAACCTCGGCAGCGATGCAGGCAAGTCGGCCGCCGAAAAGCTGGCGTCCCTCCATGCAACCGTGCAACGCAGCGGCTGGCTGCAATTCGCGGCGCGACGCGGCTGGTGGCAACCACCGACACCCTGACATCCACGACCCCAAGCCGGACTGCAGCGACGAACCCCTGGCGCTGGCATGTGATCGTCGCTGCGGCAGCGGCCAAAAAAATCCCGGCCGACCGGAGAACCGGTGGCCGGGATTCGAGATTTCAACCGTCGCCTGACGCGATGGTCACTTGCCGCCTTCCGGCGCGCGGGTCGTGATTTCCGGAAGCTTGACCGTCCCCGGTGGCATTTCCGGCGAAGGAAGACGGACGAGGAGCCACGTCTGCGACTGCTTCTCTCCGAAGTGCACGAAGACGCTGGCTGCATCGTACGTCAGGCTCGACGCTCCAGTCTCGTAGACCGTCCCGGTGTTCTCACCGATGTGCCACGCAGCCCGCTGGGTCTTCGGATCGATCCGGCCAACGACAGGCTGGTCTTCGCCAGTCATGACGTTCTTGTAGGCCCCTGCAATAATGCCGTTCTTGTCGGACGAGAGCTGGAAGAACATGACAGCGTCCCCATCTTCCTGCTGCGTGAGCGCCCAGACGCCGAGCGCCAGCCAAGTTTCCGGCTGACCTTCCACTGCTGGCTCCGGAACCGGATACGTCTCAAGCGGCGGCGACGCCAGGGCAATGGTCTGCTGGCGGTGCACCGTGGCGCTGCCGGAAGGCTGACCGTTCATGTAGATCACGTCCCCTTCGATGATGACCGTCGTGCCGGGGTCGTAAACCACCGGCTGGACTGGCCACGCCGGGCCGTAGAACGTGGTGTAAACCGGATAGGTCACCGGGCGCCACCACCACCATGGCGAAAGCACCGCCGACGTGACCGCCACCGCAGTGCGCGCTGCGGCTACCCCGCCCCACCAGCACGATCCCCACCAACCGGCGTTGAAGTAGTAATCATGGTAACCATAGCAACCGGTCCAGACCTGGCGGCAGCGGCCGCCGCGGTAGGCATACACGTCGCCGCACCAGCGGTTGTAGTCGCCCGAACCGTAACGGCCGTACCAGTTGCGGTCGTTGTAATGGGTATTGATGCTGTTCCAGTTCTGCTGGCGGTTGACGTTGAAGTTGTTGATGACCGTCGTGTTGTTGTTCTGCCAGTTGTTGAAGTTGTTCTGGTTGTTGTTGCCGATGTTGTTCCAGTGATCCCCCCAGTCCGGACGGTTGCTGTTCCAGCCAGGACGGTTATTCCATGAAGGGGGATTGGTTCCGGGGCGGTTGCCGGGGCGGTTGACGTTGCCAGGCAGGGTCGTCGGACGGTTGAAATTGCCACCCTGACCCGGCCGGTTGATATTGCCAGGCAGTGTGGTTGGGCGGTTGAAATTGCCACCTTGATCCGGACGGTTGATATTGCCAGGCAAGGTCGTCGGACGATCCGGACGATTAGCCGGCTTCGTCAGATTGCCAGGCAGCGTCGTCGGACGGTCCGGGCGGTTAGCCGGCTTCGTCAGATTGCCAGGCAGCGTCGTCGGGCGGCCTCCGGTCCCCGGAAGCGTGATGGGTCCGGTCGGACGCTCCGGACGCGGGGCCGGTTTGGTCGAGGGACGATCAATCTCCGGACGCGGGGCTGGCTTCGTCGTCGGACGATCAATCTCAGGACGCGGGGCTGGCTTCGTCGTCGGACGCTGAAAGCTGGAACCGCCGCCGGCACTTGGCCGCTCAACAGACGGGCGGCTGGGAGCGGGTCGGGTGCTGGGCCTTGATGGTGACGGGCGGCTCTCGGCAGGTTTGCTGATCGCTGGACGGCTCGGGGCCGGGCGGCTCGATGGCTTGCTCGCGGACGAATGGCTCGGGGCCGGGCGGCTCGACGGCTTGCTCGCGGACGAATGGCTAGGCGCGGGGCGGCTGACGGCAGGCCGCGAGGCGGCAGCCGGCTTGGAGAAGTTGTGACCGCCCGACGGCCTCGCGGCGGCACCCCGGGCACCGCTCGTGGCGGTGAGGAATGCCGTGCCGAGGGCGAGCACGGAGTAGAAGATGGTGCGCATGGTGCGGAATGGGCGGAAGGTTACTTTTCGCGGACGATCGTGACCGGCCCAATGTTAGGAAGGGTTTCACCGCCGAGCGAACGGCTGGCGACCGACCATGAGATCTTGTCGTCGTCGACCTTGGAAACGGTGATTTCCTCGCTGCCGACTTCACCATCGGGGAGGACCGTGCGGCTGAGGACGAGCCAGCGGTCGCCGTCCGGCGTCCATGTGCGATCGGTGAAGCTGCCATCGGATTCGAACACCCATGAGCGGACTTGTTCCTGTTCAGCGTCCCAGCCGATGATTTCGGTTCCTTCGCGGGCCTCAACGCCATCAGCACCGGGAATGCTGAAGGTGCGGGTGAGGAAACTGCCAGAGGGGGACCATTCCACGGTGCACTTCATGCCGTCAGGCTCAGTGGACTTCCACGAACCAGCGAACCATGCGAGATCCTGTAGCAATGAAGCGGCGGCCGGCGCACTCTCGTCGTCCAGTTCGGTGAATTCCGTGATCGCCCATTTGCCGTCACGCTTCACATGCACTGCCGTGAATTCGTTCACGGCCGAGGATCCATCAGGATCGGTAACCGTGGCTTCTCCGCGGACGCTGAAGACATCCTCGGTAATCTTGCGGGCAGCGTCAATCTCGAGGGCAATCGTCCGGCCCTTGCTGTCTGCGAACACGGATTTGAGCAGGCCCTCGATGGCCGCGCGACCGCTCGTCTGGACGCCTTCATTGCTGATCCATTCGGCGTCGTCTGCGAAGAGCGCGGCCACTGCTGCGGCGTCGGCCTTGTTGTAGGCGGCCACATAAGCAGCCGCAGTCTCGCGGGCCGCCGCGAGTTCCGGCGATACCGCCGCAGCGGCCGCCGGAGCAGGCGCAGCAGCAGGTTTGTCCTGAGCACCCGCCGGAATGGCAGCGAGCAGCAGAAGGGAGGCAATGGCAGTCGGGGTCTTCATGGTTCAATTCATCAGGGTTAACTCGGGGGACAACCCCCACAGCTAATCGCCGGATCGCTAACCGGGCAATGGAAAATCCGCACCCTCAGCCCCGCAATCCCCCGGCGGCTGCGTTCGTCTGCATCGGCTCGCAACAAGTGGCATCACCCTCCATCCGACCGCTTTCCCAAGGCCCTTCCCGCGCCGTACCACGGCCTTGCTTTGACTCCGCGAATCACTCGCTCCGCGGGTCCCGTGGGTGATTTCCAATTGAGCAGGCCGCGCCGTCCAGTATCGGCAATGCCATGCATCTGACCGGCTCGTTCCATCCCTCCCAGCGCGTGCTTCTCGGCCCCGGCCCCAGTGACGTGCCGACCCGCGTCCTCAATGCCATGGCCGCACCCACCCTCGGTCACCTCGATCCCGAATACCTCGCGCTCATGGACGACACCCGGCGGCAACTCCAGGCCATCTTCCGCACCGCCAACGAACTCACCCTCGCCATCAGCGGCACCGGCAGCGCCGGCATGGAAGCCGTCGTCGTCAATCTCGTCGAACCCGGCGACGAAGCCATCGTCTGCGTCAACGGGGTCTTCGGCACCCGCATGAAGGATGTCATGGAACGCGCCGGAGCAACCGTCCACGCCATCGATGTCCCATGGGGCGAAACCATCCCGCCCGAACGAGTCGCCGCCGCCCTCCGCACCTTCCCCCGCGCCAAGGTCTTCGGCATCGTCCACGCTGAAACCAGCACCGGTGCCCACCAGCCGCTCGAGGAAATCTCAAGGCTCGTCCACGCCGCCGGTGCCTTGTTCCTCGTCGACGCCGTCACATCTCTCGGCGGATTGCCCCTCGAAGTCGACGCATGGGGCATCGACGCCTGCTACAGCGGCACTCAGAAATGCCTCAGCTGCCCGCCAGGCCTCGCGCCCGTCACCTTCTCCCCCCGCGCCCTCGCCCGCATGGACGCCCGCCGCTCCAAGGTCCAGTCATGGTACCTAGATATGACCATGATCCGCAATTACTGGGGCGCCGACCGCGCCTACCACCACACCGCACCCATCAACATGACCTACGCCCTGCGCGAGGCCTGTGCCATCATCCTCGAAGAAGGCCTCGACATCCGCATCGCCCGCCACTCCCTCAATCACCGCGCCCTCCGCGCCGGCCTCGAAGCCATCGGCCTCCAATACATTCCCTCGCAATCCCTCACCACCCTCAATGCCATCCACGCACCAGACGGCATCGACGAAGCCCTCATCCGCCGCCGCCTGCTAACCGAATTCGGCATCGAAATCGGAGCAGGTCTCGGCCCCTTCAAAGGCCGCGCCCTCCGCATCGGCCTCATGGGCAGCAGCAGCACCCGGCGCAATGTCCAACTCGTCCTCGCCGCTCTCGAAATCATCCTGACACGCTCCGGCGCCACCAGCGCCGCAGCTTCCATCTACGCCGCCTGATCCACAGAAACTCACGCGTCACCCCGCAACGGCGACCAGTGATCAGCCATCTCGCCAAGACCACGCCTACAAGTCCCCTCTGTCGGCCGGATTCCGCCAGCATGGCGGCGTCGGCTCATGCAAAATAGGTGTCCTCGTGCGCATACGGCGGCGCGCAGCAGCATAGAAACCGCAGGCACTCAATCCCCGTGATCCGGTGCCACGCGCCCGGCGGAATCAGCACGCCATCTCCCGGCCCGACCTCCCGCTCCACCCCATCCACTTCCATCAATCCACGGCCCTCCAGCACAAAGTAGAACTCCTCGCTCCCCCGGTGATAGTGCCGCTCCGTCGCCACCCCCGCCGGAACCGTCGCTTCCGCGAGCGACTGGTTCCGCACGGGCGCATTGCTGAGATCAAGGATGCTCCGGATCGTACTCCCGTCCTTCGTCGTGAACGGGACCTGTTCGGCAATCCGGCGCAGCGTCATCCCAGGGTCACTTGAGGTCATCCGGCAACCCGGCGTCCTTGATCTTCACATCCGTCTTCGCTCCCCCGTCGATCCACCACTTCAGAATCTTGATCTCCTTCTCGCTAGGCTGCTCCTTGTCCTTCGGCGGCATGTGCTCATCCTCGTCCGCACCCAGCGCAATCCGCTTCAAAATCAGACTGTCCGCCGACTTCCCGGCCACCACCGCCGCCTCACCGCTGTCACCACCCTTCATCAGCACCTCGAAATTGTGCATCGCCAGCTTGCCCTTCTGCTTGTCCGCACCGTGACACCCAGTGCACGTCCGCTCGAAAATCGGCTGAATCAATCCCGCGTATAGCGGCGCTTCAGGATCCATCGGCTTCGGCGCTGCAGGCGCTGCCGGTGCCGCTGGCGGTGGAGGCGGAGCCATCGCCGTCCGAACTTCATTGTCCCACCCGAGATTGATCACAATCGCCGGCAGCTTCTGATGCAGCGCCTCCGCCGCAGGCTTCGTCACCCCCGTCTGCCACACAAACAACCGCTTCAGATTCGCCAGCTTCTCCAGCTTCGGCATCGACGCGTCCGTCACCTTCGTCCCGAACAGATTCAGATACTCCAGCCCCGCCACCGACACCATCGCATCCACCCCCGCATCCGTGACCGCCGTGTTCTGCAAATGCAGCCGCTTCAGATTCTTCATCCCCCCAAGCACCGCCAGACCCGCATCCGTCACCTTCGACCGCGCCAGATTCATCTCCACCATCCGCTCGGCCAATGGCGCAAACTTCGCCAGCTCCGCATCCCCGAACTTGTCCGCCACATTCACACAATTGAACGTCAGCGCCGGATCATTCTGCGCCACCGGCAGAATCGTCACCCCTAACTCCTTCTCCAGCGCCGCCACCGCAGGATCCACCGCCGGGGCCGCCGCCGCACCACCCTGAGGCGCAGGTGCAGGAGCTGCCTGTGGGGTCGGAGCCGGTGCTGGCGCAGGCGCCGCCTCCGCAGCCGGGGCCGCCGCCAGCGCCGCAATCACACTCGTCAGCGTCGTCTTCAGCGGATCGTTCAACCCGCTGTCCTTCACCTTCACATCCGCCTTCGCACCCGCATCCACCCACCACTTCAGCACCGCCACCTCGTCCTCGCTCAACTGCGTCTTCTCCTCCGGCGGCATGTGATCCTCATGATCCTTCGGCAGCAGAATCCGCTTCAGACTCTCGCTCTCCGCAGACTTGCCCGGCTGCACACTCGCCATCCCGCTCTCACCAGCCTTCAGCATCACCTCAAGGGTGTGCAACTGCAGGTCGCCCTTCTGCTTCTTCTCACCATGACAACCCGTGCAAGCCTTCGCCATCATCGGCGCAATCGCCGCTTCATACACCGTCATCTCCGCAGGATCACCCGTCACCACCGGCGATCCCTTCGCCTCCGGTCTCAGCAGATTCAACGCCGGCGTAATGACGTCGCCATGCGTCAGGCTGCCGCCGAAATGCCCGGCAATGAACAAGGTAGCCGCAGAAAGCAGCAGGGGAGCGCGATAGATTCCGGTAGCCATGGTGGGTCTGGTTTCGTGGATGAGTTTGGTCAAAAGTGTAATGCCTGTCAGTAATGGTATAGCGAGCCCCGACCACATGTGCCAGCGCAGCGTGTCGGAATCGCTCCCGTGCCCGGAGAAATATCCCGCCACCGCCGCCGGTGCCGCCGTCAGAAATGCCAGCCAAAGCAGCGCCGTCACCGCCGCCGTAAACGTCCGCTTCTTCTCTCCCATCACCTCGAGAAATACCACCCCAAGCACCAGCCCGATCGGAAGATGCAGCACCAGAGGGTGAAAATTCCCCACCACCTCCACCCACGCCGGCGCATGGAATCCCTCCGTCCTCGGCAGAAACCGGAAACAATAGAACACCGCCGCCGCATACCCCGCCAACCCAAGCCCAGCCAATGTAATCCATCCCTTCCGCGACGATCCGGCAGCAGCTTCCGCTCCCGCAGCAGCAGCAGCCTGCGCCACCACGGGCACCGGACGCTCAATCGTAAACCGCGCACCACACGCCGGACACAGGCCTTGTTCGCCCTCCATCGACGCATCCACGTCGAAGGGCTTCAGGCAGGAGGGACAGGAGACACGGGCATTCATCGATGACGATAGTTAAACCGCCGCCGCCGCCCATCTTTCACCTCCCGCCTCCCGGATCCCCGGTCCGCCGCCGCTCAGAACAGCTCGCCAGCCGCAAAAAAGCGCTTCAATTCCTCCGCCGCCGTCTCCGGCCCATCCGATGCATGGCACATGTTCACCATCTTGTTCTCGCCGAAATCCCCGCGGATCGTCCCCTTCGCCGCCACCGTCGAATCCGTCGGCCCCAGCAGATCACGCACCCGCGCAATCACATTCTCACCTTCCAGCGCCAGCGCCACCACCGGACTGCTCTGCATGAACGACGCAATTTCAGGATAAAACGGCTTGTCCGCCACGTGCGCATAATGCTCGCGCAGCACCGCGTCGCTCAACTGCATCATCTTCAGCCCCCGCACCCGGAAGCCTTCAGCTTCGAGTCGGCGCAGCACTTCGCCGCTCAGGCGCTTCTGAACACAGTCAGGCTTGAAAAGAATAAGGGTCGTTTCCATGATCGTAGTTGTCTGATTTGAAATAGGTCCGCTGCCCTGATTCCGGGCACGAGGGGCGCGCACCATGGGCAATCACATGGGCTTTGCAACCCGGTTTCCTCGCCCCCCTTCCGAGCGCCGCCAGCTCACACCTTCGGCTCCAGCAGGGTCTTCCCCGTCATCGCCGCCGGCTGCGCCACCCCCAGCATCGCCAGCAGGGTCGGCGCTATGTCCGCCAGAATCCCGTCCCGCACCCGATACCCGTCAGCATCAGCAGCCACATACACACAGTGCACCAGATTCGTCGTGTGCGCCGTGTGCGGCGACCCATCCGCATTCCTCATCTGCTCGCAATTCCCATGGTCCGCCGTCAGCAGACACTTGCCCCCTAGCGCCAGCACCTTCTCCACAATCAGCCGCACCCCCAGATCAATCGTCTCCACCGCATGCACCCCCGCCTCCACCACCCCAGTGTGCCCCACCATGTCAGGATTCGCAAAATTCATGATCACCGCATCATACTCCTCCAGCCGCCGCCACACCTCGAACGCCAGATCCGGCGCACTCATCTGCGGCTTCTTGTCATACGTCGGCACTTCCTTCGGACTGATCGCCAGATACCGGTCCTCACTAGGAAACGGCGCGTCCGCTCCAGCATTGAAGAAGAATGTCACATGCGGAAACTTCTCCGTCTCCGCCGCCCGCAATTGCCGCAACCCAGCCTCCGCCAGCACTTCCCCAAGTATCCCCTTCATGCTCTCAGGCCCGAACACCGTCCGCACCCCCAGCGCCGCATAGCTCTCCTTGTACTCCGTCAGCGTATAACAAGCCACCCGCGGCGTCACCTCGCGCTCGAACGAATCAAAACCCGGATCCATCAGCGCCTCCGTCAGCTGCCGCGCCCGGTCCGCACGGAAATTGAACCACAGCACCACATCCCCGTCCCGCACCCGCTGCTCGCCAGCCTCACTGAAAATCATCGGCTGCAGAAACTCATCACCACGCGGCTCCCCGGCATACGCCGCACGGATCGCCGCCGACGGTGCCCCCGCCGTCACCGCCCCGCGCCCTAGCACAATCGCGTCCCACGCCAGCTTGTTCCGCTCCCACCGCTTGTCGCGGTCCATCGCAAAATACCGCCCGATCACCGTCGCAATCCGCGCCCCCGTCGGCGCAATCGCTCGCTCCACAAACGCCAGCGAATCCGCCCCGCCCGTCGGCGAGGTATCCCGCCCGTCCGTGATCGCATGCACCATGACGTCCCCGCAACCCGCCGCCTGCGCCGCCTCGCACAACGCCACCAGATGATCCTGATGACTGTGCACTCCCCCGTCACTCACCAGCCCCAGCAGATGCAGCCGCCCGCCCTTCGCCTTCGCAAACGCCTCCACCAGCACCGGATGCGTCGCCAGCTCCCCATCCCGGATCGCCTTGTTGATCCGCGTCAGATCCTGATAAACAATCCGTCCAGCCCCCAGATTCAGGTGCCCCACCTCGCTGTTCCCCATCTGCCCGGCCGGCAACCCAACGTCCTCGCCACTCCCGGACACCTGTCCCCACGGATACTTCCCGTACAGCTCATCATGAAACGGGGTCCGCGCCAGCAGCGTCGCGTCTCCATTGACCTCCGCCGCCGCACGACCGCCCGGATTGATGCCCCAGCCATCCCGAATGATGAGAACCACAGGTTTTTTCGCCATAATGGCCCGCACATAGACGCTCCTCCTCCCGCAGCAACCCGGGAAATGCCCCGCTCCCTCCATCTCCATCCCTCCTCATGAACCTCTTCGTCTACGGCTCCCTCATGTTCGACGTCGTCTGGCAACGCATCGCCCGCACCTCCAACCAAGGCGTCCCCGCCACCGCCCACGGCTGGTCCGTCCGCTCCCTCCAAGGCGTCTCCTACCCAGGCCTCGTCCCCGCTCCCCCGGACTCCCTCGCCCAAGGCCTCCTCCGCACCAAGGTCTCACCAGCCGCTCTCGCCAGACTCGACGCCTTCGAAGGCCCAGACTACCTCCGCCAACTCATCGCCATCACCTTGCCCGACGGCTCCCCCTCATCCGCATGGGCATGGATCGTCAGCCCGGCCGCAAGGCACCTCGTCCTCCCAGAAACATGGGCCGCCGAGAGCTTCGCACGCGACTCCCTCACAGATTTCCTCCGCAACGCCACCGGCGATCCCCCCTGATCCTAACCTCAGAAATCCCGCGCCAGTAAATGCCCCGCCAGCTCATGCAGCCGCCGGGCATTCGATCCAAACGGTGCCAGCGCCGCCGTCGCCTCCGCCGTCAGCCGCGACGCCTCCGCCCGCGACGCCTCCAACCCCATAATCGCCGGATACGTCGACTTCCCCACCGCCACATCCTTCCCCGCCGTCTTCCCCAGCTTCTCCGACGTCTGCGTCACGTCCAGAATGTCGTCAATCACCTGAAACGCCAGCCCCAGCGCATGCCCGAACCGCGTCAGCGCCGCCAGTTGATCCTCGCTCGCGCCTCCCGCCATCCCCCCAAGCCGCAGGCTGCACGTCAGCAATGCCGCCGTCTTCCCCTCATGGATCGCCCGCAGTTCCTCGAACGACACCATCTTCCCCTCCGCCTCGATATCCCTCACCTGCCCGCCAATCAGATGCCGCGACCCCGCCGCCACCGCCAACTCCCCAACCATCGCACCCACACTGTGCCCAGGCCCCGGCGGTGACTCCAGCACCAGCCCGAACGCCAGCGGCTGCAGCGCATCCCCCGCCAGCACCGCCACCGCATCACCATACACCTTGTGACACGTCGGCCGCCCACGCCGGAAATCATCGTCGTCCATGCACGGCAGATCATCGTGAATCAGCGAATACGTGTGAATGCACTCCACCGCGCACGCCACCCCCACCGCACGCTCGTCATCCGCACCGCACGCCTCGCACGCCGCCAGCGTCAGCACCGGCCGCAACCGCTTCCCACCAGCAAACATACTGTGCCGCATCGCCGCATGCAGCGTCCCAGGTGCCTCCCCAGCCCCCGGCAGCCATCGCTCCAACGCCGCATCAATGCGATCCTTCTGCCGCCCCAGATATTCAGAAAGTGTTTCGTCCATCATGTTCGCACGCTCTCTCACAACACTCCGCGCCACGCGAAACCGGAAACTCTCTGCGCATTCCCGCGACCCGTCACCCCTCCACACCCTCCAGCCGAAGGCCCTGGACTGCGGAACCCTGCCCCCGCTTTCCCCACGCCAGCCACCTGCCCCCGGCACCAGCCAAGCTCACCTTCCCACCCATCCCTGCCGCCTCGCGACCTCCCATCGTCCTCACTCTTCAGTTCGTCATTCATCGTCTCGTCACCATCCCCAGTAATGAAACGCCGCATAAACCGTCTGCGTCTCCCTGTCAAAATACACCAGCACATAATCCTCACCAATGTCCCGCCGGTCAAACTCATCCATCGTTTCCAGCTTCGCCGGCCACGTCTCAGGACGACTGCACCCGCCAAAAAAACTCAATCCGCCCAGCGGCTCCCATTTGAACTTCCCGGCCGTCATCCGCGCATAATCCGCCTCAGACATCCGGAACGACATCAGATAGCCGTCCATCATGATAGGCTTCCTCGTCTCAAGGTCCCGCACCACCGACCTCGACGGCTGCCCGAACACCCGGTCAAACTCCCGCTCGGCATCCGGCGGCACGCTCGCAGCCACCAGCCACAACGCCACCAGCGCCGGAAACGGCAGCAGCGCCCACACACACCCTCGCTTCCGCAGCACCAACGCTCCCACCCAGACCACCGTCCCCAGCAGCACCCCCAGCACCAGAATCGCCATGAACGGAGACATCACACGCCAAAGGTAAAGTCCCATCTCAATCCTCCCCACATCACCCCACTCACCCTCCATTCGGCCAACAGAACTGCTTCCTTCATCATCACCCCACCTCATACACCCACACCAACACGCTGTCCACTCAACCCTCCCACGCTCCCAACACTCCTCACACCCGCCGCGAATCCCATTGCCGCAACGCCGCTCCCTGCCATCATACACGCCAATGAGCGCCTCCCGTCCAGACTATGCGAGCGAAGCCGATGTCGCCGCCGCCGCAGAACCGCTGGCGCGGCTGCGCCGCACCCTCGAATCCGTCCTCTTCGGTAAAGAAGAACTGATCTCCCTCACCCTCACCGGTCTCCTCGCC
>Ga0315899_10004277_pt1 | contig 15464 bp, 16 predicted proteins | sample LakEriMetagenome_2_FD_203518 | JGI IMG/M metagenome (GOLD analysis project Ga0315899, IMG submission 203518) | Freshwater fungal communities from buoy surface, Lake Erie, Ohio, United States - Buoy 4 MA112 | ecosystem: Environmental > Aquatic > Freshwater > Lake | place: USA: Lake Erie, Ohio... | reverse complement strand
TCATCAACTGGCACTGTTTACACGGGGAGCAAATCCGACGCCTTCTTTTACGACAGTCCGAAACCAACGTCTGTGTTGGCTAGAAATGCTCCCGGCACTGGCGGTGTAACGTTGTCAATCATGGGGAGCAACTTCGGGTCCTACGTGCCCGCTAGCCCCGCGGATGCCTTGAAAGCAAGGTTGGGGAATAATCCGTGCAGAACTACAACCTGGACCTCTGACACCGCAGCATCATGTGTCGCTCCCGATGGTATTGGTGTTGCGCCATTGACCCTGGACCTCGCTGGTTCTGTAGGCCGTCTGGAAGAAGCCGTCATATATGATGGGTTCTATGTAAAATCGATCTCGCCCAGGAACTCTCCAACGGCAGGAGGTTCAAGCCTCACCGTCACGGGGGTCATGCTTGGCACCCAAGACAGCCTTCCGAAAGTTGAGTTTGGAGCAAAGTCGGGGACAGTGAAGTGGATCTCACCGACATCTGTGATCGTGGAGACTCCTGCGCATGTCAAAGAATGGCTGGGAACCTCCGTGACGGTGACTGTCGATCGTGCACAACTGTTTCAAAACTATTTCTCCTACGACGGAGTGATAATTACTTCCGTCAAACCTTCCAAGGGCGAGTTGCTTGGAGGTAATGCTGTCACTATTTTTGGCAGCAATTTCGGGAATGTTGCGACTCCATTCACTATTCTGATCGGGGACGTGAATTGCACCAAGGTCACCTACATTTCGGATCAACGATGCACGTGCCAAGCTCCACCATCTACTTCGTACGCCCCAGTCTCTGTGTCTTATGCACACGCAAGTGTTTCGTGGATGAGTGCGAAACAAATGACTGCATTTCCCGATTACGTCTTCAAGTTGTCGGATGCTTATGAATACAAAGTGTACAACGGACCCAAAACTATTGGGACCCCCGCGTCGACATCAGTGACGGCAGGAGCCGCAGCCACTCTTGCGTTGGGCGGTGGCACCAAAATGGACATGCCCGCTGGCGCCTTCAGCATTCCTGTCGACGTCTCCTTGGCTGCGATTGCTCCCTTCAAAGGCGCAGAGCCCGCCACCGGAGATTCTTTTGCCTCAGATCTGTTGGTCTTCAATACCGCTGACGCAAATGGCACTTACGTGCCGCCAGCCGCGCCAATTTCGGTGACAATTCCAAGCAAGCTAAATCGCAGACGTGAACCAAGCCCTGCGTCCGAGTTGAGTGGATTTTCACGGGCGTCTCTGAGAATGAGTGTCGACTCCCTGTTTCAAAATCTCTCTGAATCTGCACCGCCGTCGAGACGTCGTTTGTTGCAAGCGAACGCCAACCCGAGGGGTGCATGGCTCGATAAATGCACTGGATCCTGGAAAGCTGTATGCTCAACCGAAGTCAACAAGGTTACTAATGCAGTGGAAGGAGACATCCCTCCATCTGTTTTTAGCGACAAGTGTTTCAATCCCTCCTCGGGTTGCACCCCAAATATTATAGCTGCAGAACAGTGCGAAGGTGCGGGCGGGACTTTTGCAGCCATGGCCTTTGAGAAGGATCCCTGCCCAGCAAAGTCTGGCAGTGATAATAATGTTGGGCTCATCGTGGGAGTAGTAGTGGGAGGAGTTGCTGCGCTGCTTTTCCTCGTTGGTGCCATATTCTGGTATCGGAGGAAGTTTTCAGATGGGACGGAGGACGAATCATATGCTTCCTCAAAAAGCTATTCGGACGACGAAGAAATTGGTAGTCAGTACACGTCACGGTCTGGAAGTTACCCGCCGTCACCGCGCTTGCAAATTATGCCTGGCTCTGGGATGTACATGCCTGGAGATTTACCGCCTGGCTCTGGCATGTTCCTGCCGCAACCCAGCGCCTATGACCTGCCAGGAGGTTCACTCGGCATACCCGGCTCTGGCATGTATCTACCGCCATCGCTATACCAACAGATGGGCTCTGCGCAACCTATGAACCAAATGGGCTCTCCGCAACCTATGGGCGACCCTCTGCAATATATGGGAAGCCAATACGGAAGCATGGGGCTGCCTCCCCCGGTCTTCTCTCAGGGCATGGGCATTGGTGCCATGGCGAGTGGGTCTCCGCAGGGTTATTACTCTGGCTACCAGGCATCAAGTAGACCAGTAGACGAGCGACAGATGTAAGACCGTCGCTTCGATGTCTCCGACCTGTCGTTCAAGTATGGCACATATGAACGTGGGGCTGTAGCTGTTTTTTGCGCTATCTCAGCGAATTTAGTGTTGGGTGAAATAGAGCAACCACTTGTCGAGCTCCCTCCGCTTAAAATGCAGGAGGTGGACGACACTGTACATTGCAACAAGAGCAGGTGTTGTTGTTCATGTGTATGTATTGAGCGGTCAGCGTTGTTCAGCGCTGTCTGTTTCTGGAATGTATATGCGTGCGTGTATAAATGAATAAAGTTTCCTTCCAAAGCAAAGTGCTCGCGTGTCTTCAACAATGGCCAACCCAATCTGCCTAAACCCTACACCTTTAACCCTAAACCCTAAACCCGCATCAGCCTCCTGGCATATCCCGAATCCTTTGAAAAGGTCGACAGTCCTATCCTCTAATTTCGCCAATTCTCAGCGTCAAGCTTGTTTTGCCGAATGCTGTAAAACAGGTCGCGTTACGCTTGGGTAAAGCCACAGGGCGTACGCGATATGACCCGCAAGTGGTTTGTCGTTTCTTCGAATCACTTCAGAAAACGTGGTATGCTTTTCATGTCTTTGCTGACTGATCAACGGTTGATCATGCAGAATTCCATGCCATGCGTTTTGCTACGACAGACTGGACAGGAGGAAGAGAGAGAGAGAGCTTTGTGGGTTGCAATCAGGCTCGACGGTATCACATGACGAGCTTCTTATTTCCTGGACCCCCCATACCAAACCTGGCCGCATAGCACAAGTGAGCGAAGCAACTCTGCCCGTTCTCTCGGGCGGCCCCCGCCTACGCCGTGCTGAAAAAAGCAAAGCCTTTTCTAATCTGCATCGCAGCCTATCGGCAAGTCACTCATATCATGGAAAGGCTCTGGGGGGGAAGTGCCGGCAGGGAAGCACACATCTCTCTGTTTCATACACACACATTTTGTGCTTCTGGCCCTCACGCTCGGTCAGACGTTCAAACAGGGCCGTAAGTATGACGATTCAGCGCCAAAAGCACAGAACACGAAAGCCAAATAACAAAAGCTGTACGTTTACTATCGCAACCAACATCCTCGACGCTCGTCAGTGGGCAAGGGTTGCTGTCTTCCATCATGCCTGAAGAGGAGAATGCCCTCAGGCGCGCTCAGACCCTAGTCTACAGGTGTCATGACTTCATGTATCAGCACACCACTCATGCTAGCTTGTGCACATGTGAGCACATGTGAGTGTGCGCGCACACACACACATGGGCACAGGCACAGACACAGACACACAGACCCAGACACAGCCAGAGATGAAGAAAGATTAGAGGGACAAAGCGATGGGAGGTAGAGGAGAGGGAGAAAGGCGAGATGTACACCAGCCCGTCACTTGCGGCCACCACGCTCCTTTGTAGCCACCATCAGATTTTCACCCTCGACGAAATTATAGTAAGCAATGGTCATGTTATCCTTCAGGACACCGTGCTTGACCGTGCTCACCTTCATCTTGTTAGCGGGAAGCCCGCCCAAATGCTGCGACAGATTTGTCTTCAGGTCTTTCACCACTGTTCCCGGCGCTATCGCGTTGAGCATCAGAGTCTGTCCGTTGAAGTTGAATCTCGCATTGTCTTCCTCCTGAGGCACAATAATCTTGATATTGATGGGGTTCGGGTGCTGTGCAGTCCACTGCGCCTCCGGCACCAGCTCCTCCTCGGCCTTGGTGCGCTTAGCATCGTCCTGCCCATCTTGAGCTGCTTCCATACCACCCGGTGGCATGCCCGGCGGCGGCGGTGCTCCTCCCACAGCCCCGGGCGGCGCCGAAGTGGGTGGCATGCCAGGCGGGGGTGGCATGCCTGGTGGCGGGATCTGGGGCGGTTTTGGGGGCGGCGGCGGCGGGGCCCCGGCAGGCGGCTTGGGTGGTAGCGCTCCAATGCCTGCCGCCACCTTGGCCTCAGCCCTCGCGATCACGTCTGCGACGTTTTGCTCGGCTGCCGACAGCTTGCTCTTGTCCGCCAACTGCCAGAGACGAAAACAAGTTGAGCGTCGACGCCAGTTAACTGTCGCGCGTTTGCGCACGAGAAAAATACATCATACGCGCACGAGATACATGCATCCGGTCTTGCTCGCCGATACTTGCAGAAACATCTTCATCTATTTATCTATTGATGTATTTATTTATTTATTGAAAGTGGCTTCGAGTCTGGACAAGTCACCTGCATCGCGTGACAAGCCACTTGCTCTAGTACCTATAAAGGAGCAAAAGAGACCTACAAAGGAGCAAAAGAGACATATAAAGGAGCAGACAAGCCACTTGCATCCCACATGCCACTAGCCTGTCGTACTGCTCAAGGCTCTCACCGATAGGCTGACAGCAGATTGCTTGGCAGCCTCTCGCGTAGCTTGTCTGGTTTCTGCTGACCCATCCCACACCACCTGATACACATCACCAGAAAACAAAAAATCACCGGGGAGAAAAAAAAAGATAACTGCTGACCCATCATCACCCAACAAAAAAAAAGTCGACGATAGTCCCGAGCAAAAATACAGGAGTGACGGGTCGAGCAAGAGTGCACAATATAAGCAAGAGAGAGTTTTGAGAAAGTTGCAACTGCAACCTTGGAGGGCGGGGGCGCAGCCGCGTCCGCCTTGTTGTCGCCAAACACCTCCTCATCAGTGCCAAAAATATCTTTTCGCTTGGCGGCCATCTTGGCCAGACTCCGACCCACGTCATCGCCCTGTGCCAGCGTGTCTTCTTTCTCACCGGCCTTGACGAGACCACTCTTCTCCTTCCACTTGGGGTCTAGCAGCGCAATGCGCATGTGCTCTGCCATCTGCTCCACCGGCACCTGCTGCCCCGTGATGGGCGAAATCATGAAGGCTGTTTTTCCCCCAACCCTTGTCAGTGGGCACTGACATGTATACATCTCCTGGTATGGGCCACCAGTACCTAAATCCTAAACCTTAAACCCTAACCAGTACCTAAAGCTCACGTGCACAAGATCAAGGAGTCGCTCCTTCAAATTATGAGACTTTTGACTTTTAACATCTTTCTCAGAAGCGGCTTCACACGAGCCAAGAAAGAAAGAGGTGCTCAGTTTCACACGAGCCAAGAAAGAAAGAGGTGCTCAGTTTCATGACTTCTTCCTTGGCCTTGGCTGTGTTCAGGTAATTATACATATAATTTGTGGGTGTGTGTGTGTGTGTGTGTGTGTGTGTGTGTGTGTGTGTGTGTGTGTGTGTGTGTGTGTGTGTGTGTGTGTGTCTGTATATATATATATATATATGAATACACATAATATATATATATATAGGTAGAGGGGATATATATACATACATACATACATACATACATACATACATACATATAGCTAGGTAGAGAGGACCTGTCGCGGCAGATTTGCCCCCAAGCGCTTCAGCCTCGCCGGGCTTCATGTGGCCCTTGACAATCTTCATGGGGCCGTCAGCCTCGGCGGGCACCTCGAATTGGCTCACTGCATCTTGAGCGGGTGCAGCGTCGGAGGGTGCGCTCACTCCCTCGTCCATTTCCATGTCTCCGCCCTCATCCATGTCCATATCCGCGGCATCATCAGCAGCCGCCTCCCCAGCCTGCTCCTGCGCAGTGCTTGCCTGGAGGCGCAGAGCACGCAGCTCAGCTTCGGACAAAGGCGGCGGCAGATCAGCGTCCTCATCGTCGAGGAAGTCGATGGTTTCGACGATTTTGAAGTCGTGCCAGTCGATGGCCGCCGCCGTCTCCTTTTCGCGCGCAATCTTGTCTTCCTTGTCTTGCCGCTCCTTCTCCAAGTGTGCCTCCCAATCCAGCTTTTCGAATGCACGCACGAGAATATCGGCGCGATCCTCGGCGTCATTTAGGAGCTTCTGCTCGGTGTCTGGAGGCGGATTGATCACCTTGCTGTAAGCCTCAACCAGCGAAGTGAAGTAGCCAAACAGATAGTGATGCCCCTTGAGGAAGTCGAACTGCGGGTTTCTGCTCTCGCGCGTGAGCAAGCCATTGAGGAAAGACCGGCCGTTCAGGGCTACATACTGCGCCGTGAGCTTGATGATGTCCAAGTCCAGCGAGGGGATCACGAGGCCCTCGGGCGGCTTCACTGTGTAAAAATCCGCCTGGGGCTCTTTCAGCTCCTTGGTCTTCCGCTTTGTTTGAACACTGGCCTTGGACTCGATGGTCGCAGTGGCCTTCTTCTCCCCGGCGGCCGTCGCGTCAGCCCCGCCCTGCTCCGCCTGCGGAGCGGCCTGCTGCGCCCCGTACGCAGGCGGAGCCCCAGCCGGCGCCGCAGCAGAGCCCTGCAATGCCTGTCGACCCTCCCGCAGCTTCATCTGGTAGTACGGGTAGTACGGGGTCCCTGGCTGCAGGAACGCAAACTTGGTGGTGTTGCGCTCATTCGTCAGGATACGCTGCTCGAACTGCGGGCCGTTCTTGGCGACGAAGGCGGCTGTCTTCTCGACGATGCTCTTCATGTCCGGCGGCGGCTGGATCACACCCACCGCCTTCCTGGATGACTCCGGCGCATCGTCCTCCTCCATGGCAGCGGGCGCGGGCGGCGCGGTCACTGCTGCCGCCATATCTCAGCAGGAGGCGGTTTCGCGCTCTGGGGACCCGCCCGGGGCGCGCGCAGGTCGGCGCGCTCCGGGGGGGCGGGCTACGGCGCAAGCTGCCTCGCTGCCAGCCTGCCGCCGCCCACGCGGCTCCACGCAGATCCCCGCCCGTGCGCTGTCCGTACGCGCACCCTCCAACCAATCTCTTCCTGCTGACTGCCTTCACCACGAGGCGAGCGGATTTGTTCGTGGGTTTGAATCGCACCCTCAAAAAAACCGAGGATCAGGAGAACATAATTTTACTACCGGTCGATTCCCTCCTTCCGAAATGTCTAAAATTTACCAGTATGGTACAATTTGTGCAATCATTGAAGTGGAGTATTGCACAGGAAGGGCGGGGCTCTGCGGGCGCTCGGGGCGCGGCAGCGCGCGGCGCCATGTCGTCCGGATTCCTTGCCACGATCGCCGCGCGCGAGTGGATTCGCACCAAGCCCCGAAACACAAAGTCACCTGCTGCGCCCGCCAACGGGCCCCTCGGCCACGGCCCGATTTCGCCGTTGCTCCGCAGCGACCTCGAGCAGGACCGACAGACGCAGGTGCCTGCCACGCCTTGCTTCTGGCTGCTGCGCCGTTCGTGCAGGGTGCAAACACACTCAATGATGCGTGGGCCGGGCCGTGTGTGCAGGAGCAGGACGGCGCTGCTCGAAATCTCAACGATCTCGTGCAGCAGGAACGTGGAGTTTTACAGGATCGGCTTGAGCACGAGCAGGCCACAGTTGACTCGATGGTCGCGGCGGAACGGAAAAGGCTCCAAGAAGTGAGGGCAGAGTATGAGGCGACGCGGCAGCAGATGGAACACTTGAAAAGATCGATGCAACTGGAGATTGCACACCAGCAGGAGTCGCATGAGGCACCGTCCTCTGGCAGAGACACTAACCATTTAAGGTCTCTCCCTTCCCCCACACACCCTCACCTCACGGGCCCTGTCTGTGCCCGCCCTCGCCATTGCTGGCCTGTTGAAGGCGGGGTTGACTGGGTGCAATATGTTCTCGCAGCCCAAAGCTGGCCGGAGCCTTTGATTCAGCCGCGGGCTCAGTATGCACCTCGCAACGCTCCGGCACAGTCGCTCCCCGCACTTTCGCAGAGGAGCCTCCAGCTAGTGATGCGGACAGATCTAGATCATGTGGGCAAATGCCAAGCTCCCAAAGCTCCAGCCGAGGACAAGACGACGATGCTTCGAGCGTGGGGTCACGCTGCTCATCTCGGGCCATTGATGCCGTCCCAGGGCTTCCGCTGTCTCGAACGCAGTTGCGGCAGCAGATCGAGGCCAAAAATTGTGCTCTAAAAGCAGCTGTTGCTCACAATGAAGAGATCGAGAAACAGGTCTGGCCCCGCGGCTCCCTCCGCAAGGGCACAGAGAGGACTTTTGAGACGAAGTGCGAGATCAGACACGCATAGTAAGAGTAGTAGGTCCGCGGTCTGACATAAGCCTGTATCCGATTCGCAGAACAAAGACATGCTTCAACAATTGTCTAGCATCCTTGAGTTACAACAGGCGGCGGACCGGAAGAGGTGAGTTTAAGATGCCTGCCTGCCTCTGGCTTCTTGCATTTTGAAGCGTGCGAAAGGTTGCGAATTTCTCTGATGAGTCTTTATGATGACATGAACAGCAGTGACCTTGCGGCACTGCAGGAGCAGTTGCAAAAAGAGCGAACTTCTTCTGCTTCTCACATTGCGGAGAAAGCTGCCCTCGTGAGGGCTGTAAAAGTTGTGCCCTGATGCGCGCATGAAACTTGTGCTTCAGTCGTATTTCTGCATGCCAGACGTCTGACATGTTGTAGTTTGTTTGTTGTGCAGGATGCCAAGATACAAATGCTGCTGGGTGAGACGCGCTGCCATTTCGTCTTGATTCTGTTGCTCCTGTCAAAGACTGCCGTCAGCGTGGCCGTCGAGTTTTCCCGCTGTTGCACATGAGTGTTGTTGACTTGGTGTAAAACCAGTTTTTCCTATCCTGACGTGCACACCAACGCACGCACACACACACACACATGCGCACAATCGCAAAACAAAGGGCAACTTGATAGTGCAGCACGCGAAAACAAGGAATTGCAGGAGCGCAACTGCAAGCTGCAAGTGGAAGTGGCCACACTTAACAACAAAATGAAGGTGCAAAAAACTCAAATGGCCCATCTCCACGACTCATACGAAGCAGCGTTTGAAGAAAAGATGGCAAATATGCAGGAATATGTCAAGAAGCTCGAGGACCGTTCGCGAAATCTTTCCCAGGCCAAGTTTTCGTCATTTTCCGGAGCCAGTGCCACTGCCGTTAGTCCTGAAGGCACGTATATGCTGAAATCGTCTTTGACTTTCGAAGGTTGCCAGGACAACAAGTCGGGTGATGTTCTCACAGCGCCAGCTCAGGGACCCTCCTGTCGGTCGCCGCAAGGTCGGCCGCAGATGGAGAAGTCGCCACTCACGCCGAGCAGAAGGAGGCAGGCTGTTATTGTCAGCCCGTGGGCATCCCGGCCGAGCACTCCGCAGTCGCTGCCGGCTGTGCCCTGCACGCAAACGAGCAGTGAGGACGCTAGAGGAGATGTGTCTTTGGAGCAGGAGAAAGTTTCGCTCGACTTGCTCTCACAAATGGAAGGGGACATTCAGAGTCTGCAAAGTGCTCTGTTATCCATCAGCACACAGCTCGTGTCCCGCGGATGCATCCCTGCAGAATCAGCGATTGACCAGGGAACTGCTGGTGAGGAGAGGCAGAAGCAGGGGATTATGGCACAGGTGGCGTCACTTGAAGATATTGATAACATTGACCTCATGCAGCTGCAGCTCAGCGCTATTGCCAACCTGTCTGCCGCTACTCTGCTCTTATCTTCTCCTCACATGGATCGTTCTCAGCAATCTCTGAGGTTTCCCGTAAGAGCGAACAATCTCGAACAATCAACGCCAAGGCATCCAGATGTTGAAGTTACTTCAAGCCTGCAGAGCAATGTTGGAGTATCCGCGCCAGCTGGGAATGATGCTCGATTGTACGCCGTAAACAGCACGTCGATTCCAAGTGCGATGCCAAGAGGCTTCAAGGGTGAACGAGTGGAAAGCTCAAACGTCCAGAGTGGTGGGAATGCATATGGTGCTCACGCAAGCCTCTCACGCAAGCCAGGCAAGCCTAAGCCGCATGAGCAACCGCACGCTACTGACGAGAGCTTTCAAAGGGCGCTCGGTAGTCGAAATCTGTCATCCTTTTTTATTGCCTTTGACACGTGCAGCCCTGGCGTGGGCACAAGAGAGGACGACCAAGGGCACGTCCCGAGCTCTTGTAAGGATGAGTTTGCAAAATTGGATGACGAAATCCACAGTGCAAGCGAGAGAGCGGCGAGAGAAGAGAGGTCTAGGGAGCGGGAGTCGTTGCTATTGTCTTTGACGGAATTTTCGCCCAAGACGGGTGCATTTCAGCGACACAGTACGGCGGGTAATGGGGGCTGGTTTGTGCGCAGCCCTGTTTCCCGAACAGAGGCAGCGGTGACATCGTCTTTTGGAGTCTGGACTGGCTCACCCATCAATGCGGTAGGGCAACGCGAGCGCCGCCAATCACCGACCGCCCCGGGCGAGGCACAGCCTCAAGCTAGCCGCAACAAGTTCTTGGGCATCCGTCCAGAGGTGCCTTCGGAAGATATGCAAGCTGTTATGGCGAGGTACTGTGTGACACACAGGCAGCGCAGGCAGAAAAATGTTTGAGATGAATTTTTTTGGTGCCCTGCTGATGCACGCACGCATCAGCGCGCTGCGCGCGCGCGATGACAATAACATCGGCGCACGCGATAAGCAAGTTCTACTGCCTTCGGCGTGGACAAACGGGAAGCAGCGCTGCTGTACATGGCACCATGATGTATCTGTACATGGCGCCATGTACAGATATACGGATTGAACTATGTTCACACGGAACCCAACAAACCGCACGCATACACTCACACGAACTGACAAACAAACCAGACTGGTACGCCATTCGCACAGTTCAAGGCTGCTTAGGACGAACTCGCGGGAGGCCAAAGTTATCATCACTTCGACTGATAGCCGCTTGCACGTGAGGGCAAAAGTTCTAGATTATGCTTGTGCTTAAACTTCATGATATCCTGCCTTTCTTAGCTGTTGTATCGAGCATTTGTGATGACGCAAGTGCAACCTGGATGCAAGCAGGGCAAGTAGCGCCCATGTGCAACCTTTGAATCTATTGAGTACTCAGTGTAAGTGCAATTTTTGATCTTTCTCGCAGGAAATTGATCTTGCGGAGGAGTCTGTAACACTTTGCTGATGTGATGCTGAGCGCTTCATCATCGACAAAATCTACACAAAAAGCGTCGTTGGCAAGTACAGAGGCTGCCGAGGGTTCAATAAGAAGACTTTCAGGGGGAGGAGGAAGCGGCGCATTACCGCAATGCAACGATGATAGAGTCTCGGAAGGCGCAACCATGTGTGAGACCACTGTAACAAGGCGAGTCTGTTGCAAGCTCAAAGCGAAAGAGTCCAACAGAGCATTGCACAAATTAGAAGGGAAAGATCAACAACGCAAATCACACACACATAAACACACAACCAGGTTTTGCGTGTGTGTCTCATCATGTGAGATCGAGGTGTTGACTGGGCATGGCAGCCCTTCGCGAGCGGCTGGCCCTTCGAATATCAGCGGATAGTAGTGCTGGATTCACTCTCTGGTCGGACTCGAGGTGCAAGCCACTCAGGGCATTGCTAATAGGTAGGAAGCGCATGACGCGGATGACCTGTGTGGCGTGTGACACATTCAATTTCAGAAGTTTGTAAGCAACTAAGTGAGAAAGATGTCACATCATAGTAGTATATATCAGCTCTTTTTTTTATTTTCCCCCATGCACAGACTTCATAAATATTAAAAAAAAAATCCGGCGAATTAAAAGACATCATAAAATTTCCCTTTTATTTTTACTTCATAAGCTTTATAAACCACCCACCCCCCCGCCCATACCTACGCAACACGTCCCTCCCATACCCAACACGCACGGGCATCTTCATCATCAAATAAACCCAACACCAAAGGCTGTGACCCGTTTTCCCATTTGATGATGATGATGATGATGATGGGCCCTCCGGCGCCGCGGACACTGCTCGATTTGCGGCGGAACAGCTGCTCGATCTGCGTAAATGTTGAATGTGCATCATAAGGCCTCCCGCGCCCCCCCCTACTGTGGCCTCTAAGGAAGCATGCTTGTCAAGGAAGCTTGCTTGAGCCGGCGCTGCTGGCGTGAGCCCAAAACAAGCCCCACGGCCCATCTGCCACCTAAGCAATCTGCTTGAGCACATACACGTCGAGCTCAGTCATGTCATAGGCAGTGAGCTGCTCCAAGGCTGCCTTCTTGTCCGCCTCACTTGCTAGCACGGACTCCACCTGGAACTGCGAGTTTGGCGCAAAGAGAACCTCCTCCTGGTTGGGAAACGAAGAGAAATGCCGTATATCCTTGGCAGTGATGGATTCAAAAACAAAGAGGGAGCCCTGCAGCTTGCAGCCGGGCAGGCGATCCACGAACTCGAGAGTTGCCAACTGTTTTCGACCAGGACGACGAGAGAGCCTCGCCCCACCTCCCTTTTTGGTTGTTTTGGCCTCCGCCTCAAATCTCAAAAAAAAATCTTAAAGTCTCCTACCATTCTCATCGTAATTTCTCGCAGTGTTGAATATAAAAATTGATATTGAAGAAGTAGACGAAGTAGACGAAGTAGACGAAGTGTCAAAAGTCTAAAACATATTAAATTATTTTTATAAAATATTCTTACAGAAACGCGACCATTTGCGTAAGAGATTTTTACTGGTTTGAGACTGCGAGAAATTACGATGAGAATGGTAGGAGACTTTAAGATTTTTTTTTGAGATTTGAGGCGGAGGCCAAAACAACCAAAAAGGGAGGTGGGGCGAGGCTCTCTCGTCGTCGGTCGAGCTCAAAAAGCCTTGCCACGTGACGTGCTTCCCGGGAGCATAGAGAGCAGGATTCAGGAGGACCCGGATGCCTCTGTATACCATGCCATGTCCAGGGAGCTCGCTCACGTGCGCCGGCAGACAGCTCAGCGCAAGCTCGGCGTGTACGATAAAGTCAGCAAATTGCTTGAGCTCAGTGTCTGTGGGGTTTAGTGACGTGTGCGGCGTGCGCATGGTGAACGTGAGCATCATATACAGTGGAGAATCCTGAGTGTAGGCGTAGATAGTTGCCGCGAGCTTACCAGTCATTGGTGTGGCGGCCGTCGCTGCCTTTGCGCGGCCCGCATATATGATTTCCGAGATTTGAGCAGGCGAATGTCCAAACGCCTCGATGACCTCTTGCACATCACGAGTCACTATGAAGCCGGGCGGATAGAAGTGTCGCGAGCCTGCCGCAGGGGCCTCCAGTCCATCTCCCCAGCGTTTGACTCGGGTTACAGGGTGCGCAGATGCGCGGGGTAGTGACGGAGGAGCCGCCTGGAAGAGAGCGAGACTCTCGTCCACTGCAGCAGCAATGTCGTCAAGCTCCTCCTCCTCATCTTCCTCCTCCTTCGTCAATGCATTTGACCCCGTGGCGCCGCTGACCTGCATCGCTGCCTCATGCCGCACCACCCTCACCCCCGCCTGCTCGCTCCAGACTTTCGTGGTTGAATCATATACCTTCCACCCAGCCGTCACCTCCTCCACCACCCCTGCCTCCTTCTGGATGCCCAGTGCATGCATTAAGGCAGAATCCTTCCCCTTGCTGCTTGCTATCTTTTGACTTTGGAGTTTTCAATTCGTAGGAACGTGATCATCCGCAAGGCCCAGAAACCAATTCAGGCAAATGAATGCCGGCTACGTCGGAGGTCCTCATCAAGGTCATCCGGAAAAGGTGCTGCATGTTGACATGTGACTAAGAAATGAGCGAAACACGGATTCTTAGAAAAGAAAAGAGCGAAACACGGTTTCTCGTCAAATTTTGTGTAGCAGTAAAAAAACGAAGAACGCGATGGCTTCTCGTCTCCGTTGACGAGACCAGACGTCGCCGCGAGCGCCGACGAGCTACGAGGGCGGCGTAAGCTGTGACAGCTGCAGCCCTTGTGTTGAGTTTGTCCTTGATTCCCACGCTCTGGAACTGCGCGTACTTGGGTTGATTTTCGGTGTGGAAGGCTGTCTTGCAGAATCCTTCTGGAACGGCTGTCAAACATGCCCATTTCAGCGTAGAAGGTTATGAGCCCTGAATGGTTCAAACGGGCAAACGTCGCGAAGACCGTGCAGCAGTTCTGGTGACGACCAGACGCAGCACGGAATCGCATCGCCCAGGTCGCAAACGCGATTTCAAATTCAGAAATTGTCTAAGGTCCGCAGAATTGCGCTGAAGCGCGAGCGGACAGGTCAAGAAGAGGCAGAAGGTCCTAACAAGTTCACCTGAAGGACGAGGCCCGGCAAGGTCACCTGCACGCGAGAAGGCTACTTGCGGAGCAGAGGGCGGTCGGGGCAACGAGTGTGACTCACCACCCTTTGAAGCCAAAAAGGGGGTAGTCATGATGAATTTGCTCGCTGCAATGTCTGGTGAAGCAGAAGAAGAGGAAAGAGCGCCGTCTCGGGCAGGGAACATGGCTCCAAGCGCTTACAGCGGCAGGAGAGAGAGAGAGAGAGATGTCTTTATTAGGATAAACTCATAGGAGTCCCCATTAGCGGCAGGACGCCTGAGTGGGCGTACGCCACGGAAGCTCTTTCCACCGAGATGAAAGAGGAACTGGTGAGGATCATCTTGTACAGAAAGATGACGGGTACCATGAGAGAGTCAAGAGCTCTGGTACGATCCGTGAACGCGTGCCAGGGGGCTGAAGCGGTCCTCCTACTGGTGGAAGTGGCCACCAGTGCGTTGGACGTCCCACAGGGAAATGTGGGAAGGGACGAAATGGAACTTCTTCTGGAAATTCAAAAACGTGACAGCAAATTGCTGGAGATGAGCGCGCGATGCAAGGAAGCAGAGGCGCTGAGGCAGGAAGCCGAGAATGCCATTCTAAATATGAGCGCGCGCTGCGAGGAAGCAGAGAAAATGAGGTCCGAATGTGAGCATGTGCTTGAACTCGGAGGTGAAAAGGACGAGAGAATTGATCTCTTGCGGGAGGAAATTGCTCGTATGAAGGAGGAACGCATGGCTGATAATGCCGAGAACCTCGCAGGGAATCTCAGGAAGGAGATTTCGGACTTGCAGGCAAAGTACCAGCAAGCATGTGAGAGCGCCTCCAAACTTCAATCTCGCCTGGAGTCCATCCAAGGAATTCACGAGTCGGTGGGTTGCCAGAATGAAGGGGACATCCAGCGTGGTTTTGAAAGATTGCAGGAATTGGAGAAAAGTGCGCAGTCTATCCAGGAGTGTTTTGCTGCCTTCGAGTGCAAGAGCGTGGAGGAACTGCGTGATGTCATGCTTGCTCTTAAAGCTGAACGTGATGTGCAAGAGACTATCCTCGAAGCGTTCAAGGGACCAGGTGGGGAGGAAAGCCAGAGCCCGCGAGCGGCTCGTGGGAGCATATGGAAAAGAGGTCCGTGGAGCAGAGTTCAAATTTTGAAGGTAGCGTTGAGAGGTCGCCCGCCACGGAGGCTCGTGAGAAGGCTAGGAGAAGCCTTAATGGAGTGGCAGAAAGGATCAAGAAAGATCTTGCTAGCTCAATCCTGAATCAGGCGGACCAGGAACGTTCGCGGAGAAGCTACGGCGCATTGGATCTGGTGGAGGCCACTGCTGAAGGAGACGGCATGGAGGAGGAAGATCGGAAAAAACTCGCCTTAATCGAATTGGACGATGCGGC
>Ga0315899_10004276_pt1 | contig 15467 bp, 12 predicted proteins | sample LakEriMetagenome_2_FD_203518 | JGI IMG/M metagenome (GOLD analysis project Ga0315899, IMG submission 203518) | Freshwater fungal communities from buoy surface, Lake Erie, Ohio, United States - Buoy 4 MA112 | ecosystem: Environmental > Aquatic > Freshwater > Lake | place: USA: Lake Erie, Ohio... | reverse complement strand
GGATCGGACCCCACGCCCCACTTGACGGTGCCATCTGCGGTGGTGCTTTCGACGTAGGCAACTGCGGTGGCGTCGGCACCAGAGCCCATGGCGTGCTCGGTGTAGTCAAGGACGTCGAGATCGAAGTTCAGACCGGAACGCAGGCCGTTGACGAAAGCATCGATGGGTCCGTTCCCTTGGCCGACAACCGTCTTTCGCTCGCCACCCACCGTCAACTGTGCGGTGATGGTGGTGGTTCCGCTGGTCGAGTCGCTCTTCAACTCGTGGCTGTCGAGATGCATCGAAGGTGCCTCGGGCAGATACTCACTGCGGAAGGCGTCCCACATGATCACAGGCGAAATCTCCGTGCCGGAGTCTTCAGTGATGTGCTGGATGGTCTTCGAGAACTCGATCTGCAAACGGCGCGGCAAGTCGAAGCCGTGTTCGGCTTTCATGATGTAGGCAACGCCACCCTTGCCCGATTGGCTGTTGACTCGAATCACTGCCTCGTACGAACGACCGACATGCTTCGGGTCGATGGGAAGATAGGGCACGCCCCACTCGGAGTAGTCGGCAGGCAGAGCCTCGAAACCCTTCTTGATGGCATCTTGGTGACTGCCGGAGAATGCCGTGTACACCAAGTCGCCGACATACGGGTGACGTGGGTGCACAGGCAAGCGATTGCAGTACTCGGCAACACGACGCAAGGCATCGATGTCGGTGATGTCGAGCTCTGGGTCGACGCCGTTCATGAAGAGGTTCATCGCAAGATTGACGATGTCGACGTTGCCGGTGCGCTCGCCGTTGCCGAACAGAGTTCCCTCGACGCGATTCGCACCGGCCATCACACCGAACTCGGCGGCAGCAACCGCGCATCCACGGTCGTTGTGCGGATGAAGCGACAAGACGATGCTGTCACGTTTCTTGATGGTGCGCCCGAACCACTCGATGACATCGCCGTACACATTGGGCGAGTAGCACTCGACTGTTGCCGGAAGATTCAGAATGATCGGGTTGTCGGGAGTGGGGTCGATGACGTCCATCACGGCCTCGCACACTTCAATCGCGAAGTCGGGCTCGGTGAGCGTGAAACTCTCGGGCGAGTACTCGTAACGGATCTGAGTTATGGGGACGGTCTCTTCCAACTTCTTGCACAACTTCGCTGCATTGACCGCGATATCGACGATTCCATCCTTCTCCAAGCCGAACACCACGCGACGCTGCAGTGGATTGGTGGAGTTGTAGAAGTGAACGATTGCGCGCGGCACGCCCTGCAGGCATTCGTATGTGCGTTCGATGAGATCGGCGCGGCTCTGCACCAGCACCTGAATGGTGACGTCGTCGGGAATCAGGTCGTCTTGCACCAGCATCCGCACGAAATCGAAGTCGGGCTGGCTGGCCGACGGGAAGCCCACTTCGATCTCTTTGAAACCCATGTTGACGAGTGCGATGAACATCCGGCGCTTGCGCTCGGGATCCATTGGATCGATCAGCGCCTGATTCCCGTCGCGAAGGTCGACCGAGCACCACAACGGCGCCTTGTCGATCACGCGGTCGGGCCATGTGCGGTCGTGGAGCACGACGGGCACGAAGGCCTTGTACTTGTCGAAGGCCATCTTCTTGGGAGTCACGTTTGCTGGTGGCATTGCTCTGGCTTTCTCTTCTTCGTTCTTGGTTGAAATTCGTTCTTCGTTGAATCTTCTGTGGACGGGACGCGATCGGGGAAACAAAAAATCCCCCTGGCCTTTCGGGCGCAGGAGGATCGGCGACAGCGATATGCGGCTGTCGCCGTTACATAAGGAGGAGGCTCAGGGAATGAGTCATTGGCGTCAGGCTAGCCCTCGTGTCACCTGCCCGCAATGTCAAGACATCCTCATTGGGCCGCCCGGCCAAGAAAGAGGGGGACCCCGCGAGGCCACCCCTCTCGAATCAGACCAAGTCCATCAGACCAAGTCCATCAGACCAAGTCCATCAGACCAGGAAGTTGCTGAACTGCCACGGATCACTGTGGTCGAGTTCGGCACCCTCGTCGCTGACCCCCGGAAAGATCGGCTTGCGCGTCCGCAGCGGGTCCCAGTCGATGGCACCCGAATGCCACGTTCCGAGATACGGACGCGCCGTCTTCAAGATGGCCTCGTATGGCAAGTCATCCGGAACGCACAGGCCCCTATTCGGCTCGTCGAACATCCACACCACAGCTGAAATCACACTGGAGGCCACCTGCAGGGTGGTGGCGCTCTGCGACGGCAGGATTGCGCGTGCCTCTTCGATGCTGAGGCGCGAACCCGTCCACCATGCGTTGTAGTCGTGGCCCATCAACAGGACACCCAACTCATCGCGGCCGTGGTCGATCTCGTCGTTCAAGATGCGCTGCTTCGGTTGCATCTCCCAGTTGCGCATACGCAACTCAGCCACGCTCATGATTGCGGCATCGGTGGGGCAGTAGGCGTAGTGAACTGTGGGTCGATAGACAGCGTCGCCATTGTCGTTGTACACAGACAGGTGCTCGCACATCGTGTAGGCCTCGCCGTGGCGAATGACCATGCCGTGCATTTCGCCTGATGGAACAACGCTGCGCACCCACACCTCCATGCCCGGCTTGGCGATGCAGATTTGGTTGCGCGGGCCGTTCTTGGTATGCACGTGGGCGTTCTTTGGCAACTTCTTTTCGTGAGTACCCCAACCCATTTCCGCAGGAGCGATGCCTTCTTCGTAGAAGCCCTCGACACTCCACGAGTTCACGAACTCGTTCGGTGCTTTCGGCACCAGGCTGGTTTGTGTATCGCGTTCGGCGATGTGGATCACCTTGGTGCCGGTGAGCATGGCCAACTGGTTGAAGGCTCCCGTTGCCAGGGCCGCCTCGAGCCCTGCCTTGCGTGAGCCGGCTTTGCCGTCTTTCAGCAGCGAGGTGGAAATTTCCACCAGTGCCAGCTTTGCGAAATGGCTGACGAGGCCGGGGTTGGCCCCGTGTTCGATCACGGCTGTGGCGCCACTGTTGCCGCCCCAACGCTGAACCATGCGGGCCAGTTCCTGGTGGCGAACGTACAGAGTGCGCTCGAGCGGGGGAGTGGCCGCCATGTCTTCGTACGGATCCCAAAGTTCCACGGACGTGTTCAGATAGCGCACGTTGTGGTCGTGGCACCACGTGAGGATCGTGGGCGCATCGATGTTCCATGCAAGGTCGAGAAGCAAGTCACCAGAGCCGACGTGATCGGTCAACACGGCGTCGAGATTCTGCGGTGTGATCTGCATCTGCTTGTATGTCACGCCGGCAGCAAGGGACTCGGCAATTCGGTGCTTGTTGTCGACGAAGTCGATCACGGTGATCGCTGACGGCGCGATCTTCACGTCGCGAATCAACAGAGGCAACGACGCCTGTGTGACCGAGCCGCAGCCGAGGATGAGGATGCGTGCTGGGCGGCTCAATTGGCCAACTCCATGGTTGCCGCGGTTGCTGAGGCTTTCTCGAGAAGGTAACTGTCAAGAAGATCGTCGAACTCGTGGTCTCTGGGGGCCATGAACTGCTGCCAGTCGTAGCGAATGCCCTTGATACCGGTGAAGACGGCGGCACTGTCGATGGCGAAGTCGAGGGTCGACTGGTGGGTGGTGTCGTTGTGGGCGGACACGGGTACCTCCTTATGATCTTGAGTGATGTTCCTGAGTGAAATCGCGCTCGTCAGAGATGACGAGAAGAGGGTGAATAGGTGGCGCTCTCCCTGGCGATGCACACGTGCGGTGCAGATCAAGCGGGCGAACCATAACGACATTGGGTGCCCGACGTCTACTGTCTGATCAGTCAGTCACTGAATCTGGCCCCTGTGCAAGTACCCTGAGGGGCACATGACAGCCCCCCAGAACTACACGCCCACCGCCTTTGCTGACCTCGGTGTGCCTCAAGACATAGACGCCGGCCTCGCCGCCGCAGGATTCACAGCACCTTTTGCCATCCAGACCGAAGCCATCCCTGTGGCCCTCAAAGGACACGATGTCTGCGGTCGCGCCCGCACAGGCAGCGGCAAGACTCTCGCTTTCGGCATTCCCACCCTCTCTCGCATCGACAAAGGCGCCGCCTCGCGCAAGCCGCACGGCCTCGTGTTGGTGCCCACACGCGAACTTGCTCTTCAAGTTGCAGAAGTACTGGAACCCATCGCCAAGGAATGCAACATGCGTGTGCTTGCCGTGTACGGGGGTGCGTCGCGTGACAAGCAGATCGAGGAACTCGATCGGGGCGTCGATCTGGTCGTGGCCACACCGCTGCGTCTCATTGACTTGATGAAGGCGGGTGAACTCACGCTCGACAAGATCTCGGTCATCACTCTCGACGAAGCCGACCGCATGGCCGATGAGGGCTTCACGCCCCAGGTCGAGTGGATCCTTCGTCACATCACCGGCGAACACCAGACGATGCTCTTCTCTGCAACACTCGATGGCCAGGTGGGACACCTCGTCAAGAAGTACCTGAAGTCGCCGGTCGAGGTCAGCATCGACAGCGCCACCGAAACCGTGGGCACCATGCGCCACGTGTTCCTCGCCATTCACCGACTCGACAAAGACAAGGTCATCGCCGCCATCGCCGCGGCGCATGGACAAACCGTGGTCTTCTGCGACACCAAGCGTCAGTGCGACCGCGTTGCCACAGCTCTCGTGGATCTCAATGTCAAGGCGGCCGCCATTCACGGTGACCTCCAGCAGTCGGGCCGCGAAAAAGCCCTGAAGCGCTTCGAAGAGGGCAGCATCAACGTCCTCGTGGCAACCGACGTTGCGGCCCGCGGTATCGACATCGACGACGTGGAAGTGGTGATTCACTACGAACCGCCCATCGACGTGAAGGCGTATCTCCACCGCTCGGGTCGCACCGCCCGCGCAGGCCGAGACGGCTGGGCCGTCACTCTTGCCGAGTACAACCAGCACACCACGTGCCGCATCATTCAGCGCGGTCTTCGCCTCGAAACGCAACCGCCCATCGAGGTGTTCTCCAACGATCCTCGTTTGAAGGATCTGCGCAAGTTCTTCCCCGACGCCTAAGCCGATCTGTCTGAAGCAGGCAGGAAGTCTGCGCTACAGAGCGATTGAGCCAGCTTTCGTGCAAAAGACCGTGTATCTATTTGCGTAAATGGCGATAGTGCGTTGATGTAGGGTCTACTTCAGTCTTCAATCTCGGGGGAATCATGTTGATGAAGCGTTTTCTTGTGACCTCGGGGTTGCTCGCCACCACAGTGGTCACCGGGTCTGCCGCGACCACGTCCGCAAATGTTCCCGCGCGCATCGTTTCGGTGACGACTACCGCCCCAAATGGCACGTACAAGGTCGGTGAGCAAGTTGCCATCAATGTCAACTTCTCCGAGCCAGTGACGGTCACTGGTGGGCTTTCACTCCTCGTCGAAACAGGTGTGGCGGATCGAATCGCCAGATCCGACTACGGGCAGGCGAGAACTGTCCAGTCTTTGACGTTCTCGTACACGGTCCAGGTGGGCGACAGATCGAAGGATCTCGACGTGCAGTCAACATCTGCGCTGTTCCTCGGAGACACAACTGTCGTGAGCAATGGAACCGCTGCCGATTTGACCTTGCCAGCGCCGGGCTCTGCTGCTTCGTTGAGCGCAGGTAGTGCGATTGTGGTTGACGGACGCGGAGTCGAAGAACAATGGCAGAGTCCGTTTTCCTCAGTTTTGGGACTTCATGGAATCGTCCTTGCAGAAGACATTCGCGAAAACGTCTCGTGGTTGATCGAGCAGGGGAGTTCCGGCCCACTGCGGTATTGCACGTCGATGAGTGCCGAGGGTTGTGCGGGCAAGGATCTCGAGTTCCGCGCTGTGGTTCCAATGTGCGCATCCGACACTGACATCGATTGCATCGCATCTGTCACGGGTGAATCATCTGCAACCAAGACGCAGATCGGCAAGTTCGACAGTCTGTTTCCGAAGCGAGGCGTCTTCGATTTCGCAGGGAATACCGCTGCCGGCCTTCCCACGGGGACCGGTACGAGCATCATGAAGTTTCCTGCGTTTCCTTTCACGGATGCGGCAGGAGTGCAGCATGACACGTACGCCGTGACCGTGTCGTTGACGGGAACGTTGCGAGGCGGCAAAGTCACCGGCAAGACATCGATGTTCGCAAGCATCACGCCTGTCACCATCCGTGAGACCAACTGCGACGCTCGCTGGAATGGAGGCGGCGAGTCAGACGTTCCTGGTGCTTATCGTGGCGGCTGCATGGATGGGCTGAACGGAAGTGTGGCCGTCGACCAAGACAACGGTTATCGGTGCATCTTGTGGGACTCCGTCGATGGTGATGGTGATGGTCGCATCCAGACATTGCCGACCAACAATGTTGCGTCGACCGACAAGAGTTACTGCGCATTGAAGCAATCGTTCCCCGAGAACGTGCGATTCACCATCGACGTTCGTCTCCGAACCGAGCCTGCCGGATGGCTGCACGGACGCCTCGCAGATCCTGAAGTCACATTCACCACGGCCGCGGGGCGCACCGATGTCCGCGTTGCCGGCTCGGCCGTCGCAGTTCCGACCTTCGCGGGTGTCTCCAGCTACGACGCACTCCCGAAGAATCTCAAGGATTACTTCGATGCCATTTGCGCCCGCGACTGCCATTCGGCGCGCTTTGGTCCTCTGCCTCAATCCACTCCACCTGCGTTGCGGGCACTCCAACTCAGCCCGTCGTACTTCAGTGCGGCCGCGGCGAGCGAGATGGACTTGTGGAGAGATCTTGTCAACGATTCGGCTGGATCTTTGCCCACGAATTGGAATGTGCGCACACTCAGTGGCGGCGAAATGCAACGAGCACCATCGTGCATCAGCAATGGAGCTGGGGTCACCGGGATCGTGAGTACGAATGCAACCGCTTACGACGAAGGCCCTCCTTCTTTTGACAATGCCACCAAGTCGATGAAGTACAAGGTTGCGGCACCGCACTACGAAAGCGATGGGGTCACGGAGTTCAAGGGCAACTACAACCTCCGTGTTCGCGAGGACATTGCCGAGTGCTTGTACAACTTTTCTTCGGCATTCGCGGTGAACCCCAAGAACTACGTTGCGGAAGAAGAGCCGTTCACTGCGGCGGTGGGTGCCGACGACTTCTCCGACGCAACCTTTGCCGAAACTGCCGACGCGATCGATCCGGATCTTGTTCAGTTCGAGGCACCTCAGGTGACGGATTGGACGACTCAGGATCTGGAGGAAGAAGACCTCAACTCTGGTTTGCAGTACAAGACTCTGGACGACGGCACAGTGGTGCGGGTCAAGCCTTACAACCGACTCGAGGATGGCTCTGAGGTGGAAACTGGCGCCGAACCAGAGTACGAGCCTGTGAAGCCTGTGGTTGCCTCGATCAGCGCGGATGTGATCAGTGCGTTGCAAAAAGCGGCGTCGGCCAAGACCAAGATCAAGTTGGAAGACGGTTGGTTCCACTTCTCGGCTTCCGACTTCACCTTCTCCCAACCGACAGTGGCGGTGGAGTTCGGCGCAACTCCGTCGCGTTCGATTCGTTGCGTCTCGGGAACGTCGGTGAAAGTGGTGACCAGCGTGAAGCCAGCGTGTCCGGCCGGGTATGCGTCGGCTGTCACGCGGTATTGCATCAAGGGGAAGAAGGTTGATGCTGTGATTGCAGCGAAGCCCAAGTGTCCTCGCGGCTTCAAGACCGGCACGGCGATTCGCTGTGCGAAGGGACTGAGTGTCAAGCGTGTCGTTGCGTTGGCGCCGAAGTGTCCGAAGTCTTTCAAGCCAATGGTCAGTTTCGTGTGCATGAAGGGTGATCAGGCGCGCAAAGTCACGTCGGCCGTCACGTCCTGTGCAGCGGGTTGGACCAAGGCAACCACTCTGAGTTGTGTGAAGGGGAAGAAGAAACAGTCCGTGACCGGGATTCGGCCGGCTTGCCCCAAAGGCTTTCGCAAGGCTTGATCCCGCCACCTGAAGGGGGCTCGGCGGGTGCGCGTTGTAGGGTTCTCCACGTGAAAAGCACTCTGAAGATCGTTGCTGTTGCCGTTGTCGTAGCCGCCCTGAGCGCCTGTGGCGGGTCTGGTGGCGAGTCAACGGACACTGCTGCCACCGATACCGCAGCGGACACCACCACGACGGTGGAGGCGCCCACCGTCAAGGCCGAGACCTTCTGTGACGTGGCCAACAACTACATGGCTGAGGTGACCAGCGTGCTGGCCAACGACGATCCTGAAGAAATCGAGAACTCGGTCCTGAACACCAAAGAGTTCTGGGACACGTACAAGAGCTACATGACCAAGCTGTACAACCTTGCCCCCGACGAACTTGTGGACGACGCTTCGATGTCGTTCGTGTCGTCGATGGCCGCCTATGAGTTCATGCAAAAGCACGATTTCAACATGGCCAAAGCCGCCGAAGATCCGGAGTTCTCGACTGACGAGCGTTTCAACGGCGAAGAATTCGGCAAGGCTGGAGCACGTTTCCAGTCGTACATCGACAGCAACTGCACGCTGGCAAAAGCGCTGGAAGGCCAGTAGACCTTCTGGGTGCTCACGCAGTGGTGATGACTTTCACCGCATGATCGAATCGGTGAATCAACGGTTGTGATTCAGCAGCCCACGATTTCGAGGCAAGTACGTTCAGCAACGACGAATACCACCAGTGCTGCCTGTCGCGCGGCGCGTTGAACATGCTCCAGAACGATGCGACGTTGCCGCCGTCATCGAGAATGCGTTGAATGTCGCGGGCGGTTTGCTCGCCGTTGTGGACTTTGTCGGCCAATGTGACCAGGAGATGGGGGCTGTCACTTTGGGTGTCGGCGAGCCTTGCCAAATATGTCTCTTTTCGAATGGTCCAGTCGGCCAACTTCTCGTCGGTGGTTCGACGATCGGGATGCGGTTTGTTCTCGGTGTCGGAACATGCCCGAACGATGTCGGCAACTTCCTGGCCGGTGTAGGCCGCCAGGTGCTCGTACGTGATGGTGGTGTCTTCCAGCAGATCGTGGAGCAAGGCCGCCGCTGCCTGTGTCTCTGTGCCGCCGTGTTCGATGACAAGTGCCGAGACCGCCATGACGTGACCCAAGTATGGAACCCCACCGGTCTTGCGAGCCTTATCCGCGTGGCCGACGCGAGCCGCGTTGAAGGCCACATCCATGAGGCCACTGGCGATCCATCGAGGCTTGTCTGTTGGCACTGGGCCCTTTCGTGGGTTGGAGTTGAATCAGATTCGGAGCGGTGGCCCACCCAGATACTGGGCGATCCTCTGCGTTGGGGCTTTGGGACATTTGTCCCTTCCTGCCGTGAACGGGCCGGCTTGGCACAGTCCATCCTGCGGAAGGGGTGTGACACGGGGTGTCATCCCACAGATCACCCAAATGGGAGACTTTGCGCCGTGATCGAACCGCCCGAGTACTTGTCTCCCTCGTCCATTGGCACGTACCGAGACTGCCCCCAGAAGTTCAAACTCTCGCGAATCGACCGGATTCCCGAGCCATCCACCTGGGCTCAACATGTCGGAACTTTCGTGCACGAGGTGCTCGAGCATCTCTACCAGGCCGACCCCGGCGTGCGGACAATCGACACTCTGCGAGCCCTTGCAGCCGAACGCTGGACTGCAAGCGACTGGGAAGCCCAAGTCAATGCTCTCGCGCAACCCGAAGGCTCCATCAAGGACTTCAAGAACGTGGCCTTTCGATGTATGACAAATCTCTGGGAGTTGGAAAATCCTCAGGAAGTCGAACTTGATGGCATGGAACACGAGGTCATCGCCGATGTCGAGGGTGTGGCGATGAAGGGATACATCGATCGCTTCGTCTTCCACCACGACGGTTCGGTGATCATCTCGGATTACAAGACGGGCAAGATTCCATCAGCTCGTTTCACGCCGGACGACAAGAAGTTCTTCCAGCTCCTTGCCTACGCGGCCATGCTCGAAGCATCGGATCAGGAAACCACTTCACGAGTCCAGTTGATGTATCTCAAAGAACCTGTGGTTCACGAACTCTCCGTCACCCAGGTGAATCTCTCGGTGGCCAAGGGCGTCATCGTGGAAACTCGCGAAGGTGTCGAAGCGGCATGTGCAAGCGGTGACTTCCCCTGCAACGTCACCAAGTTGTGCGACTGGTGTTTCTACAAGACCTCGGGCCACTGTCCGGCCTTTGTCCAGAAGTAGATTGAGGCGCTGATGGATGCTGTGTCGATGGGTGATCGCCTGGAGTTGAACCTCGTCCGTTTTCGAGCGGAGATCGATCAGAAGTTCGCCGGGATCGATCAGAAGTTCGTGAATCTGGACCGAGCAATCCTGGACTCGGAGAATCGGATACGAGCCGAGGTTGCCAGAGACCTGACGGCAACGCGTCGCTTTGTGGTCACAACCACGATCGCGGTGGCATCAATCACCTTGGGTGTGTTGGGTTCGTTGATGGTGGCCGTGCTTTTGCGCACCTGAACAACAGTCATCGCCGTGTCTATCCCGGATGATGATGTGGAGACCCCTCACAGATACCCGAAATAGCCGACGCCGGCTCCGACCAACTCGCCGCCGGTCACCGAAGTTGCCGCTTTCTTGGCCGCCCGACATTCATTGACCAGCGGAAGAAAATCGAGCGCCGTCAACGCCGCCAAATGCCGCGAAGTGGGAGTGGACACTCGGATCAATCGCATCGCATGGATGTCGGCTACCTGGCTGAAAAGCTTGCGCATTTCACGACCGTTGCCGAATCCCCGCCCACGATTCATGTTGTCGATCAGGTAGGCGGCGGCACGACCCGCCGAACCTTCGAGGCGGTAGTCGTTGTCTTCGATCATGCCGCAAAAGATCTTCAACAGTTCTTCGTTGGAGTAGTCGGGGAAGTCGACGGTCACGTCGAACCGACTCTTCAGACCCGGATTCGATGTCAGCAACTCAGCCATCTCCTCGGGGTAGCCGGCGAGAACAACCACGAACTTTCCACGATTGTTCTCCATGAACGTCATCAGTTCTTCCAAGGCTTCGGACCCGAAATCGTTGCCCGTGCCCATGAGTGAGTACGCCTCGTCGATGAAGAGCACCCCATTGATCGCGCTCTCGCACACCATGCGGGTTTTCAGTGCTGTTTGACCCACATAGGCAGCTACCAACGTGGAACGGTTGGCCTCGACCACGTGGCCGGATCGCAACAACCCCAACGACCTGTACAACTGGCCGATGAGCCGTGCCACGGTGGTCTTGCCCGTGCCTGGGTTGCCTGTGAACACCAAGTGGGGAGAGGGGAGAACCGGCTTCAGGCCTCGGGCTGCACGCAACTTCTCGAGCTTCTGGCGTGCGGAGAGTTGGTGTACCACGGTCTTGACCGGCTTCATTCCTACCAACTTGTCGAGTTCTGCGAGTACTTGATCTGCTGATTGGGTGCGTGGGCGCACGACATTCGGTCGTGCGGTATTCGAGAGTGTCGTGTTCATGGGGTCCTTGTCTGGGTTGTCCTTGTCTGGGCTGTCCTTGTCTGGGTTGTCCTTGATGCTGTGGATGATGTTCTCGGCCTTGCTGTACATGTGACAGATACTTCCGATCACCTGCGAGATCTGAACAGAAGTCAGTGCGTCATCGACCAGAAGGGAATGGGTGAGGAAGATGTCGTAGTCCACCGTCAAGCAGTCCGATTCGAATCGCACGCTGCAGAAGGGCAAGAGTTCTGTTGCCGCACGCAGATGGTCCCGCATCCGGTCGTTTGCCTCGTGGTTGCCCAATGGTGCTTCGATGCAGAGAACCACTGAGTCGTTGAAGCGCGTGTACAAGTGCAGCCTGAGCACAACCTCCTCGTGGTCGTACGACGTGAACTCGATGGGTCTGTGCCGTGTTGCGTCTCCGCGGGTGAAGATGATGCCCAGTCCATCCAAATGCTCGATCACGAGATCGACTGCTTCGGTGGGAACTGTCACTTGTTGCCTGCTTTCTGTGCCGCGATGATCGCCGGCCACTCGTTGTCGAGGAAGTCCATGAACGTCTGGTTGTAGGTGGCGTACAAGTGCCAGCGGGCCTCCAGCCAGTCGTGAGCTTCGTCGTGGGAGGAACCGTGATGCCACATGTGCCAGGCCTTCAGAATCAGACCGGTGCGGCTGCGTCCGCCGTGACAATGCACCACCACGTCACGTCCCGTGGACAGGTACTCATCGACGGCCTGAACCGCTTCGCGCACGGCAAAACCCAGTGCTGTGTTTCTGCTTCCTTCCTCATCTCGCATGTAGACCTCGCGTCTGTGCGGATGATTCGCGAACCGTTGGTCGGTGATGCACATGGACACCACGGCCATGTCGGTGGAGGCCAAGGTGGCACCTTCGAGGTTGGCCGCCAGGACCGATGCGCCATTCCGGGCCGTTCCGACAACAGCGGGTCCTGCAGGGGGCTCGGTCGGTGTGCGGGTGGCCGCCGGAAGTCCCAGCAACTCTCGGGCCATGTCGTGCAGTGTGGCGTTTGCGTAGTTGACGATGGAGCCATCGGGACGCTGGAGGGATCCGTTGACATGGGTGACCCAGCGAACGGGTATTTGTTGGATGCCGTACAACGCGCCCGCCAGGGCTCCTGCCACTGCCGCCACGGTGTCGGTGTCGCCACCGAGGTCGATTGCCGCCGCAACAGCGTCGGCGTACGACGACGTCGTGCTGACTGCCCACACGGCCTGTGCAACGCAGACCAGTGCCGAAGAGTTGCTGGGCCCCACGAACGTGTGCGGATCGAAGGAGGAATCGAGGAGAAGCGCATACTCCACCACATCTTCGGCCGGCATGAGTTCGGCCACATCGAACATGAGGGGAAAAACAAGGTCGTTGAACTCGCCGGTGACAATGACCCGGCGAATCAGTTCGGCCACGATGACGGCAGCGGTGGCCGCATTCGTGGACCAGTGTGTGAGCTGCGACTGGTTGCATGCGATTTCCATGGTCTTGGCGACTCCCCAGCGGACGCCCGCGATACCTACAGGGGCAATGCGCATGACCGAGCCGTTGGACCCGGAGTCACCGAGTTTCTTGTGGGCGTATTCCGCGGCGCTGCGCCAACCCTTGTCGCTGAACAACGCAGTGGCTGTTCTGGTTCCGATGTCGGTGGCGCCACCGGCCCACGCACGAAAGCGATCGAAAGAGTGCTGTGCATCGAATCCATTGCATGCCACCAACGATTCGGCCAAAGCAATGGCCATTTGCGTGTCGTCGGTGAACTCGCCGGGCTTCCACCCGAAGTGCCCACCACCGATCATTTCGCCATGGCCCACCAGAAGAGGGGCGGGGAATGCTGCCGACCACTGACCGGCCGGACCGAACTCGAACCGAGCACCCAACGCATCCCCGATGGCGGATCCCAACAGACTGCCGATGGCCCGGTGCATCTGGGCGGGGGTCAACTGGCGGGCGGACAGGGGCTGCATGGTGAGTGTCTGGGTCATTCATCCTCCAAAGGTGAAGTTGTTGCTGGATATTGCTGCCTGACAAGTATGACCAGGGGGTGTCACACGAATAAGGTAGATGTGCAACTATAGCATTTTGAATTTTTCGCTATTCGAGTGGAAATGCACCAAATCAAGGAAGAAAAGGTGCCAGAATCGTTGCGATGAACCCCAGACGCCCCATCCAGCCCGATTTCTACGTGTACGTGGACACGGCTGTTCTCACCGTCAGCAGGGAGAAGGGCCTCGAACCCAAACATCGTCTGCAGGCCTTGGTGATGCACCGTCCCGATGCCGAACCCGGCAAGTGGGCTCTCCCCGGTGGTTTGGTGGGGGAGGGCGAGGATCTTCCCGACACCGCTCTGCGGATACTGAAGCGTGAGACGGGCCTCACGCTCTCCAAGGCCGACCTGATTCAAGTTGGCACGTACGGCAAGCCCGGCCGCGACTCACGTTGGCGGTCGATATCCGTTGCCTACGCCGCCCTGATCCCCGACCCAGAGACACCCGCTCCGGAAGAGCACTCGGACGGTGCACAGTTCATGTCGTATCGAGTGTTGCGTGATCGTCCGATCCTGGAGTTCGATCATCGCACAATCCTCCGCGACGCGCGTCGCGCCGCCCGCCAGCAACTCGAAGACACGCCCATTGCGTTGAAGTTCTGCCGGGACGAGTTCACGCTGTCGGAACTTCGCTGGGTCTACGAGGCTTTCGTGCTCGACAAGGTGGATCCCGCCAACTTCCGCCGCAAGGTGGAGTCGGCCAAGGACTTCGTCCATGCCCTTGATGAAGTCGTGAGCTACGAAAGCGAGCCGGGCAGGCCGGCTCGTCTGTATCGGGCCGGAAAAGCCAAGTACATGAACCCGCCGATCAGATTCCGCAGAAAGCTGCAGCCAAAAGCGCCGTAGCCCGCGCAGCGCAACCTACGGCTGGCAAGTGCTCGAGAACCTCGGTCACCGTTCTCGACGAGTTGATCCCTGAGTTTCTCGCTGCGATCGACCAAGTTACACCCCTTCTTTAAGGTAGAAGTATCCCTAATCGGCCCTCGAAAGGAGCCCTCATGACCGAATCCTCAACGCAAACCCCTGTCTCCACTCCCGAAAGCGTTCGGCTCACCCACATTGTCGTTTTGCTCGATCGTTCCGGATCGATGGAATCCATTGCCACCGATGTCATCGGTGGATACAACCAGTTCCTCAAGGATCAGCTCGAAAATGGCTCCGACGCCAAGGTCACTCTGGTGCAGTTCGACGATGAAAACTCACAGGAAATCATCCACGACGCAGTTGGCATTTCCGTTGTGCCGCGCCTCAGCGCAAAAGAGTTCATCCCCCGCGGTTCCACGCCACTGCTCGACGCAACAGGTCGGCTCATCGCCCGAATCCGTGAGCGCCAGGCAATCGACACGCGTCCCACAGATCAGCACGACGACATCGTGTTCGTCACCATCACCGATGGCCAAGAGAACTGCAGCCACGAGTACTCACTTGTCAAGACACGCGAGATGATCGCCAACTGTGAGCAAGACGGTTGGACATTCGTTTTCCTCTCTGCGGGGCTCGATGCCTACGGAGAAGCCAGTGGCATGGGTGTCCAAAGCGGGCGTACGCGTGCATTCCGTGCCAACAAGGCCGGCACCGACGCGGCGTTCATGGAGTTGTCCACGAACATGACTGTTCTGCGCGAGAAGAAGCGTCGCAGGATGGACACCTCCAGTGATGCATTCTTCGACGACGCAAAAGTCGAACGCATCCTCGGCGACGACTAATCCGGTGGTCCTGCGCTGGGCGCGTCGTTCTGCACCAATCCGAGCAACGCTCCCAGCGTCGGGCTGCCAATCACCGACAGGTAGGCCACCGCGCGACTCGCTCCCACGTAGGTAACGGTTGCGTCAGGCTCCGCGTCCAGGTTGACCATGATCACGGCGTTGCGCTCGAGGCCTTTGGTGGCATGGATCGTTTCGCACACGATGGTTTCTTCGTCGCGTTCCGGCCAAGCCACCAACTGGACGTTGCCGAAATCGGGAAGAGAGATCGGAGCTGATCGGAGGTCGTCGCGTAGTTGACGATGTGGAACCAGAACGGCAATCCGTGAGGGCGGGATGTCCATCTCGGTCATGGCCC
>Ga0315899_10004274_pt1 | contig 15468 bp, 20 predicted proteins | sample LakEriMetagenome_2_FD_203518 | JGI IMG/M metagenome (GOLD analysis project Ga0315899, IMG submission 203518) | Freshwater fungal communities from buoy surface, Lake Erie, Ohio, United States - Buoy 4 MA112 | ecosystem: Environmental > Aquatic > Freshwater > Lake | place: USA: Lake Erie, Ohio... | reverse complement strand
TGTAAGTGTCTTTCGTAGACTCAAGACACACACATCATAAAACGTTCGTTTTATTCGTGTAGTTAAGCAGTAATATCTGGCACTAATGTTTGGCTCTCATTTACTCATCTGCAATGGCTAAAGGTGAATAGATATAAAATCTATTCAACCAAAAGCCAGCCTGCTTAGGCCCTTTTCAGGAGGTGTTATGAAAGCGATTTTACGGTGGAGGATTGTCTATGTCTCACCAACTCTCTAGATGGTCTAATTGAGTTATCGGTAACTTGTCGCTGTATTCGTATGAACTCTTTCATAATCAATTCATACACAGCCCGCGCCCTCTATCACTATTACTATGACGCGGCAAATACTTTAAGATGCATTACTGCATTCAAACCTTTACGATACAAGTAACTATCTCCAATGGGAGACTCATTTTATGGCATCCATCTTGCGATGGGTAGACCTGTAAAGTGAATTCTGACTAATTCATTTCGCTACCGTCTCACATCAGAACGGGTTCTCGTCTTTTTCAAAGTAAAGCGCAACTTATATGTCAGTAAATAGATTTATCGTTTAATAGAAGTAGTCTAAAGAAACATCATCCCAATTTTCAATAATTAACATTGCTAAAAATCTTTTTTGTTTTGTTGTCCAACTTTTGGATTCTTCATATTCAGTTAGTACACCACAGACTTTCATAAAGTTTGTTCCTTGTATTATCCATTTCTTTTTTAGCATACGCATACCCCATAGATATAGTTTGTCGTTTTCTAAATGGTCAATGATGTACCAAAAATCACGATCAAGTAATTTGTCGTTTTCATATTTTTGTGCTTTAAGGTGTGTTAGTTGCAACGCACTTATCATTTCGGCAAAGCTAAAGTTATTCATTTGTTTCTCAATCGTTAAATGTTCTCAATCTCTTTTAGCGTAAAGATGACAGCCCTGACGCTAACCAGGGACTGTCTTGATTGAGAAATGAACGTCACAAGTTCTAAAAGTGACATTGTATTTATACATAGTAGATGAAAACAAAACTTTTTGCTATGTTTTTGGCTAAATTTGACAATAAATGGTGATTGTGCTATACTTGTATCTCAGTAGCGATAAAAAGCGTCTGAAAAGTGTAGCAGAAATACAACACTTGTTTTTTGACAATAAATGGTGTTTGTGCTATAATGATTACATCAGTTAGAGAAGCAGTCGCTAATCACTGATAAATTTAACTAAATCGGAGTTAATTATGTTTTCACGTTTTATGAATGTTGTTAAAATCAACAAAATTATTGCTAAACAACGCAAACTTGCTAAATCACATCCTGATACTGGTTATAGTGCTATTATTAGTGCTTTACTTGAAAATGAAGCAAAAGGTACTTTCAAACATTATTCTGAATATATGCGTAAAAATGTTGATGCTTTTTATAATGAATGTATTGAAGAAATGAAAAAAAGTGATTTGTTTATTGAAGCAATGCGTAATGCAGGCCACACAGAAACTAATGATTTTACTGTAGTTATTACGGCCGTTTCAATGCAGGCATTTATGTGTAATGATTTAAAAGATGAAGAAATCAGGTCACTTGCTAATGATAATGATAATCTTGTTAAAGTATTAGTTAATATGAAACTATTACCTGAGCGTTTTCTTGACATTAACGCTAAAATAACTTATGTAGCGTAAAAACAACAGCACAGAATTTGACAATAAATCAGGCCTGTGCTACAATGATTACATCAGTTAGAGAAGCAGTCGCTAATCACTGATAAATTTAACAAATCGGAGTTAATTATGTTCGCAATTGATACAACTGTTCTTAATGAACGCATTGAGCAAGCAAAACTTGCTAGTCAGATTCTAGGCCGTGATGTACCTATCACAGAAATTCAAGTTGTCGACGGCATCACTCACTTTATGCTTTATAGTGAACAAGAAGGCCTGACGCTTCTAGCAGGCCTAGAAAAAGATGCTAAAAGTAGGGGCTTTACTTTTAATACAAATGATAAAAAGCTTGAACGTCAAGTTGACAAAACATTGTCACAGGCCCTAGCAAAGTCGCAAGTATCGTCAATGCTTGACAACATTTTCAACAAAAAAGTGTTGTAAAAACACAACAGCACAGAATTGACAATAAATCAGGTCTGTGCTACAATGATTACATCAGTTAGAGAAGCAGTCGCTAATCACTGATACATAACTCGGAGTTATATATGTTTAAACAAATGATAAGTGATTTTGCTTTCAATCGTGCTATTGAAAAACAACGTAAAATTAGTAAGTTAGGTTATGCTCAAAATTCAGTTGTTATTGCTAGTTTGCTTCAAACTGAAGCATTAAATTGGTATTCAGGTGTTCGTGCTCAAAAGTTGCGTTCATTTTTGACAGAATGTGTCAATCGTGCTAAAACACAAGAAGGTACTACTTTTGAAGCAAATGAACTTGAAGAATTTATTTGTTTTGTATTTGCAAGTGTTCATTCTATGTCAGAAAATGATACTGATGAAAACTTTTATAAAGAAGAAGCAAATAATCAAATCAAGGTTCTTTTCAATCTGAAATTGTTGCCTGAGCGTTTTTTACAACTTGACATTCGCACACCTGAAGAATGTGTTGCTTAATTACAACACCACAGAATTGACAATAAATCAGTTCTGTGCTACAATGTATTTTCTTTCTTAACTAACAGGAGTTTTTATGTTTTCTCAAAATAGTATCAACGAACATTCTGACGAAGAATTGATTGACTTGATTCAGCGTATTTCACAAGAAGTTGAGGACCGTTTATCTGACACAGATGACGCACTTGACTATGCAAATTCATTAAGCATTCTTGTTGACAATTTGCGTGATCGTTTGTCTGAACGTCTTGACGAAGAACAAGATCGTTAAAGTGTCCACAATAGCACAAATTTGACAATAAATCAAGTTTGTGCTATAATGATTACATCAGTTAGAGAAGCAGTCGCTAATCACTGATACATAACTAGGAGTTAAAAAATGACTAATATCTTAACAGCAACAGAAAAAGATAAACTTGATAATTTTTGTGAAACTTATCGTTTTAACGATGGCGCTGGTGACTTTAATGAAGCACAATTTGCTTATTGCTTAAGTAATATTGTTAATGAAAAGCGTTTCAATGAAGTTAATATTACATTAGCATTCAAGGATTTTGTAGAAGAACTTGAACGCAATGAGTTAATAATTATGCAGAATTATTATGCAGAATTATTAAATCGCAAAATCGCATAAAGTGTCCACAATAGCACAGAATTGACAATAAATCAGTTCTGTGCTATACTATGTATTCTTTCAATTAATAGGAGTTAAAAATGACTTATCTAACTAGCAAAAAACGAATGAGCAAATTCATGTATACAATCGGCCACGAACATGTTCTAGGCGGCATTTCTAAAGAAACACTTGACTTAGCAATAGCACTTGCTAAATCAATTGAAGCTGACGAAGCAAAACTAAAAGCAATTAAAGAAAAACAACAAGTGTCCGGCAATGACTAAACAAACATTATTTGAACAAATAAAGTGGGGGTGTAAAACACATCCCTGCGATATTGCACCTAGAGATTACATTGACGATGAAAATTATGTTGATGTTGATTCAGGCGAACGTCTTGAATCATTAAAAACTTATGTCATTGACAAAGGTTCTAACTGGGAATGGTTCTGTGAAATTTATAATTATAATCATTTAGACGAAAACGGTAAGTGGTAAATACACTATGAAAATCGCAATCATCACAAGTAGTCAACATGCAATACCTCACGGGGGTATTGGGCAGTTTACAAAAGCAATTACTGAATTGCTTCAATCACAGGGTCATGAGGTCCATCAAATCTTTGACAAGAAACCCAAAAACAAATTCTTGCTTGACGTAGGAGATAGACACTTCTACAATATACAACCTCTAAGGACCGAGCCAGGCGAGGACCGTCACAAGCAAGGTATTGACAAATCAAAGATTGAAAACTTTCGTAGTGTCATACAATCACTAGATGATTTGGAATATGACTATTATTTGGTCAACACTCCTGAAGCATTTGATTCAATCAATCAAGTTAAAACAAAGAGCAAGGTGATTCTATATACGCACTTGTTCAATCAGATATTTCCTGAACAAGCAGGCCGTAGTGTGTTTATGCCTGAGTATGTAGAACACTTCAATAGTTTCATGTACCAGAATCATATTGTCGCAACACAAACTGAACACAATCGTCAAAGATTGATTAGTCAGGGCGTGAAGAATTGTTTAGTAATGCCTATGCCAATGCCTGAACGTGACTTATTAGTGTCTAGTCAAGATGTAGAAAAATCAGGCGTATTGTATATTGGTACACATAGCCCAGGTAAGAATCCTAGTGCTTATATCAAAACAATGGCCAAGTTGGGTCTACCTTGTAAAGTAATGACAAGTAGTAAAGGTAGACTAAAGTTTATTGAGAACTTTGCAAAAGCGGGCATTACTGATTACGACATTCGTGTAGGTATTACTGGTCGTGAAAAAGTAGATTTTATCAAAAGTTGCAAAGTGTCCTTCAACACTAGTTTATTGGAAAGTTATAGTTTTGCGTTTTTAGAATGTGTAGGTCATATGCCTGTTGTAGTGTTAGACAGACAGAATTGGACAGACAACTTTGACTCAAAATACTATCACAAGGTCAACGTGAGAAAAGCACATGAGGTTATAAGGTCCTTGTATGATAGTTCTTACAATGACGATGCACTAGATTACGTCAATAATTTGGACATTCTTGCTAAAAGTGCATGGTCCAATATTTGACAATAAATGGACCCTGTGCTATAATGATTACATCAGTTAGAAAAGCAGTCGCAATTCACTGATACTTACTTAAAGGAAACTTAAAATGACTACTATTACTACTACAACTACTATGGACGAGATTATGGCTTTGTATGAAAAAGCCCAATCTCAAGCAATGGAATCTGGGCTAGATGAGCAAGAGGACGGTGACGATCTCTTGGGATTAGAAGCAGAAATCTTCGAAGGTTTGCTAGGTAATTGGTTGCTTGAAAATCCACTATACATTCCTTTCTTCAAAGGTGATGAGGGTTGGAGAGAAGACCTCGAGGACTTGCTTCATATTGAATGGGAAGAATTTATGTCAAATGTAGAAGCATCTGTTGCTTAATTACAACAGCACAGAATTGACAATAAATCAGTTCTGTGCTACAATGATAACATCAACTTAACAAATGGATACAAAAATGACTAAAAAATATCTTTGCTTTGAGATTACTGACCCAAAAGTGTTCAATAATCTTATGAAATACGAACTCAATATTGATAACTGCCAAGAAGTTTTTACATATGAAATTGGCAAATATTTCAAGGGCCTGTCTTATTGGTGTGTGACTAATAACAAAGCACCAGAAATCAGTTTTGAGTTTGATAAGTTAAATTGTGTAAGTCAAAAAGATTTAACTGACAGAATTATTACGCTGGCCAGCTGGGCCAATGAGTTGGAGACAACAGAATGAAATACATTCTTTTAATCACATTAGCATTACTGACAGGTTGTGCATCAAACATTCAACGACCAAACTATGGTTACATGGTTCCTATGTGTCAAGGTTTTCACGACAGAGGTGACTTTGCTAATCATGCACAATGTTCACAAAGTGTCCGAAATATCGAGGCACACGTTGGTCAAACAATTATTATGGGCTTGATTAAAAGATGAAACTAAACTTCCAACTATTTGATAACTTTTGTGAAGCCGCTAAAAGATGTAACTTAGATGTGATATCTGGTAAAGGTCATCACACAATCAAACTATCTAATGGTCGCTACATTTATTGCTGGACACCACTTAATAAAATGTGGCAACTTTATAACTATTATGAGAATAAAGAATGGGATAGGGCACTCAAACATCTCAAGGATAACTTTGCCGATTTTCATTTAGAAGTTGGTGGCGATAACATAGAAGATATGAATATTGTTACTGAATGTTTTTGGGATATGACTTATGTAGATGATATCACAACTGACCAAATAGTCAATATCATTGAGATATTATCTGATGATGTAAAACTAAACAAGAAGTTAGTTTGGATGCGATTGAAACACGATTTAGAATAAGTGCGCCCGGGGGATACTTTTTAGATTTTGACACCCCCAACTCCGACTACTCTGGAACCGTAGTAGGCACGAAACGGTACATCTTTACTAAATACAATATGACAACAAATCAACATCAACAAGAACAGGAATTATTTGAAACATTCAAAAAGTTCTCAGACCTCTATCGTAGTAAAGTGGAATACACTGGCGAGACATTACGCACACTTGACCCCTTTAAATTACCTATGGATCCTAGTCACCCAATCACATATAAAGAAACAGAAGAAATCGCAATCAAAATGCCACGTGACGAATACGAAAGATTCCTAGCTAATTGGAGTAACTACATTGACTTGATGTATGTTGCAAATCATAACCCAATGATACGTGAAGAATTTCATAAAATACATATGTTGGTGCAGTTATTAAAATGAACATCCCTGACACTTGGAACACATTAAGTGATTTTACGAAGTGGTATGTTGATAACAACTACCCAATACTAGTGCCTGACAATGTTCAGGTATTTCCTACTGATGTAAGTTATAGCGTTTGCGTATTTAGGCGTGATGTATATCAAGTTGAGTTGTATATCGCAAAGCCTGAGTTTATGAGCAGTAAGCACTCGCACCCATTTGAGCAACAGATTATATTCTTAGGTGGTGACATGTGGGGCAATAGACAAAATGGTAGACTTGAACACTTGGGTGATAGTGACAAGAACAAAGTTGGAAACATATTGCCACCAAATCATTGGCACCAAGTTGGTAGCGGAATGCAAGGATTTGTATTCTACAATTGTCAGAAGTGGCCTAATGTAGAGTTGATGACTAGTGCAGTCGTAGAATATGGTGGCGAGAGTTTAGGTCCACTACATAAACAAATTATCAAATAAAAAAGCCCCTAGGAGAATGACTAAAAACTCTAGGGGCTAGGGGGAACGAACTTCTTATTTTTCTAACTAAACAAATGTAAAGAGTTGAATAAAGGAACATTTACCTTGGCAGGCTTAAATGTAGTAGGATAACTTGAATTATGCATTTCAGGTTTTCAACTCTTTACAAATACTATTTATCACAGTTGATAATAGACGAAATTATTCTGTAGTACTACGCAACTTCCACATGATCTTACCTAGATCATCCATCTGACCTTCAATAAAGTTAATTAAGCCATAACACTTTTCTTCAACTGCCATGTCGTGACATTCTTCATAATGATCCATAACTTTTTGGCTATCGTCAAGTAATTCTTTTACCATTGCTAATGCTGTTGGGCGTTCTGCACTATCCTTGATAGTACCTAGTTCCATAATGCGTTTTAAGCTGAATGGCGCAATTGCTTCTAATACACGCAAGTGCTCACCAATAGTATCTGTAGCATCATCAGCTAATTCGTATACTTCACCAAACAATTGATGATACTGAACGAAATCAGGACCTACAACATTAACATGAAAGCCGTGTGCTTTTACATAATATTGATAATTTGTTGCGAAAAGTCGCTTCATTGATTCTATTAATTTTTCCATTTTACTTACCTTGTATTGTATTTAGTTTATTTTCTATACGCTCTAACATCTTGTTTTGGTTATCCATTTGATTATGGACAACTGCTACTTTGGTTGCTAGTTCGTCAATCTTACTATTCATTGACATATAGCCAGTGCCACCGATTCCTAATGAACCGATGACTATCCAGCTTATTTGTTTAAGTGTGAATTCCATAATTATACCGCAGTATTATCGTGGATATAACTCCAACGATTATGTGTTGTGTCCCAGAACGCAATCATACCATTTGGATTACTACCTTGGGCACTATCACTAACTGCCGCTATCCAACCTATCTGTCCAGTGATTGCTGTTAATGCAGCCGCTGAATAATATGATAACTTCATAAAGTTATTACCACTATTATTAATAGTTACATTGTTGGCTTGAAAGTTATTGGCGTCTGTAATATTTGCACTTAAGTTAATTCTACCATTTAGATAACCTGTTGTTCCTTGTCCAACAGCATCAAAATCAAGTTTTATTCCAACATTACCGGCATTGTCGTTAGATGTAACGGTTGACTGAAATGCACCAACGCTTGTAGTTGTATTGTTGCTATTAACAATGAATCTTATATCCATTATCTTATCGTCGGCTACTACTGGCGCTGAAGTAAAGAAATCAGTTCCTCTAGCACGATACATATACATTGAACCAAAACGATTACTATTAGGAGCATATTGTTGGAATCTGAATGGACTGAAACCACTAGTAGTATCTACATTATTCATTGTAACACTAAATTGTGCATCAAACATATCAAAATTACTGTTACTAGTTTTATCACCATATAAATTGAACGCTGGTGCACCACCAGTAGTTTTAGTAATAAAAACATTACCACCTACAGTTGATAAATTACCACTTAATGTTGTAGCACCGTTTGCATAAAAGTTATGTGTATAATTTGTATTGCTATCACAAACAATCATTGTAAGACCAGCTGGTATGTTTGCGTTGCCTGTTGTATAAGTGCTATCAACAGTAGAACGAATAATTGGCAATCTGTTAGTTACAAACGCATTACCATTATGTCCTTGAAATACTAATCGTCCAAGCGTATCATTAGCCTGAACGCTTGCATTAGCATCACGATTACCACGGGCCTTACTGAAAGTAATGCCCTGTCCTTGACTCAAACTCGTAGGTTGGCCATAACTGAACATATTCAACATACTACCTGGCGCACTATTAGCACCGGGTATAATTTGTAGTTGACCACTTGAAAGAAAGTTGAAACTATTATAAGCACTTAATGCGTTAGCGTTTCCTAAATCACCATTCACACTACCTGTGTTAATTTGATATGATCCACTACCCCAAACAGCATTAGCGTTACCATTGATAGTTGTAGCATTTGCTGTTACAGAACTATACAATACATTACCCGTAGCATTATATGCAAGATAATTTTCACGCTTAATTATATCATTTGCTACTGCTGTAGTTGGTGCACCACTATCACCTCGTAATTTAACATAACTTGTTGATTTTGTAAGTGCTGAATTTCCATCACCTTGACCATTACCATAGTCTGCAACAACAAATAAACTGTTTGCTTCTAAATTAGTGTTTGCAGTTGTGCCTACTATAATACCAGTTGTATTAAATTGATTTGTTGGCAAACTTGTATTTGAACTTATAATGTTTAAGTTAGCAATGTTGCCAATTGCTGATGCATTGCCTGCGTTATCAGCATACCCTGCATTAGCCGCATACCCTGCATTAGCCGCATAAGTTGCGTTAGCAACTGTTCCAGTTACATTTGCACCAGTTAAACTGGTTAAACTTGATCCATTACCAATAATGTAATTACCAGTTATATTACCAGTAACACTTAAACTACTGCCAAAGATAGCATTAGCAAAACTTACATTACCGTTACTATAGAAGTTATGCGTTTTAAGTTGATTAACATTACCGGTTGTGTCATTAACTTGAACTTGCCATCCTAATGGTATGTTAGTAACATTGGCAGTGTAACTATTATCAACAATTGATTGAATTCTTGCAATACTATTTGTTTGAATAATTGATCCATTATAAGCAACAGTTAATAATTCCATTGTTGCATCATTTGGCTCAACACTTAATGGAGTAGTTGCGTTACCACGATATCTAGTTGAGTTGATACGCTGTGCGCCAGTATTACCACTACGACCATATGTATCAATGCGTAGTGCGTTCAATGGACCTTGTGCTGGTGGTTTTAATTGTGTAAAACCGTCTGCACGAATATCAACAATGTTTGCATTACCTGCTGTGCTAATTAGTATGTTAGCATTTGCTGTAGGAATACTAATGTTACTTGTGCCATTGATTAGATTACCAGCAAAGTTTGCGTAGTTTGCGTTTGCTATACTTGTAGATTCAGGAGCAAATATACCATTACCAAATAATACATTTGAACTAGAACCATCTAAATTGATATTTGCAATGTTACCAATGCCACTTACATTAGCCAATGCTACACTGTTTGCTGTGTTAGCTAAATTGCTATTGCCAGCATCTAATGCAAATGTTGCGTTTGCTACTGTGCCACTGACATTAGCACCTGCTACTGCATTAGCTGTCGTTGCGAATGTTGCAAGATTTGCAGTATTAGCGGCGTTTGCATATGCGGCATTAGCTACTTCGCCACTTACATTACTGCCACTTACATTGAAAGCAGTGCCAGCAAAGTTTGCGTAGTTAGCATTTGCACTTACTGTTGGAATAGCAACAAATGTACCATTACCCGTTAATAGATTTGCAACGTTACCATCTAAATTGATACTTGCAATATTGCCTGCGCCACTTACATTTGCAAGAGTTACGCTGTTTGCTGTATTAGCAACACCTGCAAAGTTTGCAAAGTTTGCATTGTTAGCAACTAAATTACCAGCAATAAGATTACCAGTAACAGTTAAGTTATTAACTGTTGAATTACCACTAACTGATAGATTACTTAATGTACCAAGACTTGTAATGTTAGGTTGATTGCTTGCTGTTACATTACCTGCAAAGTTTGCAAAGTTAGCTGTAGGAACATTACTTACAGTTCCAATTGCCGCACGACTAATCTGCACTTGCACATTAGATGGTGGTTCAATACTAACTTGAACGTTACCACTTTGAGTTACAATGATTTGATTAGCCATAATTTACAACTCCATCACTGTTAACTAAGAACAGTAAAAACACTGCTTCATCATATGCTGGTTGAGTTCCAACTGCAGGGAAGCTAATCTTAATTCTACCTGTGAAGCAAGCTGGTTCTGTTGCGTTGATATCTAGTTCTGGATCACCTGCGATGACAGCCCATGTAGCATCATCAAAGCTTAATGTAAATGTGCCTGCCGCATTTACTACATTTGTAATCGTTAGATTGATTGGGCTTGGTGAAACACGAACCATATTCATTGTGCCACTAGCTGTAGTCAATGCAAATACAGATCCAACTGTGTATGTTGGCGCCGCTCCACGTGTATCACTGATTGTGAATGTTGTGCTTGTTATAATTTCTTTAACATAGTATGTTGTGTTAATTACAACATTACCAAACACTACACCAGTGAATCTTACTGGCATACCAACGAACATATCGGCAGTACTTGTACATGTTAACACGTTTGTGCTTGTAGCTGTACTTGTGACTGCTGTAATCAGTGGAATAATAGGATAGTCGTGAATCTGAAAGTCTAGTCCAGTACGACTGTCGTGAAAGTCTGTGATTTCTCTGCGAATAATTTGTGCATCAATTGAAGCACCAGTTAAGTCTACTGGTGTTGTGCCAGTCTGCCAACCACTAGTGTAACTTGTGATTGTTGACCATTCAAAGTTCCAGAAATCTTTTTGATTGTATATTAAGTTTTGTGCGAGTATTTGAGCATCAAAGCCCGCAACTTGGTTCAGTGTATTTTGGGCAAACTTTGCCATAATGTTTTCCTTTGCTGTCTCGCATCTGACGAACAACTACTACCTCGCAATCGTTCGTGTGTGATAATGTATTTATGCTGGTATGATTAGAAAGAAACAGACGTAAAATATCCTCCCCACGTAGGCGTATTACTAAGTTTATAAATGCTTATTGCAAATCTTGCTGTTACGGATGCGGCGGGGCTTGAGCCACTACCGGTAGTAGTGATGACGTTGGCTACTATTCCTCCGGCGGTACCACCAGCTGTATTAGCAATTATTCCGGCAGGGGCTACACTCATAAATGATAGAAAACCAGAGGAATAACCACCGCCGTTGGCCGCATCAGTAAGGAAATTGGTATCAGAACCAGCCAGTAGATTCACATTCGATCCATCTATCTGTATAACGTTTGCCGCTTTAATATAAGCTGTTGTTTGTCTAACAGTAAAAAATGGTAATGGTGGTGATGAGATGGCAGGCTGAGTGACAGTTTGATGATATATAAGAGTTATTTTATCTCCTGGCAGCATCAATGAATTCAATGTAGTAGTCGCATTACCTCTAATATTAAAAGACATGCCAACCTGGACATTTGAATTTGCAGTAGTAGAACCGTTAACGGCATTTGAATTAAATATAACCGTTCCATCAAGTACATTCAAATTATTAAATGATGAATTTGGATTTAAATTTACAAACTGTCCTTTTGTTATAAAAATATTAGATGACGTAGTTGGTGTAGTAATTGTTGCAGTTAAATTACCAGTTACTACTAAATTGACCGCTGTCAATGTATTAGATGTGCTATTAAATGTTAAGCCTGCGCTACCACCAAAGTTCCCCGCATTATTATATTGAACCTGTGTATTGCTACCACCTACAACACCATTACCAGTGGTAGTACCATTAACCCAATTTAAATTACCTGCGCCATCCGTCTGTAAAAAATAACCATTAGTCCCACCTGGTATACGTAAATTAGCTACATTTGAAATATAAGTATTTGATCCAGTAAAATTAGCATTATTTGTAAAATTAGTAGTTCCATTTAAATTTGCAGTACCATTAACCGTTAATCCAGTTAGTGTACCCAACGCTGTTATATTAGATTGTGTGGATTGAATTACATAATTAGCTAGATTTGCATTACCACTAGTGTTGGCAAAATTTGCATTTGCTACCGTGCCAGTAATATTTGCCGCTTGAATATTACTTAAATTATTACCTGAGCCAATAAAATAATTAGCATACAATGCATTACCAAGATTTGCATTACCTGTAACACTTAAATTACCAACGTTGGCGTCCCCGCTTACTGATAAGTTAGAAAGAATTCCAACACTAGTAATATTTGGTTGAGCATTTGATACTACAGTTCCCGCAGTAGTTGCATTAATCGTGCCAATAATTGCACTTGCTTGAATATTAGTTAAATTGTAGCCATTGCCATTAATATAATTACCAGTAACGTTACCAGTAGCACTAATTAATCCAGCTGTATTGATATTACCAGTAACATTGGCATAACCGTTAATATTTGCACCTGTACCAGTGATTACTATAACATTGCTATTACCAGCAACACTCATATTAATATTGCCATTAGCTACAGGAATAGAAACACTACTATTACCATTGCTAATACTACTTTCTCCGCCGGTCGCTGCCGCCCATACTAAATTGCCAGCACCATTTGTCTGCAAGAAATAATTTGCCGTGCCACCAGTAATATGTAAATTACTTACATTGCCTAATGATACATTTGCGCCAGTAAATGATACATTACCAGATGCAGTTAAATTACTAGTGGTTAGTGTATTGCCAACGTTAGCATTGTTAGTAACGTTAGCATTGTTTATTGTAATGTTTGCTGTATTAGAAACATTACCTGCTTCTTCAGCGTAAGGGACGATGTATGTAAATGCCATTTATTTTATCCTTAAGGATTTAGTTTTTGCTGTTTAACTGATAATGTTCCGTGAAACATAGTTAGATTTGATCCGAGCGTAATATTTCTAATCATGTAACCCCATTCACTAATGCCTGATCCGTATACGGAGCTACCACTAGCCCAATCATTAATTGAAATATGTTGTGGATATGGTTCTTTAAAACCCATAAAATATGTTGATAATGATCTAGATTGCATTTGAATCAGTCCACTCGTACCAGTAAACACTGCATACCTACAAATTTGAAATTGAATATTATTTACATCACCTAAGAATCCTAATGTGGCCCACAATTGTCCAATTTCAGTAGATAACAAATTATCACCACTTAAATCAACATAGATTGCTTTATACCAACCATTAGTTCCCTCTGGTGACACAAGTTCAACTTGATCTGCATCGGGAGTCCATGAACCGGTACTGGTTGCTCCAGTACCTTGATACCAGGGAAATACATTTGTTCCGCTTATTGTTGTACCAGGAAATATTAATGGAATGTTTCGTACGCCAGTACTGGTAACTAGTATAGGTAAATTTCCATTTCTGGGATCAAAGTTACTATAGGCCAAGAACCCGGCGCCATTTGGCTGCATATCATCATAAGTAATACCGCCTACGTTACCAGCTGGATCAAAAGGAGTTACACTAGGGCCTACCCAATTGAATGAAGCACTACTATTACTTTGCCTACCTGCTAAATCATTACGTGCAGTACTTGACCAATAATATGTTCCTGGATTTAAATCAGCAACATTAATTGTAACTGTTGAATTTGCAGTATATAATGTACCATCACCAGTTTGAACACTACTATAGGATTTATGTGTTGATACATTACTTGTATTGCCATAATTAAAATCCATATATAATGTTGATCCAACTGCAGGTATATTACTACTAACTGTAAAATAATTAATAGCACTGTTAGCAATAGCTCCATTAGTTATAATTGGAGTTGATGGCTTATCAAAGATATTTGGGTCACTCAATCCAGTATTAGCTTCTGGAACAAAATCTAATAGTGCATTGTCAGCATATATTGAACCATTATATTCAAACGCTGTAATTCTTGCACCTAAGAATCCATCACTAGTTTTTGTTTCTTGTACTTGTGATACACGGAATAGTTTATCAGTCCAACCATATTCTGCTAGTGTAACACGCACAACATCACCTGCTACAACTTGTATGCCGCTATAGTCTAAATTACAAACGATTGTTAAATCCTCACGACTTTGCAGTAATCTACGCACACCCAAATATACTGCACGAATGTAGTTATTGATTTGTGGGTATTGGACAACTAATCTGTTGTCTGGTTCATTAGGACTTAATAAGCTTGGGTTATACCAAGCTGTACCAACTGTAGTCAAGTCAACTACTTTGTAATCTGTTTGGTCATTAATGTTTGCATTTGGATACTGTACTTCTAAACTGTTATATGTTTGATTTAAGTCTAGTGGATTGATATCAATGCCACCAATCAATACTGAACTATCAACACTGTACAAATCACCTATTACTCCACTGTATGGCTTGTTCATAACAATAGTCCACTTACCAGTCAATTCACTGTATTGCAACCAACTATCGCAAGCATCAGCTAATTGTTGAAGATTGGCTAAACAATTGTCACCAGTGTTGACTGGACCATCGATACGATATCTTGGTTGTGTAGTACTGCCGCCGCCTACGGGTATGTAAGTAATTGTTTGGTCACTGTATACATCCAATGCTGTTAAACTAGCTGTATCGATGTTTGCTACATTAATTGCACATCCATATACAGTGTTAGTCATGTAATCTAAGAATACTGCACCTGGTTTAGTTAATGTATTAATAACTTCAACACTCAATCTTGGCATTTGTTGAGCATCTTGTACGTCTTTGTTATAGATAACTTTTACAACAGCAAAACAAGTATTGGTCATTACGTCTGTTGCTGTCCATCGATCTGCAACTGGAATGCCTGCA
>Ga0315899_10004273_pt1 | contig 15469 bp, 15 predicted proteins | sample LakEriMetagenome_2_FD_203518 | JGI IMG/M metagenome (GOLD analysis project Ga0315899, IMG submission 203518) | Freshwater fungal communities from buoy surface, Lake Erie, Ohio, United States - Buoy 4 MA112 | ecosystem: Environmental > Aquatic > Freshwater > Lake | place: USA: Lake Erie, Ohio... | reverse complement strand
ACAACACACCACCCATCGCTCTCTTGAGTATTTCACGGGTCTTGGGTGCCGTGTGGCCGATGTACTGCCCCACCAGATCATCGCGCGTAGCAGTGACCACATGCCCCTTGCGGACGTAGCCAAGACGATGCAGGATCTGCGACATGCGGGCCGCCACCGTGGTCTTGCCAGTGCCAGGGGGGCCGGTGAACGACATGTGCAGGCTTGGCGCCGTGGTGGCCAGGCCCACCTGCTTACGGGCGCGATCCACCACCAGCAGAGCAGCAATCTCGCGGATGCGCGTCTTCACCGGCCGCAGGCCGATCAACTCCTCATCAAGCTGGGCCAGAACCTGCTCCACATCGGCGCCGTCGTACGCCTCCTGCAGATTCACCGGTGTGTGATCCGGCTGCTGGCCGTGTTGAGCGCCGCCTCCGGCCGATGCTGGGCTTGCTTCAGATGAGGCCATCGATCGCCGCGGCAAAGGCATGATCAGCCTCGCCGATCGGCGACGCATCACCGTCTGAACGCAGGGTGATGTTCACGTAGGTGCGCCCGAAGCTGATGTCCGGATAACGACCCTGCTGCTCGCAGAAGTCATTCAGACGATCGAGGAACGCCCTGTTGCTGGCGTAGTCGTCGAACTCGATGCGACGCTCCAGCCACTCGATGCGATCCGGCTTGGGGCGGGGATTCCACTGGTGCTCCATGGCAACAGGCTAGATCGCCGTGGGGACCCACGCCTTCTCCCGGGTGGCTGCCCCTCAGTCGCCGGCAAGGCAATCGGTGCGACCGGCGGCCAGACGCGTCGCCCAGGCCATGGCATAGGCGGCATTGGCCTGCTGATGGGCCGGGTCGGCACTGTCGAGTGAATGTGGCATGGTGCCATTGATGGCTGCGTTGGTGACGCAGAACATCGACTTCTGGAAACTCATGCAGATCTTCACGCGCACGTCGCCCTCACCCCGGCTGCGCTGGAGATACCAGTCGTGCAATGCCTTGGGCAGATGACGGTACATGTCCTGCATCAGCAGACTGGGGGGGATGCCAGCGCCCATGCTCGGCAACGGATCGGCGTAGAGAGCGCCGTAGGCGAACTGGCCCTGATCAGGGGATATCTGCTGGGCCTGGGCGTTGAAGCTCACGGTGCCGAGGAATGGCATGCCACGCAGGAAGACCGCCTCCACATAGGGCACGGCCACATCCACCAGGAAGGTGAGCCCCGCCTGGGGTGGCAGGATCCAGTACGACCGGCCGCCGATCTGCACCGCATAGGTGATCGGGTTGGCGGCGGCAGCCACGAGACCCTGCTTGATGAACTCCACCACCGCCGGGATGGAGCGCACGCGACCATCGCGTTCGGCGGCGGCGAGGTCCAAGAACAGATCACTCATCACCCGCCAGAACTGACCCAGGGCATGGGTGGTGGCTGCCGTGCGGATCAGCTCGGGCAGGAAGCCGGGAGCCAGCGGCTGCAGCAGCGCCAGCAGCGGGTCGCGGCGACGCTTGGCGGCAATCACCTGGGTGCAGTCAGCGCCGAAAGCCTCGCTGTCGAGATAGGCATCCAACCCGCCGGTACCGTGCCAGAGCATCCCCTTCATGCAATACTCAGCGTATTCGAAGTTGATACGGTCGTGATTGAGATGGCGCCAGATCTTGGCTGGGCTTAGATCACCATCAAGGTATTTGAAAATCGGCAGCGGATTGAGAAACTGATGTTCGGCCTGATAGATAAGGTTGCGGCTGTAGGCGTCGAGCACTTCGCCGTAGCTCTCCAGTACACCCACCACTTCCAGCAGATGGTCCGGTGTGTCAGCCAGGAGTGTGCGGCCACTGAGCAGATGAGCCTGGATAGCTTCCCGGGACAGAGAAGGATTGGCATGCACCAGCTGGGCAGGAATGATCGGCATCTCAGCTCACCCCCCGGGCAGCAAGGCTCATTGCCGTGGTGGTCACATCGCTGATACGGCTCAGAGCGATTGGCAAGAGGCCAAGACCAACCACACCCGCAACCAAGGCGACGGCGGGAATCGTTTCACGGGGCGCCACCGGCGCCAGAGCCACATCGAGGCGTGTATCGACAAGCGGATCGCCCGTGACTGGCGTGATCGCAAGACGGCCGAAGAAGGCCCGATTCACAAGCAACAGGAAATAGACAGCTGTCAAACCCGAACCAACCATCGACAGCAGCGTGGCGACGGGAAACACGTTGATCGCTCCACGGAACACCAGAAATTCGGAGATGAAGCCAGCCATGCCGGGCAGGCCAGCGCTGGCCATCACCCCGACGATCATCAGCGAGCCGGTGAAGGGCAGACCTTTCTCCGGGTTGAGCAAGCCGCGCAACACCTCTAGATCGCGCGTGCCGGTCTTGCGGTAAACGATCCCCACCAGCAGGAACAACAGAGCCGAGATCAGGCCATGGCTCACCATCTGAAACACCGCACCGAGCAGGCTGACGGGAGTATTAGCCGCCGCAGCCAACAACACATAGCCCATATGACCCACTGAGCTGTACGCCACCATCCGCTTCATGTCGGTTTGGGCAATGGCGGCAAGGGAGCCATAGAGCACCGAAACCGCCGCCCAGATCGCCAGGATCGGTGCCAGCTTGGCCCAGGCTTCGGGAAACAGACCAAGGCCGAAGCGCAACAGACCATAGGTGCCGAGCTTGAGCAGCACCCCCGCCAGAAGCACCGACACCGGAGTGGAGGCCTGGGTGTGGGCATCAGGAAGCCAGTTGTGCAGCGGCACCAGCGGAATCTTGATGCCGAAGCCAATCAGCAACGCAGCGAGCAGCAGCATCTGCCCACCCATCGAGAGGCGATCGCTGAGCACCGGCGTAAGACTGAAATCAACACTACCGGTGAGTAACGCCAGTCCCAGGAAGGCCCCGAGGATCAACATGCCGGAGATGGCTGTGAAGATCAGGAACTTGGTGGCTGCATAGGTGCGATTAACACCACCCCATACTGAGATCAGCAACCAAAGCGGAATCAGCTCAAGCTCGTAGAACAGGAAAAACAGCAGCAGATTCTGAGCCAGGAAAGCGCCGTTAACTGCACCACTGATCAACAGCAGCATCGCGAAATAGATGCGGGGCCGTTTGTCGATATCACGGGTGATCACAGCCGCCACCAGGGTGAGGGCTCCATTGATCAACACCAACGGCATCGAGAGGCCGTCGACACCAAGGCTGTAGTCGAGACCGATCCCAGGCAGCCACCGGTGCAGCTCTACCAGCTGTAGCCCGCTGCGGCTGCCATCGAAGTCAGCCAGCGTGAGCAGGGAGAACAGCAGCTGCAGCGCCAGGATGGCAATGCTGATCAGGCGCAGGCGCTGGGGACTGGGTGATCCGGGCCAAAGCAGCAGCACCAGGCTGCCGAGGAAGGGAACCAGAAGCAGAGAAGACAGAAGCATGACGTTCAGATCCCCACTCAGATCCCGACCCGGATCCATTGCAGGACCGCGAGCAGCATCACAATGGCAACAATCAGAGTGAGCACATAACTCTGGAGTTGTCCGCTGACACTGAGCTTGAGGCCTTCAGCGGTAACCAGGGAGAGACGACCGATGCCATCAACCAACCCCTTGACAACGGTGAGATCAAACCAACGGGTGGCGGTGGCCATGCCAGCCACCAGACGGACGATCGTGGCTCGGTAGATCACCGGCGTATAGAAGTCGTAGGCCAGCAGGTCCTGAACAACCCGCAGACTGGACTGACTGGACCGAGACCAGAACTGATCCTGCGGGAGCAGGCAGCCGGTCAGCACACCGGCCAGCCCACTACCAGCCACCGCGAGTGCCACTGGCAGCGGGAAAGCTGCAATGCCCGGAACTGGGTCGATGCGCTGCATGATCCAGGGCAGCAGAAGCACGATCACCGCCAGGCTCACCATCGGCAGGGCCATCAGCCAGATCACCTCTGGTGCGCGACGCGTCTTGGGCATGACCGGACCAAGGAACACCGACCGGAACACACGCACAACATTGGCCGCCGTCAGCAGGTTGGTGATCAGGAAAACGGCCACAAATCCAGGCGAAGCCGGGAGCAGGGTGTGCACGATCAAGCCGTAACACCAGAAGCAACCCAGTGGCAGTAGACCGACCAAGCCGGCGCTGCCGACCAGAAAGGCCAGAGCCGTGGCCGGCATGCGGCTGCCCAGACCGCCAAGCTCAGTCAGATCCTGGCAGGTGGTGGTGGCGATGATGCTGCCGACACTCATGAACTGCAGCGCCCGGGCCAAGCCGTGGGCGAACAGGAACAACAGCGCGATTCCGGGCTTCTGGAGGGCGATGGCGATGAACACCAGGCCCAGATAGGAGGTGGTGGAATAACTGAAGGCCCGCTTGAGATCAACCTGAGCCAGGGCCACCAAGGCACCACCGATGGCACTGATCGAGCCGACGGCCAACAACACCTGAATCGCCAGTGGTGAGAGCACCAGCACCGGCATCAGCTTGAGCAGCACGATGGCACCGCAGGTGACCACCACAGAATTGCGCAGGATCGAGGCGGGGTTGGGTCCCTCCATCGCCTCATCCAGCCAGAGGTGCATCGGGAACTGAGCGCATTTGCCCATTGGTCCTGCGATCAGCCCCAAGCCCAGCAGGCAGGCACCAAGAGGTCCAATGGCGCCGGATTCAAGCGCATGGGCTGCCCAGCTGTAGAGGTCGGTGAATTCCATCGATCCGGCCTTGGCGGAAAGACCGACGACACCCATCAGCAGCAGCACATCACCCACACGCTTGGTGAGGAAGGCATCGCGGGCGGCGGTGACCACCAGGGGCTGGGCATACCAGAAGCCCACCAGCAGATAGGTGGACAAGGTGAGCATCTCCAGCAGGAAATAGCTGATGAACAGGTTGCTGCTCAAGACAACACCGCTCATCGCCCCCTCGAAGAAACCAACCAGGGCGTAGAAGCGGGCTAACGACCATTCCTTATCCAGGTAGCCGAGCGCGAAGACCTGGCAAACCAGGCTCATGGTGGTGACCAACTCCAGAGCCGCGAGATTGGAGAGCGACAGGTCAAAACCGATGCGCAACCTGAGGTCTGCCACCTCCAGCCAGGGAAACTCGAGATGCTGAGGCCCGAGCTCAGAAACCATGCGAATCACCACACTGCCGTGAATGACTGCCAGCAGGGTGACCAACAGGTTGAGATAAGCAGCCGGGCGGGGGCCATTGCGCTTGATCCAGCCCGTGGCCCAGGGCAGCGACAGCAGCATGCCGCTGAATCCGTAGAGGGGAATCAGCCAGGTGAACTGCAGGGGTAGCGGGAGGGCGGCGCTCAAGCGGATTGAAGAGTGCAAACCGATGTGCCGAAACCAGAGGGGAGGTTTCGGCACAGGGGCATAGGCGGCGGAATCTAGGCGGTAATGGAACCTGGCAGGTGGCTTGACGCCAGAGTCTGCTCAGAATGTGGCGCGCTGGTGATGGGCCGGGCGTCGCGAACCGCCGAAGCGGGCGTAGCCGCGACGGCGGCGGCCACCGAGCTGCTGCAACCAGGCCTCCAGCTCCTGACCATGGTGCTGCTCATCCTCCAGGAGGGCCTGGAAGAAGGCGCCGCTGTTCTGATCACCGATCAGGGAGCAGAAACGAACAGCTTGGTCGTAGTGCTGAATCAGCTGCTCCTCCAGCTCGGTGTTCTGCTCCAGCAGACCCAGCAGATCGGGGGCATGGCGCACGGGTTGCAGCTGCGACGCCGCCGGAGCGACCCCAAGCGAAAGCATGTGCTGAACGATCCGTTCAGCATGCTCCATCTCCTCAACGGTTTCCTCGCGGAACCGCTCAGCGGAGGCCTGGTCGCCCCAGAGGCCGACCAGAGAGGCCTGGGTCATGTACTGCTGCACGGCTGTCAGCTCAAGGCTGAGGGCGCGGCCGAGGTCGGCAAGGACCCGCGGATGGACGGCGTCCATCACCATCAGGCCCGACGGTTGTCGGTGCCGGCCAGAGCAGGTTCCACCTCGCTGTGGGGACGAGCAATGATGTGGGCAGCCACCAAGCCATCGCCCACTCGCTCACAGGCATCGGCACCGGCGCGAACGGCAGCGTTCACCGCACCGGTTTCACCACGCACCATCACGGTCACATAACCGCCACCAACGAATTCGCGGGCGACGAGGCTCACCTCGGCGGCTTTGGTCATGGCGTCCGCTGCTTCGATCGCGGGCACCAGACCGCGGGTTTCGATCATGCCGAGGGCGATGCCCTGAACGGAAGAAGCCATGGGGTTTGAGGAAGGGGTGGGTAGAGAACGGTTACCACCGCCAGTGCCGGAAGCACCGGAGGAGCCGGAAGCGCCGAGGGCTCGGCTGCCGGAGCCAGAAGCCTGACTGCCGGCGGCCACCGTCTGGGCAGGAACGGTGATCGAGTCGCCGGCGGTCGAAGCCTCCGGCGGCAACGGTTCAGGCGATTCAGGCGCTGCCGCCGGGGCCGTGATGGCTGCAGGGGCAGGTACCGGGCTGGCCGAAGCGCTGGGCTGAGCTGCCGGCTGGCTGGTGTTCGCCTTGGCGGCGTTCGACCGGCTGGCAGCGGCCTTGCTGGTGGAAGCTCGGGATCTGGGTGTGGCCATGGCGGAATGGGGCGGTGCCCGATGAGTGGTGCGCGATGGGAGGAGGCGATCAGATGAGGACCGCTTCAGCCGTCGGGCGACCAGTGGTCGATGATGCCGCCGATCGTGAGATCGGTGAACAGATTCGGATCTCCGGTGGCGAAACGAGCTGCCGAGCCACTGGCGGTGAACACCCAGTTGCCGGGTGATGCGCCCACCGGGTCAGTGGCGACATTGAGCTTGCCCTTGGCCGTGCGCAGAATCCTGAGGTTCTGGTGAGCAAAACCCTCAACCCGCTGCGTGCAGACGAGTGATCCCATCACCTGCATGATCTCCACTAGGACTTGCCTCCCTGGGGGCTGGTGGGCTTGCCAGCGGCCATCTCCTTGGCTGCGTCAGGATCCCAGTGGTCGATGATGCCAACGATCGTGAGATCGCTGGGGTAGGACTTGCTACCAGCGGCTTCCCGGGCCGCGGAGCTACCCACACAGATCACCCAATCTCCGGGAACCGCGCCAACAGCATCAACGGCAACCTTTTGGGTGCTGCCATCGAGAACGACCTGAAGGTGCTTGTGTTGAAAATCAGCAATGCGGTTGGTGGAGACCAAAGGTTTAACGACCTTGCAGATCAACATGTCAATGTCCCCCTCCGTTGTTGAAGCTGATGGAGGACCTTACGGTCTCAGCCGGCACAGAACGGTCGCGGTCGCGCACCGTGAGCAGCGTATGCAGCAGACCCTGCTGGCAGAGCTGGGCATAGCGGCTTTCGATGGCGGCCTGGACGCGCTCGCAGTGGGCAATGGCCCGCTCGCGGGCGCCCGGCACACCACCGTGGTAATCAAAGCGGAGCACCACCGGGATCGGCAGACCGCGCGACACATTCAGGCCACTGAAAATTTTGACACCAACATCAAGGTCTGGTGCTCCTTCCTCCACTGTATCCAGATAAGCGAAGTAGGTGAGGTTGCGCAGATGAATCTCCTTGAAGCCGATGCCAACACCGATGAAGCGTTCGGCGTGGCCGAAATCGCTGTAGCTGCCGGCGTGATACTGGCGAACGTAATCAATCTGGGAGAGATTCTGCTCGATCAGCCGGGCCACCAGTCGCACCATGCCAGGGTCAGGGCTGGTGGGAGCGGCATCATGAACCATGCCACCAATCCGCTCACGGGCGGCATCGACGGAGAGCTGACGGGTCGCGTCGTACACAGCGCGAGCATCGAGCCAGTGCTCAAGATCGGTTGCGCCATCACGACCGGGCACATGCACCCGAATCGCGTCGGTGTCGGTATCCATACCGACGAGCAGCAGATCAACAGAAGCACCACAACAGAAGCTGTTCTCCACGGCCTGCTGGAAATCCTTGAGCCGTTGCAGACCGGCGGCCGCCGCTGCCTTGTCATCACTGCCATGGGCAGCGCAACCTTCGTGGCAGGGATCCTTGGTGCTGAAGTGGTAAACAACCACCTTCAGGTAGCGGGTGTCGGCATGGGCCGGGTTCGGCAAACCTTCGCGGTAGCGACGGTGCTCGGTCTTGACCCAGCGATTGACCGTGTTCTCAACGTCGAACAGTGCACCGGCATGGGAACGACGACGCACCGAGCTGAAGGGCAGGCGCAGGCCATAGGCGATGGCATGGGCCAGGCGACCGTCGGCGCAGGGGGTGACATCCAGCAGATGAAAGCCGCAGTCGAGCAGAAAGGTCTCGAACGCCTGGGCGTCAGCGCTGCCGGCGGCAGCCGCGAGGGGGTCGTTGTTGAAGAAACTGAGGCTGGTCTGCTCGTAGGCCTCGAACACGCACCAGGCGAACAGGGTGCGCATGTCCAGCTGGCTGGTCCACGCCGTTTCCAGCACCGGCAGAGGCAGGGGATGGCCAAGTTCGCGCTGAGCCAGGCGCTGAGCCTGGTCAACGAAGTCGGGCTCATGCTGCAGCGCTGAAAGGCGCTTCAGCACCGGAACAATGCGGTCAAAGGCTCCCAGGGTTTGCTCCTCATAGGCGCGCAGAGCCGCATTGGCGCGGCCATCGCTGAGGGGATGCAGCCCGCTGGATCCAGGCGTTGGAGCAGACGCGGGCACATCAGGCTCGGTGACCGCAGGGCGTGAGGCGCTACGGATCACCTGGGTCGCGACAGGGCGAACACGACGTCCGGCTGGGGCCACGGATCGGCTGGCTTCAGCCTCAGCCTTGGCCCGGGCACTGCGGCTGCGGGCTGCGCTGGCCAGCTCGCGCTGGCGCAGAACCTTGCTGAGACTGGACACAGGGCTGAGACCGGGGTCAGAGCCGGTGGGCGCTACTGGGGACTGGGTGCTACTGGGGCCATCAGCACCGGGCCGGCGGCGGACTGCCGTGGGCCCGGTAGGCCGCTGGTTGTTGCTGGCGGGGCGCCGGGGCATCGTTCAGCCCTCAGCCGCGAGCGCCGCCGGACACCGTGATCAGGGAGCCCTGGTCGGTGCTGCCGCTGGAACCGGTGACCTTGCTGGTAGGAGCAGGAACTTCCTCGTTGCGCTTGTTCTGCAGACCGGGCATGGCGCTCATCGGACCGACCCGGGTGGGGTTGCGGCGGCGGGCGGAACTGCCCTCCGTGCCGGTGACACGGTCACCACGATCCCAGTCGTCGCCGGTGATCTTGTGACCGGAACCCTCGCCGGTGACGCGTGAAGCCGCGGGCTGGACTTCAGCGGTCGCACCGGCTGCAGGGGCAGCGCCAGCCAGACGCTGCGCTTGGCGACGATCAAAGCGGAAGTGCTCGGTGCCCGTCACCTTGCCGGTGGCCATATCGAACGGACCGGTGATCCGACCGCCCTGCTCATACGTGCTGCCGGTCACGGTGCCGGTGGTCTCACGCTCGACCTGGGCGGCACGGGCGGGGGACTGGACGCTGAATTGTTGCCAGGCAGCGGGGTTGAGAGGCTGAGGAAAGTCGGCGTCACGGGCCGGAGAGCCGCCGCAGGCAGCCTGCTGCTGCTCTGCACCGACGTAAGGCGTGCCGGTGACGTCCTCGCATGCACCCTTCTCAGCACCGGTGAGGCTGCCGCCGATCCCAGGCTGGATGCCGGTCATGCGGTTGCTGCCCCGAACGGGGGTGCGCTCACGGGTGGCGCGCACTGCAGCGGCGTTGCAGAAATCACCGGCCTGCTCAAGGCCGGCATAGGGGGTGCCTGTGACCACCTTGCAGGTGCCGGGTTCATCGCCGGTCACCTTGTTGGAGCGGCCGGTGCGGGTGCCACTGACCACCAGATTGCGGTTGGTGATGCTGAAGCCCACCTTGGCGGCCTCGGGGGCGGGCTTGGCGCCGCAGAAGCCTTCGAATTGCTGGCTGCCGATGTACTCATCACCGGTGATGTTGCGGCAGCTGCCGGGCTCATCGCCGGTGACCCGCTCGCTGCGACCGACATGGGTGCCGGTGATACCGGTACCGCGCAGGGTATTGAGGGCGCTGACCTTGGCGGGGGCACGACCAGGGGTCGGTGCTTCAGCACCCAGATACTGATCACCGGTGAGCTGACGGCCTGAGCCGGGCTCATCGCCGGTGACCTTCTCACTGCGACCGACCATCACGCCGCTGACGGCCTGACCACCGAGGGTCTGACTGCGGCCCACCTTGCGGATCGAGGGCGTGGTGGTGGTGCCGCAGTAGGCGGCCGATTGATGGGGTGAGAGGTATTCGGTGCCGGTGACGCTCTTGCAGGTGCCGGGCTCATCGCCGGTCACCTTCTCGCTACGACCGACTTCATTGCCGGTGACGCGATTGCCATGGCTGGTGGCGCTGACGCGTACCTTGGCGGGCTGGTTCGGGGTAGCGGGCTGGGTGCCGCAGAAGGTCTGGAACACCTCGGCGCCGAGATACTCCGTGCCGGTGATGGTGCGGCAGGTGGCGGCTTCGTTGCCGGTGGTCTTCAGCGAGCGGTTGGCCTGGGTGCCGGTAACGGTCTGACCGGCGAGGGTTTCGCTCACACCCACCTTCCAGGAGGCATCAGCAGCGGCAGCCTGGCTGGCGCCCTTGCGGTTGGGGCCACTGGGACGGGTGGTGCCACTGCCGCTGCCACTGCGCACGAGGCCGGCTGAGCCACTCTTGTTCTTCAGTTCGCGCAGCTTCTGGGAGAGCTCGCGGGTGCTGAGGTCGGGGTTGCCCTGGCGCACCACGGCAGCGGCACCGCCATTCGCGGCTGTGCTGGCGGACTTGCCGCGCTTGGCCAGGGCATCACGGCGTGCCAGCACCAGAGCGCGACTGGGGTTGTGCTGGGCGGTGCTCTTCTTGGTGGCGGCGCGGGGAGCGGACTTGGCCGTACCGCTGGCGACTGCACGGCCACTGTCAAGGGAAAGGCTGGCGCTGCGGGCGGCTGTGCGGGACTCAGCAGCAGATTTCTCCTGGCACTTGCACTTGTGCTCGGCGGCCGCAGGAGCCGTGCTCTTGGCTTCCTTGGCAGCATCCGTCCGGCTGCGGTCCTTGGAGCGATCGGCGCGTTTGCCGGAGCGGCTCAGTGCTTCGCGGCGAGCGAGCACCAGCTCGCGACTGGGATTCGCCACGGGCTTGGCTGTGCTGCGGCGGCCGGCCGGAGGAGCAGAGCTCAGAGATGCGCTGGGACGGGCGGCAGCGGCACGCGTTGCCGGTGCCGCCGGGGCCGGTTCAGGGCTGGCCACCGGAGCCGGGGTGTTGGTCCGCGTCGGGCGGGCATCGGCCGCTGTGCGCACACGGCTGGGCGAGGAGGTGTAGCGGCCCGAGGCTTTTTTGCCACCGTTGGTCAGCGCCTTCCGGCGCTCCAGAGCTGCTTCACGACTCGATGTGCTGGCCATGTCCGCCCGGCGAATGGAATGACTGAATAGGGGGCGACAGATACGCAACTCCAGAACCGCGCCAACTCAAGGGCGTGGCCAGAAGCAGGACTGATCGCTGAAACAAAGCGCCAGCAGCGGCTGAACCGCCGTGCTCGCGCTACAGGAGCGATGACCCCGCCTGGGCGAGGTCATCGCCATTGAGCTCCGCTGAATCAGCGGCCCTCAAACACCACGAAGCAAGCACCCTGGCTCTGGGTGTAGGCGTCGTAGCCAACCAGACGCACGTGGTGGTCGGGGTAAGCGCGGTGGCAAGCCTCGAGCTCGCTCACGATCACGCTCAGATCCTTCTCACCGAAGAAGGGCAGCTTCCAGTAGGACCAATAGGTAGCCATGGAATTGCTGGGGTGGACGTGCTCAACGAGCGGGCTCCAACCCTGGGCGATGATGTAAGCGATCTGGTCGTAAATCTCGTCCTGGGTGAAGGGCGGCAGGAAGCCGAACGTCTCCAGGGTGGCGACTGTTTGGTAGTCACCCACGGTGCTCTTGAAGGGCATGGGGATCCTTGAGTTGGATGGAATGAATGAACCGTGCGCCGATGGATGGGGAGCACCGCCTCAGGCAACGCTCCCCGATCCGCATCGAGGCGTGATCAGTTGACGTCGAGCTTGTCGACGGTGTCGAACTCGAACTTGATTTCCTTCCAGGTCTCGAGGGCGATGGCCAGCTCGGGGCTGTGCTTCGCGGCTTCCATGAGGATGTCGCGACCTTCGCGCTCGATTTCGCGACCGGCATTGCGGGCCTTGACGCAGGCTTCGAGAGCCACGCGGTTGGCAGCAGCACCAGCAGCCGAACCCCAGGGGTGGCCGTGGGTACCACCACCGAACTGGAGCACCGAATCGTCGCCGAAGATGCTGACCAGCGCGGGCATGTGCCACACGTGGATACCGCCGGAGGCCACAGCGAACACGCCGCCAAGGGAACCCCAGTCCTGATCGAAGAAGTTGCCGCGGCTGCGATCTTCGGGAACGAAGGATTCGCGCAACTGGTCGATGTAGCCAAGGGTGGACTGACGGTCACCCTCGAGCTTGCCAACCACGGTGCCGGTGTGCAGCTGGTCACCACCGGAGAGGCGCAGACACTTGGCCAGCACACGGAAGTGGATGCCGTGCTTGGGATGACGGTCGATCACCGCGTGCATGGCGCGGTGAATGTGCAGCAGCATGCCGTTCTTGCGGCACCACTTCGCCAGACCGGTGTTGGCGGTGAAGCCACCGGTGATGTAGTCGTGCATGATGATGGGCTGGCCCAGTTCCTTGGCGAACTCGGCGCGCTCATACATCTCCTCAGGGGTCGCTGCCGTGCAGTTGAGGTAGTGACCCTTCTTCTCACCGGTTTCCTGCTCGGCCAGCTTCACAGCTTCGGCGACGAACTCAAAACGGTTCTGCCAGCGCTGGAAAGGCTGCGAGTTGATGTTCTCGTCGTCCTTGGTGAAGTCGAGACCGCCGCGCAGGCACTCATACACCACACGGCCGTAGTTCTTGCCGCTCAGGCCGAGCTTCGGCTTGATGGTGCAACCCAGAAGCGGGCGACCGTACTTGTTCATCCGGTCGCGCTCGACCTGGATGCCGTTCGGCGGACCCATGCAGGTCTTGATGAAGGCCAGCGGGAAGCGGATGTCTTCCAGGCGCAGGTGGCGCAGGGCCTTGAAACCGAACACGTTGCCGACCAGGGAGGTCAGCACGTTGGTGATGGAACCCTCCTCGAACAGATCGAGGGGATAGGCGATGAACGCGTAGAAGGAGTCCTTGTCGCCAGGGACGTCTTCAATGCGGTAGCAGCGGCCCTTGTAGAAGTCGAGGTCGGTGAGGAGCTCGGACCACACGGTGGACCAGGTGCCGGTGGAGGACTCAGCAGCCACAGCGGCGGCGACTTCCTCGCGGGGCACGCCTTCCTGGCCGGTGCACTTGAAGCAAGCCAGCAGGTCGGAATCGAGGGGAACGTATTCAGGAGTCCAATACGTGTCGCGGTACTCCTTAACCCCAGCGTCGTACTTCTTTGCCATGGAGAATCTCCGGTTGGGTCGGGGGAAATGGGAATCAGAGGAATGAGTGGCCTTCAGGGGCGCGACTCAGACCTCAGTCCTTCGAACCCACGAAGCCGGCGCTGCTGCTCAGAGCAGGCTCAACTTCCCGGTGAGGGCGGGCAATGATGTGAGCAGCAACCAGGCCATCACCCACACGCTCGCAGGCATCGGCACCGGCGCGAACGGCAGCGTTCACAGCACCGGTTTCGCCGCGCACCAGAACGGTGACGTAACCGCCGCCCACGAACTCACGACCGATCAGGCGCACTTCGGCGGCCTTGGTCATGGCATCTGCGGCTTCGATCGCGGGAACCAGGCCCCGGGTCTCGATCATGCCGAGGGCGATGCCCATGGTTTCGTTAGCCATTACCTGCTCCTGGAGGAGGGGTGGAATGTTCGCCTGCAACCATGCTCGGCAGGCGGACCCCCCGTCAAGCCATTTGAAGCAATGACACCATCACCGTCTGCACAGCCACCGATAAGAAACACTGATCAGTGCATCACAAAACTTTGGGGATGCTGCTGAACGAGCGCCGTGAGGCCTGCATCGTGGTCGCCCTGACGACCGACTTCACAGCGCACTTCACAGGGGCGAAGCCTCAGACACGTACGCCACACCACCGTAGTAATCCAGCAGCGGCTGAATTCCTTGACGCAGACCAGGCAGCAGCTCCGGCCCGCAGAACACGATCACGTGGGCGTTGGCGCCCAGGCCACTGAAATCCATGGCTTCCGACACCGACCCATGGGGCCCCTTGCCCGTGACATGGCGGATGACCGAGTAGCCGGGCGCACCGGCAGCCTCAATGGCTTTGATCACGGCGTCGAGCTCGCGCTCGCTGAGAATCAGATCAACGCGTTTCATCAGTTCAGCCAGCAGCGGGAATAAGCTTGTTGACAAGGGCCATGTAGAGAGGTATCCCCACGATGATGTTGAAGGGGAAGGTGAGACCCAGAGCGGTGGAGATGTAGAGGCTTGGGTTTGCCTCTGGCACCGTCATCCGCATGGCAGCTGGTACAGCGATGTATGAGGCGCTGGCACACAGCACCACAAACAACAGAGCATTACCGGCCGCCAGCCCAAGCGCACGGGCGATCAGCCCCCCCAGCAGGGCATTGAACAGCGGCATCAGCACTGAAAACCCGATCAGGAAAGCACCGGCACGCCGGAGGTCGCCCAGACGTTGAGCGGCGACGATGCCCATATCCAGCAGGAAGAAGCTGAGGGCTCCGTAGAACAGTTTGTCGGTGAAAGGGAGCATCTTCTCGACGCTATGGGGGCTGTTGGCAGCCACCAGGAAGCCGATCACCAGGCTGCCCACCAGCAGAAACACCGAGCTGTTCAGCATGGCTTCATGCAGCACCGCACCCCAGCGCATCCCCTGGGGACCGGGACGCTGCTGAACCGCTTTCGGGGCGGCCAGCTGAACCAACAGAAGACCCACCACAATGGCCGGTGATTCCATCAAGGCCAGGGCCGCCACCATGAAACCGTCGTAGGCCAGCTTCTGGGTTTCCAGAAAGGTTTCGGCGGTGATGAAAGTGACGGCGCTGATTGATCCATAGGTGGCCGCGATGGCCGCAGCATTGAAGCCGTCCAGCTTGAGCCGCAACACCGCGAAGCTGTAGAGGGGCACCAGCAGCGACATCGCCACTGCCGCACCGATCGTGGGGAGCACCGCGCCGCCCACACCGCTGTGCTGGAGCTCCAGGCCCCCCTTGAAGCCGATGGCCAGCAGCAGATAAAGAGAGAACAGTTTGGGCAGGGGTGCCGGAATCTCCAGATCCGACCCCACCAGCACGGCGATCACACCCAGGAAGAAAAACAGAACCGGTGGCGTGAGCAGGTTCTGCAGAACCAGGCTGCTGTCCATGGGGCCCGGCGCGTGCGGTTGTCAAAAACGCTACGCCGGCGTGGCCGCTCTGTCCGCCGCTGCACACAAGAGGCAAGAGACACCTTGCCGCAACTGACATCACTCCCTAGGGTCCGGGCGAGGCAGACACCCCTGGAGCTGTTCGGGGGGTGGAATGTTCAACCCAGTCTGCCTCTCCCCCCTACGCCTGAACCC
>Ga0315899_10004272_pt1 | contig 15469 bp, 8 predicted proteins | sample LakEriMetagenome_2_FD_203518 | JGI IMG/M metagenome (GOLD analysis project Ga0315899, IMG submission 203518) | Freshwater fungal communities from buoy surface, Lake Erie, Ohio, United States - Buoy 4 MA112 | ecosystem: Environmental > Aquatic > Freshwater > Lake | place: USA: Lake Erie, Ohio... | reverse complement strand
TGAAGGTGCGCGCCATCTCCTCCGGCTCGATATGGCCCTGCGCCTGAAGGAAGGCCATGAGGCGAGGCTGTTCCCAGGCATCGGCGTTCACAACGGCATGCGCCCCGTCGGGCAGCACGCGCGGGATATTTTCCAGCAGGCCGCCGCCGGTGACGTGGGCGAGCGCGTTGATCATCCCCGCACGCACCAGCGGCAGCAGGCTCTTCACATAGATGCGCGTCGGCGCCATCAATGCGTCGATCAGCAGCACTTCATTGTCGAACAGGGCAGGGCGGTCGAGCTTCCACCCCTTGTCCGCGGCGAGGCGGCGGACCAGCGAATAGCCATTGGAATGCACGCCCGAAGAGGCGAGACCGAGCAGCACGTCGCCCGGCTTGACCCGGTTGCCGGTCAGCGCCTTGGCCCTTTCCACCGCGCCGACGCAGAAGCCCGCAAGGTCATAGTCGCCATCGGCGTACATGCCGGGCATTTCGGCGGTTTCGCCGCCGATCAGCGCACAGCCCGCCTGGCGGCAGCCTTCTGCGATGCCGGCGATCACCCGTTCGGCGACGCCGCTTTCCAGCCGGCCGGTGGCGTAATAGTCGAGGAAGAAGAGCGGTTCGGCCCCCTGCACGATGAGGTCGTTGGCGCACATGGCGACAAGATCGATCCCGACGCCATCATGCCGGTCATGATCGATGGCGAGCTTCAGCTTCGTACCCACGCCGTCATTGGCGGCGACCAGCAGCGGGTCGTCATAACCGGCGGCCTTCAGGTCGAAAAAGCCGCCGAAACCGCCCAGTTCGGCGTCGGCGCCGGGACGGCGCGTGGCCTTTGCCAGCGGGGCGATGGCGCGGACGAGGGCGTTGCCGGCGGCGATGTCGACGCCAGCCTTGGCGTAGCTGTAGGATTCGGTGTCGCTCATGAGGCAAGCGCTCTAGGGTCGAAACAGCGCCATGTCGAGTTTTGCGCCGCGCCCTTCCGTTCGCCCGATCGAAGGAAGCGGCCTTCGCTCCGTTCAACAAAGGACTTCGACTTCGATCGGCCCGACCGGGGAGGGCGGGTGCAGGATCAAGCTTGGCATCGCGGCCAAATCCCGCCAAAAGGACGCCCGTGAGCCTGAGCCAGACCCTTTCCCGCCCGCCGGCCTTCCTCCGCCTGCTGTCGCGGCCGCTGCAGATCATCCTCGCCATCGCGATCGGCCTGGCCGCAGCCGCCCTGTTCGCGCAGATGGAGGGGGAACGCGGCGTGCCGCCGATCGCCAGCGGCGGCGATTTCGAGGTGCGCGGCGTCAAGGTGGACGTGATGGCGAAGGATGCGGACAGCGCCCGCTATGCCGGGTGGCGCATCGCGCAGCGCCAGGCGTGGCGGATGCTGTGGACCCGCACTCATGGCGGGGGCGGGGCGCCGGCCTTGTCCGATTCGCAGCTGGAAGGCATGATTTCCGGCATGGAGATCGAACAGGAGCAGATCGGCCCCAATCGCTATGTGGCGACGCTGGGCGTGCTGTTCGACCGGGCGCGGACGGGCGGGCTGCTGGGCGTCAGCGGCAATGTGATGCGGTCGCCGCCGCTGCTGGTCATCCCGGTGCTGTGGGATGGGGGATCGGCGGTATCCTACGAACGCACCAACGAATGGCAGAAGGCCTGGGCGCGCTATCGCACAGGCGACAGCGCCATCGATTATGTCCGCGTGGCGGGCTCCATCGCCGATCCGATCCTGCTGAACGCGGGGCAGGTGGGACGGCGCGGGCGATTGTGGTGGCGCGTGCTGCTCGACCAATATGGCGCGGCCGACGTGGTGGTCCCGATCGCGCGGCTGGACCGCGCCTGGCCCGGCGGTCCGGTGACGGGCACCTTCACCGCGCGCTATGGCCCGGACGACCTGCTGATCGGCAGCTTCCAGCTGCGCGCGTCCAACGACAGCGGCATCGCGCAGATGATGGATGAAGGTGCGCGGCGGATCGACGAACTCTATATCCGCGCGCTCAACGATGGCCGCCTGCGGCCCGACCCGTCACTCATCATCGAGGAGCCGGTCGATCCCGACGCGCTCGCCATCGAAAATGCGAGCGCGCAGCCCATCGACATCGGCGAACTGCCTCTGGTCGCCTCATCCAGTGTTTCCAGCTTCTCGATCCAGTTCGACACGCCGGACGTGGCGTCGGTCGGGGCCGGCGAGGCGGCGGTGCGTGCTGTTCCGGGCGTGCGGTCCGCCGCCACCAGCAGCCTGGCGCTGGGCGGCACGTCCGTCATGCAGGTGAGCTTCGAGGGGACGGCCGACGCGCTGCGCGCCGGGCTGACGGCGCGCGGCTTCACGGTTGCGGTGTCGGGCAATACCCTGCGCATCAGCCGCCGGGCAGCGCCGCCGGGGCAATGAGCCAGATCAGCCTGCCCTTCGAGTGGCAAGGGGAAAGCGACGGCGGCGATTTCCTGGTCAGCGAAGCAAACCGGATCGCGGTGACGCATCTGGAGCGCTGGCGCGACTGGCCGCTGTCGGTGAGCGTGCTGACAGGCCCGCCCCGGTCGGGCCGTTCGACGCTCGCCCGGCTGTTCGCGGCGATGAGCGGTGGCGAGGTAATCGATGAGGCGGAAGGGGCTGACGAGCATCGGCTGTTCCACGCCTGGAATGCGGCGCAGACCGCGCGTCGGCCGCTGTTGATGGTGGGAAGCACGGCGCCCGCCAGCTGGACGGTGGCGCTGCCCGACCTGCGATCGCGGCTTGCCGCCGTCCCCCATGTCGCCATCGGGGAACCCGACGAGGCGCTGGCCCGCGCGCTGATCCAGCGGCATTTCGAGCGGGCGGGGGCCGCCCATGCCCCCGATGTGCCTGACTGGCTGGTCCGCCGCGTCGAGCGGACCTATGGCGGAATCGCGGAGGTCACGCGGCTGCTGGACCGGGAGGCGCTGTCATCCGGGCGTAAGATTTCCATCCCAATGGCGAAATCAGTTCTGCAATCGGCGGCATTTCTGCCTATAGTCCCGCCCGATCCTTCCAACGACCAGCGCGAGTAATCCGTGGCCGAAGCCGATCCCATCGCCAGCCTGTCGCCTACGGGCGAGCGCTATTTCAATCGCGAACTGTCCTGGCTCGCCTTCAACCAGCGCGTGCTGGAAGAGGCGATGAACCGCGCTCATCCGCTGCTGGAGAGGTTACGCTTCCTGTCGATTTCGGGCGCGAACCTGGACGAATTTTTTTCCGTTCGCGTGGCAGGCCTCAAGGGCCAGCAATTGCAGGATGTCGACCTGCGCTCCGCCGACGGGCTGACCCCGGCGCAGCAGCTGAGCGGGATCACCGAGGCCACCGCCACACTGATGCGGGCGCAGCAGAAAGTGTGGGGGGCGTTGCACGACGAACTGACGCAGGTCGGCATCGAGGTGATCGGGCCGTCCGCGCAGATGGACGGCGAGTGCGCGCAATGGCTGCGCGAGCATTTCCTGACGCAGATCTTCCCGATCCTGACGCCGCAGGCGCTGGACCCCGCGCATCCCTTCCCCTTCATTCCCAATCAGGGGCTGTCGATCGTCTTCGACCTGGAACGCCTGTCGGACCAGCAGCCGATCCGCGAGCTGGTGATGATCCCGCCCTCGCTCGCGCGGTTCGTGCGGGTGCCCGGCGAACTGGCGCGCTATATGGCGCTGGAGGCGGTGATCCGCCGCTTTTCCGCCGATCTTTTCCCCGGATACCGCGTGCGCAACAGCGGCGTGTTCCGCATCATCCGCGACAGCGACATCGAGATAGAGGAAGAGGCGGAGGATCTGGTCCGCTATTTCCGCAGCGCCATCAAGCGCCGTCGCCGGGGCCGGGTGATCCGCATGGAGATAGAGGAGCGCATCCCCGAGCCGGTCGAGGAGATGTTGCAGGACATGCTCCAGGGGCATGAGGCGATCGTGGTCGAGGTGGAGGGCTTCATCGGCATCGGCGACCTGTCCGGCATTGTCGACGCCGACCGGCCCGACCTCAAGTTCGAACCCTATGCCCCGCGCTTCCCCGAGCGCATCCGTGAATATGGCGGCGACTGTTTCGCCGCGATCCGGGCGAAGGACATCGTCGTCCATCACCCCTATGAGGCGTTCGACGTCGTCATTTCCTTCCTGAAGCAGGCGGCGTCCGACCCCGATGTGGTGGCGATCAAGCAGACGCTGTATCGCGCGGGCAAGCAATCCGCGATCATCCGCGCGCTGATCGACGCGGCGGAGGCGGGCAAGTCCGTGACTGCCGTCGTGGAGCTGAAGGCCCGGTTCGACGAGGAACAGAATCTGCTGTGGGCCGACGCGCTGGAGCGGGCGGGCGTGCAGGTCGTCTATGGCTTCATCGATTGGAAGACCCATGCCAAGGTGTCGATGGTGGTCCGGCGGGAAGGCGACCAGTTCCGCACTTACTGCCATTTCGGCACCGGCAACTATCATCCGGTGACCGCGCGCATCTACACCGACCTCAGCTTCTTCACGGCCGATCCTGCCTATGGCCGGGACGCGGCGGCGCTGTTCAACTATATCACCGGCTATGTGGAGCCCGAACGGCTGGAGAAGCTGGTGATGAGCCCGCGCGACCTGCGCAACACGCTGTGTCAGTGTATCGAGGCGGAGATCGAGCATGTGCGCGCCGGCCGGCCGGGAACCATCTGGGCCAAGATGAATAGTCTGGTCGACCCGGCGATCATCGAGAAACTCTATGCGGCGAGCAATGCAGGCGTCCAGATCGACCTCGTCGTGCGCGGCATATGCTGCCTGCGCCCCGGTGTGCCGGGCATGTCGGAAAATATCCGGGTGAAATCGGTCGTCGGCCGTTTCCTGGAGCATAGTCGCATCACCGTGTTCGGCAACGGCAAGGCGCTGCCGAACAACGGCGCAAAGGTGTTCATCAGTTCCGCCGACTGGATGCCGCGCAATTTCGACCGGCGCGTCGAATTCCTGGCGCCGGTCGAGAATGAGACGGTCCACGACCAGATTCTGGACCAGGTGATGGTCGCCAACCTGATCGACACCGAGCAGAGCTGGTCGCTGGACAGCGACGGCCTGTACCGGCGGCTGGAGGCAGGGGACAGGCCGTTCAACCTGCACCGCTATTTCATGACCAACCCGTCGCTGTCGGGCCGGGGGGCGGCGTTCGACAACGAAGCGGTGCCGACGCTGCGCCTTCGCGGGCGGAGCTGAGCCGCCATGAACTCCATGCTGCGCCGCGTCCGGGCCGTTGCCGAACAGATGGCGACATCGCCCGAACCCGCGCATGCCCGCACCGCCATCATCGACATCGGTTCGAACAGCGTCCGCCTGGTCGTTTATGACGGGCCACGGCGCATCCCTTTCATCCTTTTCAACGAAAAGGTGATGGCGGGGCTGGGCGCGTCGCTGGCGAAGACCGGGGCGATCGAGCCGGAGGCGATGGAGCGGGGCCTGAGTGCCGTGGCGCGCTTCGCCCATCTGTGCCGCGCGATGAAGGTAGCCGACATACGCTGCGTGGCGACGGCGGCGGTGCGGGACGCGACCAACGGCGGCGACTTCATCGCGCGCGCGGCGGAGATGGGGCTGACCGTCGAACTGCTGTCCGGGGCGCAGGAAGCGATTGGCGCGGCGATGGGCGTACTGTCCGGCATACCGGGCGCGGACGGCATCGTCGGCGATCTGGGAGGCGGCAGCCTGGAACTGGCGCGAGTGCGGGACGGCGCGGTCGAGCAGACCATATCCCTGCCGCTTGGCGTGCTGCGCCTGCCGCAGATACGCGAGAAGGGGCCGCGCGCGCTGGAGCGGCAGGTCGTCAAGATGCTGGACAAGGCGGGCTGGCGGCCGGAGCCGGGCCTGCCCTTCTACCTGGTCGGTGGATCGTGGCGCGCGCTCGCCCGGTTCGACATGCAGCTGACCGAATTTCCGCTGCCCGTCGTCCACCAATATGAGATGACCGCCGCGCGGGCCGAGCAGTTGACCCGCATCGTCAGCCATGTCGACAAGGCGCGGCTGAAGCAGATCCCGGCGATGACCGGATCGCGCGTGCCCACATTGCCGGACGCAGCGGCGCTGCTGTCCGTCGTCGTGCGGCAGTTGAAATCCAGCCGGCTGGTCGTGTCCGCTTACGGATTGCGGGAAGGATTGCTGTACGAGGCGTTGCCCGAGGACATTCGGGGGCACGATCCGCTGCTGGTCGCGGCCGAGGCGGAAGGGGAGGCACAGGCGCGCTTTCGCGGCCATGGCGACCGGATCGACAAATGGATCGCGCCGCTCTTTCCCGATGATGCCCCGCCGATGCGCCGCATCCGCCGCGCCGCGTGCCTGCTGGCCGATGTGGGCTGGCGCGCCAACCCGGATTTTCGCGCGGAGCGGGGCGTGGAGATCGCGCTGCACAGCAACTGGGTGGGCATCACCGCCTGCGAACGGGCGATGCTGGGCCAGGCGCTGCATACCCATTTCGGCGGGGGGCTGTCGACGCCCGCCGGGGTCGAGCGGCTCGCCACGCCCGATATATTGCGCCGCGCGATGCTGTGGGGCCTTGCGATTCGCCTTGCCCAGCGGCTGTCGGGCGGGGTGGAAGTGCCGCTCACTCATTCCCGGCTTGAGCGGCACGGCGACCGGGTCGATCTCTATCTGCGTGGCGACGATGCAAAACTTTATGGAGAGGTGGTCGAACGCCGGCTGCGTGCCATCGCCCAGGCGCTGGGCGTCCGGTACCAGCTGATCGCCGCCGGCTGAGGCGGCCGTCCACGGCGCGCAAAGGAAAAGGGCGGTCGCCATGCGGCGCCGCCCTTCTCTTTTCCGGCTGGACCGGATCGGTCAGCCCCGGCGGATGCGCGCCAGGGCCGCTTTCCGATTACTTCAGCTCGACGGTCGCGCCGGCTTCTTCCAGCTGCTTCTTCAGCTTTTCGGCTTCTTCCTTGTTCACGCCTTCCTTGACGGCCTTCGGCGCGCCTTCGACCAGCGCCTTGGCTTCGGTCAGACCCAGGCCAGTGATAGCGCGGACTTCCTTGATGACGTTGATCTTCTTGCCGCCGTCGCCGGTCAGGACGACGTCGAATTCGTCCTTCACTTCTTCAGCGGCAGCAGCCGGGGCGCCACCGGCGGGAGCGGCGACAGCCACAGCTGCGGCGGCCGAAACGCCCCACTTTTCTTCCAGAGCCTTGGAGAGCTCAGCGGCTTCGAGGACGGTGAGGGCCGAAAGCTGATCGACCAGAGCGTTGATGTCTGCCATGTGTTCAATTCCTTGTTTGGGGCGGAATGCCCCGTCAGATGAGGGTCAAAAAATCGGGTCGGAAAAGGCTTACGCCGCTTCCTTCTCCGCATAGGCGTTGAAGACGCGCGCAAGCTGCGCAGCCGGTGCCTGGGTGACGGTCGCGAGCTTGGTAGCCGGGGCGACCAGAAGGCCGAGCAGCTTCGCACGCAGTTCATCCAGCGACGGCATCGACGCCAGGGCCTTCACGCCCTCCGCATCGAGCAGCACTTCGCCCATCGCGCCGCCAACGATCTCAAGCTTGTCGTTGGTCTTGGCGAAATCGATCGCAACCTTGGCGGCGGCGACCGGATCGGCCGAGGTGGCGAGGCCGACCGGACCGGTCAGCAGGTCGCTGAGGCCGGTATAGGCGGTGCCATCAAGGGCGATGCGGGCGAGGCGATTCTTCGTAACCTTGTAGGACGCTCCTGCTTCGCGCATCTTCTGGCGCAGGACGGTCGACTGGGCGACCGTCATGCCAAGGTTGCGGGTCACGACGACCACGCCAACTTCTGCCAGCTCTGCGTTCAGCGCGGAAACGACCTCAGCTTTCTGATTACGATCCATGCCATTACTCCACTTCATGTCCGCATGGGGCATGAAGCCTTGCGCGGACGACTAAACCCACGCCAGATGGCATGGGGCACTAGGGTCCGAAGGGGAGAGATCGACTGGCCCGTCCTCAATGGGAAACAGGCAGACCCGAACCGGCGCAACGGCCGACCCGGCAAAGAACTTTTCCCCGTCTAGGCCGGAAATTAAGAAGGGCATATTCCCTTCACCGACTGTCTCGGACGGAAGACCGGTAGCGGGTGGCCGCCGGTCTGCTGGCGCGCCCTTAGGGGAAACGGGCGGCATTGTCACGCGAAAATTGGATAGGCGTCCGCGAGCGGGGGGCAGGAGGACGCCTGGCCGTCCCCCTGCCGCACCATTCTTGTCGCTGGCCGATCAGTAGGCCGCAGAAAGGGTCAGGAACCACTGGCGCGGCGGGATGGGATAGGCCGAATAGCTGTTCGTGGCCGATCCGATCGAAAGGGTCGATACGCCTTTCTTGTCCGTGAGGTTCGTGACGTTCAGCGCAAGCTCCACCTTCTGCAGCGGCAGGATATTGTCCGGCACCCGCGCCGCGACCCGCAGCGATGTCAGGAAGTAGGAGGAGACGCTGGCATCGTTGGTGAAGGTGGCGAAGCGGCGGCCGACATAATCGCCGATCGCCTGCACCTCGACCGGGCCGAGGTTCAGGGTGGCGACCGTCTTGTTCATCCACTTGGGCGTGCCGGGCAGTTGCTTGCCGCAGGTGGGCACCACGCCGCCCGTGACGAGATAGCCGCCAATGCAGCTGTCGGTGGCAGCGCCGATACCCTGCGCCGTCGAGGTATAATCGTTGCGATATTTGGACAGATTATAGGAAACGGCGTTGTAGAGCGAGGCGATGTTGCCGAGGCGGAGCGTGAACGCCGCGTCGACGCCGTTGGTCTTCACGTCGCCGACATTGACCAGCGTCGATGTGCCGCCGGTGATGCCGCTGCCCGCGATGCCGCCAGGATTGGTCGGGATCGCAAGCAGGCGGTTGCTGAAATCGACATGATAATAGTTGACCTGCCCCTGGAGCGTCACGCCGTTGCCGAGGCTGCGATTGGTGCGAAGCCCGGCCTCGTATGTCCAGCTGGTTTCGGGCTTGCCCTGATCGGCGAAGGCGTCGAACGCGGCCTGGCTGCCGGTGAACCAGGGGCCGCCGCCGCCCGCCAGATAGGCCTGATACTGCCGCAGATTCTTCTGGACGTTGAAATAGACCTGCTCATGCCCGTTGAAGTCGTAGGTGGCGCCAAGCGCCGGCAGGAACCAGTTCTTCGTGTTGATCTTGCCTTCGGGCAGTGCGGTGGTTCCGCCTAGCGAGCCCAGCCGCGGCTGCACGGGGTAGCGGCCGCTCGCCCATTGCGCGCTGGTCTTGAAACCGCCCTGAACGAGCAGGCGATCGGTGACCTGCCATGTATCCTGGATATGGAGTTGCAGCTGGTTGATCCGCGCTTCGCCCTGATATTGCGTGAACAGCGGTTCCAGCACGTCGCGCGGACGGATATAGGGGGTGCTGATCGCCGGATTGCCGACCGGCACCGCATACCAGCGCCGCCACTGGGTCGTGCTGTTATGTTCGAACCATCCGCCGAATTCGATCTTGTGCGGTCCTGCGTCCACGCTGACGGAGGAGATCACGCCTTCGCGGTCGATACGATATTCGGTGGTGCGGGTGATGAGCCCGGAACCGCCGGTCGCCGCAACCAGCGCCGCCCCGGCTACCGCCGCCTGCGCATCGGTAAGGGCGGTGCAGGCGGCTGGCCTGACGCCATTGCCGTTCGCCGCGAAACGGCAGTTGGTCGGCAGGCTGGCATAGTTGGGGTCGAGATAGGGCTGCGCGGTCGTGATCGACTGACCGAGCGGACCGGCAACGACGCCTGCGCCGTCATTATGGTGATAATAGCCCGTGGTCGACCAGGTGATCCTGTCCGACAGGCGGGCGTCATACCGCGCATAGGCGAGATAGTCGGTGCGCTGCGCATCGGAATAATAGTTGCGATAATTGCTGCCCTCCGCCGCCGGGCTGTTGCCCTGCGCCGTCAGATAGCGGGTGCGGTAGCCGTCGAAGTCGGGATAGAAGAAGGGCTTGGTATAGGGCGTGAAGCGCTGAACGGCGGTAGCGGTACCGCCGGCCGAAGGCTTGAAGAACACCGTCGCGTCCTCATTGGGCTGCGTCATGTCATTATAGTCGAAATAGAGCGTCAGCTTGCCCGCTGTGTCGTCATGCACGAACTTTGCGTTCGCCTGCCACCCTTTCTGGACGCCGTTGAAGTCCCAGGCGCGGGCGCGCTGCCGCACGCCGGAGATATAGGCGGCATTGCCGCCGCCGATGTCACCGCTGTCGATGCGCAGATAGGTGCGCGACGCGTCGTAGCTGCCGACGGTCTGCGCGGCGCGGACGCCGAAAGCCTGTTCGGGATCGGAGGAGAAGGTTTCGACCGTTCCGCCCAGGTTGCTGTTCGATGGCGTGGCGAGATCGCCCGCGCCGGTCGCCACCACGACCCGGGCGACATTTTCGGAAATCACCGCGCGCTGCGGCGACAGGCCGTTGTAATTGCCGTAGCTCTGATCGCCCAGCGGGATGCCGTCCATCGTGTAGCCGAGCTGATTGCCGGCGAAGCCATGGACGAAGATCTGTGCGTTCTGCTCGTTATTCCCCCAGGGGTCGGCCGTAATGTAGAGGACGCCGGGCAGCGTCTGGATCGCCTTCAGCGGCGCGACGCCGGGCAGGATCTTCTGGATTTCGGCGGACGATATCGCCGTGGCGGAACGCGTCGTCTTGGCCCCCGTCACGATGATCGAGCCGACATCCGGCGTGGCGTCCGGGGCCGCTGCGACTTCTGGCGCGGCCGCTTCGTCCCGCGCCATCGCCTGCGTCATCGTGCCCAGCGAGAGTGCGGAGCCCGCGAGCATTGCCCAGCGAACGGTCCTGGCCGTCAAACGAGTCGCCTTCATGCGTGTAAATCCCCAACATCCATCACGCGCACGATGCGCGCAGCCGGCCGGGTAGCGGCATGTCGTGGCGGTTTGACTCCATTTTGATGACAGGATGGCGTCATGCGCATGACCAGCGTTGTCATGATGGGCACCGCTTCCGATACCGCCCGCTAGTCGCGGCTACCCCGGTCGCGCATCTGGTTTGACAGCCCTGTCATCGATGGTACGACCCGACATGCACTGCATGGTCATGATAGCGATATCATAATGAGGGAGGGTGGCGGCAATATGGCTTGGTCCGCGCGTGATGCGATCGCTCTGATGGGCATGGCGATGGCGACCTTGGCGCTCGCCATCTTCCCGATCGCCCATGCCCGCGAAACGGGGGCCGACGCCTCTGCCACGGCCTATCAGTGGCGCAACGTCAAGGTGGGTGGGGGCGGATTCGCACCCGGCATCGTGTTTAGCCCGGTGGAGCGGGGCCTTGCCTATCTGCGTACCGACATGGGCGGTGCTTATCGCTGGGACACAGAGCGATGGGTTCCGTTGCAGGACGGGGAAGCGCAATCCAGCTATATGGGCGTCGAAAGCATAGCGCCCGACCCTGTAGATGGGGCGGTGGTCTATATGGCGGCGGGCATGAGTGCGCGCGGACCGGCCGCCATCTTCCGGTCCGCCGACCGTGGAGTACATTGGAAAAGGACGGATGTGCCTTTCGCCATGGGCGGCAATGAGGATGGCCGTGGCCTTGGCGAACGACTGGCCGTCGATCCCAACGACAACCGTCGCCTCTTCTTCGGGTCGCGTCACGACGGGCTTTGGCAGAGTCAGGACGCCGGGGCGCATTGGCACAAGGTCGATGGATTTCCGCTCCCCGGCCTCGGCCTTCCCGATCGCTCAAGGATGACCCATGGGGGGCTGTCATTCATCTTATTCGATCCCGCGCGCAGCGGCACGATATTCGTCGCCAGCGCCGATCCGGGGCAATCCCATCTGTTCCGATCGCGCGACGGCGGCGATACGTGGCAGGCCCTGCCGGGTGGCCCGCCGGCCGATATGTTGCCCGTCAAGGCGGCGCTGGGCAGTGATGGCGTCTTGACCATCAGCTATTGCGACGCGATCGGCCCGAACGGCATCACGCGCGGAGCCGTGTGGCGGTTCGATACGCGGTCGGATCGCTGGACAGACGTGACGCCTCTCAAGGGTGTCGCCGTGGTGCCCGGCGGCTATATGGGCGTCGCCGTATCGCGGCGCGATCCGAACGTCATCGCGGTCAGCACGGTCAATCGCTACACGCCCGGCGATACCGTATGGCGGTCGGCCGATGCCGGACGGACCTGGAGCGAAATGGCGCCGCGCAGCGTGCGGGACGTCAGCGAAACGCCCTTTCTGAATTTCGAGAAGAAGGCCGAGTTCGGCCACTGGATTGCGGGGCTGGCGATCGATCCCTTCGACGATGACCATGCCGCCTATGTCACCGGCGCGACACTCTATGCCACTCGCGAATTTGGCAAGGCCGGCCAGGTGCGATGGGCGCCATGGACGCGCGGCGTTGAACAGACTGCGGTCATCACGCTGGTCAGCCCGACCGGCGGCGCGCCGCTGGTGTCCGGCTTCGGCGATCTGGGCGGGTTTCGGCATGACGACCTGACGGTGTCGCCCGATCATGTGCATCAAAATCCCATGCTGACCAACACCAACACGCTCGATTATGCGGGGCGTATGCCCGACATCCTGGTGCGGAGCGGCAATACCCATGCGGCGGTGGTGCCCGATACGTCGCTGGCATGGTCGCGCGATGGCGCTCGCACCTGGATGCCGCTTCATGTCCCGACCGGATCGTCCAGTCCGGGCGCGCCCCCGCCGCCGGAGCGGACGGGCGACGCGGCAATCACCGTTTCGGCGGACGGGAACATTTTCCTGGTCGAAACCGACACGCCTATCCGAACCAGCGACCGCGGGAAAAGCTGGACGGCGGTCGAAGGCCTGCCTTCGCGTGTCCGGGTGACGGCGGACAAGGCGGATCCAGATCGCTTTTACGCCATCGATTTCGCCACAAACCGGATCGTGCGCAGTGACGATGGGGGCAGAAATTTTCGCCCGATCAAGGGCGAAGGTTTGCCCGCCGACCTATCCGCCGCGCGGGTGCGGGGACGCGAAGCGCCCAATCCGCTGGTCGCCGTACCTGATCGGGCGGGCGCACTATGGCTGTTGCTGGGCGCGTCTCTCTACTCGACGATCGACGCGGGGGAGCATTGGACGAAGGCGGGCGGGAACATTGCCATACAGCGCTTCGGATTGGGGAAGGGCGCGCCGGGAAGTCCGTTGCCGACACTCTACGCCATCGGCACCGATCGGGGCAGGCAAGGCGTTTTCCGCTCGATCGACGGCGGAACGCGGTGGCAGAAAATCAACCACGATGCCCATCAATGGGGCGGACGGCTGCGCATGATCAGCGGCGATCCGCGCCGCTTCGGCCGCGTCTATCTGGCCACGGATGGCCGGGGCGTCATGGTCGGCGATCCTGAAGGCGCAAAGCCGTGATCGCCCCCAGAAGCGAGGAAACGGCGGCGATCCTGTAGCCTGTTGCATCGTCGATGGCGCGGGCGCCCTGAAGATCGGAGGCAAGGGCGACTTCCTTCATTCCGCCTGATGGCAAAGGCCATGGTCGCGAGAGTGAAGAGGCGCTGTCGGTCCGATCCGATGCCGGCAGACGCCGCCTGCGACCAGGGGAACCGAAGCGGTTCCTTCAGAGCTGCGGCGCCTGCGCGCCACATGTCGATGCCGCGCCTGAACAGCGGCGCTTCCATAGTCCGCATTGACGGCAGCCTTATGGCCGGATCGCGCGTCTTGCGCCCCATGTTCCGGCTGTTTCCCACACCCGACACCGGGCCATTTCGACGATATGGCTGAATACGTATGCTGGATTCTGTGCAGACAGACAGGGGCAACGGTATTGGAAGCGGACCGACACATGTCGGCAAGAAACGCTCAAGACGCGTCCTGGGGAGGATAACTGTCATGCATCAATTCCGTCATACCATCCTGCGCGCCGCGCTGCTGGCAGGGGCTTCCTTTTCGTTCGCTTCGGTCGCCCATGCGCAGGCGGAAGCCGAAACCGCCGCGCCAGCCGCCGGCGAGCCCGAAGCCATCGTCGTCACCGGCATCCGGGCCTCGCTCGCCTCGGCCGCCAAGGTGAAGCGCGATTCCGTGCTGATCGTGGATTCCATCTCGGCCGAAGATGTCGGCAAGCTGCCTGACGTGTCGATAGCCGACTCGCTTGCCCGTCTGCCGGGTGTCACCGCCCAGCGCCTCGAAGGCCGTGACCAACGCCTTTCGATCCGCGGCCTCGGCCCGGATTTCTCGACCACGCTGCTCAACGGCCGCGAACAGGTGACCGTCGGCGACAATCGCGGCGTGGAATATGACCAGTATCCCTCCGAATTTTTCCAGACCGTCAATGTCTATAAAAGTGCCGACGCCGCGCTGATCGCCGCGGGCATTTCAGGGACGGTCGACCTGCGCATGCTGCGTCCGCTCGACAAGAATGACCGGATCCTCGCCGTGTCGCTGCGCGGCCAGATGAACGGCATGGACAAGCTGAACCCCGATGGCGAACGTTATGGCTATCGCGCCTCCGCCACCTATGTCGATCAGTTCGCCGACGACACGCTGGGTCTGTCGCTGGGCTTCGCCGCCTCGCAGACCCCGTCGCAAAATGAGCGTTTCAACGCCTGGGGCTATCCCACCGATGCCAGCGGCAACCTGATCATCGGCGGCGCCAAGCCCTATGTGCAGTCGAACCTCCTGAAGCGCTACGGCATGGTCGGCACGCTGGAATGGCAGCCGAGCGACAATTTCCATTCGACCTTCGACGTTCTTGCTTCGCATTTCGAGGAAGTGCAGCGCCTGCGCGGCATCGAATTTCCGCTCGTCTGGGGCACCAATGTCGGCGTCAGCGACGTGACGGTCGAAAATGGCTTCGTCACCGGCGCCACCTTCTCCAACGTCTATGGCGTACAGCGCAACGACTATAACAAGCGCAAGGCCGACACCATCTCGCTTGGCTGGAACAACGACATCCGCCTGAACGATCGCCTGAAGCTGAACGTCGACGCCAGCTGGTCGCGCGCCAAGCGCACAGATTTCCTGCTCGAAACCTATTCAGGCACCGGCTATCTGCGCTCGGGCGTGTCGGACACCGTGCGCGTCGAGCGCCAGTCGAACGGCCTGTTCAGTATCGTGCCGACGCTCGACTACACCGATACCAATGTCATCAGCCTGACCGATCCCAATGGCTGGGGCTATAACGGCACCACGGCCGTCGTGCAGGCGGGCTTCCTCAACCGGCCGAAGTTCATCGACGACATGAAGTCGTTCCGCGCGAACCTGGTCGGAGAGATTTCGGGCAGCATTTTCAGCAACTGGGAAATCGGCGGCAATTACAGCCGGCGCAAGAAGACCAGTGCCTATACCAGCTATTTCCTCTGCCCGACCGGCGGCACGGATTGCACCATCGCCAACGGGACGCCCGGATCGGCGCCCGTGCCGCAGGCGGCGCTGCTCGGCAAGAATGTCTCGCTCGATTATCTGGGCGTGCCGGCGATGCTGACGCTCGACCCGCTCTATCTCTACGACAACGTCCTGGATGCCGTCTTCGATAACCGGCCGTCCTCGCTGGTGCGCGACAATGTGGTGAAGGAAGATGTCTTCACCGGCTATGCCAAGATGACGCTGGACGGCGATCTGGGCGGCAAGCCGCTGAAGGGCGCCATCGGTC
>Ga0315899_10004271_pt1 | contig 15474 bp, 15 predicted proteins | sample LakEriMetagenome_2_FD_203518 | JGI IMG/M metagenome (GOLD analysis project Ga0315899, IMG submission 203518) | Freshwater fungal communities from buoy surface, Lake Erie, Ohio, United States - Buoy 4 MA112 | ecosystem: Environmental > Aquatic > Freshwater > Lake | place: USA: Lake Erie, Ohio... | reverse complement strand
CCCTTCTATATGATCCACTTCATGACACTTGTTGTACTCACGATACCAGTGCCTTGGGGGCCTTGTATATGATTCACTCTAGTATAATTCACCTGTTATGTGTGCTCACGGCCTTTAGCCGTTAGTGAGCTGCTCGCGGCTTTGCAGTGATGGGGCTCCTCAAACAACTCATGATATTTGGGAAATCTGGACTGCAGGGGCTTCCCACGCGGGTGGCTCTTTTTCCCTGGGCCTTTAGCCGACAAGGGGCTACGGGGTTCCCCCTACTCACAACATGGGATTCTGTAGCAGGCTTGGGGAGAGCCCCAATACCTGAAAACATTTCGGGCCGGAAGCTGACCCAGGTACTGAACTCAGTCGGTTCGGTCTTGGTCCACCACAGATATGTGACTAAGAGACCGCGGACTGGGGAGGGATGTGACCTCGGCAACTCCGGTGTCTGGGACAGGGATTACGGGTGGGGGGTCCGGGTACGCCGCCCTTTTGGCGCACGCACAACGGCGACGTCTGGGGGGAGTATCAACCTGCTGTGGGAGACCCCATGTTTGCCTGCTAGTAATACTATAGGCGGGGAAATAGCCAGCGCCCCCTTTTTATCTTGATGAGCATCTAGGATTTGGCCATCAGCCGTACACCAATAAAATCCACTTATCAGTATGCGGGGATAGGCTTTATCGTTACTAATAATCTAGCGCGCGCTCTCTCTCTATCGCTGTCACAGCGATGTGCACACAGACTACTAAATGTACAGTGCAAGCAACTATATGCATGCAAAGCTGTAGAGAGCGCGCGCGCGACAGAGAGAGAGAGAGAGAGAGAGAGAGAGAGAGAGAGAGAGAACCTCGAGCACATGTTCTTGCTCTTGTTCCCCGAGAACCTCTGCAAGAAAGCGGGAAGACAGGAGCGAGGCTGCAGGACAGGGAAATTTTCATGGCGGCAATGCAGACAAGCGCCACACACAAGTGCCGATATTTCAGTGCACAGATTCGGAGGCAGGCATGGATTGAGGCGCCTGGAGGCGCAGACAAAAACAGGCGCACATCTCTGGGCGCCAAAATGTTAATGGATTACACATACCTCCTCCAACGATGCCTTCGACCCAACGCTCTGGGAGACGTTTGTCTCCACGACGCTAGGTTTGGAGCTCACTCAGGTGCAACCAAGGCGCACGACTGGATGGTGTCCGTACTGGGGCCGTTGTTCCGCACGGCCGGACACACGGTACGCACTCAACATTGCGTGACGGCAGCGCAGGCCAACGGCGCGGCGATGTGGAGATTCGGAACTATCTTCGGGATCAGGCCGGGAGCCGGAGCTTGGTCTTTGACGTCAGCATCGCCCATGACAGGTTTGGGTCAAGCAGCCACGTGCAGTAAAACGGTTTGCTCACACACCCACAGGACCTCGATGGCCCGCTGCGCCGCTTTTGCGCAAGCTGGCCATCAACCAGTTGCTGCGCAAGATCGCTGCCTATCGGCAACAATACGCTGACAATCAGAACATTTCTTTTCTCCCCGCGATCCTCAACCCGCATGCACGGCGAGTTTTTGCGTCTTCTTTTTCTACAGGCCCACCGGGAGACTGAGGCACACTTCACTGCCGCTGGAATGTCATCACAAACCAACAACTCGGAAGCACTTCGGTTCAAGCGCGCGGCATTCTACAACGGCCTGAAGAGCAAAGTCGGACTTGCGGCCAAAGCAGCAGCGTTGAGGATCAACCTCAATGTCCAGGGCTGTGGCATAGTAGCAACCCCAATGCACGCTCCCTCTCGCACTCCACTTCTGCTCCCTCTCCTTCTTTCACACAATCTCCCTATCCCCCGCGTTCACTAGTGCGTTATGGGCAGACTAGTCCACACAGGCCTCGGCTCGTCGTCTCTCGTAGCACATGTCCTCCACTCTCCTCCCCCCCCCACGCGAACACCTTTGTAATAGGCCCTGCAGTAATAAAACACACAAAGCATCACGTCCCCCCCTCTGACACGGCACTCCGACGGCGGTGGTAATCCTTCAAGTCACGTGACGGGAGAAAAATGGTCGAAAATCCCTATCGCACCGATTTTGTAGAGGCATGTTTCCTCCCGACAAAAACGGGAATTTCGGCTCTGTGCATAAATTTGAGACAGGTAAAGGATTCAAAGTTTGGATCACTGTTGTTGTTGTTCAGCCTGAGGATATTTATACTGTACCGTGACTCGGTGACCTTAAAAATAAACAATCAACACACACTACCGCCCAAAGTATCATGATGATGATGATGATGCGTCGCCAGTCTTGCCAGTACCTTCTTTTTCAAGTTCCAGTTGGCGGATTCCAAAAAAGACCTGCCACGGATTACCCACGCCTCGAGTGCACGGGTATGTATGTATGTATGTATGTATACATATATATGTATATATGTATGTATGTATGTATGTATACATATATATGTATATATCTATATATATATAGTATGTATGTATGTATGTATGTATGCATGTATATATATATATATGTACGTATACGTATGTATGTATGTATGCATGCATGCATGTATACATACATACATACTATGTATACAAACATACATACATGCAGTGGCATATCGGTACAGGACGGAAAGAGTGTGGTACTTTACTGTCACAACCACCTTGGATGCCGCGGCGGTCAACACAGGACGGAGTAGAGGCAACGAGGAGTGGTAATTTCAAAGATGAGCAACAATGGGTCAAGAATGCGCAAGAAATCTTTTGTGAATCTCGACCAGCGAAACATGGGTAAGTCAGCAAAACGCACCTAACCCCTAATCTCCGCATCAGCGACGACTCGCGCTTGAGACTTAGTGCCCTAGTCGTTGACTCTGCTGGTGATTACGCTGTCCCTAGTAGCCAGTGCGGCGTGGCTGCTAGCTGCGACGGAGTAGTGACAGGGTGCCTAAACCCTATTTCCTTAAACCCTGCTAGCGACGACAGTGTTGTGACAGGGCGCCTAAACCCTAAACCCTAAACCCTAAACCCTACACGCATGGAGTACAGACTGGGGGCTCGATCTACCAGAAGGGATCGAACGACCGCCAGTGGCAAATGTAATTGAGCTTGAGAGTGAATATGTTCACATTTTAATGTTAATAAAATACATTGTTCACATTTAAACAAAATATACCCACTAATAACACTTTGCAACTGCGTTGCCAATTGCTGAATATTTACAAAAGTTGTCATCCCACGAGTCCGTGAAGGTATTTCAATTTCTAAAGCCAAATTGATTTTTACGCTTTCCCTTTCACTTGCGTCGTTCAGCCGCCTTCATTTTCGCTTTTTTGGCCTCCTCCCTTCTTTTCAAGTCGGTTCTGAGAGCCTTGTCGCGGGGAGACAGTAAGCCAGAGACTGCAGAGTCGCTGTCGACCTCGATATTGTCTTTCGCAGCGCGGCGAGCCCGCGCTTCAGCCATTCTCTTCTCATAATCTGGATTGTGGGTGACTTCCGCGCTCGGTTGCTGTTGTTTCTGCATCGAGACTAGCCGTTGAGCCTTTTTTAGTGAGCGTGTCAGCCTCTCCATGTCTGCCTGAGCAATCTGCAGCGACATGTTCAGTCTTTCCTCCTCCTGTGAGCATGTTTCGTACCCGGGACTTTCCGCACGTGCGCTGGCTGGTGGGGACAGGTCAACCGAATCCTCTTCCGGAATCGAGGAATCGAGAATCGAAGTTCGCAGCCGAGGCGATGAGCGTAGCGGAGGAGCAGCGTGGGTGTTGGGCTCATCGCTGGCAGCATCTGCCAGCTGTCCGGGCAAGAGCATCGTTGGCGAGGCACTGAATGTTGCAGCCGACATTGCCTGAAATGAGCTGAACTGTCCTGACCCCTCTTGCGCTTGGTGGTGATTATCAGAATTATCGCGTTGAAGTTCAGTATTATCAGGGGGAAAACGTACTTGCTGCACTTGGTCGTCAGCCTTGTCATGGTTTGCACGTTTCGCCGCCAGCGCAGATTCGAGCTGCGACGCACGCGTGTAGGTCATTTCCAGGACGACACTCGTCTCTTTGAGATGGTGCTCATGCCGAGTGTATTGCTCTTTGAGGAGTGCAATCTCTTTTCGAACCCTTTCTTCTTCTTCAATTTTCTTCATCATCGCTTCATCATCTGACTCTTCAGGCGTCGCCATCTCATTCTCTCCATCTGCCTTGCCAGGACCACCTGGCAGGTGCACACGAGCATCAGTGTGCCTTCATGACTACTATACGATTTGCTGGGAGCATGGGCAATTAGAAAGACCTGGGGCATTTGACGAAGTAGCTGTTTGTGCACATATTCTTGGGTGCAACATCTTGGTCTTCTTTCTGGGCAAGATACTTTTGACGTGAGGATCATCCAAGAGCTGCTGCAACTGTGACACGGGGACTTGATGGAGATTTTGAAAGTGGCTTCCAATTTCGATATTGTACTTGCGAGCAGCAAGCTGAAGATAGCCGACGGCCAAATGCGCAACATCTGCAATGCAAAATGTTGGATAAGATTACCCTCTGCTACCAGGAGTGGACAAGGACGTTAGCGATGGCACGCGATGCCGACGGTTTTACGTGGGCAATAAGAAGGCAAGCACCGACGCTTGGTGGAGCATTGTCAAACACACCTGAAACAGAAATCAAATCACGGATCCGCTCGAAAACTTCCACGTGTGCTCGCAGATTCTGCAGGCGTTTTGAACTCCGAAAGCATATCTCCAACGTCTCTTCGTCGAGTTCGAAAAGACCTGAGCTCATCAACATTCACGCAAAAAACATAAAAATACGTTTAGGTGTGTGAATTGTTTCTCGACGGAACAATATCCCCTTCTCCCAGCGGACTTCAACCCTTGGCTATCAATATCCGCTCCACGCACGCACAGACCTTCAGGTCCGACTCTTTCTCCTAGATCTTCTACGGCATCCGCCAGATCGTGGCCTTGCGCGATTCCATACTGAAGCATCTTACAGCCAAGCATCTTCAATGGCTGAACGTCCACGTTCTGGCCAAGGTGCTCAGAGGGGGTGCCAAATTGAAAGCTCCAATTCTCCAGATTCCTACCCAATGTCTTCCGAGTTAGATTTAGAACCACTTCAATGCAATAATTTTTTGAAAAAGGAGTTTTTCGCACCTTTTTGCTACAGTGTCCTGCTCATCCTTCAGTTTCTCACGCCGAATTTGTTCGCGTTGTTCCTCCGAAAATCCTGAATTCATCGCCAAACTGCCGTGCAACTTGGCATTTGCGCGCTGCAGTTTTTCACGCGCTTGTTGCAGCATAATTCTCCTGCAAAAGCATATAATGTCATCCACAAACGCATGACACAGGTATCGAGCGACATAGCGATTGTAGAACGATCTTGTGTCCGTCATACCTTCGACGGCGGACAATAGCGCCGCGGATTACCGCAGAAATGATTTGGAAGGCCACCTCGAACTTGATCAGATCGTCTCTGTTTTTCCGGGCTTCCTGCTGTTTCTGTGGCACAATATTTCTTTCTTTGTTCCTGCTCACACGTGCGTTTCAATTAGGTACCTCATTTCGCCGAGTTTTCTTTGGAAACCATCACCACATCTTGAAACAGTACCACAAGACATCATACACACACACTGTACCAGTAAAGCATGGCCAACATTATCTCATTATAGTGAACGTGTCCTGGCTGCCGCAAATTGCGTTCATGAAAGGGAAGAAAGATGTGCGTGAGAGATGCAAGCACACTGTAGAATGCCATCTTCCAGGTTGGTTTTGGTTGCGGCAATTCATCTGCCATTTTCTTCGCTTGGACAAATTCCTGTGCGAGAGCCCAAGTCAGTGTCGCGTGTTTTGTGTATGTGTATGCATTGAGGTTTGTGTGTGCATGTGCGTATGCATGTGCTCGTGTTCGTGTGTGTGTGTGTATGAGTGTGGGTGTGTATTGTTCATGTGTATGTGTGATTTCTGCTTGCGTGAATACATCATCCCCAATTCGTGTATACTGAAACAACCTTCTTGAGTTTTATCAACTCTCCCTGATCCTCTTTTACTCCCAGCTGAGCCATTTTGGCAAATTCCTGCTCCTCAAGCTGTTTTTCGATGGCTTGGGAAGTGGAGCTCTTTCTCAGGCTCGACTTGATCTTTTTTACGCGCGCAGATGGCTTGGCTTGCCCCATGTTTCCACCACTAACAATAGTTTCACGTGTTCCTTCATCTTCGCGTCTATTGTCAAACCCGCTACCTGCACCTGCGTCATCTTCTTCCTGTCGGGATGCACCCAGGTCTTCAGCCTCTGCTTCATCACCATCTCCTTTTTGGATTTTATCCTCTGCATTTCCAGCGGCACCTTTTTTAGTTTCATCTCCTGCATTTTCAGCAATTTCATTCTCTTCATACTCAAGACCCACCTCCTCGAGGGCTTCCCGGTTGTTTCCGACGGCGTCGCGATAGAGAATACCAGCCTTCACCATATTATTTTTCACAAGTTTCCATTCGTCAAGATTTCTATCAGTCAAATCCTTCAGTTCTTCGGCTATTGGGAAGTACACCTTATTCCACCACCACGAGAAAGCTCGAGCTTCATCATCTCGCATCTTAAATTTGAGTTCCTCACGAATGCAGAGAAATCGAGCGGTGTTTTTGGACGTGCCATACCTACCTAAAGGTGCGCCAACCATGTTATAGAATTGATACACCTTCTCCAGAGGTATTTGGCGCAGTAGATTAGAGTCAAGGTTCAGGGTATATTTGTAAGCAGCATCAATGAAGTCCTCATCTTCCACGGCGCCATTGCCATCCTTTGCCGAGATGTAGGCGAAATTGTTCATAATCATTCCCACAAACAGGTTGAGCATGACGGAGTTGGTCAAGATCGGCACCATCATAAAAAACCAATTTGCATTGAATGGTGATGAGGCGCAGTCCGAGACTGCTATCTTCTTGCCATTCCCATCAACTATGTCCGGAGTGCAACTGGGTTGAGCAACGCGGCAGTCATCCCATAAAGTTGGAAAATCCTCGCCAAACATCAGCTGCACGATGGTGTGTGCTGCAGTTCCAAAGGAAGCAAAGTTGGCTTCAGGGCCGAGGCGGTTTCCAAAGCGCACGGTTCCGAAAAGCTGAACGGCAAGCACGGCAAGCATAACAACGATGACAACGAGAATGATCATAATGTTGCCAACTTGTCCTGCCGATACAGAGACAGTCTCGAAGACATTTGCAATGGTCCTGTCCTTAGCAAGCTGACGCAGAAACTTGAAGAGGCGCAACATGCGCGTCGTTTGGCTGAGTGATCGAAGGCTATCTTGAAAGAGCATCGTGGCAGATGTGGCAGTGATGATAAAAAGATCGTACTGATGAGCTGGGTCTGTTACGTAAAGAATTGGCCCGAGAGATAGCAGATTCAGACCCGCCTCTGTGCACATGAAGCTAAAAAATACAGTGTTTTGCTCGTCCAGGAACTTGTCAAAGTGACTGTTTTGTGTCGAGTGCTGGCTGCCCATGAATGTGACATTTAATAATAAACCCAGCGCTGAAGCGTTCTGAAACGACTTTGATGCAAGCATTTGTCGCAACGCGGACGATATAAAGTTGCGCGGTGGGAGTCTGATTTTCTTGGGCTGATGCTTAGAAAGCATTTTGTTCACCGCAACCCATTGTACTTCTTCAAGCTGTGCCGTTCCTTGCAGCGAGTAGAATGTGTCGCACATGAACGAAGCAAAGAGATTGAGCCCAAAGAACGAGCCCACCAGTAGAAACAGGTGGAAATAAATAGCTGCTGGTATCATATTTTTTCCAGGCACCGGCTGCATGTCTTCCAAGTGCGCATCCTGTGCATACTCAAAGTATGTCGCCCAGTTCAGAGTAAGAACTCTGAAGAGCACGAAGAATGACGATTGGAGAGAATCAAAGTGGTGACCAAATGGGGGTGGTTTCCACACACGTTGCGCGTAGTAACCCCGGTCGGGATCTAAAAATTGCCCAGAACACTCTAACCTACCCTCGCCGAGTAAACCATCCAAAGACGTGTCAGTGCAAGAATGATATTTGTTGCGGAACATTGCCATGCCCATCACCGCGAAGACCAGGCAAACGATACACAAGAACAGCGTGGCATATGCCATGGGCTTCAAGGATGCGTAGAGCGCCACGAGAACTTGCTTTAAACCCTCACTGCGGAGCAGCAGACGCACGGGACGCATCACCTTCATCAAACGAATCACCTTGGTTGTGCTGTTCCCAACATATTTGCCCAGGTTTGCCATGTCCATTATGGCAAAAATGAGAACCAACGCGTCAACCTGGTTCTGAACTTGTTGCATATAGCTCATGTAACCGATGTTTTTCGGTCGGTAGAATCCAAACGCACATATTTTTACGCCGGCCTCGGACACGAACACCAAGGTGAAGAGTGTTTCGCAAAGCTTCATGATCTCATTGGACAAAATTCCTTTGATAGTTGGATCAGGGGTCTCTAGGCAGAGGAAGATTGAGCTCACGATAATGGTGGCTAACATCAGTCCGTTAAACGTTTTGGTGAGCACGATACTAAAGCACCATTCGCGCGCAACCATTGAATACTGCTCGTACATTTCGTAGAACGTGTCGACAACCTTTTTTTTCACCGGACCTTCGAGCGCTACTAGATTCAAACCCTCAAACTCGTTGACTTCTTGTTCCTCCTCTTCCGCACTTTGCGTCCTCTTGTGAATGTTGGTCATCACGTCTTGTATATGTCCGTCAAAGAAACCTTCGATACCCAACCGTTTACTAATAGACCAATGGCGCAGGATCTTTAGAGCTACTAAGGGCTCTGTAAGATGCAAGTTCTGCATGTCAAGGTGTTCTAGAATGTCCATTGATTTGGCTATGGTTAAAACTTCACCAGTGATGCCATATTTCACCAGGTTCTTCATAAAAGCAGAAATATTCGCCCTCATTTTCTTTGCTACAATAGCCTCAGCCTCTTCGATCGTTATCACTTCGGTCACTGCCGGTATTTCACTTTCGAGGAAGTCCTCGTCGCCAGGATACGGTGCCAACCACGAATGTGCAAAACACATACAGATACCCTTGCGAAGCCATTGCCTCGCTTTGATGATGCCTAAGCTTTTCAGAGTGCGCCAGGTCGTCATAGGCTGTACTATCCTGACAAATATCATTAACGTGTCCCTCGGAATCTTCTTTTGTCCATTAGAAAGCTTTATCCATGCCAACTTTATCAAGCCCGGGTGGACTTTCCATATTGGAATTTGCTGAAACTTGGCCACATGTTCTTTTGCCTCCTCCTGGTTAACTTGCAGGTCTATTTCTTCGACTTCGGTAGCCTCCATAAATTCATCCACAGCAAATGCTTCTAAAATGATGGCGAGAAACATTGTAAGAAAGAGAAATTGCCCATAAAAGAACCACAAAATGTAGAACAGGGCAGTAAACACAACATAGAAATCGTGACAAGTGCCATCACCGCCAGACTCAACACTCCTGCAAAACGTGTACATTGCCTCATACATGATGGAGCTCCAACCGTCTCCTGATTGCACAGTGAGGAGCAACATATACCCGCGGCTCATGCTCGAAAAATTGTATCGGAAATTCACCGCCAGAGAGTCTTGGAAGAGCGAGCGACCGATAGCATAGTAAATAACGGTCAATAGTGTGTTGAAGAGGCACAGATTCATGACGGGAGTCAAGGAACCAGTGCTCTTGACAAGCATTAACCAAATGGGCTTCAGGAAAAAGTATTTGCACATCCGCAACGCACGAAAAATAGAAAAAGCCGTAAATATTTTGACAGCTTTTTCGCTGAGTCCCAGGGCAGATAAAAGCAAGGCTGTCGTTGTCATAACAGTAACTATAAAATTGAAGACGTTTTCTCCCGATTCCATATGCTTCGCTACAGAGCCGTCACACACGATCTGCACCACCAAGTCCACAATAAAAACAATATTGCTTTTTGACACGATTTCTCCGAGGATGATATCCACGGTGCAAGAATTATTGCCACCGCACAATTCACCGGTCAGAGCGATCGAAATCACTTGCGTTAGGGTCACCGTGAAGACTATTGTATCGTAGATGTCGTTGTCACGACAATAAACCATCAGGCAACGCTGCACCGAAGGGTCGACTGAGATAGAAATGTACTTGTCCAGCCATTCCCTCGTGCCTATAAACCGTCTTTTCTCTTCCGCTTCTCGGAGTTCTTTGTCAATCGTTTTTTGCATTTCAAGCTTCTGCTGCAAAGCTTTCAATTTAAGGCTCTCATCTTCATCTTCATCCGGTTGCGATGGCAAAATTGGATTTGTCTGCGCAGACTCGGCATCAGACTCGGACGAGGACCAAGATCCGGTGGAGCCATTATCGGAATCGCGGGATTCGCCACGCTCTCTCTCGCGTCGTGCTTGGTGTTCTGAACGACAATCAGCAAAAACGTTGGCGAAGACAGCAACGAATACATTGATGAGAACGTGGAGCACGAACATGAGATAGGCAACAAAATAAATCCGTGTCAACAGAGCTGATGCTGGTTCTGACTGGATCGCATTCCATAGTACCACAGAATCACTGTCTCCACTCAGTACTTGAAAGAGTGTGATCAATGCGCTTGGCAAATGGTCGAAGGAGGTGAAGCCAAAATTGGGATTTGCAACATCGAGGCACAATTGCAATGGCCCGCAGTTACTATCAAGTCCTCGGTGCGCGTCTTCTTGTCCGGCCAGAGTTCCAGCTCGATCTGCGGGTTTCGTGGGATTTTTGGCGCATTGAGTCGTTGCGCGAAGATCGCCGCCCAACAGCGTAACGCAGTTAGGAAATTCCCAAAAAAATTCATTTCTTTTGCAGAGCACTTCAGGTGTCTTTATCGCGAGCGTGTCTGCCCACACACATCGGCGCCGGAACGAGGATTGTCCCCAGACCGCCATGCCCATGATTGCGAACAAGATCAAAATAAACCAGATGAAAAGGAGTACAGTAGTCATGGGCAAAATAGCCTGTGCAAATGCGTCAAAGATGATTTCCAAGTCCGAAAATATATCCAAATTAGCAAGAGGCTGGAGGAGTCGAATAGTCCGAAATCCCCGAAGCGAAAGATTGGTGGAGTTTCCGACTGTCATCGACATTACAGTTTCGATGATGTAAAAACCGAGCGCAATTACATCTATCTTGTTGTAAAAGTCATGCGTCCACCACGCAAATTTACCTCCTGTCATTCCCAACCCCACGATTTTGATGCAAGCCTCGAGCAAGAATAAGGACAGGAAAATGTAGTGATGCCACGGGGGCAGCGAGTATTTGCAAACCTTCATCCCTTTATCCTGTAGCAACGAACACCCAAAGACATTGTCTTGCATCTCTGGCAGTGCGATAGCAAAATGAACTACCGCCAAAAGCAACCAGAACTTCTCGAGGGCAGGGTGCACCGAGAGCTTAATGGCCTTTGCTCGAATGGGATTGTGTTTTGGCATGCCGAAAACATTGACAACGGGCAGATCGGGCAATTCCTCTATCGAAGGCCATGGAACCTTCCCGCAGCAAACTTTCTTTGTCACGGCGCTTGCTTGTCTCCTCTTTGCTTCCTCCCCATCGTGTTCTGAAAAACCGTCTGAGCGGGCGCCGTTGCGTGCGCTCCTTTGTGTGCTCGTGCCTGTCTCGCCAGTCCGCGGTCTGTTGCCTTCACGCGTGCGCGGTCTGATGCTGCGAGACTCACCGGTGCGCGGTCTGCTTCTCCCTTCACGTGTGCGCGGCCTGCCAACTTGCTCAACAGGAACCTCCGTAATGATCCCTGCGCATCATGCGCGTCGGTCACTCATCCGCAGATTCGCCAGACTGTCAGCGCAGTTCACGCATCTGCACGAGATTCAGTGTCCTCGTTCGTTAGATTCTCACCCAGCATGCCATCTCGTGGGGTCTGGATCATCGCAATCTTGGTTTTGCCCTGCCATCCGCTCACTGGACGTCATGAAAAGCACAAGCGGGCGCGGCTCAGGAAATCGGTCGCAGGGGCAGGCCGTCCTACCTGCAGACCGCCGCGCGACCAACTGGTGTCTGGCAATGCGTATGACGCGTCGCGACTTGATGGCCGGAACGACCATCCCTTCCTCTCCCTAGAGCCGGTCGAAAGCCGGCTCTCCGCCCTACTCCCTGGCCGGCTCCCGCCGGCTCCGTCCTCTTGGTCGTGCGAAGATCTCGGAGCGGCCTCTCCCTGCGGCGGGCCCCAAGCGCCGAGCAGCGCAAGCGCAGAGACCTTCTTCTGGGTCGGCTTCCGGATCGAGTTGACAAGCGGCGGCGCATCCGTCTCCGTGACACCCACCTGCTTGCCGGTGGCCTGCATGCTGACAAACGACCTACCCCATGTCGTTTGATTCACTCGTCCTTTTTTCTTTTTTCTTTGCTTGAAGGGAAGCGTCAACCGCAGATGGTAGGATACCAGCGATGCCGTCTGCCCTCGGGGGACGAGGTTTTTTGGGTGGTTTCAGGGGCGTGCGGACTTGTCGCCCTGATGGTGGTGGTCGGGAGGCTCGGGTGTCGAGCGCCGAAGGGCGGGGGTGAGCGCAAGCGCACGTCGCGCGGAGGGCGGGCGGATTTGATGAACTCTCTGTATGGGCCGCTCTTGGAGCGGCCAAGAGCGGCCCAACAGGTGGGGTGGTCCACCGGGGAGGCAGAGGCAGACGTCTCGGCCGCGCGATGGCACGTAGCAGAAGGCGAGACTGCGCGAGGCATTGGCGAGGGCTTGAGCGCGGAGCGGCGGAGGCTGGAGCGGCGTGTCGACAGGTGGATCTCGTTTGCTTCCACGGCCGAGGCGCTCTACGCAGTGCTGTTCCTCGGGTTGGCGGTTGCTTTCGCATTCCATGTCCTGGCCCATCGCTTCTCGTGGCTGGTGGAACTGGGGCTTCTGCTTGCAATGCTAGGCGCCAAGATCACCGTTGTCATCGCTCTCGCCGTCATTCACTGCCACCTGTCTGCGGATGCTCGGAGTGCTGCCGGCATTTGGTTGCTGGTACTCGGTGGGTGCAAATTGGCCACGGCCAGCTGTGCCTTTTCTTTCCTCTCGCCGCTCCTATTCCTCACCTCCCTCGACCACGATGCCATTACCATGCGTGATTTGTGCAAAGCTCTCAAGCTCTCCAGCGTCCCGTCCGGAGGCGTCTTGCTTATGCTGATGGCTAGCAGCAGCGCGCTTGTTGTGCTGCAGTTTCGCATCAGCCGGGCCCTTCACGAGAGGGCGTGCGATGAGAGGGAGCTTGGGATTGGCGTGTGGTGGCGCTTGCTCGTCCTCAGTAACTGCGCCACTTGTGTCCTATGGTATTTTGGGAGCGTGTTGGTCATGGTGACAATGTGGGGCTTTTATTCCGCCGCTCCTGCTGCTGGTGTGATGTTTCTGCTGATGGCGTTGGCACAAATGACAACGGGTCTGAGCCTTCATCAGATAAACAAGGCCCTAAAGGCTTACTTCAGCTCTGGCGCAGCGACCAATTCTGCAGAACCTGTCGAGCTCATGGAGAGAGGAGGAGGTGCGGGGGGCGATGCGGCAGGATATGCGCGGCCAGAGCTGTTGGATTCGCAGGGTGGTTACATTTCTCCTCTGCTTCCCCCAGTGTCAGACCTCTGTCATGTGGCGTTGCTAGAGGGGGTTGGTGGGGTGCGAGGGGGGCGGGGAGGAGAGGACGCCCGTCAAGGAAGTGGGGGTGGCGGTGGAATTGAAGCGGTTGGGGGTGCAGGAAGAGACAGAGGTGGAGAGGTCGGGGAGAGGGAGAGGGAATAGTGAGGTGCGGACGGTAGTATTGTGTGACGAGGTGTGCACTTAAAAAAAATGTCTCTTGCTCTCTCTCTCAAGCGCACGGCAACATCGGTGTATGAATTACCGAAGGTCAACGTCTGCAAAGTTTGCGAGGCACCAGCAGAATATCCCCTCCTCCTCCAGGGTCTGCTGAGTGTCCTCTCAATACCGAAGTGGGTACTACCTAGGGAGGGCACAAGACAGACAGTCTGCAGAGACTGAATCATGTTGTACAATTTGTCACGCTATCAAGCTAAACTTAGGCATACGCTTTTTTTTTTGTACGTCTCCATCACTTGGAGTTAGAGAGAGAGAGAGGGCGAGAGAGAGCCAGAGAGAGCGAAAGCGAGAGCGAGAGAGAGAGGGCGAGAGAGAGCCAGAGAGAGCGAAAGCGAGAGCGAGAGCGAGAGCGAGAGAGCCAGATTACTTTCTTTCTGCACCAAGGTCTCAGCTGGAATTCAGGGTTTAGGGTTTAGGGTTTAGGGTGTTTATGGTTTACGATTAAAAAAACAACGGCACCTCAAGCTGGCGGAATGTCTCATCGATGCTTCGGCCAATTGGCTCATCGTTGATGGAGAAGGTGCGGATCACGCCCTAAATAAAAAATCAAATTAAAACAGGTAGGCTTAACTCCAAGTGATGGAGACGTACAATTTGTCACGCTATCAAGCTAAACTTAGGCATATGCTTATCTCACAGACCCTGCCTTCCCCCAAAGAAGTCCTTAGGGTCTACCTCGCTCGCTTCAATCATAACTCCACATGAGTTGACCCTCCTGAACTCCACTTTAGTGAACTCTCCTTTGTGAAGTCTCCTTCTCTCCTCCTCCTGCGAAAGAACAAGCGTGAGAGAGAGAAAGCGAGAGAGATCGAGGGAGAGGGAGAGGGAGAGAGAGACCTAGTAAGAAAGAGAGGGAGAGAGTTTATTAGGAACGACCGACTTGGACAGGTCTTCTATGGCGGTGGGTCCGGTGAGGACCAGTTGTCAATATACATGTATCCTCCTCCTCATACGCATGTATCCTCCTCCTTATGGCGGTGGGTCCGGTGAGGACCAGTTGTCAAGGAAGGTTAAGATATCGAAAGGGCAAGATATCGGTGGTCCAGCGCCTACTTGGCCCACGACTTGAAGAACTCGAGGGAGTCCTTGCGGTTGGCAGTGATAGTGTCACTGCCCTTCTTCCAGTTGGCCGGGCACCCTTTGCCCTTGTTGGCCGCCGCGAACTGCGCCGCCTGTGCTCCAGAGGGAGGGAGGGAGGGAGGGAGGGAGAGATAGAGAGAGAGAGAGAATGAGAGAGAACGAGAGAGAACGAGAGAGAAGGGGAGGGAGGCAGGGAGGGAGAGAGGGAGGGAGGGAGGGAGGGAGGGAGGGACAGCGAGAGAGAGAGGGCGAGAGAGAGCCAGAGAGAGCGAAAGCGAGAGCGAGAGCGAGAGCGAGAGCGAGAGAGCCAGATTACTTTCTTTCTGCACCAAGGTCTCAGCTGCAATTCAGGGTTTAGGGTTTAGGGTTTAGGGTTTAGGGTGTTTATGGTTTACGGTTAAAAAAACAACGGCACCTCAAGCTGGCGGAATGTCTCATCGATGCTGCGGCCAATTGGCTCATCGTTGATGGAGAAGGTGCGGATCACGCCCTAAATAAAAAATCAAATTAAAACAGGTAGGCTTAACTCCAAGTGATGGTAGGTTTTAGATCGGATTGTTAGGCTCGGCGTTGATGTAGATTGTGCTGAGAGAGAGAGAGAGA
>Ga0315899_10004270_pt1 | contig 15476 bp, 16 predicted proteins | sample LakEriMetagenome_2_FD_203518 | JGI IMG/M metagenome (GOLD analysis project Ga0315899, IMG submission 203518) | Freshwater fungal communities from buoy surface, Lake Erie, Ohio, United States - Buoy 4 MA112 | ecosystem: Environmental > Aquatic > Freshwater > Lake | place: USA: Lake Erie, Ohio... | reverse complement strand
CCAGCCAGCAGGGCGTAGGAGATGTAGCGGAGAACGATCTCGCCGTCGCGCAGGCAAGCAGCCATGCGGCGGTTGGGGTAGCAGTTGCCGCCGGCTTGGATCAGGCCGGTGTTCTCGCAAATCATGCCAGTCACAGCGTCGGAGACGATGCAGGAGGCGTTGGAGGTGATTGCGTTGACAGCGTCGAGGCGCTTGTTGCCTTCGGCGATGAAGCCTTTGAGGGCAGCGATGTCGCCACCGCCGATGGCGGCAGTTTTGGCGTCAGCGCTAACGACGGCGCGGGAGAATGCGTCGAGCATAAGGGAGCAGGACTTTTGGGGGGGGGGCTGGGGCCACCTAAGGCAGGTGTCTCAATCGTCGGTAGATCGATCGGTTGTTCACTGCTCCCGGCTTGGACTCCAGGGGACTGAAGCCATGTCGGTGGTGACTTTGCTTTGGCCCACAGGGTCAAGGCACAGAGGAAAATTAAGGGCACTCCCCGGTCTGCTCCCGCTGATCACGGGCGTTACGCAACCCTTCGTTATGAACCAGCCTCGTTTTGGGCACAGCTGTTGCGCTGCAAGCGGTTTGCGCGCCGTAGACGAGGGATGGCCGCGCTGCAGGGCTGTCCTCTTTGTCTTTATTTCAGATTTGATCCGTCCTCGTGGGTGGCGGCTGCCCCCTCGTAACTTCACCCCAGACTAGTGGTTTAGGCATGGACGCAACCCCCCAGGACATCCAAGAGTCCATCGAGCAGCTCGTGGCCTATCGCGATCGTCTGCGCCAAGACGTCATTGCCATGGGGCAAAAGCTCAAACTGCCTCAGGCCAAGATCGACCGCACCCTGGCGGATCACCCCGAGCTCACTCGCCTGGAGGAGGTGCTGGGTCAGCTCCAGAGCCAGTTGGCTCAGCCCCAGGGTTGATCATGGGGGCTTCATTTGTCGTCCCGATGTCGATGCGGGACTTCTTTCAGGCCAGTCGCGGCCAGTGGATGACCCGCCGGGCCGTCCACCACCTGGATCACCAGGACGACGAGTTTGCCGATTCGAACCTGATCATTGAGCCCTTTGATCAGCAGGATCCGGTGACGGCCAAGGTCTGCGAGAGCCTCTCCTTTGACCTCGGCGGGGCAGCTGGAGGCGCTCGTTTTTGGTGGGAGAGCAACCTGAAGGAGAGCAGCCGCTCAGAGGATTACGCCGCTGTTCTCGTCGATGCTCCAAACCCCTCAGACCCCACCCGTGGCTTTTTGCTGAGGGATAAGGGATATGTCGAGAAGAAGCCGGTTTTGAGTGAGTACAGCTTCGCGGCGGATGGCCTGCTGACCATCACAACGCGCTATGACACCAACGTTGGCATTGAGCGCTGTTGGTTTGTCACCGATCAGGTGCGCATGCGTGTGAGTTCCGTCCAATTCCTGGATGGGGTCTCCATGACGACGTACTGCACAGAGTTCCGCTGCCCATCAGCCGATGATTTGGCTGCGACCCGTCGTCAGGCCGAAGCACTCGCTTCGCGCTACTCCACCCCAGGAGGGTAGTGATGTTTGATCCTTTTCTGGAGCATCTGCACGCCGGTCTTGAGGACCGTGGAGCCAAGGCGCAGGAGGTTGACCCTCAGTTCGCTTTCAAGCAGTCGCATAAGCAGATCAGCACCATTCGCAGCTGGCTCTGGGATGTTCCTGGCTTTCGCCGCTGGCGCGTCACACGCCTGGATGCCGGCGACACCCTGCAGGTCCTGAACTCAGTCGCCTACCCGGACTGCAGCCTGGACCATCCGATTCTTGGCGTGGATCTATTGTGGTTTGGTGCCCGCCAAAAGCTGGTGGCCGTCTTGGACTTCCAGCCCCTGCAGCAAGGAGAGGCTTATCTCCATCGCCATTACAAGGAATTGATCGCCCTGCATGATCGCTACCCCGATCTCAGTGGAGAGGAGACCATGCGCTCCTTTGACCCCAACCAGTACTTCTCCCCTTGGCTGTTGTTCTGTCGCGGCGGTGCCGAGGAAGCGCAGACCTCACTCCCCCCTGCTTTTGAGGGTTTCATGGCTGCCTACTGGCGGATGCACGATCGCGCCCGCAGCGAAGTGGGCCAGCTCACGGCGGAGGAGGTCGCTGATTTGCAACTGGAGTACGACCGCTACAGCGCCGAGCGGGACCCTGCCCATGGTCTGTTCTCAAGCCATTTCGGCAAGCCATGGGCCGATGCCTTTTTGAGTGAGTTTCTCTTTCCCGCCCGACTTTGAATCCCATGTCTGTTCCGGCGGCACCACGGGCGACCAGCCTCGACCCTGTTCAATTCCCCGATTGGCGTTGGCAGTGGTTTTTGGATGAAGCGGTTGCTGCTCTGCAACCGCTGGGCTTAGAGCCCTATCCCATTGATCCTCAGTTCCTCAGCCGTGAGGGGGTGACGGGATCCAAGGCCAAGCCGCTGCCTGTGGCCACAGCAACCTGGGCTTGTCAGACCGAGAAATTTCGCCAGGTCCGTGCTGCCTGCGTGTCTGCAGGGAGCGCTGCCTCAGTGCTCAACTTCGTCATCAACCCAAGGACGCGCTTCGACCTGCCATTTTTTGGCGCCGATTTGGTGACCCTCCCCAATGGCCACTTGCTGGCCTTGGATCTTCAGCCTGTTGACCGGGGAGATCGCCTTCATACGGAAGCGGTTTGGTCGGAGCTCCTGCCGATCTTTGAGCGGTGGAAGCAGGCCTTGCCTGACGGAGGTCCTATACCCGATGAAGCCCAGCCCTACTTCTCGCCGGGATTCCTTTGGACCCGGATTCCCCTAGGCGATGAGGGTGATGACCTGATCCAGGCCGTGATCCGCCCGGCTTTTCAGGAGTATCTGCAGCTGTATCTCAGGCTAGAAGCCTCCGCGAGTCCAGTGGCAGCGGAACGATCAGAGCTGCTGCTGGCCGGCCAAAAGCGGTACACGCGCTACCGCGCCGAGAAGGATCCGGCCAGAGGCATGCTCAGCCGTTTTTATGGCTCGGAGTGGACCGAGGCTTACATCCACGAAGTTCTTTTCGATCTCGAGTCTCAGCCCGCTTAGAGCAGACCGATGACATGCAGCGGGCCACGGCCGCTGAGCAGCTCCAGCAGGAAAGCGGAGAAGCCGAGCATTGCCAAGCGGCCGTTCCACACCTCGGAGCTGTTGTTCCAGCCCCAAGCCCACTTGTCCTGCGGGTAGAGCTTCACTTTGGTGGGGAGGGCTGCGGCCTGATCGAGGTTCACCTCGGGGCCTTCGAGGGCGTGCTGCACCAGGTTGGCCAGCCCCTCAATGAAGGAGGGCGTGGTGTCGAGCGCCGGCACGCGGCGGAAGTTGGTGATCCCGGCTTCGGTGGCGATCTCCCGGTATTCGATGTCGATCTCTTCGAGCGTTTCGATGTGCTCGCTCACGAAGCTGATCGGCACCACTACCAGGTCTTTCACCCCCTGCTCGCCGAGTTCATGCAGGGCGTCGTCGGTGTAGGGCTTGAGCCACTCCACCGGACCCACCCGGCTCTGGTAGGCCAGCGTGAAGGGATTGCGGTGGCCCAGTTGTTGCTCAAGGCGATCCATGATCAGGCCGGCGCAGGCCTCGATCTCCTGTTGGTAGGGATCGCCCGCTTCCTCCACGTAGCTCTTGGGCACGCCGTGGGCGCTGAAGAACACGTGAGCCGTGCTGGGGTCGGGGCAGGCCTGGATCTCCTTGGCGATCAGCTCCGCCATGGCGCCGATGTAGCCGGGGTCGTTGTAGTAGCTGCGGATGCAGCGGATCGGTAGGCGGGCAAAGGCGGGATCGGCCTGGCGCAGGCGCTGCAGTTCGCGGAAGCTGGAGCCGCTGGTGCTGATCGAGAAGTGGGGATACAGGGGCAGCACCACCACTTCATCCACGCCATCGGCCTTGATGTCGGCCACGGCGGATTCGGTGAAGGGGTGCCAGTAGCGCATCGCCACGTAGCTGGTGGCCTCGATGCCGCGCTGGCGCAGGTTGCTCTGCAGTTCGCGGGCCTGCTGCTCGGTGATCCGCCGCAGGGGGGAGCCGCCTCCGATGGAGCGGTAGGCCGCCTGGGATTTGCCGGCCCGCAGGGTGCTGATCAGCCACGCCAGCGGTTTCTGCAACGCCGGATTCGGCAACCGGATGATCTCCGGATCGGCGAACAGGTTGTAGAGGAAGGGCCCCACGTCCTGAATGCGCTCAGGACCGCCGAGGTTCAGCAACAGCACGCCGAACTTGGCCATGCCCGAGTCCCCTGACAAACGATGGAAGCGACCGTAAGGGGCATGAAGGGGGTCGGGCGGAAAACCGCATGGACCTCAAGAACTTGTCATCCCGCGCCACCAGTGCTCAGTCGCCCAGGGGTGGTTAAACATTATGAACGCCCTCGCGGGTGCGCCCTGGGCTGTGGCGACAATCACAGCGACGGGATGCGGTATGCCTCCCGGCAGACCCATCAACGCGTCTGCAGTCCCTCCCTCAGACGAAGCCCTAAGGAGTTCACTCATGTTCGACGCCTTCACCAAGGTTGTCGCCCAGGCCGATGCCCGGGGCCAATTTATCGGCGCCGGTGAGCTTGACGCTCTGGCCGCCATGGTTTCCAACGGCAACAAGCGTCTGGATGCCGTCAACCGCATCACCAGCAACGCCTCCACTATCGTTTCGGCCGCTGCACGTCAGCTATTCGCTCAGCAGCCCGCTCTGATTGCTCCTGGCGGCAATGCTTACACCTCACGCCGCATGGCTGCTTGCCTGCGCGACATGGAGATCATCCTCCGCTACGTCACCTACGCGATTTTCATCGGCGACGCTTCCGTGATGGAAGACCGCTGCCTGAATGGTCTGCGTGAGACCTACCTGGCCCTCGGTACCCCCGGCGCTTCCGTCGCTGTTGGCGTGCAGATGATGAAGGAAGCCGCTATTTCAATCGCCAACGATCGCAATGGCATTACCCCCGGCGACTGTTCCGCTCTGATGAGCGAGATCGGTACCTACTTCGATCGTGCTGCTGCCGCTGTTGCCTGATTCGGCACCAGTTCACGACCACCCCTCTCTTTCTCACTCATGAAGACGCCTCTCACCGAAGCCGTTTCCGCCGCTGATTCCCAGGGCCGTTTCCTGGGTAACACCGAAATCCAAGGCGCTTTCGGTCGCTTTAACCGCGCCAAGGCTGGCCTCGAAGCTGCCAAGGCTCTGACCGCTAAAGCCGACACCCTGGTGAACGGAGCAGCCCAGGCTGTGTACTCCAAGTTCCCCTACACCACCCAAATGCAGGGTCCCGCCTACGCCGCCACGGACGTTGGCAAGTCCAAGTGCTCCCGCGATATCGGTTACTACCTGCGCATGGTGACCTACTGCCTCGTGGCAGGCGGCACCGGTCCCATGGATGACTACCTGATTGCTGGTCTCGACGAGATCAACCGCACTTTCGAACTGTCCCCCTCCTGGTACGTCGAAGCTCTGAACTACATCAAGGCCAACCACGGTCTGAGCGGTGAGGCTGCCACTGAAGCCAACAACTACTTCGACTACGCCATCAACGCCCTGATCTGATCAGCGTACGATTGAATTTCAAGCCCCCCCCAATAGGGGGGGGCTTTTGTTTTCTGTTTCCGAGCGGGTTATGTCAACTCCCTCCTCCTTAGCCTTTGAGATGGCTGATCCCATCGATGAAGCGGAAGCTTTGCGGCGGTTGAGGGCAACTGATGATCCTTCTGCTCAGTACTACGCCGCCTGGTGGTTGGGTCGCCATCGCAGTCAGCATCCAGACACGCTTCCGTTGTTGCTGGCTGCCATGCGTCAACGGCGGCCGCGCCAGCTTGGTGATGGCGTTGAGGAAAACGCCGTCGCGCGCAATGCCACCCGTGCCGTAGGCAAGTTGGGCCCTTCTGCGAGTGAGGCGATCCCAGTCCTCATTGAATTGCTGGATGACTCTGATTACGGCTTGAGGGAAGCTGCCGCTCGCTCCATTGGTGAACTGAAGGCCAAGGTGGCGCTGCCGGCCCTCCTCGCGCGACTGCGATCGGGCCCCGACGTCGCCGGGGCCCGGGTCTCGCATTCGGCCACCTTGGTCGAGCCCTGTGAGGCTCTCCTGGAAGCCATCGGTGATCTGGGGGCCTCAGATGATGAGGTCATTGGAGTTCTGGAGTCCTTCTTGGCCCACGAGCGCCCTGTCGTTCAAAGTTCGGCGTGCCGGTCACTGCTTCAACTCACCCAAGAGCCCCGCTGGGGTGAGCGACTCAAGACCCTGTTGTTGCACCCCCAGTTGCAGGTCAGGCGCGCCGCATTGATGGACCTCGGAGCGACGGGTTGGCGTCCTGCGTCCCAGGCGATTGCTGCCACCCTGGCCGAAAACAGCCTCAAACTCATCGCTTTAAGGGGGTTGGTTGAGTCTGCGCCGAGTGTCGGTCTCGATGAGGAGATTTTCGATCTGATGGATGGGTTGCTCTAGATGGTGCCTGACGTCATGGACTCCCCACCGTCCGTTGAACAACGGATTGCCAATGTGCAATCGGCTGATTCTGCGGATGCTCTTTTAAGCGCCGTTGAGCACTTGGCTGAAGCAAAGCATCCCTTGGCAACAGCCTGTTTGTTGGAAATCCTTGGTTTTAACAATCCAGGTGCGGCAGTGGCAGCGGTTGATGGTCTGATTGCCATTGGAGAGCCTGCTGTTGAGCCGATTCTGGCTTCGCTGGGAACCAACAACTACGGCGCTCGGGCATGGGCGGTTCGTGCCCTCGCCGGAATTGCTGACCCCCGTGGTCTTGAGGTGCTTGAGCGGGCCTTGGCGACGGATATTGGGCCTTCCGTTCGGCGCGCCGCGGCGTCGGGCCTTGGACGCCTTGATCTGAGATCCCTGCCTGACGACCAGGCCTCGGGCATGGCCGAGAAGTGCTTGCAAGCCTTGCTAGCGGCCTGTGGGGACGGCGAGTGGATCGTTCGCTACGCCGTCGTCGTTGGCCTGGAAGGGTTAGCGCTCTATCAAGGCGAACGGTTTTCGGATCTGAGCTTTGAGGCCCTGAGACATGCCCTGTCTGGCCTGGCCGCCGGCTCGGACCCGCTTACGCCCGTCGTGGTTCAAAGGCGTTCGACCTTGGCGCTGCATCGCATTGATCACTCAGGAGGTTCCCATGGCTTAACAACCGGGCCGGGGCAGACTGATCGGTAGCTCCCCGCCGAGGTTGCCAAAACCCCGCGATGCTGCCAATGCAAGCCCCCGACAGCCAGCCCTTCGCCGCGCTTGACAGCGCGGTGGATCAGGCCTGGGAGCGGATGCGGGACAGCTTCGATGGCGACTGGCTGGGGACCACCACCTGGTATTAACGAGACAGCCATGGCGTGAATCTGGAGCGGGGAATCACCAACGCGACCCCCTCGTTGTATGCCATCCGATTTGCCGATGCCCACAGTGGCGAGTGGCATGGAACTGGATTGCGCTATGCCCCGGGTGGGGAACGGCGCTTTCCCCTCCACCGGCACACCTACAACCTGGGCTACAACTGCTGGCATTTTCTTCAAACCGCTGGTCAATCGAGCCTGCGGATGGACGCCGATCTCGCCAAAGCTGGCCACGAAGTGAATTTCTTCCACGGGCGCAGCCGATCGATGTTGGTGGTTCTTTACCAGCCTTGGGCTGACGGGCATTTGCGGCTGGAATCAATCGCGGCTACCTCGTTTCGCTGCGAACGATCCGAACCTGAACCCAGCCGACCTGGCTTTACGTCGCTGGAGGCGTTGCTGGTGGTGCCGGCCGGCTGGCCGGGGATGGAATCAACCTTGAACCCCGGTGTCCATTCTGAGCAGACGGCCCCAGGTCGGCCTTGTCCTGGATTCACGGCAGACACATTCCTCCAGCATGGGGTCAGCGGGGTGTTTGAGGATCAACTGGTCTGCAGCCTGCCGGATCAGCTACCCGTTGGTTCTTTTGAACTGCATGTTGGTTGCCTGGTGGAACCGGAAACCTTTGTGCATTGTCTGATCGGCTTTGATGCCGATCACCATCTAGTGGGTTGGCGTGAGCGCCTTTATCACCCCACCAAACAACGGTGAGACCAGCGGAAACCCAAGCGCTTCAATTTGGCATTGCTCACCCGAGCGTTCAGAACGCGATCGGCTGTGTCGATGGTGAGCCACCTCGCAAACGGCAGCCCAGCCTGCTCGCAGAGCCGGTCGGTGAGCTCTTGGCCGTTGAATTGGGTGTCATTGACGAGATTGAACGTGTCATTGAGGCTTCGCGCGAATGCGAAATCCACACCACTTATAATGTCGTCACGGTGAATCCAACACGGCACATTGAGGCCGTTGCGTTGGATGAGGCCGCCAGCAGCACCCAAGAGCGTGGCTGGGATGTCGCGGCCTGGCCCATAGATGCCTCCAAGGCGCAAGATGCAGACATTCACGTGCTCAGAGCGCAGTGAGCTGATCATCTCTTCAGCACGCACCAAAACCGCATTGATGGGATGGTCGGTATCAGTGGGGTCGTCCTCGCCGGTGACGGCGCCCTGCCGGTTGCCGTACACGCCGCAGCTGCTGAGGTACACCAGCTGGAGAGGGGTGCTGACGGGTCGTTGCTGTAGGGCTTGCAGCAGTAGTTCAACGCCCTGGAGGTACGTTTGCTGGTAATGATGCAAGTCCACATTGCTGGTCTTTGAGGGGGCAAAAGAAACCAAAATGCCGTCCAGATCCTGGGTGAAACTCAGGTCGCTGCGGGAATCTGTTGAATCAAAGATCAGCGGATTGTCCACCAGATTGGCGAGCTCCGTTAGCCGTTCTGGCCGAGTGGTGGTGCCCCAGAGTTCATGGCCCTGCTGCTTCCAAGCCTGGGCCACCGCCTCACCCACGTAGCCGCAGCCCAAAATGGCGCGGCGTTCCCCTGAGGGCAGGGTCGGTGTGTCCCGCGTCGCCAGAAGCTGGTAGAGGGAAGCAAGATCCGCAGAGGAGGTCATTGCCGGCCACAGGTACGGAGTGGGAGTTAATATTTGTGAAGTTATCGGATTCAGCGCTGTCGTTGCGTGGCAACCACTACGGATTGTCCATTCCGATCCCGGCGCGCCATCCGTGCCAGCGTCCATTGCCACCTGCAGCCCATGCACGTTTGCAGTATCGAAACCTCAGGTCTGGAGACCCTGGTGCAGCGTTCTACGGGCTGCAGCGGCGATGCATTGCAACTCGCCTTACGCGAGCGGGGTTGTCCCGCTTCTGTGTGGATCGGCGCTGCGCCGATGGGCGCACGTGGTGGTTTCAGGCCACGTTTCAGGCTGGTGCGCTCGACCCAGCGACCACCACAGCGTTGACCCTGCCGGTGATCGTGACCCGCCTCGAGGACTAACTCTGGGCTCCAAACAGCGTGTGGGACCGCTGCTGCTCTGCCTCAGGCGGCCACCGCCTCGGTGCTGCCGGCGCGCTGGCGGCGCGTGAGGAAGCCAAACAGCACCTTGCCAATGGCGGCGATCAGATTGCCCTCCAGCTCCTGGAACATCTTCATGTTGAGGTGGAAGGCGTGGTTCGCTTCCTCCACGATCCGATCGGCCGTGGCCTGATCGATCGGCAGGCTGTCGAGGGTTGCGCGGTAGTTGGTCTTGAAGCCCTTTTCGTCGGGGATGGCGTCGAACTCGTAAAAGCGCAGGCCATCGTGCTCGCCGAGGCCCATGGCTTTCTGGGCGATGTTCTTGAGGATCTGGCCACCGGAGAGATCGCCGATGTAGCGGGTGTAGTGGTGACCCACCAGCAGCTCGGGGGCCTCCTGAGCCAACTGGTGAAGACGGGCCACGTACTCCTGGGCGGCGGGCGTGGGCTTCACGGCATTGCGCCAGTTGTCACCGAAGTAATAAGCAAGATCCTGCTCAAGGCTGTCGCGGCGGTTGAGCTCCGGGAATCCCACAGGACCCACCACAGGGTGGCCTGCGGCCCGGAGACGCCCGATCTCTTCCTCCATGGCGGAGTAAACGAAGAAAAGGTCGGCCACCAGGGAGCGGTAGCTGGCCTTGTCCACCACCCCTTTGAGGAAACAGCTCACGAAGCCGGTGTTCTCAGCCATGGTGTGGGCCTTTTTGGTGCCTTCACGCAGCTTCAGAGCTAGGTTTGTGGACATGGGCTCTGATCTAAGGGTCGGCGCTCCTAGCAAGCTAAGGGCTGCCTCCGCGTTGGGAAGCGGTCCGTTGCGAACCATTGCTGGCCCCACCGCTGCAACCCTCTCGATTGTGGAGGCCGCGGCAACCTGGTGCGCATTTCGAGTTACCTTCTCACGGGCGCTTGGTTGGGGTTCCTGATGCCTCAGCTACTCGTGGTTAGTGATGGCCTTGCAGCACTTGTTGTTTGTGTGCCTCGGCAACATCTGCCGCTCACCGGCCGCCGAGGGGGTGTTTTTGCACCTGATCGCCCGCGAGGGTCTGGAGGATCGCTTTGTGGTGGATAGCGCCGGCACCGGCGGCTGGCACGTGGGCAACCCTGCCGATCGGCGCATGCGCGCCGCCGCCGATCGCCGCGGCATTCATCTGCCCAGCCGCGCGCGCCAGATCGAGCTGGCGGATTTCAGCGCCTTCGATCGCATCCTCACCATGGATGACGACAACCTGCGCAACGTGCGTTCCCTGGCGCGCGAACTGGGGGATCGGCCGGGTCTGGCGCGGATTGAGCCGATGACCAGCCATTGCCGCCAGCACCGGGCCAGCGAGGTGCCCGATCCCTATTACGGCGGCGAGCAGGGCTTCGAGCATGTGCTCGATCTGCTGGAGGACGCCTGCGGGGGGCTGCTCGAGAGCCTGCTGCGCGAGGAGCGCTAGGCCGCCGGCTCCGGCCAGGCGTCGTGCGGCACCCGCTGGCGGAATAGCTGCACCAGCTGCTCGATCACCGCGTCGATGCTCAGGCCATCGGTGATCAGCTCCACCGCATCGGCGGCCTGGGTGAGCGGGGCCACGTCCCGTGTGGAATCGAGGTGGTCGCGTTCGGCGATCTGGGCCTCGAGTTCCGCCAGAGCCGGCACGGCAAATCCACGTTGCTCCAGATCAAGGGCGCGGCGGCGGGCCCGTTCGGCCACCGTGGCGGTGAGAAACACCTTCAGTTCGGCATCGGGGAACACGGCTGTGCCGATGTCGCGCCCTTCGGCCACCAGCCCGCCCCGCTCACCCATCGCCTGCTGCTGGCGGGTGAGCGCTTCGCGCACGCAGCCATGGGCCGCCACCACCGACACCTGGGCGGTCACCTCCGGTGAGCGGATTGCCTCGGTCACGTCGTAGCCGTTCACGCTCACCCGTTGGCTCCCGGCGGCGGCAGTGCTCAGCTGCAGATCGAGGTCCTCCAGCAGCGGTGCCACCGCCGCCGCATCGCTGGCGTCCACGCCGCTTTGCTGCACCAGCCAGGTCACGGCCCGGTACATGGCGCCGGTGTCGAGATAGATCAGCCCCAGCCGCTCAGCAAAGGCGCGGGTCACGGTGCTCTTGCCGGCTCCGGCAGGGCCATCGATGGCAACGATCGGGGCTCGGCTCATCAGAAACACGTGGTCGATTAGGCGGCTGGGGCCGCAGTGGGCGGCGGCGGCCAGGAGGGTGAGGCCCGTGAGGGTGCTGCGGGGCTGCAGGCTGCGGGGGCACACCGCTTCTACATAGTCGAGCACCAGGCCGGCCTGCTCCAGCTGTTGCTGCACCTGTGCCAGGGCGGGGGCCAGGACACTGCCAGGGGGCAGCGGGGAGGCGGCGACAGCCTGCAGCGCCTGGGGCAACGCGCTGGCCTGCAGGCGCTGCGCCGGGCTGAGGTAGCTGTTGCGTGAGCTCAGGGCCAGGCCGTCGGGCTCGCGCAGGGTGGGGCAGCCCACCACCTGCACCGGCAGGCCCAGATCCGCCGCCATCCGCTGCAGGATCACCAGCTGTTGCCAGTCCTTTTCGCCTAGTAGGAGCTGATCGGGCCGGATCAACCCCAGCAGCCGTGCCACCACCGTGGCCACGCCGTTGAAGTGGCCAGGGCGGTGCCGGCCGCACAGGCCCGCCTGTAGGGATTCGGGCGGTTGGATTCGCGTGAGTTCGCCCTCGCCGGCCGGGTAGAGCTCCTCCACGCTGGGGGCGAACAGGGCATCGGCGCCAGCGGCCTCGGCCAGCTCGGCATCCCGCTCGAGCTGGCGGGGGTAGCGGCCGAAATCCTCGTTGGCGCCGAATTGCAGCGGGTTCACGAACACGCTCACCAGCACCTGCGGCCGCACCCCCACCTGCAGGCGGCCTGCCCGCGCGATCAGGCTCTGGTGCCCAGGGTGGAGGGCTCCCATCGTGGGCACGAAATGCAGGGGCGCCGCTCCGCAGCTTCGGAGCCAGGCCTCCAGATCAGTGCAGCGGCGCAGCAGGCGCACGGGATCTTGCAGCTTGGTGCGACCCTACCGGGCCAGCAAAAAGCCCACCGGCCGATCGGCCAGTGGGCTGAAGGGATGCCCGTTGTGGGGCAATCAGGGCTGGAGCACTTCAAGCTTCACGTTGGCGATCCCGCTCGAGATCAGGCCCAGGTTGTTGGCAGCGCCATGGGCCAGGTCGATCACCCGGTTGCCATGGAAGGGGCCGCGATCGTTGATGCGCACGATGGCGCTGCGGCCGTTGCCCATGTTGGTCACGCGCACCTGCGTGCCGAAGGGCAGGGTGCGGTGTGCGGCGGTGAGGGTGCCGGGCCGGAGCACTTCACCACTGGCGGTGCGGTTCCCGAAGAAACCGGGGCCGTACCAGCTGGCCTGACCCTGACTCACCGATTTCACCCGTGGCTGCTGCGGGGGGGTGGCAATGGGGAGCGCGGGAGCGGCAGGTTTGATCTGAAGCTCGTCTGAGGGATCGGCCGACTCGAGGCTGGGTTCCACGCTGCGGATCGCCAGTTCAAGCGAGGGGCTGCTGGTTTCAGCAGCAACGCGGCCGGTGGTGGCGAAGGCCGGGGGGAGACCGGTGCTGCCGGAGAGCAACAGGGCCGAGCCACCTAGGAGACAGAAGCGACGCATAACAAGCGAAACTCGCCGCGGTCACGCAGCAGCCACTGAAAGAAGGTGTGGCCCATCAGCTTCAAGAGCGGATTTCAGACAGTGGCCATCGCGAATTGCGAGGCATTTCTGATCCGATGTGCTGACGGAGTTCCTATCGGGAATTGACGACGACGCAAAGTTACTGGCAGTGCGTGGTGGATTTGGTCTGCAATCGCGAGCGTTTGATTGATCAGCATTTGCGATCAAATCTCGAATTGAGGGCTATCGCAGGGATCTGATGGGCTGGCAAGGGGGCGCTTCGATCACGGCCGCTGATCGCCTCAATAAGCGGGGCTGATCGAACTGTGTGCCAATCCGGCGGGCGGTTGTCGATTTGGTGGTGGTGCCGCCCCCTGGCCGGGCAGGATCAAGGGATCCGTGAGTGGTTGCTGGGATGGACTACCGCACAGCCGGCGTTGACGTGGAGGCCGGGCGAGCCTTCGTGGAGCGCATCCGCTCAAGCGTGGAGTCCACGCGCCGGCCTGAGGTGCTGGGCGGTCTGGGTGGTTTTGGCGGGCTCTGTCGCCTGCCCCAGGGCATGCGCAAGCCGCTGCTGGTGTCGGGCACCGACGGCGTGGGCACCAAGCTCGAGCTGGCTCAGGCCCATGGGCGTCATCACGGCGTTGGCATCGATCTGGTGGCGATGTGCGTGAACGATGTGATCACCAGTGGCGCCCAGCCCCTGTTTTTTCTCGACTACATCGCCACCGGCAAACTCACCCCAGAGGCGATGGCCGAGGTGGTGGAGGGCATTGCCGATGGCTGCCGCCAGAGCGGCTGTGCCTTGCTCGGCGGTGAAACCGCCGAGATGCCCGGCTTCTACGGCCCCGGGCGTTACGACCTGGCGGGGTTCTGCGTGGCTGTGGTGGAAGAAGACGAGTTGATCGAGCCGGCGCGGGTGCAGGCGGGCGATCGCATCGTGGCTGTAGCCAGCAGCGGGGTGCACAGCAATGGTTTCAGCCTGGTGCGCCGCATCATTGAGCTGCGCGGCGTGACCCCGGAAACCTGCCTCAGCCCCGGCGGCCCGGGCGTGCTCGATGCCTTGCTGAAGCCCACTGTTCTTTATGCGTCGCTGGTGCAGGCGCTGCTTGCCGCTGAGGTGGAGCTGCATGGCATGGCCCACATCACCGGCGGCGGTCTGCCGGAAAACCTGCCTCGGGCGCTGCCCGAAGGCCTGCATGCCCGCCTGGATCCCGGCAGCTGGGAGCGCCCGGTGCTGTTCCGTTGGTTGCAGGAGAACGGTGAGGTGCCGGAGGCCGATCTCTGGAACACCTTCAACCTTGGGGTTGGGTACTGCCTTGTGGTGCCGGAGCAGGCTGTGGAGGCGGTCCTGCAGGTGTGTGAGGGCCAGGGGCACCAGGCCTGGTTGCTCGGCCAGGTGGAGCCTGGATCAGCGGGATCCGCGCCCCTGGCTGGATTGCCGTACTGATTCGGCGGCCTTGGCTGCCAAATTGCATCAGCCTGGCGCTTGAGCCCGGTGAAACCGCCCCAGGCCGTTAGGGTCTGGGCACTGCGGCGCGGCGTTGATCACGCCCGCGCCGTGCCTGATTGTTCGGCAACGCAGAACACAGCGCATAGGTCCGTTCTTTATAGGTTTGAGATGTCGTTAAACGGCTCGCTTTTAAACGCTTCCACCCGCATCACTCGCCGGCGCAGCTCCGCTGGTCCGATTCCTCCCAATCGCCCGCTGCGCCCCCGCGACGCCTACCCCAGCCGCAGCAGCGTTCGCCCCACCTTTCTCACCCTGCGCGACCACGGCAAGGTGTTTGTGGCGGATCTGCCCCGCCTCTCCGATGGCCAGCTCGCCCACGTGGGCAAGGAAGCCCGCGAAGTGCTCGAGAGCATCAGTCGCCGGCTCGAGGAGCTGGATCAGCAGCTTCAGCTCACGCCTCAGGAGCAGGAAACACGGATCCGCGCGGCCACCAAGCGTGATGTCACCGAGCGGTTCATCCGCGCGGTTGAAGAGGAGCAGGAGCAGCGCCGCACCAACCCCGCCCTCAAGGCGGCCGCCGGTGAATCCTTGGCCCGGGCCTTTCTGGAGATTGCCCGCCACCGTCTGCCCGGGGCCACCTTCGACTCCCTCCTGCAGGAGGCTCTGACCGCCTGTGACGAGGGCCCTGCCGCCCCGGAAGCTCCAGCAGCGCCGGCCGTGCTTGAAGCCCCACGCCCCAGGCTCGTGTCGTTGAGCCGGACGGCGGACAGCGCCGAAGCTCCTGAGCGCGAGCGCATGCCGGTGGTGCTCACCCCCGATCCCTCGCCGCTGATGGGCCAGGCCTGATCAGGCGCTTTGGAAGGGATTGGCCGGCATCCTTGCGGCGCCGGCCTGTCCCACCAGCTGATCGAGGCTGTGGCGTTCGTGGCTGCTCAGCTGCCAGCTGAGGGCAGCGGCCGTGGCATCCACCTGGGCGCAGCTGCGTAAGCCCGGGATGGGCATCGCTCCATGGGCGCGGCACCAGTTGAGGGCGACGGCGGCCAATCCACCTGGCCTGCCCGCACTGATCTCCACCATCCGCTGGCGCAAGGCTTGCACTTTGGGCTCCA
>Ga0315899_10004269_pt1 | contig 15479 bp, 23 predicted proteins | sample LakEriMetagenome_2_FD_203518 | JGI IMG/M metagenome (GOLD analysis project Ga0315899, IMG submission 203518) | Freshwater fungal communities from buoy surface, Lake Erie, Ohio, United States - Buoy 4 MA112 | ecosystem: Environmental > Aquatic > Freshwater > Lake | place: USA: Lake Erie, Ohio... | reverse complement strand
GTGAGTTGTTAATTGAGTGATGGAGAAGAAACGTGCGCTAGAATCTTGGGCATTATCAAGCAGCCAGCGCGGAACTTTACATCCTTCGTACATTATTGCGTGGCTTACGTTCGAGAAATTCTACAGCGAGGTGAAACTGAGAAGTCCCAAGCATTCACGGATCCCAACTTCATTGGGGATGCTGCCGAAACAGACGGGTATTTACCAACTCGTTCACACGCCAGAATACGCTCGAACGTGCGCTTGCTTGCTGCTGGACCGGTTCAACTCTCCTGCAGCTCCCCATAACGTCTAGTTCCGTGTCTGTCGTTGGTGTCTTTGTGATTGCTTTCGAAAAAATGCGTGTTTGTGCACGTATTTAAATGGTTGCGTGTGTGTGTTCGTGTGCTTTTGTCTACGTGTGTGTTTGTCCATCTTGCTGATATCCAGCGGATCTTTGGCCGTACATCTGTTGGAGGGAGCCCTTCAGAAGGCGAAAGACGAAACCGAAAAAGCACGTTTGCGACAGGTTGCTTTCCCCCCCCAGGCTATCGTTCTTTCCTCCCCGTTCCTTTTCTGTTGCCTGGTGGGTCTCTTGACTCATTTGTCCATAAATATCTGTCTCTCCTTTGTCCATAAGTATCTGTCTGTCCAGCAAGCCTGAGCTGTTTGCAAGTGGTGCATGATACTCACTGAAATTCTGCAAAATGGGCAGGTGGTACGCATCGCAAAATCAAAAAGTGTGATCTTGCCAGAAGAGCCAGGTTACGGCACCGAAAGCGTTCGCGATGAGATCTATCGTATTGTTGATATTCTCGATCCCATTGATCGCGTCAAGATACGGTCTGTACTCCCTTCCAACCCCATTTTTGTCTCTCCATCGCTTGGAAGATGTCAGTCCGCAGCCAAATCTTGTAAGATGCTCTTACCTGTGCGTCACACACAGACACAGACACACATACACACACACACACACACACACACACACACACACACACAGACATACCACACACACCCACACACCCATCCACCCACCCACCCACACCCACAAACCCCTCCTCCCACCCTCACACACACGGACGTGCGCGCGTGGCTCGCACGAACACAACTTCTCTCGCTTTCTGTGAGCGCACTCGCATCTACCTGAGCCCGTGAGCGCACTCTCATCTACTTGATTTTGCGATCTGTAACTTTATTCAGGCCAAAGATGGAATCGCTGCGCACAACACGCGCTGACGGAGTGGAGGAGGAGGAGGAGGAATCGGACGATGAGGGCGGAGAAGTCAGCCCCAAGGAAGGAGAGAACGATAGCGAAGAGACGAAGGGGGATGCCAAGAAATTGAAAGTGGGGCCTGGAAAATTGGCAGAGCTGGCAACTGCGCTCGACAGTCTGGTGAATAAGATCGCCTCAAGTATCATTCCTTCTCAACTTCCCAACCGTTTTCCTTCCCCCCCCTCAGTCCACCTCCCTCTTTCATGTTCCTCGTTCATTTTCTCCGAATTCTCTCACGTATCGAGTCCATCGCAGATCCATCTTCGTGCTGATGTGTGCGCTAGATTATGAGGAATGCTGCCTCGTGTCTCACCCGCATTCACATTCTTCGACGATGTTATTTGAGTCTCCTCCTCTCTCCTCCGCCTCATCCCTCCTCCTCCTCCTCCTCCTCGTCTACTCTGCAGGCACGAGCAACCCCGACGCGTTGCAGGATCAGCGTGAGCTGGATGCAGTGGAGAAAGAGGCTCTGGTGCAGCCCATGGGCACACACTTGCACCAGATTGCAGAGAAGGCGAAAGGTAAAAGAACATTACGACATAATACGTTACAAAAGTTGTGACCTAGTAACCGATATACTATCTAAGCCGTGTCCACACACAATTTACATCTTATCTGATATATGTGTTCTGCAGCGTTTATTGACCGGGCTCTGCGACCTGAAGAAAAGTCACAAGCTCTCCACAACAAATTTGTTGTCGACGACCGGATTACCGTGCTGGACGAATTGGACAGTGCCATGGAGTTATTTTTGAATACTGTCGACAAGAAGCAAACAGAGAACCAGACCTGGTAGTGATACTCTTCTGCTTCTACGCTATCTAGAGAAGAAGAGGGCCGCACACGACACTGTACGTATATGAATAAAAAATTTATTCTCCTCATGAAAGGAAAACCGCGCACAATCCATTAGCCGGCTGAAACGCTCGTTGCCCATTTTTGACAACAATGAGCGTTGATCCTAATCCTACATCGTATGCGCCTAGTCCTCCATCCCTGATCAATCCCCTTCTCCAGAACGGAAAATTCTTCAAGCCACTGTCCCATGCTGTCTGTATACACTTCAGTACTGTATGTTTCGATCGCAAGGAGGAATGGCCACATTCGCCACCCTTGCACACCTAGTATCAACTCATCCTCACACGAGTGACCAATCAATCATACATCGCCACAGATTCGCGGAATTAAACAGACCTGTGTGTCTTTCTTGATTACGCTTTCCCCCTTAAGATCCGGGTTGACTTCTAGGAGGCCCGATGCCGTCATCGAAAAGCGAGACGCAAGCGTTTCAACTTTCTCGTCCCTGTTCAATGTGTGCAGCGGTCCCAGCTGTAATTTGAGAAAATTCTGTAGATTATTAGGATTCGTCACGTTGCTGTTGGCCCCCCACAGCTGCAGCCAGTCGGTCTTATACTCCAATGCAATACTATTCATCGTATCTGACGGCAACCCACACACTTCACACTTCAAAACGCGTACTGTCGTGCACATCCGTTGCATCCCCTCGGCAACAAGATGATCCGTGATGAGCAGACAAAAGGAGAAATCATGCCCTTCCATGCCGCGCTCCGGAGACCAGGAGAGGATCTGATATGCTGAGCCTGGCTCGTGCATCAATCTGGCGCCCTTGGGCAACGGATTTTTCGGATCTGCTCTGGCAATGATGTGATACACCTGCTTGTCATATCCTGCAGTGAAGCCGGTCTGGTACCGCAAGTCGCCGTTTATTTGACTGGCTTGATCAGTTTTCTTGTCGTACCCCGCGATCTTCCATTTGTAAGGGCACCTTACCCGAGCCAAGAAAGGCAGGCCCGAGTAAGGGCCCGCTGTCATCGGCAAGGGCTGGTCCACGTACGGCTGCAACTGGGCCACCTCGGGCAACACGGGTTCCGGACGCACAACCTGGATATAAGCGCACACCGTGTTGCTGTTCTGCTCCATGTTCCCGGGCGGATAAAAAGATCTTGTCGTGCTCGTGGCAAAGAAGCACATTTTGTACTTGAGGCCATTGCGATTGTCATCAGACGCAACCCTCATCCCCGATGTCTCATCTGGCGTGAAGGTGAACTCTCGCGAATAGGGATAGTAGAAGGCCGGCACTACACCCTGCTGCCCATCAACTACTAGCGGCACTAAGCGAGAAGGTGTGTCAGATGTGTCAGATGAATTGCTGATGTCACCAGGGCCCTTGGTTTCACCTAATTTTGCCCCGTTAGGCAGCCCAGGATCCGATACCACCGTGATTTTGATTGTGTCGCAGGTGGTACAATTGACCGTCAAATCCCTGTTGCCATCGTCAAAGTAGACGTGGGCCTTGAATTTTTGTCCAATTGCCACTGAGATGACCTCTCCATCCCGGTTGCTTGTCGTGCCCGTCGGAAAATGCGTCGTGAAAAGCGACAACTTGCCGCACTTGGTCAAGTCAGGCCCGTTCCCATTCGATTGGCTGCATACAGACAGCTTGGGCTTGACCCTGAAAATAATGCTCCAGCATCGCTCCATCTCCATGTTTTGCATGAAAAAGTTGCTCGATCCCACCATACCCCTCGACGTCAGGCAAATGATGCGTTGCGGATTCGGGATGTCCGAATCCAACAGCCAGGCTTCCTCCTTGAAAGTGACAGAGAGACGCGTACGGTTGGTTAGAATCCTTCCAGACGAGTCCCTCACGTGCGTATATGTTACGTTGATTCTGCTCGACGCGAGCTCACTGTTCCTCACTCCGGCCCAGCAATTTGAAGGTCTAAGGGGGTTCGGATAGACCAACAACGAGTTAGCGGATTGACCAGGATACTGACCCGTCTGTTCATGATAGTTCAGACCGGGCAGCGTGGGGTTGTACTCGCTGCACCGGTATTGCTGCTTCATTTTCTCGAAGGGGTCGACATCATACGTAAAGTCTGCCCGCTCCCCAAACCGTCCACTGGGGCGCCTGTACGGAAACCACCATCTCGAGGTCCCAGGATTCCAATCTGGCGAGCCGATGTGTGCGCCAACCTCAATGTGCACCGGGTCCTCAATTAACTTGCTGGATTGCCCAGTGCCCAGGAATTGAGTGTTTGCCTGATCCCAGCACCCCCTGTGAAGCTGAGACACATCAACAGGGCATGTTGTTGAACTCTTGCGGGTCGGAATCCACCCGTTTAAAGTGCCGTTCAGGTCGTCATCCCAGATCTCAATGGAGTAGCCCGGCGGGGGAAACGTATACGTCTCGCCCGGCGTGTAGTAGAAAACATGGCCGCCCGGCGCGCTCGAGTCTCGCGGTGTTTGCGGGCTGAAGTAGGGCGCCTGCCCGCCCCGCTGCGCGTTCGCGCCTGCCCCAGGTGCACAAGACGCCATGCACAGAGTCAGGACAGGCGCGCACAGCCGCTGCGCCGTCTGCACACGAGACCGCACAGGAGCGGCGGCCGCCGCGGCCAGGGTGTTAGCGGCGGGGCCGGCTCTGCGCTGCAGAGCGGTGTCCACGCACACGCCCGCGCACGGCAGGGGCCCGAGCGGCGACGCGCAGCGGATGAAAGGGAATGTACTGCTTACCACGCAAACCCAGCGAGATCGCACACAGCGCTACGGCCAGCGGGAGGCGTCCGCGGACGCCTGCGCCCCGCATCGCGGCTATCCCACCCGCGCACCCGCTGCTCCCCCTCGCAGTGTGCGGCTCTCAAAACGAAGCGCCACAACAAAATTCTGGAACAATGTTTGTTTCCAGAAATTCTGGGGAAAAACATTATTTTCTATGAAAAAGTAATTTACCAGTAATTATAAATGGAGGAGTGATCAAACTGAGTTCAAAAACCAAAGGCGCACACAGGGTCCGTCGAAGCGGCGGGCGTGGGGGGCCTTGAGAAGATGGGCGACGAGTTCTGCTCCGTCTGCGAGGAGTACATCGCCGAGTGGTTCTGCCGGAAATGCGGCCGGAAAATCTGCCAGGTCCCTGCTGCCCGGCGCACACACCTCGCGGGAGAACGTGCCACGCGGGCTGCGGGGCAGTGGAAACGGAGCATAGCCAGCCGGAGGCGCGCTGCGCGCCGCGCTCTGTGGCGATCTGCGCGTGGATGCCGCTCACTGCGACCGCGCCCCTGTGTCTAGCACGCGCCCGCGCCCCTCGCGAGGCTCGGCGCCTCTGCGTGCTTCGTGATGATCGTGCGGTGGGGTTCCAGGAGTGCGACGAGGTGATCCATTTGATTCCGGAGAAGACGGTGCATGAGCGTGTTCGCCTGCAAGCAGGTGCGTTCTCGCCTATACCTCGCGCGCGCGCTGGCCTTCGACCGGATGGTCTTCCTTGGTGCTTTCCGCGCACGACTAAATGTGCTGCCCTGTGTCGGTGTTCCCCTGAATGCTCCGTGTTACATGCAGAGCCTGCCGCAGCTCCGACGCCAGAGCAACACCATTATGGACAGCAGCCGAGCCCTCGGACAGACCATGGCACTTCTGCCAACGGCTACACTCCGTCGCGAGCTGCCGGTCAATCATTTTTCCCTCTTGAGATTGCTGCCGTAGTGAGATTGCTGCCGTAGCACAACTGCCGCTGTTCTACGCGCGCTTCACCTTCCACTGAGGCTGTTGGCGGCCACTTGCAGGGCAAAAGGCAGCGGGATGGGAGAAGCGCGGGACAGTCGATGCTGCGCTCAACCAACAGCTGCAAAATATGCAACAGTACGGCCAATATACAAACAGCTATGCTGATGTGAGTGCGTCCCCGCGTTTGCTGTTGCACGCGACAGAATACGTGCGAGACGTGCACCACATGCGTGCGTACGTGAACGTGCGTCGCATGCGTGCATGTCGAGCGGCGTTCCAGTTTTGCCAGGTTTCAGTTCAGCGCTTTTTCAGGTTCTGAAAACATTCGCCTGCATTGTTCTGCAGTATGAACCGGCAATGCCAGCAGAAGTGTCCTTTACGGATATGTACAAGGCAGGAGTCGTGCCAGATTGGGAGAATGGGGCCAAAGCCAAGATCCCGCAGTTGCAGCAAGACAATGAAGTATTTGAGGAGTATTATGACGATGTACCAAGCTGGGAAGAGGAGGATGACGAAGACTTCGAGGTACATTGCTCTAGAGTCTGCATATCTCTGTCCATACCAGCAGCTTGCTCTGCAGAAACGTCATTGCACACCATTTTCTGTGCGTCGCTTGTCTCTAAGTGATTTGCTGAACACGTGCAGGCCAAGCCGCTTGCGCCGCCCACGAATCTGATCCAAACAGTAGCAGCAAGTGGGCCTCCTCCGCCGCCGCCAGCTCCACCAGCTCCTCCCGCCCCACCTCGACCGCCCCAGCCTAATGCAGCAATGCCACCCCCACCGCCGCCGCCCGCGCCTGCTGCTCCGACGGCGGCAGCGGCTCCCCCCCCTCCTCCTCCTCCGGCAGCCCTGGTCGATGCTAAATTTTCTTGCTGCTGCTGGCCAGATCGCGTGACAATTCACCATCGTGTATCTATTCGAGCGACTGGGCAGTAGGATCCTGGCGTACGTGTTCTGATTCTCTCTGACACACGCGTATGGTCTGATACAGGGGCCTCCACCGCCTACTCCGCCTGCGGGGGGCGCTCCGCCACCGCCGCCGCCCCCAGCAACAGTCGGAGGGCCGCCCCCCCCTCCCCCTGCTCTTGCAGCCTCAAAACCACCAGCAGCACCTTCAGCCTCTCGAAACCCCTTTGCCGCGCAAGCAGCAAAGGTGTTGAAGAAGGATGTCGCGCACGACGACGACGATGCTGCTGCCTCAGCTGCATCAGCAGGGCCACCAGCTCCGGCGGCGCCAGCACCCTCGGCCCCTACCTCCGCCAGCGCCCCTGCGCCTCCGCCACCCCCAGCAGGGGGTGGTCCGGCGCCATCCAAGGCAGCGATGTTAGCTGCGGGGATGACCGACATCGAAAAGGTATGTGAACGCGTGAAAGGCTACACATGCTTGACTGCAGCCATGAATTGCGTCCCGGAAGGGAATGATAATGGCTGGACGTGTGCAGAACGCGCCAGTGCCGGCAAACATGTTGGAGTCGCTCAAAACCAACGCTGCTGAAACGCAGCGTGTACAACCCTTATCCGTCGGGGGAGGCGCTGATAGCAGCAAGCTGCGCGACAAGTTTGTGCAGCGCGGCGCTGCAAGTTTTGTCGCGCAGCTGCGTGACACAAAGGAGAATTCGGACATGCTCGTCTCGTTGATCCTGACAAAGGAGATGCTCCTTGTGGCAAAGAAGCCGTCGTACAAGACAATGTACACTCTCAAGTACGCTGAGGGGCTAAAGGCATTTCCTGTGCCCAAGGATCATAATGGCGTCATTGTCATTTCCTCGGAATTGGACGAGCCGCTCATGTTTGGCTGCGGGCAAGCAAAACTTTTTCAAGAGACGCTGGAGGCGTTTGTGACCATGAGTGGGTGTGCGAATCCGAACCCGCTGCATCGCCCAGAAGGCCCTGCACAGGCAGGCAGTGGGACTAGGGCTGCGGCACCCGCGGCGCCAGCAGCACCACAAGCTCTAGGACGCGGCCCGCCGCCGCCCCCGCCCCCGCCTGGTGCCCCAAAAGTTGGTGCAGGGCCTCCACCCCCACCCCCACCCCCCCCACCACCTGGAGGCGGACTTAAGCCCCCTCCACCCCCGCCGCCCCCGCCGCCCCCTCCTGGGCTAGGTGGCGCACCACCGCCCCCACCGCCCCCGCCTCCCCCTGGAGGCGGTCCGCCGCCTCCTCCACCACCACCGCCTGGAGGCGGTCCGCCGCCGCCGCCGCCTCCGCCTCCAGGTGGAAAAGGAGGTCCGCCTCCGCCCCCGCCACCACCAGGTGGAGGGCCACCCCCTCCGCCGGCTCTTGCCATGGCTAATGTGCCGGGGCTGCGAGCCAAGAAGAAGGCAGAGCCAGCGAAGAGGCTGAAACAGTTGCATTGGATCAAGGTCCAGGAGCGCAAGGTCGCATCGACCATATGGGAGGTATGTGATGCTACTTGTGCTGCCTGATGGCGATGTTGAGGAACTAAGCATTGATCTGATTTGCACCGGCAGACTATGCGCGATGACGAGCTTGACATCGAAAAGGAAGTCCTCGAAGACTTGTTCGCGGCAAAAGTGGTTGCCAAAGTTGCCACCTCCAACAATGATGAATCCATGGAAGGAGACGCAGCAGATGCCGGGGTAAGTTCAGAATGCTGTTGAGTGGGCGCTTGATTTGGAAATGTTCTGCTGAGAGGAAAAAGGTGGGGCCCGATTTTTCTGTGCATGGCTGGTTCCTGATATGTGAAAATGTACAGGGAGGACCTCGCAAAAAGAGAGTGGTGATTCTGCTCAGCGCCAACCGCTCGCAGACAATTGGCGTCCTCTTGTCCCACTTGAAAATGCCGCACGAAGATTTCCGGCGAGCCATCACCGCGCTGGACACGCGCACTTTGCAGCCCAATTTTGTTGTGCAGCTGATGAAATTGCTGCCCACAGACCAGGAAGTTGCAGCATTACAATCTTACACAGGCCCGAAGGAGGAGCTGGGGACGGCGGAGCGCTTCTTGTTTGAGCTGCTTTGCATTCCTCGTCTGAAACCGCGTCTACAGTGCTTTGTTTTCATCCTAGAGTTCAATGCCCGCCTTCACGACTTGTCTGAAAACGTGGAGGTCTTCAGCTACGCTGTCCACGACATCAAACGTTGCACAAAACTTCTGAAGGTCATCGAAATTGTGCTGGCCATTGGCAATTATCTCAATGGCACCGGACCCAAGGGCGGGGCATACGGATTTAAGCTCGAAGTTTTGACCAAACTTGCCGACACGAAGACATCTGATAATAAGAGCACGTTGTTGCACTATCTCGTCGCCTCCATTGAGCGGAAGTTTCCCGAATTGATTGACTTTCCGCAAGAGCTCAGTAATGTTGAGATTGGCTCGAAGGTGTCAGAAAACATGGTCGACGAGATCAGCAAGTTCAAAAAAGAAATCAAGTTTATCTACGAGGAGATGAACAGACCCTACTACAAAAGCAATGCCAAAAATGATCCATGTGGCGCCAAGCTAGAGCAGTTTTACCACACGGCATACAATGACATGGAGGTCATCCTTGGCTCTTGCCTGCCGCGTGTTACGTATTTTGCGCGTATGCCTGTTTTTGACCTTACCGGCCGTCATGAGTCTCAACTCGATAAGTAGATAAGCTCACCATGTTTGTGCACGGAGTACCGTACGGATAGAGGCTGACAGCGGTCTTGTCTCAGGTCCTGGAGCAAAACAAGAAGGAAGCTCTAGCTATGTACAAAGACCTATCGAAGTTCTATGGCGAAGATGAGCTCAAGCCTGACGAATTCATGACGTATATTCACCGATTTGCTCAATCATTCAAAGAGGCGTACAACGAGAATACGCGCAAGCGGGAGGAGGTATGTTCCTGACTCTGTAGAGCGGAACGCTATGTCATGATTACAGAGATAACAGATGTTATATGTGTGGTATGCGCGGAACACTTACGAGAGTTCACTTATTCAGGAAGAGCGCATTCGAAACCGGCGCGAAGCCTTCATCAAGCAGATGTCAGATAAGGAGAAGAACGCCGAGGCCCGCAAAAAGGTGAGATACTGCTACCCTCACACGCTGCACTCTCTGAGCGCCTAGTATGCAAATAACGGAAGATATGGCCTCAGCACGGCGCTGTCGAACAAGCTCGCATGGTGCGCAGCACCATGCGAGATCCTGTTACAGCAGATTTTGAAGGCCCCCAGCGCTGAGGTACGGGGTCCAAACACGCACCTGCAGGCTCGAGCAGCGGCCGCAGATGGAGGCAGCAACAAGATCGCCGCACCGGCGCTTCCCGACAAAGATAAGTCGATGAAAAATCGACCCACACCGATGCAACCAAAGATCAGCTTGGCAGACGTAATTTTGTTTTTCTTTGGTTTCTTCGTCTGCTCGCACTCATTGCCTCCTCTGGTTCGAATGCCCATTTTGCATTTTTCGTCGATGATGGTCTTCCTAACACGAGAGGGCGGGCAACACAGTTACAGTCGGACCCGCAGGCAGGCAATGCAAGAAAGCAAAATCCCGCAGACAAGCCGTCTGCGCCTGCCCCCACAGGTCTTACTCTGATTGACTTGACATGATGATCTGTCCTGTACCCCTGTGTCTGGGATTCTCCCCCGTCCACCATGTCGACGAGAATCTGAATAGAACTGGCCTCCAGGCGGGGACTCGATCGCAGACATGATCAACGGTATGCCCAAAAGCGGAAAGTTCACGATTAAAAAAAGCACTGATCCAGCAGCCCCAGGGGCCTCCAAAAATCTCGTGCGCGATCACCTTGCCGGACCGAGACGGGCGTCGCCCACAGAGGATATGGATTTCGACGATATCCCTGCCACCACCGCGCCCAACGCTGCCTCACGGCCGCCAGGTTGTGCATAATGTCATAATGTGTTTTTGTATTGTTCCAGCGCAGGGGTGGTGGGGGCGGTGCGAATGTAATTGGATTGCTGACGTAAGGCACCCATGTAATTGCTTTGCTGTCGCAAGGCACGCATGCGCCTACAGCACCAATGCCGCCCAGGCTTCCCCCAGCACCTGGTGTGCTGCGACCTCCTCCGCCTCCTATGCCTGGCGCGCCGAAGGCGGGATCCGACGAGGGCGGCGAGCTACGCGGCAACCTGAAAGACCTGGGCAAGTTCCTCTCTCCAAGCGCCAAAAAGAAGAAGTAGTAAAGAAGAAGTTTTGCCTCGGAGCCCTCATGTAGACACCTTTGTCACGTGGGGTAAGATAAAAGGTACTTTTTTCCCTCCGGCCGCGCCCGCCACGTCATTCGAGTCATTTGAGTCATAAGACAAGCACATGTGCATCCGTGATCTGTCGCACAACTGGGCGCAGTCAACCAGATGGTGTATAGGTATAGATGGGTGCACCCCTCTCGCACGCTCGCGCTCGCTCTGTCACGAGCATCACAACTACAGCGTGTCAGTCCGCCAAAGGTTTCTCAAATTTATTTCCCTGGAAATTCGTTTTCAACCGCAGCGTCAGAATTCGCACCACGAGCGATCGCGACCGTCACCCGCGTAGAGCGCGATGCTCTCACTCGCCGAAAGGAAGTGCACCCTCCTGCATGTTGCCCGAGCCCTTGCCGATCCAGATCCAGCCCTCCTTGCGCCTGCTCCAGTTGTGTGGGGCAATCGCACGGGCTGCAGGGTTTTCGGCGCGCTGCTTAACGGCCATCTTCTTCATCGTCTCGGTGTAGCAGTCATAGAACTTCTGGATAACACTTGCCTTGACGCCGAGCAGCTGCGGCAGAATCTTTTCGCGCAGCTCTGCATTGTCGTAGAGCAGGCACGCGCCGCCGTGCTGCGGCTCGGCATCGACACCTGGCAGCGGCTTGAGCTGGCCTTTGTCGTCGTACTGCACTGCCACTGCGACACCCGCGAGGCCCATGTAGATAAAACCATCCTCTGTGAGCACTAGTTGCCGCGGAGAGGTGAAGCTATCGTCGAGTTGTGACAGCAGCACGCCTCCGTGCTCGAAGAGCATGGTGGTGCCATGCTGCGTTCCGCGCCACCCGCCCAACTCCATGTCCGACGGCAGCACTGAATCGGCCTCGCGCGCAAGATTGAGCTCCTCCAGATGTCTACTCGCAAACCAGTAGTCTACCGATTCAAGCTGTGCAAACAAACAAGAGGTTGACGTTACGATACGGCAGGCCACGAGTTGCGCAGGCGCTCGCGTTTGCTACACGCATCTGCACAAACGGCGCTCAGGCGCTCGCTTCCTACACGCATCAAACACACTATAGCCTTTCTCTTTTGAGCGATGGCAGCGAGCTCTTCCTTGTAAACCCATGGGCTCTAAAAATGTCGCGTGATGCCACCACAGGTCACATTCAACCCTGCCCATGCTCGTAACACGTGCATGGCACTGTGCGCAAATGAGCTGTAGTGACTGGTGTGTGACGACAGAGTACCCAGCGTCGTGTTGGCGTACACACACGCACATGTGTGCGCGTCTGTGCGCGGATAGCCGCGTGCGCATGTGGTGTCACGTATTTCAGTGGACGTGCGCGAAAAAACAGAGCCGAAGAGGGCAGGCACACCTCCCCTGGCCCAAAAAACATGAGCGCCTCTGGCCGTGACTCGCCGCCAGAAATCCACGACAGGTCCGGGATGAAGCGAAAGGGCAGGTAGCTGTGCTGCGTGCTGTGGTACAGCTGCAGGAGACAACACGTGAGCGTGACGTGGCGCGAGGCGATGGCACAACCCGACCACTGGAATGCATTTCCGCGCGAGGAGACGGGATGGGCACGAACACCTGCAGCGCCGTGCCCCAGCGCTTGTGCATGAAAGTCGTGACCATGTCGCCGTACTCATCCGCCCCCGTGACTGCGTCCCACCACTCATTCGCGCCCATGTTTCTTGAGCAGTGGTTCAACTCGGCCAGCTTCATCTGCCGCCCGTCGCTCCCCCCCGCCAACCCCAGTGCCAGCAGCAGCACAAGCAACGCCGGCGCGCCACGCACCATCCCGGCCCCGAGCATCCGCTTGCACAGCCGGGATCTGTCCACGCAGCTGCAAGTGCTCCGTCAGCGGAGAACCCACAGCAGGACGCTCCCTGCACCTAGAGACCCCCGTTGGCCGCCACGGCCTCCAGACCTCCACACTCACTCTGAGATGCTCTTGGAAGGGGATGCTCTTGGATCCCGTATAGCACGTGGAGTGGAAGGAAGGTGAGAGAGTATGCCTGCACGGACGGAGACCAAGAGCTTCCGCGGTTGCACGTTGTTCCGCCACCGCATTGTTGCTGCCACGCTCAGCGGCAAGGCCATCCGCATCTCAGACATTCGCGCCAACACGGTCTGGTGGCCGAGCCTCCCCGGCGCCCTGCAAGCTTCGCAGTCGCGCGATTTACGTGTATGCTTGCAGGAGGGATGGAGACACGTACTAACAGACGCACGCACGCGCACGCACGCACGCGCACGCACGCACGCACGCACGCACGCACGCACGCACGCACGCATCATGATGAGCGACGACTTGTGGTGTGCACATGCGTGCAGGACGCGCCGGGCCTGCGGGACTTTGAGGCCTCGTTCCTGCGCCTGGTCGACAAGATCACCAATGGCTGCCAAATAGAGATAAACGACACAGGCACGAAAATGCGCTACAGACCAGGGATGATCATCGGCGGCTCCGAGATTGAGCATGACTGCGGTAAAACCCGGGGCATCGGGTGGTTCCTCGAAAGCCTCTTGATGCTGGCACCCTTTGGCAAGCAACCTCTCTCTATCCGTCTCAAGGGCATCACAAACGAGGAGACATCCCTTTGCGTCGACTACTTGCGAACTGTCACACTACCACTCCTCAAGCACTTTGGCATTTCAGAGGGCCTGGAATTACGAGTGCTGAAGCGCGGCGCACGCCCCGACGGCGGGGGCGAAGTGCATTTCCGCTGCCCCATCGTCAAGTGCCTCAAACCCATTAACCTCACTGAAATGGCTCAAGTGCGCCGAGTTCGTGGCGTCGCCTATGCCGCCAAGGTGTCGCCGCAAGTACCAAATCGGATAGTCGATGCTAGCAAAGGGCTGCTGAACAAGGTGCTGCCGGACGTGTACATCTACACAGATCACCAAAAAGGAGCAAGTGCGGGCTTGTCGCCAGGGTTTGGTGTCAGCCTTGTGGCTGAATCTACTAACGGCATCCTCTTCGGCGCCGAGGCGTGTGGAGGGGCTGGGCAGGTCCCTGAGGATGTGGGGCTGCTTGCGGCCAAGTTGTTGCTCGAGGAGGTGTCCAACGGAGGGTGTGTGGACACGGCAAACCAGGGACTGATGCTCACTCTGGCGGTGCTCTGCCCGGAGGATGTGTCCCGCATTCGCCTCGGTCGCTTGTCGCCGAATACCATCAAAATCCTTCGGCTACTACGGGACATGTTTGGTGTGGTCTATAAAGTGCGACCTGACGAGGCTTCAATGACTTTGGTCTTGTCATGCATGGGCGTAGGGTTCAAAAACGTGGCCAAGGGCATTGCTTGATTCTTGAGCACTCGCTATCAGAGGCGGATTACGTGGGATGCGATTGATTCAAGGAGGCGGGGAGGAAAAAATACACAGGGGGGTTTATTCAATGCACGCAGTGCACGAGGTGGACAGTGCTCGACCAGACGAGAGGGTTTTATTGACAATCGACTTTGATTGAATGTCGGATGGCAACCGCAACGCCTGACGCTGCCGCTGGGCCAGCGGGCCCAGCATAAGGCAACGCGGAAGGACGGAAAGAAGGGGTACCGAACTATTTTTACTCAAAAGACGTCGCCACTGCACGAATCGATCAAGGAAAAACGCATTTCGAGAAGAACAAGAAAAGAGACGAAAGGGAAAGGAGACGGGAGTTACCGTTGCAGATTAAGGAGTTGTTGCCGTTGGTAATAAAGGAGTAACCGTTCCTTGTGACGCTCTCCCTCTTGCTGGCACACACACACACTCGACTTTATTAGAAACGTAGAAGTGAGGAGTGAGCCTCCACCGCACGCAACGTGACTCAACCCTTGAAGACTTCAAGGGTTGGCAAGCCTTCCGGGGCGTGTGTGTTCCTTTGTTTTACGTATCGACACTGATTCGTGACTCAACCCTTCATCCTACTGCGATCGCAACGCGACTAAACCCTACTGCAGCGTGAGGCCTACTGCAGCGTGACTCAACCCTTGATGATGTGACATTATGTATGATGGTGTGACACTCTGTGTGACGATGTGACTGAGGCCTACTGCAGCGTGACTCAACCCTTGATCCAGGTCGGAGAGCGACGACACTGCACGGGACTCATCTGCGTGTGCGTGTTCAGGGGTTAGGGTTTAGTTTCTAGGCGTATGGTTTAGCTCTGAGGGAGAGCGACGACACTGCACGGGGCTCGTCTGCGACTGCGTGTGCCAGTGTAAAGATGCCTGAACCGGCACAGGCACACGCAGGCATCCATAATGCATACACACACAACACGCATGAGCGCGCGCACACACACAGCAGACGTTGCAGGTGCACTTATTTAGGGCTTAGCGTTTAGTTTAGGGGTTTTAGGGTCTAGTTTCTAGGCGTATGGTTTAGCTTCGAGGGACAGGCGTAAGGTCTTAGGGTTTCGAGTCCGAGTTCAGGGTTGCGGATCTGTGTTTCGGGGTTCAGGTTTCTGTACACACCTTACAGCTCCACTCATTTTCGGACCCCTCATCCGCATCTGGAACCGCTGTAGCCTCCCCTGAGAGCGCACCTCGCCAATTTCGCGCCATCTGTGCGCGACAGGGGGGGGTGGGG
>Ga0315899_10004268_pt1 | contig 15481 bp, 11 predicted proteins | sample LakEriMetagenome_2_FD_203518 | JGI IMG/M metagenome (GOLD analysis project Ga0315899, IMG submission 203518) | Freshwater fungal communities from buoy surface, Lake Erie, Ohio, United States - Buoy 4 MA112 | ecosystem: Environmental > Aquatic > Freshwater > Lake | place: USA: Lake Erie, Ohio... | reverse complement strand
CCATTCAACAAAAAGGGGCTCACTTCGGTAAAGCCCCTTTTTTATCGCCTTTCGTTAAACCTTAGCTTCAAAATAATGAGAATCTTAAAATCATTCTTCTTACTTATTTCCCTCCTCACTGTTTCTCAAATAACTCGCGCGCAAGAAGGAGTTCTAAGCGGAACCGTTCGTGATGGACTTTCCGGAGAAACACTCCCTTCAGCTTTTGTTCTTTGGGCAAATAAGGAGAAAGGAGTTTCCGTAGATCCATCTGGAAAATTCAACATCAAACTTCCTTATGGCGAATATGAATTCATTATCACAGCCGTTGGTTATGAGGAAGTGAAAAAGAATATTTCCATTACGAAAAAAGAATATTCGATTGATTTCGATTTAATTCAAACGCTTCAAAAAGAAGTTGTGATTTCTGCTGATTTGGCTGTTGGAAGAACGGTTCCTGTGGCATTTTCAAACATCGGATTAAAGCGCATTGAAGAGGAATTAGCAGGAAGAGAAATGGCAACATTGGCCAATACTACTCCCGGAACCTACGCCACTCGAGCGGGCGGTGGCGATGGAGATGCGCGTGTTACGATACGCGGGTTTTCAGGAAATAACGTCGCTGTAATGTTAGACGGAGTTCCTGTAAATGACATGGAAAACGGAACTGTTTATTGGAGCAATTGGTTCGGATTAGACCTTGCAACACAAACTACTCAAATTCAACGCGGACTTGGTGCTTCAAAACTGGTTATTCCAGCTGTTGGAGGAACCATGAATATTATAACACGCGGTATTGATGCAAAGCGCAGTGTGCGCCTTCGTCAGGAATATGCCTACGGGGCTTTTTCAAGAACTTCATTTGCTTTCAACTCAGGAAAAACAAAAAAAGGTTGGGCATTTTCCATGGCCGGTTCATTTAAAAACGGAAGCGGCTGGGTTGATGGAACATTCACGCGAGGATTCTTCTATTATGGTAAAATTGAAAAAATCGTTGGAAAGCATCATTTGAGTTTGTACGGATTAGGCGCTCCGCAAGAACATGGTCAGCGACTAAGATCAGAAGCTATTGCACTATATAGTGCCGAAACTGCCTCTGCAGTTGGAGCCCCCTCAACGTACAACACGAATCCAACTACTGAGGTATCAATTTTTAATGGTGGAATTAATTACAATCCAGATGTTGGCTATTTGACTCGATACGATTTTGTGAATGGTCAACGTACAAATATTCAAGCTGAAGAGCAATTCAACGGTCGTGTGAATTTCTATCACAAGCCGCAATTTTCTTTTAAAGATGTTTGGACATTAGATGAAAAAACATTTATCAGCACGGTGGCGTATGCATCTTTCGGACGCGGTGGTGGAACTCGTTGGAACAACAACTTGACTGCCAACGATTATAACTCGGACGGTACAGTGGACATGCAATCTTTTTTCGACGCGAACGCAGGAGCTTCGCCTCCGCCTTTCTCTGGGTCGGACTACAACATTAACCCATTGGTTAGCTCTACTGATCGCTATGCTGTTTCAAACTATGTGAAAGCCAGTATGAATGAGCACTCTTGGTATGGTGTATTAAGCACATTCAACAAAAAAATAAGTGATAAATGGAATTTCGCAGGAGGTCTTGATTTACGCACCTACAAGGGCTCTCACTACAGAAAAATAATTGATTTAATGGGGGCCGATTACATCATTGCTCGAACTTCCATCAACTACAATGACCCTAATTTGATTAAAAGAGAAGGTGATGTTATAGACTTCAACAACGATGCATTCATCCGTTGGGGTGGCGTTTTTGGACAAGTTGAATACCAAGATGAAAAAATTTCAGCATTCGTAAGTGCATCGGCAGCAACTACTGGATATAACCGCGTCGATTATTTCCGTCCAAAAGTGTATGAAGTCAATGGTGTTGAAGTTCCTGTCGGATACACCTACGTCAACAATGCTATTGCTCTGATTTCAGATACAACAATTGTTGATGGGCAGACTTTAACGAGTAACATGAGCGGTTCAAAATTTCAAAGTACAGGATGGTATTATCGTCCGACTGCCACAATTAAAGCCGGATTGAAGTACAATATTTCACGCGATTTGGCTGTGTTCTTGAATTCTGGTTATTTGAATAAAGCACCACTGTTCAGTCAGATTTACACCAATGCAAACGAGCGCTTCAATGCAATAGAAAATGAAGTTATTTCGAGTTTTGAAAACGGATGGAATTACAAGTCGAAGAAGTTTTCATTCAATGTAAACCTATACTACACCACTTGGAAAAACAAACCTTTTCCATACGGCCTTTCAGTGCCTGACCCGCAAGATCCTACTTCAAACATAACTGTAAATATTCGCGGAATGAATGCACGTCACCAAGGTGCAGAATTCGATTTCGCATATAAAATAAACGACCGTATAACCTTTGAAGGATTAGCTTCTTTCGGAGATTGGATTTGGACATCTTCAGATACTATTTTAATCTTTGACGACAATGGAAACCCCGTCTATTCAAATCCAGGTGATCCGAATAGTGAGCAATACAGTGTTGTATACGACGCGAATGGTGTGCATGTAAGTGATGCTGCGCAGACCCAATTGGGAGCTATGTTACGTTACGAATGGAAAAACGGTGCCTATGCAAAAACCAGATACACTTGGTTCGATCGTTATTTCTCAGACATGAATCCATTTGAGTTAAAAGGTGAAAACGCGGGTAGAGAGTCTTGGAGAATCCCATCTTATGGAACATTAGAATTACACGCAGGTTATGGTAAGGAATATCACGGTGTTCGCTGGGATTTACGAGGAAGTGTTTTCAATGTTTTAAACAGTGTCTTCATTACCGACGCTCGCAACAATGATTTAAATGCATTGTACAACAATAAAGATTTCAACTTTGATGCATCTTCTGCCGGAGTTTTCTTTGGTCAGGGAAGATGGTTCAACGTATCTTTATCGGCCACATTTTAATGAAGTGAAAAAATAATTTTAGAATAACAGAAAAAAAATGAAATACATCTACACACTCTTGCTAACTCTTCTCTTTGGAGCAACACAAGCGCAGATTGTCATTAACGAAGTTGATGCTGATCAAAATGGAACTGACGCCGCTGAATTCGTAGAATTATATGGCACTCCAGGAACTTCGCTTAACGGTTATGTGTTGGTTTTCTTCAATGGAGCCAATAGCCAATCATATGCAACTGTTGATTTGTCAGGAAATTCAATTCCTGCAAGCGGTTATTACGTGGTAGGAAATTCAGGAGTAGCGAATGTGAATCAAATTATCACAGGAAACTCAGTACAAAATGGTGCAGATGCGATTGGTTTGTATCAGGCTTCTGCCGCAAGTTGGCCAAACGCTACAGCTGCAAGTTCAACTGGACTTATTGACGCAATTGTCTATGGGACAGGTGATGCTGCAGCTGCAACTTTGATTGCAACATTAACACCAGGTCAAACTCAAGTCGATGAAACTGCTGCTACTCCAGCTTCGAATCTTTCGAGCTCTAGAATCCCAGACGGTGGAGCACCATTGATACTCTCATCTTATGTAGCTCAAGCACCAACACCTGGCGCTTCAAATACTGGAACCATCTCTGGTTGCACAGATAACGCGGCATGTAACTACAATTCTTTAGCTACAGTTGATAATGGGTCATGTGCTTTTCCTGGAGATGCTTGTAACGACAACAACGCTGCTACTTCAGGAGATACCTATGATGCATCTTGCACTTGTGTTGGATTAATTTCTGGCTGCATGGACAACACTGCTTGTAACTTCAATGCTGCGGCTGTGGTTGATAATGGATCTTGTGCATTTCCTGGTGATGCGTGTAACGACAACAATGCAAATACAACTGGTGATGTTTATGATGCATCTTGTAATTGTGCAGGAACTCCCTCTGGAAACAGTTCAATTTTAGCAGCTCGTGGAATTGCAGTTGGCCAGAGTGTTACAGTAACTGGTACAGTTACTAATGGCGCGGAAATGGGCAGCTCAGTAAGATATATTCAAGACAGCCAGGCGGGTATTGCCATCTATCCTGGTTTAGATTGGACCGCTTGGGGAGTAACTCCATTACGTGGCGATATCATTACCGTTACAGGGGTAATTTCTCAATACAACGGACTGCTTGAAGTTGGTTCAACCCTCACAGCTGTTACAGTTAATTCTTCTAACAACACGCTTCCAGCAAACCAATTGGTTACTCCGAACGTGATTGCTGAGTCCTACGAAGGTGAATTAGTACAAGTAGAAAACGTTGTTTTCGATTTAGCAGGATCGGTAATTTCTGGAAACTCAACTTATACATATACTGCAAACGGACAAGCAGGAGTAATCTATATTCGCACGGGTAGTGTGCTAGTAGGAACAAACCTGCCTGCAAGCGCAATTACGCTTGTTGGTATCGTTTCTCAATTCGATGCTACTGCTCCTTTCGATGCGGGTTACCAAATTTTACCACGTGACGAAAACGACTTCATCCTTCCTCCAGGAGTAGCCATTATAGGCCCTGTTACTCAAACTAACATTACCACAACTTCCTTCGACTTAAACTGGACAACGAACAACACCGGTGATAGTCAAGTGAACTATGGTTTAACACCTTCTTTAGGCCAAACTGTTTACGTAAATGAAAGTGCAACGAACCACGTGGTGAATATTCCAGGTTTACAGCCTGGTACCATTTACTATGCCTCGGTAACTTCTTCAAACGTTGATGGTTCAAGCACAAGCAGCGTTCGTCCTTATGCTACAAAGAGTTTAAGTTCTGGAGAAATCAGAACATACTTCACAAGACAGGTGGATAATAGTTATGCAACAATTGAGAATGCAGTATCTCTTGGTGGTGCAACCAACGATACTATTGCAGCATACATTCTTCGCGCACAACAAGCTGTAGACATTGCAATTTATAACTTCACAGATGATGCAGTCATCGCAAATGCAATCAATAACAGATTTGCTGCCGGTGTTCAGGTAAGAGTAATTGGTGATGGCTCAACTGCTCAACTCGGATTCTCTCTTCTAAATCCAAGCATTCCTAAAATCGAAAGAGTAAATGCTTCTGGAACAGGAATTATGCATAACAAATTCATTGTTGTAGACCCTGACTCTGCCGCGAATTCATGGGTATTCACAGGATCTACGAACTGGACTGACAATAACATGTACAATGACTTCAACAACATTATCATTTTCCAAGATCAAAGTATTGCTCGCGGATATCGTTTAGAGTTTGAAGAAATGTGGGGAGGTTCTGGTGCACAACCTGGAAATGCAAATGGCGTATTTGGTCCAGAAAAAACTAATAACACTCCATTACAATACGTAATGGGTCCTGACGACATTAAAGTTGAAAGTTATTTCTCTCCAACCGACAATGCGAATGGTGCAATTATTAAAACCATGCAAACAACCGATGCGAATTTAGATTACGCAATTCTTGCTTTCACAAGAACAGACATTGCGGATGCTATTATTGCTGAAGATGATTTGTTCTTGGTATTGGTTCGTGGTATGATGGAGCAAGTTTCTGATCCTTCATCTGAATTCACCTACTTGCAAGCTGCAGGACAAGACATTCGTTCACACGAAGGAATCTCTTACGACCTTCACCATAAGTATTGCATTGTCGATCACAGCACATTAGATTCAGACCCAACAGTCCTTACAGGAAGTCACAACTGGAGTAGCGCAGCACAAACTACCAATGATGAAAATACTGTTGTTGTTCATGATGCACGCGTAGCAAACTTATTCCTTCAAGAGTTTATGGCGACATGGAGTTTAGTGGGTGTTGAAAATGCTGACAACAACGACATGAGTGTTTATCCAAACCCTGCATCATACAACTTGTGGGTAGGTGTTCCGATTCAATCTGGAAAATCAATCTTGAATATTTTCAATGCACAAGGACAATTGGTTCATACTGAAAATTTGAACCCTGGAATGAATTCAGTTTCATTGCCTTCACTAGCAGTTGGAACTTATGTATGTAAAGTTTCAAACGATACAAACCTTTGGACAAAGACCATTATTATCAAATAATTTCTTTACTGAATTAGTTTGAAAAGAGGGCGGAACTTTCCGCCCTCTTATATTTGTAACACTATGGAAACCTTTCGAATTGTTGGACTCATGAGTGGAACCAGTCTAGATGGACTGGACATTGCGCTTTGTAATCTTTCATTCAACAATGAAAAATGGGAATACGAAATTGTTGCTGCTGAAACAGTGGTTTACGATGCTTCATGGCGTGATATTTTTCGAAGAGCACACAAAATGTCTGCCCTCGAACTTGCCCAACTGAATGTCGATTTTGGAATTTATTCTGGAAAACAAGTCAAACGTTTTTTGGATGAAAGAAACTTGAACGCTGATGCGATTGCCTCACACGGACACACCATCTTTCATCAACCCGGAGAATCACTCACTGTTCAAATCGGCAGTGGCGCGCACATTGCTGCGCATGCTGGAATTAAAACAATCTGCGATTTCAGAACAACAGACGTAGCGCATGGTGGACAAGGCGCGCCTTTAGTCCCTATCGGAGATCAATTGTTATTTAACGAATTCGATTTTTGTTTGAACATAGGCGGAATCGCCAACGTCTCTTACACGCTCATGGGCGATTTAAACGCCTTCGATGTATGTGTAGCGAACATGGCTTTGAATCTCTTAGCCGAACAGACGGGACATCCTTTTGATGCGAACGGAGAGATGGCTCGACGCGGGGTTGTGAATGTTGAACTTCTTGAAAAATTAAATGCACTCCCCTACTATTCGCAAGAGTTTCCGAAGTCGTTGGGAAAAGAATGGTTCGAACGTAATTTCCTTCCTTTACTTGGAGCATCGCAATTAACCATTCGTGATTTACTCGCAACTTGCACAGAACATATGGCAGTTCAAATTGCAAAGATTTTTGAAGGTTGGACAGGGAGTGTTCTTGTGACTGGCGGAGGTGCTTTCAATGAATTTCTTATTGAATCTATCCAGGCGAAGACCGATCTATCTGTAGTTGTCCCTGACACCGATACGGTTCAATACAAAGAGGCGCTCATTTTCGCCTTATTAGGAGCACTTCGAATCTCTGAGCAGCCGACAACACTCTCAGAGGTAACAGGAGCTTCTAAAGACACCTGTGGCGGTTGTATCTATTTGTAGTTGGAAAGAACTTTCGTGAGTTGATTCATTGATTCTACCGTGTGCAAACTTTCTGGTTGATGAATCCAGAAATAACATTTCTTTAAACCAATCTTCTCCCATTCGCGAAGTTGATGCGCCCATTGGTTCATGCGCAGTTCATCGCTAACATGCAAATCATTTCCACCAAAACGAATCACCAACTCATCACTTGTCAATCGCATGTGCACAGCATCTCTTCTTCCGGCGGTGTCGCAAACGATTAATCCAACATTCAATTTTTTTAATTCATTCGCATACTCTTCCAACACATTTCCAACAAACCAATCGGGGTGACGCATTTCAACTGAGTAGTGAACATCGCGCGGAAGTGTTTCAAGATATCGAAGAAGCGGCTCTGCTTTAGCAGGACTATAGTGGGGAGGTAATTGAATAAAGGTGGTCCCCAAGTTTTCCCCGAAAGCGAAAAGTGCTTCAAAAAACAAATCGGTTTCGCGTTCGCAATTTTGAAACTGCCGCCAATGCGAAATGCTCTGAGGAAACTTCGGACAGAATAAAAAGTTTTCAGGAACTTGCTCTACCCACTTCTCCACTTGAGCAACAGGAGGAGTCCTATAATGTGAACCATTGAATTCAATACATGGAAAGAGTCTTGAATAGTGATGAAGAAATTCCGAAGGTTTCGCCTTAGCAGGAAAATGCGTTCCTTTCCACTGTGGAACTCCCCAAACTGTTCCTCCGATAATTATTTCCAATGCAACCGAACGTTCATTCGGTAAAAAAGAATAATCTTGCGTTGGAACTTCAAGCGAAAAAGTGAGATGATCTGTGTTGTCTAGCTTCCCGAATTTCACTCGACTATGTTTCTAAGCGGAGCTAACATGTCTGCCGCTTGACGTTCGCGCTTCACATGTCCAATAGCGTATATTGGGGTCCAGATAAATCCGTACAACCCAAATACACCAATGATAGATGCAGTAGCCCACCAATGAGAAACAAAGAAGTCATCCTTCCAGATGTAATTGTAGAAGGAAGTAATGATGTCTCCTTTTTGCGGATCATGCATTGGAATAAAATTGAAAAGCATTGAAGCTAGGATAATCAACGTTACAACGGCTGCAGAGCCAATAGATGCTGAATAATTAGGATCACTTCCAGAACCTTTTGAAAAATTCCAATAACCAACCATGTAATTGTATTTGTCACAAACAACCACTACTTCATCGTCCCACTGCGCATGGTATAACCCATCGCTAACGCGGGTAATTACTTCATCATTCACCTTTACCCATCGCTGTGCACCTTTATCTTCTTGTCCATCTAAATGCGAAGTTCCACTCTCTATAAGTTTCCCTTGTACAATTCTTAATTCGCGGTTTGGAAATAGTTTTTCAAACATGATTTTTCGTGTTGTTACTGCGAAGATAATGGAATCGCTTCAAGCTCTACGCGGCGACCTTTTTCTCCGACTTCGTTTAATCCAATTACTTTGACTTTTATATTTTTCTCAGAAACTCCATAGGATAACAATACCAATTTGGTTGCTTGAATTCGCGCGTTGGCTAATTCTTTATTTCGCCTGATGCTTCCATCTGAACTTGCAAATCCACTGATGGTAAAAGTTGAATTCGTTTGGTCTTGTAACCAATTCCGCAAATCAATTTTCTGCATTTCACTCAGGCCACTTTCATTCACGGGAAAGAAATATTTCTTTATTGAAACGGTCCTGTTCGATTCGCTTGAAAAATTTCCAATTCGACTTCGATCTATCTCTTCCAGAAAAGTCAAATTCGTGTAAACAAAATCTAGTAATTCAAATTGAAAATTACCATTGGCATCGAACTTAAACACGCGAATGATATTTCCAAATTCATCTATCAATTCTGCTTTGTAACCCTTCCCATTTCCGGTTGCTTTTAAAACCTCCCAATCCTTTTCATGAATACTTACCTTGCATTTCGTTTCCAATGACAAGCTAAAGAGTGACGTTAGTCCTTCCGCATTGGACTTCAATTCAGATCGTTCTCCACTTCCAATAGAAACAACAGATAAACCAATGTTTTGCAACGCACGTAATCCTTCCATTAATCTAAATTGAACTTGCTTTGTTTTTTTCGGAAGAATATAGCGATCGATTTGATGCTCGCGCGAAACATAAGCTTCATTTGTCGAAACGAATACAATCTTATAAGCGTCGGCTTTTTCGTCATTGAATGGTGAAGGAAGTTTTGTTGAAATGCGAAAAGCATCTTTCTGCTCAGCCGAAAAAAGAAGCGTACCCACACTCAGATCTTGCAAATTCATTCTCGAAAAATAAAGTGTACCTTGAAAGAGTGTCGCTCCCAATTCATTGTCCGAAGTATTTACGCCCGGTCCTAAATTGAACACAGGCCCCCAGCCTTTTTCCATGCGATAACATCCATATAGATCGTGTGCACCAAATCCACCGGGCCTATTGCTCGAAAAAATTAACAATCTCTCTTTTGGATCGTAAGTGGGATTGAAGTTGTCGAAACCTGCTTCGCCTCCATTACCGACCATGGGAACGGGTGCGCCCAAGCTCTTGAATGTTAGGGTTGAATCCCAAAAGAATATTTTGTAAGATTTAGAAATAGTTCCTCGTTCATCCAATTCTGTTTGAAAAAACAACTCGTTCTTGCTGTTTCCAAAGCAAGAAACACCTTCATCAAACGTATAATCTTTGGGGAAAAATGTTTCTTCGCGTTGCGAAAACAAATCAACTTTATGCAATCGATTAATACGGGTGGTTTGCATGGTGCCTTGCCCATAAGATTGTTTTAATCTAGCGCTTACAACAAGAGCTGAACCATCTCTGAAATCTGTAAGTAAATCTCCTTCCTCAGTATTGAAAACACATTCGACTTTAACCCATTCTTGAGAAAAAACGGGGACAACAAAAAAGAATAGAAGAAAAAGAATTATGCTTCTCTTTGTGCTTTCCATGCTTGGTAGTGTTCGTCTAATTCTTGAAAATACGCTTCACCAAACTTCGTTGTAATGGCATCTTTTAAAAATCGGTACACTGGAACTTGCAATTTCGATCCGCACTCGCATGCCGGCGCACATATTGGCCAACGGTGATAATTCAAACCCACATAATCCGCCAACTTCGTCAAACGAATAGGATACAAATGACAGGAGATTGGCTTTCTGAATTTCGAATCACCGGCCTTCCAAGAAGTTTCTAATGCGCAAAGAGCTGTCCCATCTGCAGCGTAATGAACAAACGCACAAGCACCTTTGTCAGAAACCAAAGTTGTAACAATATCGCCATCTTCATCTACTTGATAAAGTCCTTCTCGCTCAATAGCCGCTATTCCTTCAGGAACCATATAGGGCTTTGCCTTTTCCCATTCTTGTTCTAGAATAGGAATTTCATCAGACTCAATAGGCGCACCGCTGTCTCCTTCAACACAACAAACTCCTTTGCACGCCGAAAGGTCACAAACAAAATGCTCTTCGAACAGATCTTCGCTTACAAGGGTGTTTTGAATAATGATCATCCTTTTGCTTTGCGCTCTTTTACGTGATGCAGGCGAATGTTCAATAGCTCAACTGTTAGCGCAAAGGCAAACGAGACATACGAGTACATCTTAATGTTTACATATTCCGGAATATGAATCAAATGAGCGCTTTCGCAAGCCTCAGCTACAAGATTCAATCCAATGACAATCAAAAACACCAGCGCCAACATTTTCAAGGTTGGGTACTTCTCAATAAACGCACTTACATAAGGCGCGAAAGCCAACATAACAAACATGGCAATAACTACCGCAACAACCATAATTGGAACGTGATCAACTAAACCTACCGCGGTGATAATTGAATCGAATGAGAAAACAATATCGATAATGGTAATTTGAATAATGGCTTGAAATAAGTTAATCTTTCTAGACTTCTCTGATTCTTCGTTATCTGCAATTAAAAACTTGTGACGAATTTCGTTCGATGTTTTAATAATCAAGAAGAGTCCTCCTGCCAATAATACTATTCCTCTTCCTGAAATAGGGAAGCCACCCAGCTTGAAAAACGGTTCTTGTAAATGTGCCAAATACGAAAGCGTAAACAACAATCCAATTCTGAAAACAAGTGCGAATGAAAGTCCTAATCTTCTTGCCTTTGTTTGGTCTGCCTTCGTTGATAAAAACCCAGTCACAATTGCAATGAAAATGATGTTGTCGATTCCCAAGACAATTTCCATAATTATCAGGGTAAACAAATCTATCCAACCTTGCACGGTTGTAAATGCAGAGAAAAATGCTTCCATACTACAAATGTAAGGTTTTGAATACGAAAAGCGCTGCCCATGAGCGCACGATATTCACTTTGAAATTTTAATACTTAATGTTGAATTTGTAATTCGAATTGAAAAACTTCTGCCAATTCTTGCAGAAGAATTCGTTTCACTTCTTCCATATCCATTTCACGTCCCAATTCCTTCGACAAACTCGTGACTGTTTTATCAGTAATACCACATGGAACGATGTAGTTGAAATAATTCAAATCTGTATTCACATTGAAGGCGAATCCATGCATAGTTAACCAACGACTGCACTTCACTCCGAGTGCTGCAATTTTTCGAGATCTCTTTGGATCATCAATATCTAGCCAAACACCGGTAAGGCCGTCAATTCTTCCACCTACAATTCCGTAATGTGCAATGGTGCGAATGATAGCCTCTTCGAGGTACCGCATGTACTTGTGAATATCAGTGAAGAAATGTTCGAGATCTAAAAGCGGGTAGCCCACGATTTGTCCTGGACCGTGATAGGTAATGTCTCCACCTCGATTAATGGGATAGTAGGTTGCGCCAATCTCTTTTAATTTCTCTTCAGAAACGAGAAGGTGAAAAGCGTCTCCGCTTTTTCCCAAGGTGTATACGTGAGGATGCTCAACGAAGAGGAGAACATCTTCTGTTCCCTCTCCGTCGGCTTTTCCTTCTGATCTGTTTTGAAGTTTTCGTTGAACGTTTCGTTCGAATAACTCTTCCTGAAAATCCCACGTTTCCTTGTATGGCGCATGGCCTAAGTCTTTGAAGGAAACAACGGGTTTGCTCATATTTTCGAAAGCTCGTTTTTCAAGAAAATAATTGCTGGAATAGCTGTTGCATCTTCGTTGCGCAATTCAGCCAAATCAATGCTCAACCAGTCACCCAAGTGAATCAAGTAGTAAGCTCTTTCAAGTCTGCTTGAACCTTTGGCGTGAATTTCAATGATGGTATCGCACTTCTCGGCCATCAATTTCTTACAGATGTCCATGCGAATTTGTGAACGTTGGTGATCGTCTTCTGTGCGAAGCATTAACACTGCAACACGGTTGTCTCCACCTGTCCAACCCACCAATTCGTTATGGTTCATTTCAGGGAAAACGTGGTGCCAGCAAAGCATTTTCGAGTTCTCGTTGATTTGTTGTCTCCAACGAATGGCAACTCCTTCGTAGCTCGCTTCGCTATACAATACAGGGATGCGAGAAACAATTTTCTCAGCAATTGATTTAGTCTCTGTGCGAATGTTCGCGATTTCAGCGTGAATCAAATCGATTGACGCATTGATTTCCGCTTCGAAATTCCCGTTGTACAATCCGTATGCTTTCAACGTGAACAACACTTGAACAGAGCTGTAACCGAACATACTTCTTGGAGGTTTTCCGCCAGGAATGATAATGCAGTTGTATCCGTCAGCTGCTGCTGCTGCTGCAATCTTACCACCACTGGTGATGCAAGAAATAGTAGCACCCTTTGCTTTCGCTTCGTTGTATGCTGCAACCGTTTCTTCGGTTTCTCCACTGTAGCTAGAAATAATAACCAATGTCTTAGCGCCTACGAAAGCAGGAAGAACGTAGTCGTTCGTGCAAAGAATAGGCAGGCAGCAATGGTCTGCTACCAATTGAGAAACAATTTTTCCGCCGATACCTGAACCTCCTAAACCAGAGATCACAATATTTTCAAATTGTTTGTCGGTGTTTGTGAATGTCGCGCTTTGACCAATGGTCAAGGCTTCTTTCAAATGTGTTGGAAAAGCTTCTACTAATGATTTCATTTTAAAAAATTTAAGATGCAAATGTACAATTCAAACGGCTTATTTCCTTCTTAGAACTCCCTTCTCTTCGCAAAGTTTGGCCAATGGGGCAAAATAAAACATAGCAGTTCCTTTTTTTTCAGCTATGCTTAACAAATCGTGCTCGCCGTCTGACCAATTGATGAGGTGCATCATGTTGTGCACCATCTGACGTTGATCGGTGTTTGGAAGGGTTGCACTTGGATAAAGTCCACGCTTCCCCAATTGCGGTTCGCCGTATTGAACTACCGCTTCATACGTCTCGTTTATCTCAAGTGCCAAGACCATTTGAAATAAAATTTCAACTCCTTCTTCCATCGCAGGAAGTGAAATGAAATCGCGATTGTCTAATGAAGTGTGATACTGCGGATAACGCTGATAAGGCGTACGCATGAATGAGCCGATGGGGAGATTGTATCCGGGAGAACAAAACTGACGCTCATCGCTTCCACCCACAGAAAATTCTAAATCGTTCCACTCAAGCGGAAGTTGATTCAAGATGTGTTTGCTAATGCGGTCGACCAATGCGTTTCCTCTTCTCGAATTTTTGTAGTGAATCTTTCCAGTATCGCCGCAGCACGTAAGCACCCATCCTGCTTGAAGCTTTTCCTTCAGTGCTTGTCCGTGTTTCGATAAATAAGCAATAGATCCAATGGTTTCAGGAGCAAGCACAAATCGATACGTGTATTTTCTTTGTGGAAGTGCGGCGAGCTTTTCATAGAGCATGGCTAAGACCAACGGACCGCTGAGTTCGTTGTTCGCCATACTCGGATGGCACAAATATGAATAAAATAAAATCTCTTTTTCTGAATCACCTTTTAGAATCGCTTCACCGTAGGTGAGACTTCCTTCGGTTAATTCGGATTGAATCAACACGCGATACATTCCTTCTTTCGGTAGTGAATTCCATTCATTGTGCGAAAGGCAGAATCCCCACTTCTCTTCGTAATACGAAGTCACATATGGAATAGCTGCTGGCTGTTCTGGTAAAGTGAACATGTGTTTCGATAATTCATCCCAAGAAACCTCTTGATCAACGGGCGTTGAATAATTTAATACATGCAAATTATTCAATTTGAAATCGGCAACTTTCCTTCCATCTGGAGTAAGTATGTATGCGTCTTGAATGTTCCATTCTTTCGGAATTTCCCAATCGTGAACTTCCGTTCCTGTTGGAACTTCGGTTAATTCGAAGGGAACAATTTCTTGCAGAATCTTGAAAGATTCACGCAATCCGTTTCCAGTGATGCTTCGGCAGATGGGCCAAAGTCTTTCAAAATATGTTGCTAGTTTTTTCTGCATATCACCAAACGGTCCAACCGCCTTCAACCTTCATGTTATCTCCGGTAACATACGACGAAGCATCGCTGAGTAAATATATGAGCGCGCTTGCTACTTCATGATTGTAACTCAATCGTTCCATTGGAGAGAAGCGCGCGAAATTTTCTTCGAATTGCACTTCATGATTGTTCCACACGCCGTGTGGAGTAATCATGTTTACACGCACTTTCTTTGCAGCCCAGTAAGAAGCCAAGTATCTGGAAAGTGCGTCGATACCGCCTTTCGAGGCGCTATAGGCGGCGGGACAACCCAGGGAAGTGCCCTTATATAAATTCTGATTCGGGGCAACAACGCTGTAAGTGGAAGGAATATTCACCACGCTACCGCCGCCGTTCTCTGCCATGTGGCAGCCAATAATTTGACACATTAAAAACGTGCCTTTCAAATTCACATCAACCACAGTATCCCAATTTTCATCGGACACACTTTCAAACGGCTCGAATTTTAAATGCGTTTTATTCTGATGCGCATTCACCAATCCGTCAATTTTTCCAAATGAAGAAAGTACTTTTTCTTTTAATGCTTCAACCGAAGATCTGTTGGCAACATCGAGAACAAATCCCAATGCTTTTGAATTGTTGCGTGCAGCCAATTCATTCGCAAACTGTACCGGATTTGCCAATTCAATATCCGCTGCAACAACTACTCCTCCGAATTGTGCAACGGCCTCGCAGAAAGCTCTTCCAACCAATCCACAAGCACCTGTAATGACAATAACTTTATCGGTTAAATCGAACTTTTTTCTGAAGTCGATTTGCGTTGCGTCTGTTGTGCGAAGTGGTTCCATCTTAATTTATTTTTCGGAAAACAGGCTTAATCTCTTCACCCACTAAAAACTTCTCATATCCATCTTCCAAGGCTCGCTCAAACACTTCACAACTTTCATCGAAGGCTGCAAGCATGAAATCGATATCGTCTTGGGTGTGCGAGA
>Ga0315899_10004267_pt1 | contig 15481 bp, 17 predicted proteins | sample LakEriMetagenome_2_FD_203518 | JGI IMG/M metagenome (GOLD analysis project Ga0315899, IMG submission 203518) | Freshwater fungal communities from buoy surface, Lake Erie, Ohio, United States - Buoy 4 MA112 | ecosystem: Environmental > Aquatic > Freshwater > Lake | place: USA: Lake Erie, Ohio... | reverse complement strand
ACACTCTCGCACTATCATACACACCCACACACACAAACACACACACACACACACACACACACACACACACACACACACACACACACACACACACACGGGACTGGCAAATAACAGGATGCTACGAGCATTTCGAGCATTGCGGTTAATTGGCAAATTCAAGAGCCTGCGTCTTATTGTTGACTCCATCACCGCTTCCATCATCCAGGTGAGCTTCACCTGCACCTGAACCTGCCCGGCACTTGGGCCAATTTCGTGGTCGCCACAGCGCCACAGTTTTGAAGGCTCTACGTTCCCGCTTCTGCCTTGCCCTTCTCTCTCTATCTTCTCCTCAGTTCTTTTACGACTTCCACGAAGCGCATCTGACTCTCCTTCTCCTATGCAAACCCTAAATCCTGAACCCTAAACCCTAAACCCTAAACCCTAAACCCTAAACCCTAAACCACAAACCCTAAACCTTCTCCCTATGCAATCTGTGTATTCCAGCCGTCTCTCCCGCCTGTCTCTCTCATTAGTCTCCCATCTGTTCTCACTCTCATCTGTCCCCCTCTGTCACCGGGTGCGACAAAGGGCATGTTTCGAAGGTTGAGATGGACGCGTGGGAGACACTGGCAGACACGTGACAAAAGAGACCTATTAAGGAACAAAAGAGACCTATTAAGGAGCAAAAGCCTACTGACACTGGCATACCTTCTTAAGGTCAGGGTGGGAGACACTGGTGCGTGGATCAACCTACGTGTATGTTTAGGGTTTAGGGTGTGAAGTTAGTATCATATGACACGGCACGAGACCTGGTACTACGTGGGCAGGTGCTCGAAGCCTTTGTCATGATCCTGCTCTTCATGTGCATCTTTTCGGTATCTCCCTCGTATCTCCCTCGTATTCCTCTGCCTCATGCTCGCCGTCAATGGCTCTCGCTGCCCTCACGCGCTCAGACCCGCGCGTCCCAGATCATGGCAGTGCACTTGTTCTCAGAACAGGACCCCTCGAATTTCAAGACCTTTAGCAAAGCCATGCTGTCCCTTTTCCAGGTGCCTCACCTCAACTGCCAAGTGCTTCAGTGATTCATATCAAACTAAATCCTACACAGCGCTTCCTACCCGCTATTCTTGCTGTACTGCTTTACAACTACCAAATAGCATCCTTTTCGGGGTGCGTGCTTCTGTATGGCAGCGCACCTTGTATTGGTATGCGACTCCTTAGTGGTCTCACTCTCGCTTGCTGAGTCTGGCTATAGAGGTGCGGCTTCTAATTTGTTGTAGTCTCTTTTTCGTTATGTGTAACGAAAAAAAATGCGTTGCTCACTGTTTCGTTTGGCAGATCTTGCATGTGCTCATGCAAAAGATGCTTTCTCGTGCATTTGCTCATGCAAAAGATGCTTTCCTCACGCGCTTGTGTATACCCGGCTGCTCGATATGCTCTCTGGAGAGCATATCGACGCCAGAGAACCCCCATTATGGAGTAGGTCCTATGAATCTTTTCTCCATCATCAGTAGTTACATGTTCCCATGAACTTTCTCCCTCCCTCCCTCCTCCGTCGCGCGCGCGCGCTCTCTCTCTCTCATGTAGTACTCGCACACTCTCTCACCCACTCCCTTACACACGCACATGTGCGTGTTGGCTTGTGTGTTGGCTTGGGACTAGGTGGCAACGCTAGACAAATGGGCAGAGATTTTGCGAGGGCTGTTTGGCCAAGACATGTCCGGCCACCCCGGGGTCTTCTTCTTGAACTTAAAATATCTGTTGGGAGAGGGTCCCCGCTCTTTCTAGCTTCTCGCTCCCTCCTGTGCCTGTGTCTGTGTCTGTGTCTCGCTGCCAACTCGTCCGCACGTTGCAACAAGTACAAGGCACTGGAACTTGCGGACAGGGAAGCTGTTTTTTGTTGTAAGGCTCGCCTTTCCCTGACCATGGATGCATGTGCATACGCCCATACTTTATGTGCAGGTGATCGCTTTCTTCGTCTTTTTTATCCTGGTGGTGACGTTCACGTTGTTTCCCATGATTGTCTCCTGTGTGCTTGACAACTTTTGCCATGCAGGTTTCCCTCCTCTGCCTCCCTTCGGCACCTTCCCTCCCCGTGAGCATCGTCGCGCCCGCGCCCGTTGCAACCTTGGCACCCTGCACTGTGCCGCAGAATCTCGCCGGGGCCCCCTACTGCCTTGTATCCTTGCACGGGCTGTCTTCTCTTTGAAACAAGATCACGTCTTGTCTTAGAAACAAGATCAGGCTACCAAACCTTACGCCTTACCCCGTCTCTGTCACCGCTCCAACTTTTGCCCCAAATGCGAATGCGAGCTTTGTGCAGCTTACAAGGAAGAAAAGCGCTATAGGGAACAGGTCCTCCCTCTAAAGCTCATCCCTTCCAGGCACACCTGCGCCTTTAGGGATCAGGGCGTAGGGCATTGGGTGAACAATCGCTGTGCATGCCTCGCTCAATATGTCCCTAACAACGATTTCTTCGCTCAATACGTCTCATCTCATGATCCCTTCTCAATTCTTCTTCTGACTTCCTCCCATACACTCCGTCCTTTGTAGATATAAGAACTTGAGCATCTCAACAACCCCCTCCTGTTTCGTTTTGACTTGTGCTCTGTCTGTCTGTCTCTCTGTCTGGCTCTCTCTCTCTCTCTGTCTGTCTGTCACTCTGTCTGACGTGATGCATGGACAGACTTTGGTGGAGCTGGAAAGGGGAGGCAAGACAGAGTCCTGCGGTCTAGACCCCCTTCTCAATACCTTGATGACGGTAAGCAGCGGTAGACAGGGAGACATGGCAGTGAGGAGGTTGTAAGCACCAGGGTCAGGGACGTGCAGTGTATAAGAAGGTATGGGAGTGAGGGTGTGGGGGCAGAGAGAGGCAGGCAGAGCGTGCGCGCAACATGCATCTCTCTACCCACGCACAGTGTGCATGTATCACCTTACAAACGCACACCTCGCATGCATGAATCTCTGCGCATGGGTAGAGAGGTGCATGCATGTATCTCTGGCCGTGCCACGTGTCAATCGTAGAGAGACACATCTATTAAGACTATTCACTCACCTAGTGAATGAGATGAACTCACGCCACGCACGGCCATGCCCTGACGAACGCGTACTTATATTTCATGTGTGGGCAAGTAGGCGACCTCATTAGAAGACGTGTGCAAGAAGATTCAAGCCCTGTGGAAGCACCTCGACATTGATAACTCCGGTCCGCTCTCCTGAAAATATTGGAGAAAAGCTGAATTGACGTTTTTCCCCAGTGAAAATAGAACACAAATGAAAACAAAGGGAACAAAGAGAAGTGTTCTTTTTGTTGAAAACAAAAAGAATACAGAAAGAACATTTCTTTTTCTTTTTAAAATTTAAACAAAAAAGCCAGCGCAAACACAAATGAGAGAAAACGAACATTTTCTTTTGCTCTTTCTGAATGCCTGCAACCATTCCACGGCACTTCACTGCGAACTTTGGGGAATAAATTGGCAAGGAGCAGGGTTGCTAGGACACCAAGAATTGTTTAACGGTCTCAGGGCAATGAATTTTGCACCATCCGTCACGGTCTCTTGTTGTTTCTATCTGGATCGCATGCGCTGTCTGTCCTTGTGTCAGCACAAAGTCTTATCACGATCAGGATGCGCCTTGCATGATGCAGGTCTCATCGGAGGAGTTTGATCGACTCACCCAGAACCGCAAGCTCTGTAATGCCGATGGCAAGCTGGTTCGTGTCTTTGTGCCTGTCTTGACTCGTCTTGATCATGATGTGTGTGCGCCCGCGGCCACGGCTTCGTCGGCCTTCCCTTCTCTGGTGTTGGTTTGACGACGGCGCATATAGGAAAGCGCTGCGGTGGCACTGAAACAAGCGCAACTTGTAGCAACCGCAACTGACGGTTACAAAATCGGAGCAGGATCAGCAGACTCTGGAGGCGATCCTTCTGTCAGAGATGCACCGGTATTCTGAAAGACAACTCGGCCAGGTGCCGACGCCTCTGCCTCCTTCTCACTTGTGCGCTGCGCGTGCGACCAGTCCGAGTCACGCTGGACGCTCTATGAGTATCTGAGTTTGCAACGGCTACTTGCATGTGTGCATTCATGTTTGTAACTGCGCAGGTCATACCGGGAATCAGAAGAGACGACGAATGCATGGCCACGATCATGTTTGCGGTGCAAATACTGCTCCGGAACCAAGACATGACAACGGCCATGTACCTCGCTCGCCGCCGAGCTGACACGAAGTCAGAGAAGCAGAGCCTGTCCCGCACATCTCTCCGCGGCGATCCCCTCTGTCCGCCACAGAATGGCGTGCACGCTAACATGCCTACTACAGCTACAGTCGCAAGGCCTGTGGCAGAATGCTCATCGCTCGAAGACCGGCTGCAAAAGCTCGAACGTCTCATGGCCTCCAAGCGAAGCAGCAGCCGCGAGAAGAGCTTGGAGAGCAAGGGCGAGAAGAGAAGAGGAGAAGCCAAGCTTTTTTCGCACCGGCGTTCGCGCGACTGCACCTCGGCCTCTGACCTTTGTGACCTGGTCCAAGTAGACTTGCCTGACAACATTCAAAGAAAAGGAGAGCCTGCCCAGACCCTCCTGAATGTCTCGCTGAAAAAGCGCATGCTACAGGGCATCCGACCTAAGCATCCAACTTGGCGGCCGGACGAGCAAGAGAGAGAAAAGCAGAGGCAGTGGCAAAGGCAGACAGAGCTGGAGCAAGAAAGGCAAGGGGAGATGGGCAGGGAATGGGAGACGGCAGGAGGCAGGAAGGAGCGAAACAAAGACACGATGACAACGGCTCCTCAATGGCAGTCCCTGGCGGCCTCGGCCGACGCGGCCACCCAAGCTGACGTAGGCCAAGAGTTGAATCAGTCCGCCTCTCTGCGCCGTGAGCTTGAAGCTGCGCTGCGCGAAAAGAAGCACTTGCAACAGGGAATGGAGGCTACCAGTGAGGAGTGTCGAATGCTGCACCAAGCGCTCCTTGCACGCGATGAGGAGTGTGCGAGCTCAAAAGGGACTTTGCGTCTTGCTGTGCACGGCCACAAGATGGCTCTACTGGCTCATGAAGACACGGTGTGTTGCGTGTGTGTGTCCTTATGCTTGTGTGCGTGCTCGCGCACGTGCCTGTGTATACGTATAGTGTGCAGACGCATGCATCGCTCTTTTCTCCTACAGGCTGGCTCGCTCGCTTGCTGTGACGCGATGCAATCATGCAATCATCACGCAGCAATCATGCTGAGAGAGGTGCTGTAGATGCGCTGACACAGACGCAGTAGACAGACGAAGTAGACAGACCGATAGACACAGAGACGCAGTAGACAGATAGATGCAGAGACGCATGCACACACCAGAATGCACCTTGACACACGAAGCAAGAGTCTGTCAGCCAGCCTAATGCCAGCTAATGGTTTGTGTCGGTGTGCGCATAGATGCGGAGAGCACAGGAGGAGATAGCACGCGTGAGCGCTGAACGGGACAGGTATCGCGCACAAGCAGTCCAGAGTCGGTGGCATGCAATCGCTGCCGGTTGCAGCGAGGCCGGTCGCCAGCTGAATAAGATCCGGTCCTTGTGGCATCAGCAGTTGACCTGCAAGGTCTCAGCATCTCGTTTGCGCATCGTTTGCTCGTTTGCGCATCTCTCTGCCGTTGCCCTTTTCGGCGGCGTCTTTTGTATTTGACAGTCAAATACATCATCTAGCGGCGCTTGCTCGCATGCATATACAGGGTGCAGAGAGTATGAGGCTGTATACAATGTACATACGGAGTGCGTCACGCGGCAGAATAACAAGTGCCCCGGAGACGCACTAGCAAGTGCACTGACGCGTACTCTCGCAGAGCATGTCCGGGTCGCCGGCCAACATACAGCCCAGCAATGTGACGAGCGACGTGGTGACATCTACGCGCTCGAAGCTCTTAGAGATTCGGCACTGGCCCCCAACGCTGGAGAAGACTTTTTTAGAGACTTGCGACGCTCTTCTGCTCGGAATCGAGGAGAGAGATGAGTATGCTCTCTCTAGCTTCTCTCTCTATAAGAGAGAGAGAGAGAATACTGATCAGTGGAAGAGTCAGGGGAAATAATGGGCGAGAGAGGGGCCCCTTGCGTGAGCACGCGTGAGAGCGCCGATCGTAAGCTGTACGACTTTTCGCCAGCGAGGAGCGCTAGCTGTGAGAATGGCGAGGGAGGAGGCGACGGTGTGCGTCTCTCTGCCTCTCGCTCGTTCGCCTCTCCCCACGTTTCACTCGCTTCGAATACTGGGGGTGAAGCGTGGCGGCAGGAAGGCTGTGACGAAGGCGCTGCCGCGCGTTGCCCAGATCTCCGCGGGAGCCCCCCCTCCCTCTTTCCTCCCACCCCCTCCCCAGGTGGACACGGATAGAGACGCGTCATTTCACTGTCAGAGTTCGTGCACGTGTGTTCCTCCGCGGCAAGCAAGACCGTACATCTTCCACTGGCGAGCGCCAGCTAGTGCCTCTTTGGGTACGGGATCAGGATCTCGCTCCCCGAATTTGATGCTGGCGACGGGGGGGAGCGTGGGTGGATAGGAGGTGCACACGAACCCAAAACACGAGTCATGTTCATCACAAAAGAGCGTGACCAAGTGCAAGGACGGTGATCAGACTGAGCCTTGGAGCCTTGGCTCTCCTCCATCCTCGCTCTTTTTCCTCCACCCAGTGTGTTTGCGCCTCTCTCTCTTCCCTCCCTCACTGGACCAGCGAGCCTGACAGCAACCCGCCTGCAAGCGGGGGAGCATCCGGTCTGGCGACGAGCTGAAAAGGTGCCCGCCGAGCGCCGCTGTCATCCAGGCTCCGCACACACTCGTCTGCTGCAAGCTGCCGCCGCGTGATGACGCACACCCCGGAGCTGGCCAGGAATGGGGAGGCACACGAGACGATGCCGCGCAGCAACCACCTGAGTAGCAACCGCAAACTCCTTCTTTTTTTTTGGCTTCGCAATCACTTCATATCAGATTTTTTAACTCTCTAGCTCTACCCACCTTCGGACCACGAGCCTCCTTAGGGCGATTCCTGGAACCCGTTCAGAAGGGTTCCTCCAGTGACTGTTTCACTGAAAAAAATAAATCACGAAGGAAAAGCTTAAATTTTCTTTTATTTTTTTAATTTCGGCAGAGGGTTTATAAGAGCTTTGCTATAAGGCAAGGGGGGATGCGGGTTTAGCTCTCTTCTGAAGTTTAAAAAAAAAGAGAAAAATTATGCTGTCTTCTACTTCGCCGGATTTTTTTCTGTTGTGATGCAAAGCAAAAAAAAAAAGAGTCCAGACTATACTTCTCGCCTGTCGCTCTCCTCGCCCATAAAATTGTCCGCGGCGCCGACAATGAGCTGACCCTGGCGAGCGTCCGCAAACACACCTGTGCAACGCAGGACGCCAACAGCAAGTGGATATGGCCAAGATACGTGAGCGGTTGAGTCCACTTTGTACTGACCTGGATCACGGCGGTATCCGTACTGTAAAAAGCATCGGATAGCTTACTGTGTGTGTAGATTGTTTATTTTTTAAGGCCACCGGGTCACGGTTTGCTCCCCCTGGCGTACTCAGGCTGCAAAATCCAAATTTTACCACCGAATCACGATAGGTCTCTTGTGGAAACGATTGCGAGGGGAACGATCAAAAATCCAAACAAAAGTTTCCAATACAAATTTTCCAGAGCGTACCCGAAATTATCATTTTTCCTAGTTTCAAGTCAGTAAAGTCAGTAATACGTCAGGCAAGGTGGAGCTTCGACAATATTCTGCTTATTATAGTTCGTTTGAGCTTTATTATAGTCCACATGCTCGCAAAATTCGATTGTGGGGAGGGGCCTATAGGCTCCGACTTGGTTCGGAACCATCAAGATTGGAAATCTCTTTTGATGCTTCCTACCACCGTGCGCGTGAGCCGACATACACACCTTTTAGTTCGTGGAACCCACATCCCAAATGCGCGCCGGGTACCCAGCCCCTTCCACACTCGGAGTCCTGCCGCTCTACATGCATTGTAGGAGTAGCGAGGGGACCTCGACGATGACCACCGACTCGACTGTCGCGTATCCTGCTGTAAGCGCCTCGGGGCCTTCCGGATGCTCACGTAATCGGGAAGTACCCGCCTTCAAAGTCCACAGGGCGCACATTCGAACATGGACATGCGACTGGTGTCCGAAAAAGAAAGTGAGCGCGAGCGCTCAATGGTTGTATCAAAGATTTTTTCTCTTATTCTCTTCCGCCCTTTCCCTGGGCGGTATCTTTTAGACCTGGGCTACCTTGGTGCGCGCCATCCTCATCTCCTCCTCCTCCATCCCTTCCCAAGTCCCCCCCCACCCCGCCGTCCACGGCACCTAGACTCCCCCAGTCCTCCCCCGCGACTACTCCCCTGCTGTCTACGTCGGCCCTCTCTGACTGCGCTATCGACGCCGCTGCTTGACGAAGCATCGTCGAGTAGTTAGGGTCGCGGTAGAGCAAGGTGTAGTTGGCCGCCTCATCCATGATCTGCCGTGTGTTGTAGCCCCCGCACTTGCTATTCGCGCATTTGAAGCCGAGCACGTGATAGGGCGCGGGGCCTTTGGTCTCACAGTCGTTGCAGAGAATGGTCACGGTCTTGTTCAAGAGTTCCTCCGGCATCGGGGTTTGTGCCACGGCGACATCCATCTGCTCCCATTGCCTGCTGTGGTCGACGAGGGTCTTGGAACAGAGGGGACAGACGTGCAGAACGATGTTCATGCTCATAAGCTTCGCCAGACATTTTCGGTGTAGTGTGTGTCCACATCGCAGCACCCGCACTTGTGACGTGCTGTGAAAGAGGTCCTCCAGGCAGACCTATATATATATACATGTACACACACACATACATACACACACTCTCTCTCTCTCACACACAAACACACAAACACACACACACACACACACACACACACACACACACAGACGTGCGCACACACACAGACCGGGCAGTTCTGTCGCATTGCCCCCGCGATACACTTGTGGTTATCGCGCAGGCTGAAGTGAGGGCGTAGCAGCAGCAGCAAGTCAGTACCCCAGTATATTCACCAAGGAAAGGCAAAAGTCAGACCCCAGTACATTTACAAAGAAGAGGCACCTGAGGGCGTAGCAGCAGCCGCAGATTTCGCAGTGGAAGAAGTTTTCACGGCCCCCTATTCGACAGATGCCGCAGCCTTTTTTATTTTTTATTTTATTTTTAGATTTCGCAGGGGAGGAAGTTTTCGCGCCCCCCTTGTAGCCTTTGCACTTGTCCTTAGTGCATTTCCGCTTGCGGCTGGTGTCTATTCCCCGGGCGTGTATGTTCCCCACCTTGGGTAACATGAAACGTTCACTTTTCAGAAAAGACCGTACTGGACACAAGGCTTAGAGTTCAATAGTTACCAGTCGCATGCGGACTAAGGAAAAGTACCATCAAGAAGACTTTTCAGAATTTTATGCCTTGGCAATGAAACACACGCTTCGATGTGTCGTCGTCGAAAAAGTTGCACACGTCGCAAAAGTACTCGCCAAACTCGTTCCCGCACTCCACGCACGCTTTTGAAACGGGCTGCGTCAAACGGCATTCACTGCAAACTACCTATTTAGGGTTTAGATTGGATTAGCTAGGGATTAGATGAGATTAGTTACCCTACTCGACGCACATCCTACGTCAAACGGCGTTGACTGCAGACCACGTAGAAAGGGTTTAGGGTATAGATTGGATTAGCTAGGGACTAGATTAGATTAGTTGACCGCAGACCACGAAGAAAGGAAACACACACACACCATCAAATCACTAGCAACACACTAGCAACACGTTAGCAACACACACACCATCAAATCACAAGCCCTGGAGGGAACCAACAAAACATCTTCTCCAACTGCGTTTGCCATGAATAACCCTCCTCCTCCTCATATGACATGCATCTATCCTCCTCCTCATATGACATGCATGTATCCTCCTCCTCAACATCTTCTCCAACTGCTTTTGATATGAATAACCCTCCTCCTCCTCGTCTCTCCCCTCACCCTCCCGATCTCCCCTCCAGACCTCATTTCATACACACACACACTCTCTCTCTCTCACGCACACACACACACATACACACACACACGCGCGCGCGCACACACACACACACACACACGCACACGCACACGCACACACAAACAATACCATCCTCTAACACTGACGCGGTCAAGTGAGGAAAAGGTGGGAGTCTTTGCGTTCCAAAAAAAAAGAAACAAGAAAAAGGCCAAAAATAAAACCCCCTTTAACACTAAAGCGGTCAAGTTTGTGAGCATGGTGCGTCCTGCTATGACTGACAGTAGGTCTCTTTTGGCACTAGAGTAGGTCTCTTTTGGCACTAGAGTAGGTCTCTTTTGGCACTAGAGTAGGTCTCTTTTGGCACTAGAGTAGGTCTCTTTTGACACTAGAGTAGGTCTCTTTTGGTACCCCCACCTCTTTGACACTAAAGCGGTCAAGTTTGTGAGCAAGGCGCGAGTCAGCTTTGTCCTCCTCCTCCTCGTCGTGGCAGTGCCGACACCAGTACCTGTAGTGTGCGTGTGTGTGTGCGCGCGCGTTAGTGTGTGTGTGTGTGTGTGTGTGTGTGTGTGTGTGTGTGTGTGTGTGTGTGTGCGTGCGTACGTGTGTGTATGTGTGTGTGTGTATGTGTATGCGACGTGTGTGTGTGTGCGTGTGTGTGTGTGTGTGTGTACGTGTACGTGTGTGTACGTGTGTGTGTGTGTGAATCGGCACCTGCGGCCGCAGCAAGGAGCGACGAGGAGGCAGCCGCGGGAGTAATGACGACACCCGCGCGGAGTGGAAGGGACGCAGACAAGAGTTTCATTACAGCTCGACACATGCGCTGAAGACGCATGCGCTGAAGACACATGCGCGGAAGAGCGTATGCCGCCGAGCGAGACAGCCAAGGATATGTTGCTGGAAGCTGCGGGGACGGCGGTGGCGAGGGCGGGGGCGGTGGCGGCGGGGGCGGGGGCGGCGGCGGCGGCGGTTGTGGTGGTGGAGGCGTTGATGGAGGAGGGGGCTTTGGATGTCGCGTGGGCGCGCGCGTGGGCGCGCGCGTGGACGCGGGCAAGGCGGTTGAGCGGCATGCCGTCTGAGTCCACCCCCTCGCTGTCGTCATCATACACGTCTGCAAGGTCTTGGATGCCTTCCATGTTTTCGAGCATGCCGTGCACGGCCTCCTCTACAAATACAAAAAAAAATCAGGGTCCCCGCCCCGCGTAAAGCACCAAAAGGACTTTTGCCATGTTTTTGAGCTAAATAACATGTATTAAATATTAAAAATAAATAATATAGATAAATGTATATAAATTTATAATCTAAAAGTCCTTTTGCAAATAATTCTGAGCAAGCCTTGCGCATGGCCTCCTCTACGAATTTTCAGACGTCAGTGACAGTGACCAAGTGTATTCACCACACTTATAAAGCCACTATGGAGCTGACTTTTGAAAATTAGTGCCTGCTCTCAATGCGCTGCTGTTCGTGGGGCGGTCCAAATAGTCGCTGATGATCGCGAGGCGGCGGGCGTCGTCCTCGCCCTCGCCGCTGGCGTTGTGGGGGCGTAGGCGCGTGCGGCGCGCTGCCACCTCGCGGAGGAGGGGAAGCAGGGATTGCATGGTCATCCGGTTCATCTGTCGCGGTGCTCCATCCGCCTGCTCAGCCTCTATAGTATCATTGAATGCGAATAAACCCTCCTCCTCACAGGGCCCGTGTTGTTGCTCAGGGCCCGTGTCCTCCTCGTAAGTATTAAAATGTTCTAAAAAATATTATTGATATGAATCAAAATTGATTACAGTATATTTATTTTACCTCGCCGTCGCCAGCGGTGTCTTGCAAGGACTGACTGCCTTCGTCTATCTGGTGGTTGTCCGACATGTCCGACATGTCCGACATGTCCGTGTGAGACATGGCCCCGTCAGAAGATAAACTGCTGCTGCTGCCGCCACCCTCCTCCGAAGCAGTATGCACTTGATCATGCGAATCCGTCGCTGCATCATCATGCCCCGCAGCCACCGCGGCCGAGGGCACCGCGCCCGACGGCCGCTGTCCTCCCCGGCCTCCGCCCCGCAGCCGGGCGATGGCCGGCAGTCGTGCTGCAGACGCCCACGCGAGGCCCACGCCACAAAACGCCACGCCCACATACGCCCCGCATTTTGTCCTTCCGGGGAGGTCTCGCTGAAGACGGACTGGCCGATATGCGAGCAGAAGGGCGCCCAAGCAGCCTGCGCAGATGAGCCGTCAAAGGCAGTGAGTGGAGGGCGCGCTTTTGCAAGCGAGTTGCGCGGCACTGTGCAATAGCGCTTAGTTACTAGCGGTTGGTGTTACCTAAGTGCGTGTGTGTGAGAGCGAGAGCGAGAGAGATATTATATATGCATGTATATACAATACAAACAATGTTTTACACACACGCACATACACATTCACACACACACACACACATCCTGCCAGCGCCACGCATAGGAAGAGCCACTGCACCTTGCGGCCATGCAACCCGCGGCCCAGGCACGGCACCGGCAAGCCTCAGCCCCGCCTGCTGGAGGGAAGGCTCTGCCTGGAGCATCGCCGCGGCGAGCACAACCAGCGCGCGGCCCGGCAGGTGTCGGACCATCCTCGCGCGCGAGCGGGAGGCAGACAACAGCCCATGCACCCGAATCGGCTGGGACCAGGCGAGGCGCACGCGTCGATCGGGTCGGCGACTTCGCCCGTAGCTAGGCGCGGGCACGAACACAAATTGCACGAATTCAATGCAAAAGGAACACGAAGGAACCTGTTCCTTTGGAGTAGGTATGTAGAACTAACTCCATGTTCTCAAGCCACGGATCTCGTCGCAGCGGCTAGTCGTGAGCGCTAGTGAAGCATGTCGTCGCTATCAGCACTCCGCAACGGGGCCCGCTCCTTTGTCAACGCCGCGGTCCGCATGGCGCCGCGCGCCTCGGCGTCCGCTGCGCCCCTCCGAGTCGCTCCCGCGCTGTGGTCGCGCTCGTTTGCAAGTGGGGGGTTCCTGCCGAAGGAGGAGGTGTCGGCGCGCGTGCTCGATGTGGTCAAGAATTTCCAGAACGTGGACCCCGCCAAGGTCACGCCGACTTCGCACTTCATCAACGACTTGGGCCTGGACTCGCTCGACACTGTTGAGGTGTGTTCTGCCTCAGCACCCGGGCATAGCCCGCCCTGCACAGCGGGGTCCTCGCAGCGTCGTGCAGGGCGGGGTCCTCCTCGCAGCGTCGCGGTGCCATGCGTCGTCGGGCGGCCGTCCCCGTGCCTGCTGATCGCCTGCATGCTAGCGTGCCTAGCATGCAGCGCCCCATGCAGTCACCGGACACGCCCGAGGTTCCCCGGGGGGGAGAGGGGGACGGCTGCCATGTAACGCCACGGCAACACCAAAGCACCGAGCGGGGGCGGCCGGGTGCACCGCGATCTGTGGTTACAAGCGGGCGCGGGAAATAGGAAAAATCTGGCTGGGTAGTATGGGGCTGATGATGGCGCAGCAGGAGTTGTTGCCGCACCCAGCAGATGGGGCGCGGGCTGGGTCGGGGGCCCTGCCCTGCCTGGGGATAGTCAGCACTGGCGATCGAAGCTTGCAGTGGTCTGAGGCGCTCGTCACAGCACGTGCTCAGCTGCAAGGCATGGCACGAAGCATTTCTGCTCTCATGTCGAGCACTGCCGGGCGCTTGAAAAAAAGACAGCGCTTGCGTTCACGGGGCGGGTGGCTCGGAGGGATGCAGCGGTGTGCAGCCTTAACGCGGCGTGTGACAAGCACGAGAATTTTGCCTTTGATGCGTACTGCGGAAGAGCACTGAGCGCTGCTGGATTCCAACAGTGCAGGCGCAGCGCATGGAGAAGTGGCTTGCGAGCGAGTCTCAAATGCATGTGCCCGTGCGCGGACTGGCTATGCGCGTGCTCCTTGGGACTATGTGTTGAAGGGTGCGAATGGTGAGCAGATGGTGATGGCGTTTGAAGACGAATTCGCGGTGGAGATTCCGGATGCCGAGGCAGAGAAGATTCACACTGTGGAGCAGGCTGTCACCTACATCGCCTCGCACTCGCAGGCCAAGTAATTTGTGTGCATGCCAGCATCACGCGGGAAGCCAATGGTGCTGGTAAAGGGGGTTTAGGCCGAGGCCTTAAGGTCGATTTAAGGGCCTAGATTCTCCTTTATCGCTCGCGGGAAGCCAATGGTGCTGGGGATTCGAGAAGAGTGGTAGAACTCTTGCAGCAGCCAGCTCCAGGCCAGGGCTTTGTGTGGGCTCTCTACAGCTGACCAAGATAGCTGAGGCCTGGTGCACAGTGCAGTCGATAGTGTTATAGCAGAGGGCTATAGCAGAGTGTTGTAGCAGAGGCCTGGTGCACAGTGGAGTCGATGGCAAAGTCGATGGCAGAGGCCTGCTGGACAGTGTGCAGTTGATAGCAGAGGCCTCGTGCACAGTGCAGCTTCCTTCCGGACGTTTGTGGCGCGGTAGGCAGGCTGGGACATTGAAGGAGTGATCTTTTTTGGGCAGCTGCGCAAGTGTTAAGTTAAAAGTGCGTCTGTGACTCTTGTGCTTGAGTGAATGTGAAAGGATTGTTCAGGCTTGTGTGCGGAGACTCGTGTGTCACGCGCCTTGATTCATCAATCCAGGCACCGCAGAGAGGCACGGCTCCTGATTTCTCTTACTCCCACCACATTCGGCCCTCGTACCGACGCCGGTGGTGAGCGCGGCGCGGCTCTGCCCCATATCTTTCCCTCAACCCCAAACTAACCCCGAAACTAAACCTCAAGCTCTGCCCTACATCTTGCCCTGCTCGTTATTCTCCCTCCCCCGTTCCCTCCCTCCCCCGTTCCCTCCCTCCCCTCCCTCCCTCTTTTCTCTCTCTCTGTCTCTCTCCCACCCTCCCTCCCCAGTTCCCTCACTCCCTCGCTCCCGTCCTCGGCACAGAACGCAATCCCTTTCAAAAGGTTAGAATCCTGCCGGTAATACAACAGCGCTGAACCACATCTCCGCGGTCAGTACCCCACTCTAAAAATCCCCAGCAGTCTCCTCCCTCCCTCCTTTCCGCGCCCTGCGCATCCTCCCGCCCCCCACGTCGCGCGGCAGCTGTGTTGCTGTTACTTACGTGCTTCCAGTACTGCTAGCGGTCTGCTTCCTCAAGATTTGCCTTTCTTGTCTAGCTTTGCTCTCAGCGCTGGGGAGGAGGAGGAGAAGGAGGAGGACGAGGAGGAGGAGGAGGAGGAGGAGGAGGCGGCGGCGGCACTCACACACCATAGGTTTAGGGTCATACACATAGGTTTAGGCATAGGTTTAGCACACACACAGGTTTAGGCATAGGTTTAGGCATAGGTTTAGGCGTCACGTACACACCATAGATTTAGAGTGTGAGTCACGTTGAGCGCCGTCCGCACGGGCGCGCGCACACACAACCTAACACCCACACACGCAAGCATGCTGAGGCCACGGTACAGGAGCACGGGGAGGATGGGGTGGGGATAGAGGAGGGCGAAGATGAGGAGTGGGAAGGTGTCGGGAGAGTAGAAACCTGGAGAGGCTGTGTGTGTGG
>Ga0315899_10004266_pt1 | contig 15482 bp, 13 predicted proteins | sample LakEriMetagenome_2_FD_203518 | JGI IMG/M metagenome (GOLD analysis project Ga0315899, IMG submission 203518) | Freshwater fungal communities from buoy surface, Lake Erie, Ohio, United States - Buoy 4 MA112 | ecosystem: Environmental > Aquatic > Freshwater > Lake | place: USA: Lake Erie, Ohio... | reverse complement strand
TAGGTATCCACCGATTGAAAGCAGGGCAAAAGCGATGGCCACGTAGAGTAAGAAACGCTGAACAGGGTGCTTACGCTGACGAAAAGCCGGAAGAAGAAACAGCAGTAACAAAAGACCCATGTATCCGTTTCGCATCGACATGTCGGTATTGAAAAAACCGTCTGCCTGTGTTGTAGCAAGTGGCAATAGCACCGAGATGATACTTTGCAAGGTAAATGGATGACTGCTTGCGGCCGTTGAAACGGCCGTTCCTCGGGTCATGTACGGAATGATGTCTGTATACCCCATAATCAAACCAAGGGAAACGACGAGTAAAATACCGATCATCCACACATGCTTACGAACAAACGATCCCGGTGAAAATTGCGGACCGTCCTCCTTTTTTTTCTGCACAAAATGAAAAACGGAGTAGGCAATAAAAAAATAAAGCGAACCGATGATCAGTCCGGGATGAGCAGATGACAACAACAGATAAAACAAAAGGGCCGACTGCACCGCATTTTTGTAACTGAACTTAAACAACAGCATATGATAACCCCAAATGCACCAGGGTAAAAACGCCGCACCACTCAGCCAGTTCAGGTGTTGCAGATGGCCAACCATGTATCCGCTGCACATAAAAGCAAACCCACATACATACGAAACAGTTCTTGTGAATGAAAACGACCGGCAAAGCAGAAACATGCCAACCCCACTTAAAAACAGGTAGAGCATAAACTCCATAGTAAACGTGTAGGCGTTGTAACCAACCGTGCTTCCAATCAGCCAGGTGATCGGGCTCCAGAATCCGCTGTTCATATCGGCGTATTGTGGCAGACCGTAGTTGATGTAAGGATTCCACCAGGGAATGATATTGGAGTGAAGCGCTTCACTGAAATAATAGCGTACCGGAAAGTAGCCCTGAAACGCATCATTTTTCAAAAAAAACAAAAAACTGGATACCGGAAAATACGCCAGCACCATCAGGCCAAACAAAACGAGTACAGCCTTGGGTGATATTCGTTTCGATCTCTTTTTTCGGTTATCTTGCATGAGTGCCAAATGTACGGCATTCACCAGAAATGCAGCCTGAACAGCCTACTGATTTTGATGTGTTTGCTTCGGATTACCGGTCGTTGCATTCGGACAATGTGCGTTTATCCGGTGCTGATTCAGCCTACTTTGCTCGATTCAAAGCAGAACAGCTTCAAGGGTATGAAAAAAACCAGCCGCTTCGTTTTCTGGACCTGGGTTGTGGCGATGGGTTGGTTGACCAGTACATCGAAATGTTATTTTCTCAGTGGGACCTGGATGGGATAGATCCATCGGTAGGCAGTATCGGGGTGGCTCGAAGTCGTTCGTCTTCTCGTACCCGTTATCATGTTCAGATAGCGGATGCTTTACCGTTTGAATCAACCAGCTTTGATATCGTTCTGCTGGCTTCAGTAATGCATCATGTGCCGGACAATCGTCAGGATAATCTGATTGCCGAAGTGTTCCGGGTATTACGGCCCGGTGGCCGGGTTTATCTTTTTGAGCATAATCCGTACAATCCGGTAACCAGGCATTTTGTTCGCACTTGTCCGTTTGATGAAGGAGTAAAGCTGTTGTCGGCCAAACGGTTGATCCGGTTATTTCAACGCCATGGGTTTGAAGCATCGGTTTGCCGCTATTTACTCTTTTTTCCGCGGTTCGCCTGGCTTCGCTGGCTGCTCCCGTTGGAAAAGCGATTGGGTTGGTTGCCGATGGGCGGTCAGTATCTGTTACGGCTGATCCGCCGCTGAGTCATTTTCTGTTTCAGCAATCACATAGAGAGGTCGTTGCCGAACCGCATCATTGATTCGGCTGATATATTCGCCAATTATACCGATGCTTAATAATTGGATGCCACCCAGAAACAAGATAGTGACCATAAGGGAGGCCCATCCGGAGATGGTTTGTTGCCAGACCCATTTGGCTAATAACACATATACGATCATACCAAATGAAAAAACCGACATAAACAAACCTAATGCACTGACCAAACGGAGAGGGGTATCCGAAAAGGCGGTAATGCCATCGAGTGCCAGACGGATCATCGAAGAAAGGCCGAAACCGGTTTTCCCTTTTTTTCGCGCCGGCCGGTCATAATGAACAACCGCTTCGGCATATCCAAGCCACGACAGTTCACCCCGCAGGAATTTGGTCCGATCCCGCATTTGCCGAAGATCATGGGCAACTTCCTGTGTAATCATTCTAAAATCACCGGTATCGCTGGGAATATGAAAACGGGTCAAGCGATTGAGTAAGCGGTAAAATAAAGCGGCCGTTATTCGCTTGAACCAGGATTCTCCGGCACGACGGGTTCTTTTTCCGTAAACCATATCGGCTCCTTGATTCATTTTTTCCCAGAAAGCCGTCAGGCACTCCGGAGGGTCCTGTAAGTCGGCATCCATAAAAACGATACGCTCGCCGGTGGCGTGTTCGAGCCCGGCAAACAGAGCGATCTGGTGTCCGAAATTGCGGGTGAACCGTATGTATCGTACTCGTTGGTCCTGGCGGTTCATTTTGCGCAGTAAAACCGGCGATGCATCGGTGCTGCCATCATCTACGAATATGAATTCGACGGCAACCGACAGGGTTTTACATACCTCACAAAGCCGTTGGTAAAGCTCGGACAGGTTCTCGGCTTCATTGCGCAGGGGGATGATAATGGAGAGTGCCGGCTTCAATGTTCTTTATTTAGCAGCGATAGATTTCGTTGTACATATTTGCCCAGCACGTCAAATTCGATGTTAACCGTGCTGCCGGCCTGAACATGACCGATGTTGGTTTGTTCGTAGGTGTATGGAATAATGGCAACGGAGAAACGATCGATGCCCACATCGAAAACCGTAAGGCTGATGCCGTTGATGCAAACCGATCCTTTTTCGATAATCAGCGGCGCAAATTGTTGGTTGATTTGAAAAGTAAGTAACCAGCTGCCTCCGGTTTCGGTCACTGACTTACAGGTTGCGGTTGCATCCACGTGACCCTGAACCAGGTGGCCGTCTAGACGGCCTTGCAGGGATACGCAACGCTCTAAATTGATCAAGTCGCCTGTATTCCATTCGCCCAGCCGGGTTTTGGCAAGCGTTTCCCGGATGGCGGTGACGGAATGACAGGTTGCCTCAACGCTTTCTACGGTCAGGCAGACCCCGTCGTGCGAAACACTTTGATCGACCCGTAGCGTTTGACTGATTGCCGATTCGATCAGGAAACGGCGGTTATCCTGTTGTTGTTCAATATGTTTGATTTTTCCGAGGCATTCAACGATTCCGGTAAACATGGGCCAAATTTCGTGAATTTGAGTGGTTAATTTGTAAAAATCAGTGAAATCGCCTACATTTGCGTCCCGCAGATTTGACACTGCGAGATTATTATTCACCAAAGGAGGTATTATAACATGCTCATCATCGATTCCAAAGATTGCGAAAACATTGACAAGGCCCTCAAAAAGTACAAGAAGAAATTTGAGAAAAGTCGTGTACTGCTGCAGCTCCGCGAGCGTCAGTCGTTCACGAAGCCCTCGGTCAGGCGTCGCACTCAAGTACTGAAGGCGGTTTATCGCCAACAGGTGGCTTCGGGCAAATTCGAGTCCTGATTCATTGTTTACAAGATACAAATCAAAAGCATCCGGAAAACACGTAATTTCGGATGCTTTTTTTATGCCCGTTACCAATACAACCCATGTGCCGTCCTTTTTGGATTATCTGAAATTCCAGAAACGGTACTCGCGTCATACCCTGATTTCCTACGAAACGGATTTACGTGGTTTCTGGGATTTTATGCAAACTGATTTTCAGGTTACAGAACCGCGGGAAGTACGGTCAGCCCTGGTGCGTTCCTGGCTGGCTTCGCTGAAAGCGGATGGGCAGACAGCCAAAACCATCAATCGGAAAATTTCGGCATTAAAATCCTATTTCAAACACCTGATGCGAAACGGGGTAATCACCGCAACACCCATGGCCTCAATAGTAGGGCCGAAGCAGTCGAAGCGCTTGCCGATGTTTGTGGAAGTGAAAGACACCGAAACCCTTTTTTCGCACGTTCCCTTTACCGACGACTGGAAAGGGCAGACAACGAGGCTGATTCTAGAAATCCTCTATAGCACCGGCATTCGACAGGCGGAACTGGTTGGCCTGCGTTCCGATCAGGTCGATCATGCGCAATCCTACATCAAGGTGTTAGGAAAAGGAGGTAAGGAGCGGATCATCCCGGTTAGTAGTGATTTGCTTGCCTTGATCAGCACCTACGAGCAAGCAAAAAAAGACCGGTTTGATCATGTTGATACCCAGCATTTATTGGTGAAAGAGGATGGCCGGCCACTCTATCCAAAATGGGTATATCTGGTTGTCAAACAATACTTGAGTTTAATCACTACGATTGAAAAACGCAGTCCTCATATTCTTCGTCATACGTTTGCCACCCACCTCAGCAATGCCGGCGCTGATTTGAATGCGGTCAAGGAATTACTGGGTCACAGCAGCCTGGCGGCTACACAGGTATACACCCATAATACCATTGAAAAACTGAAAGACATCTACAAAAAAGCGCATCCCAAGGCTTGAGTGTTAATTTTTTTTTGGGGACATACTTTTTTTCACTGAATGGCCGTTTTATTGTCGTAAATTACTTTTCCCCTCGCGGGAGTTTTTCGATTTTTCACCTTAGAATCCTCAAGCACATGAACATCAACATTCAAACGGTGCATTTTGACGCCGACAGTAAGCTGAAATCACACATCACCCAGAAACTGGAAAAACTGCAACAATTTCATGACCGAATCACCAAGGTCGATGTTTATTTAAAGTTGGACAATCTGGTTCATACGATAAAAGACAAGATTGTGGAGATCAAAGTGGCGGTACCCAAGCATGAATTTTTTGTCAAATACTCTTGTAAGTCGTTTGAACAGAGTTTTGATGAGGCGATGGGCGCAATTGTCAATCAGATCAAACGGCGCAAAGAGAAGCTAGCCGTTTGAGGAGTTGTCATAAAATAACCAAGGGGCCTATGGCCCTTTTTTTGTTTCCGGACCGAAAAAAACTTCCCGGCAGATTTTGTTTCAATTATTCAATTCTCTTACCTTTGCATTCCCAAAAATGGGCCTGCTTTGCTACGCCCATTTTTGAAAGTTCTTTGGTTGGGCGGAAAAATGGTCGAGTTGTTCCGGGATAAGCACCTTCATATCTGATCCAAATGCCGAAGTAGCTCAGTTGGTAGAGCAACTGATTTGTAATCAGTAGGTCGGGGGTTCGACTCCCTTCTTCGGCTCCAAAAGGGGCAGTTTCCAGAGCGGCCAAATGGGGCGGACTGTAAATCCGCTGTCTTTCGACTTCGGTGGTTCGAATCCACCACTGCCCACAGGTTGATCCAATCGGTTTGAATCGAGCATCGGTTCTATTCAAACCCATGTTCACGCGGAAGTAGCTCATTTGGTAGAGCGATAGCCTTCCAAGCTATAGGTGGCCGGTTCGAGCCCGGTCTTCCGCTCATCCACTAAACCCCGATGCATATCGGGTTATGCCGTGGTAGCTCAGGGGTAGAGCACTTCCTTGGTAGGGAAGGGGTCGTGAGTTCGATTCTCACCTATGGCTCAAACAAACTAAACGTCGGTTGTCTGGCGACGAAAATCACAGGCAGAAACATTCAAAACAACCAATTTAAAAACTAAAAAATGGCAAAAGAATCATTCAAGAGGGATAAACCCCACCTGAACGTAGGAACCATCGGTCACGTTGACCATGGAAAAACCACCCTGACAGCCGCCATCACCGATGTTTTGTCAAAAAAAGGTCTGGCGGAAAAGAAGAACTATGATGACATCGATGGTGCTCCGGAAGAAAAAGAGCGTGGTATCACCATCAACACCGCGCACGTGGAGTATGCAACCGCAACTCGTCACTACGCACACGTTGACTGTCCTGGTCACGCGGACTATGTAAAAAACATGATTACCGGTGCTGCCCAGATGGACGGTGCTATTCTGGTGGTGGCTGCTACGGATGGTCCGATGCCACAAACTAAGGAGCATATCCTGCTGGCTCGCCAGGTAGGCGTTCCTCGCATCGTCGTGTTCATGAACAAGGTTGACCTTGTTGACGATCCGGAACTGCTGGATCTCGTTGAAATGGAAATTCGTGAACTGCTTTCTTCTTATGGATTTGACGGTGATAACACCCCAATCATCCAGGGTTCTGCAACTGGAGCGCTGGCTGGAGAAGACAAGTGGGTAGCCAAAATCGATGATCTGATGGCTGCGGTAGATGAATACGTTCCCCTGCCTCCGCGGCTGGTTGATCAGGCTTTCTTGATGAGCGTAGAAGACGTTTTCTCGATCACTGGTCGTGGAACCGTTGCTACCGGTCGTATCGAGCGTGGTAAAATCAAAGTGGGTGAGCCTATTGAGATCGTTGGTCTGCAGGAAAAACCACTTTCTTCTACCGTTACCGGTGTGGAAATGTTCAAGAAATTACTGGACGAAGGCGAAGCTGGTGACAATGCCGGTCTGCTCCTGCGTGGTATTGAAAAGACGCAGATCCGTCGTGGTATGGTTCTTTGCAAACCAGGTTCTATCACCCCACACACAGAATTCAAGTGTGAGGTTTACGTACTGAGCAAAGAAGAGGGAGGCCGTCATACGCCATTCTTCAACAAATATCGTCCGCAATTTTATTTCCGTACAACTGACGTAACCGGTGAAATCACCTTGAATGCCGGAACGGAAATGATCATGCCTGGCGATAACACAAGCCTGACGGTGACACTCATCCAACCTATTGCGATGGAGAAAGGTCTCAAATTCGCGATTCGTGAAGGTGGACGTACCGTTGGTGCCGGACAGGTAACTGAAATTCTGAAGTAATCTTTCAGAAAATCAGGACATAGAAGATAAATCATTATCTTTGTCATACAAACTAAAAGCTGTCCGGTAAGGATGGCTTTTAGTTTCTTTACGGGCATGGTGCAATGGTAGCATACGGGTCTCCAAAACCTTTGATCTGGGTTCGAATCCTAGTGCCCGTGCTGACTAAATGGTCGGTGAATTATTCCGGCATTTCAAATCAACGCATTATGAATAAATTCTTTACATTTCTTCGCGATTCGTACGAAGAATTGATGGATCGGGTCAGTTGGCCCAAATGGTCATCACTACAGCAGTCCACTATGATTGTGATTGGCGCTACTTTGTTGATCATCGCGATCGTGGCCCTGATGGACCTGATTGCCAACAACGCTTTGAAATTTATTTACACAACATTCTAATCGTCATGCAAGCAACACCAGCTGAAACAACCGAAAAGGTTGAAAAAGAGTCGAAGTGGTACGTCTTGCGCGTGGTCAGTGGCAAGGAGCGTAAAGTAAAAGAGTATCTCGACAAAGACATCATCCGCAATGGGTGGGACAAGATCATCAAACAGGTTTTTCTGCCCGTTGAGAAAGTATACAAGGTGCTGAATGGTAAGAAAGTGATGCGTGAGCGGAATTTTTACCCGGGCTATCTGATGATGGAGGTTGCTGACAGAGAGTTGAGTGATGATATCATTCAATACGTGAGCAATGTCAGCAATGTGATGCATTTTCTGACTGATGGTAAAGGTTCCAAAGGCCGTATTATCTGCCTGCGTCGTTCCGAAGTCAATAAGATGCTCGGTAAAATGGACGAGATGAGTGACATTGGCGGCGTGACAATGAGCGAGCCGTTTATCATTGGTGAAACGATCAAGATTATCGATGGTCCGTTCAATGATTTCAACGGCGTGATTGAAGAGGTCAACGACGAGAAAAAGAAGATAAAAGTTCAGGTTAAAATATTTGGCCGGGCCACACCGGTTGAATTAAGTTACATGCAGGTGGAGAAAATCGCCTAATTGGTAACAGCCCCCACTAAAAGCACTAAATCCCTGATTCTTCAGGGATTTTTTTGTTTATTTCGGTTATAGGGTGTAGTTTTGCCGCCCCAAATAGTTCTTTAGGATCCATGTCTGCCAAAGACATGTCTGGGAGTTGTAACCATTGTTGCAACGTTAACACCAAAAACAATTAAAAATGGCCAAAGAAATTACCGGCTATGTCAAGCTCCAGTGTAAAGGAGGACAAGCCAACCCGGCGCCACCTATCGGTCCCGCGCTCGGTTCGAAGGGTATCAACATCATGGAGTTCTGCAAGCAGTTCAATGCCCGAACCCAGGATAAACCCGGAAAAGTGCTACCCGTACTCATCACGGTGTATGCCGACAAATCATTCGACTTTATAATCAAAACGCCTCCCGCGGCTGTACAGCTTATGGAAGCGGCGAAAATCTCCAGTGGCAGTAAAGAGCCAAACCGCAATAAAGTGGGTAAGGTGACCTGGTCACAGATTGAAGAAATCGCCAAAGACAAAATGCCTGACCTGAATGCCTTTACCCTGGAAAGTGCCATGAGCATGGTGGCTGGTACAGCCCGCAGCATGGGTCTGACCGTAGAAGGCAAAGCCCCTTGGGAAAACAACTAATCGTCAACCTGCGCGGATGCTCCGTGCAAAAAAATTTGAAGCATGATATCTAAAAAACGAAAAATAGCCAATGCCAAGGTTGACGCCAATAAAGCGTATTCGCTGAAGGAGGCCTCCTCTTTGGTAAAAGAAATTAATACAACCAAATTCGACAGTTCCGTTGACTTACACGTACGTCTCGGAGTGGATCCCAAAAAAGCCGATCAGGCAATTCGCGGAACCGTTTCGCTGCCACATGGTACCGGTAAAACCAAACGTGTGTTGGTTCTTTGTACACCCGATAAAGAAGCCGAAGCAAAGTCTGCTGGCGCTGATCATGTCGGACTGGATGAGTTTATCAGCAAAATCGAAAGCGGATGGACCGATATCGATGTCATTGTGGCCACACCGGCCGTGATGCCGAAAATCGGTAAACTGGGAAAGGTGCTGGGTCCACGTAACCTGATGCCCAATCCAAAAACCGGAACAGTGACTAATGATGTTGCCGGCGCTATTAACGATCTGAAAGGCGGTAAAATCGCTTTCAAGGTTGATAAAGTTGGAATCATTCACGCTTCCATTGGTCGGGTGAGTTTCTCTCCAGAGAAAATCGCCGAGAATTGCCAGGAATTCATCAATGCCATCATTAAACTCAAGCCTGCCACTGCCAAGGGTACTTACCTGAAAGGCATCAGCATGGCCAGCACGATGAGCCCCGGCATCATGATTGATACGAAAACTGTTCAAAACTAATTAACCATTGCCCCCGGGCTAAAAAATAGTTGTCATGACTAAACAAGAAAAAAATGAAGTGATTGAATTGTTGAAGGGAAAGTTCGCCCAGTACAACAATTTCTACATCACCGATACAGAAAGCCTCACCGTAGAGCAGGTGAGCAAGCTTCGTCGTACTTGCTTCAACAAGCAGGTCGAAATGAAAGTGGCCAAGAACACCCTGATTCGCAAGGCGCTTGAAAGCCTTGATGCCGAAAAATACAGCGGTGTTTACGACTCGCTCCATCGGGTTACGGCGCTCATGTTCAGTGAGAACCCCAAAGAACCGGCCGTTATCATCAGTGGTTTCCGGAAAGAAAACAACCAGGAAAGACCTGTATTGAAAGCAGCTTTTATCAACGGGGATGTGTTTGTTGGCGATAATCAACTCGTTGCCCTTACCAAGATCAAAACTAAGAATGAGCTGATAGGTGAGGTTATTGGTTTGTTGCTTTCGCCGATCCAACGCGTTATTGGTGCATTGGAAAACAAAGAAAACGCCAAAGGTCCACAGCCTGCAGAAGAGACAGCCAATGAGGCTCCTGTTGCTGCTGAAACAGCGGCCCCCGCAGAGGCAGCCCCGGCTCCCGAAGCGCCGGCACCGGAGGCACCAGCCGCCGATGCCGGCGAAGCACCAGCCGCTGAGGCTTAATCAAGATTATTTGTACAAGAAAATAATACCTGGCCGGACGGTAACCAAAAGGCAGAAACAATTTTTTTAATCTCCGCCGGAGTCAAAAAACAATGAAGGCGGTAAAAATGAAACAACATGGCAGACGTAAAATCACTGGCTGAAAGCCTCGTAAACCTGACTGTAAAAGAAGTGCAGGAATTAGCCGATTTCTTAAAAACCGAGTATGGTATCGAACCAGCTGCTGCGGCCGTTGTCGTTAGTGGTGACGGTGGTGGCGGGGCCGCCGCGGTAGAAGAGAAAACTTCTTTCAACGTAATCCTGAAGAGCGGTGGCGCTAACAAACTCGCCGTCGTGAAGATTGTGAAAGATCTGACCGGATTGGGACTGAAAGAAGCGAAAGATCTCGTTGACGGAGCCCCGAAGCCTATCAAAGAGGGTGTTGACAAAGCAACCGCCGAAGACCTCAAAGCCAAGCTCACAGAAGCCGGTGCTGACGTGGAAATCGCTTAATTCGTTTAATTACAAGTTCATTCAACGAGCTGTCTCTACTGAGGCGGCTCGTTTTTTTTGAACAATGTATGCGAGCAGCTATTTTGTTTAACTATAAATATAAAAAGTTAAACAATTATAAACAAGAGTTGCTGGTTTATTTCATCCTGAACCTGTATTTTTCGTAGCATTAGCTGTCTATTTTTTCGCATATCAAAAATCTTACCAAACCCTAAAAAAAAGGGTTTTTTTTAGGGTTTTTCCGATAAAAAAGGGCTAACTTTGCCCTCCCTAAATTCGGGAGGGTATATTGTGTCCCTACCGAATTCAGGTCCTCCACTCGCATAAAAGCCTTTATTTACCTATGTCTTCAACAAAATCAAGCGCTGCTAAAAGAATCAATTTCGGAAAAGTTGAACTTCTGGCAGAGCAGCCCGATCTATTGGGTATTCAGATCCAATCATTCAAGGATTTTTTCCAGTTGGAAACAACCCCCGACAAGCGTAACAACGAGGGTTTATTCCGCGTGTTCAAAGAGAATTTTCCGATCACAGACACCCGGAATATTTTCGTGCTCGAGTTTCTGGATTATTTTGTTGATCCTCCTCGCTATACCATCGATGAATGTATCGAGCGTGGACTGACATACGCCGTGCCTTTGAAGGCAAAGCTTCGGTTGAGCTGTAACGACGAAGAGCATGTTGATTTTCAAACCATCGTTCAGGATGTATTTCTTGGAAACATTCCCTACATGACACCTCGTGGTACCTTTGTAATCAACGGAGCCGAGCGTGTTGTGGTCAGCCAGTTGCATCGTTCACCTGGTGTGTTCTTCGGGCAGTCAGTACACCCCAATGGCACAAAAATTTACTCAGCTCGCGTGATCCCGTTCAAAGGTGCGTGGATGGAATTTGCCACGGATATCAACAATGTGATGTATGCCTACATCGACCGTAAGAAAAAGTTTCCGGTTACCACCTTGTTGCGCTCAATCGGTTTTGAAACCGACAAAGACATTCTGGAGTTGTTTGGAATGGCAGTAGAAATCAAAACTGATAAAAAGACACTTGAAAAACATATCGGCAAACGACTGGCCGCACGCGTCATTCGCTCCTGGGTTGAAGATTTTGTAGATGAGGATACCGGGGAGGTTTCATCCGTAGAACGTAACGAGGTTATTTTGGAGAGAGATGTAGTGATCGATGAGGAGGTGGTTGAACTGATTGTAGAAAACGGAAATAAGAGTGTTTTCATTCAGAAAGAAGAAGTAAGCGGTGATTATGCCATCATTTACAATACCCTGAACAAAGACACGTCCAACTCCGAACTGGAGGCTGTTAAACATATTTACAAGCAGTTGCGTGGTGCGGATGCGCCAGACAATGAAACAGCCCGTGGCATCATTGATAAACTGTTTTTCAGTGATAAGCGGTACGATCTCGGTGAGGTTGGTCGATATAAAATCAATCGTCGCCTGGGATTGAACTTCCCATTGGATAAAAAAGTATTGACAAAAGAGGATATCATCTCTATCATCAAATACCTGGTATTACTAACCAACGGTAAAAGTGAGGTGGATGATATCGATCATCTGAGCAACCGTCGTGTTCGCACGGTGGGCGAGCAGCTTTACGCGCAATTTGGTGTTGGTCTGGCTCGTATGGCCCGTACCATTCGCGAGCGGATGAACGTTCGGGACAACGAAGTGTTTACGCCCGTAGATCTTATTAATGCCCGGACTTTGTCTTCGGTGATTAACTCGTTTTTTGGAACTTCTCAGTTGTCGCAGTTCCTCGATCAAACCAACCCATTGAGTGAAATCACACACAAGCGTCGTATTTCGGCGCTGGGTCCCGGTGGTTTGAGCCGCGAACGTGCCGGCTTCGAGGTTCGTGACGTACACTATTCGCACTATGGTCGTTTGTGTACCATCGAAACACCCGAAGGTCCGAACATCGGTCTGATCTCCACGCTTTGTGTGCATGCCAAGATTAATGAGATGGGCTTTATCGAAACACCCTATCGCAAAGTGGATGGTGGCAAAGTGGACATGAAAAAAATCACGTTCCTGAGTGCCGAAGAAGAAGACAATGTAAAAATCGCGCAGGCGAATATTGATATCGACGAAAAAGGAAACTTCGTAGAAGATCTTATAAAATGTCGTCAAACAGGTGACTTCCCCATTTTGGAGAAAGGGGAAGTGGAATACATGGATGTTGCTCCGAACCAAATTGTTGGTTTGAGTGCTTCACTGATTCCATTCCTCGAGCATGATGATGCGAACCGTGCCCTAATGGGATCAAACATGCAACGCCAGGCTGTTCCGCTGATCCGCCCGGAAGTACCCATCGTTGGTACCGGATTGGAAGGCAAAGCTGCCCGTGATGCGCGTATTCAGGTCCATGCCGAGGGCGATGGTGTTATTGAATACGTGGACGCCAATGAAATTCATGTTCGCTACAAGCGCTCAGAAGCGCAGAAAATGGTCAGCTTTGAAGATGATCTTAAAATTTATAAACTGACCAAATTCGTTCGGACAAACCAGGAGACTTGTATCAACCTGCGTCCGGCTGTTTCCAAAGGTCAAAAAGTGACTGAAGGTGACTTCCTCACCGAAGGGTATGCCACCAAAGGCGGCGAACTGGCACTTGGCAGAAATCTGAAAGTAGCGTTCATGCCTTGGAAAGGGTACAATTTCGAGGATGCCATCGTAATCAGTGAAAAAGTGGTGAAAGAAGACTTGTTTACGTCTATTCATATCAGTGAGTTTGAAACCGAAGTCCGGGATACCAAACTGGGCGAGGAAGAACTGACGCCGGATATTCCTAACGTGAGTGAAGAAGCCACCAAAGACCTGGACCAAAACGGTATCATCCGAATCGGTGCGCATATAAAAGAGGGTGACATCATCATCGGTAAAATAACACCCAAGGGTGAGAGTGATCCTACACCGGAAGAAAAGCTCCTCCGGGCGATCTTCGGTGACAAAGCGGGGGATGCCAAAGATGCTTCTCTAAAAGCACCAAGCGGAACGGAAGGAGTGGTTATCGACAAGAAGCTGTTCCAACGTGCTAAAAAAGATAAAAACACCAAGCTTCGCGAAAAAGCACAACTGGAGAAGATTGAAAAAATGCATGAGAAAAACGAAGCCGACCTGCTCGAACTCCTCATCAGCAAATTACAATCCTTGTTGAAAGACAAAACTAGTCAGGGTGTAACCAATAATTTCGGCGAAGTGTTAGTGGGTAAAGGCGTTAAATTCAACTCCAAGAACCTGGCCGGCATTGATTATCAAAACGTCAACCCATTGGGCTGGACGGGCGATGCCAAGACCGATGATTTCATCAACACCCTCCTGCACAATTACAATATCAAATTCAACGAAGAACTTGGTCGTTACAAGCGTGAGAAATTCAATATCTCCATCGGGGATGAATTGCCCGCCGGCGTACTCAAACTGGCTAAGGTTTTCTTGGCTGTGAAGCGCAAGTTGAAGGTTGGTGATAAGATGGCTGGTCGTCACGGTAACAAAGGTATCGTGGCCAAAATCGTACGCCAGGAAGATATGCCGTTCCTCGAAGACGGAACGCCCGTGGATATTGTACTCAACCCATTGGGTGTGCCTAGCCGGATGAATCTCGGACAAATCTATGAGACCGCGCTCGGTTGGGCCGGCGAAAAACTCGGTGTTCGTTTTGCTACACCAATTTTCGACGGAGCCAGTGTGGAGGAAATCGCTGATAATATCGACAAGGCCGGACTTCCTTCCTTCGGACATACCTTCCTTCATGATGGAGAAACCGGTGATCGCTTCGATCAGAAAGCAACCGTTGGTGTGATCTACATGATCAAACTACACCACATGGTTGATGATAAGATGCACGCCCGTTCAATCGGACCATACAGTCTGATCACACAGCAACCGCTGGGTGGTAAGGCGCAGTTCGGTGGACAGCGTTTCGGTGAGATGGAAGTGTGGGCACTGGAAGCCTATGGTGCCTCCAACATCCTGCAGGAACTGCTTACCATCAAATCGGATGATATCATTGGTCGCGCCAAAACATATGAAGCCGTCGTCAAGGGTGACAATATCCCGCGTGCCGGTATTCCAGAATCGTTCAACGTACTGGTTCATGAATTGCGCGGACTGGGACTTGATCTCAAATTCGATTAATCCCATTGGCTCGTTTCCAAAAACCATTCAAACACAATAACCATACATAGCATTATGGCATTCAAAAAAGAAAATCGTCCAAAATCGGCATTCTCCAAAATTACCATTGGTCTGGCATCGCCCGACACGATTCTGGAGAAAAGCTATGGTGAAATCATCAAGCCCGAAACAATCAACTATCGTACCTATAAACCTGAGCGCGATGGTCTTTTCTGTGAGCGTATTTTCGGTCCGGTAAAAGACTACGAATGTGCCTGCGGAAAATACAAGCGGATTCGATATAAAGGCATTGTTTGTGACCGTTGCGGTGTGGAAGTAACCGAGAAAAAAGTACGCCGAGAGCGGATGGGCCATATCAAACTGGTTGTACCGGTTGTGCATATCTGGTATTTCAAATCACTTCCCAATAAAATCGGATACCTGCTGGGCATGAGTTCCAAGAAATTGGAGTCCATCATCTATTATGAGCGCTACGTGGTGATTCAACCCGGTATTCGGGCGGATAAAGGACAAAATCCGTATGATCTGCTGACCGAAGAAGAATACCTTGATATCCTCGATGCGTTGCCTCGTGAAAATCAGATGTTGCCGGAAGAGGATCCCAACAAGTTTGTTGCCAAGATGGGTGCGGAGGCAGTGCATGCCATGCTCGCCAATCTGGATTTGGATAAATTGAGTTCCGATCTGCGGAATGCAGCCGCCACCGAAACATCCCAACAGCGGAAGGCTGATGCGCTGAAGCGGTTGAGTGTGGTGGAAAGCTTCCGCGAAGCCAACACCCGTATGGTCAATCGTCCGGAGTGGATGGTAATGCAATACATTCCGGTAATTCCACCGGAACTGCGTCCGTTGGTGCCTTTGGATGGAGGTCGCTTTGCTTCATCAGATCTGAACGACTTGTATCGTCGGGTAATCATCCGCAACAATCGTTTGAAG
>Ga0315899_10004265_pt1 | contig 15482 bp, 10 predicted proteins | sample LakEriMetagenome_2_FD_203518 | JGI IMG/M metagenome (GOLD analysis project Ga0315899, IMG submission 203518) | Freshwater fungal communities from buoy surface, Lake Erie, Ohio, United States - Buoy 4 MA112 | ecosystem: Environmental > Aquatic > Freshwater > Lake | place: USA: Lake Erie, Ohio... | reverse complement strand
TGAGGCCGGCTTTGGTGAGGTGGGTGGTGAGGCCTGCGATGCCTGCGAGGATGCCTGCCATGACCTTGTAGGAGGGGTCGGCGGTGCCCATGACATCGAGGGCGAGGAGGACGGCTCCGGCTGGGCGGATGACGGTGTGGAGGGCGTCCCAGAGACTGTCGACCCATGGGACTTTATCGACGAAGGCTTCGAGCAGGAAGAGCAGGAAGGCGATGGTCATGACGGCTGGGTGGGAGACGAAGCCGAGGACGTCTGGTGCGCCGATGGCGTGGAGCCAGCCCATGCGGCCGGCGAGGCCAGCGAGGAAGGTGGTGAGGTAGAGATTGATGCCTGAGAGGAAGGCGAGGCCGAGGGCGAGGCTGAGGATGCTGATGGCGGGCATGGCGGCTAGGGAGAGGGCGGGAGAGGGTCAGGCGAGGCGCCCGAGTTCGCGGGCGCGGAGGGATGCGGCGCGGACGCCGGCGATGAGGGCGGCGCGGAGGCCACCGGATTCGAGTGCGGCGAGCCCGTGGATGGTGGTGCCGCCGGGGCTGGTGACCTGGTCGCGGAGGACGGCTGGGTGGAGGCCGGATTGGAGGACCATTTCTGCGGCGCCGGCGAGGGTTTGGGCGGCGAGGGTGAGGGCTTGTTCTTTGGAGAGGCCTTCGCAGACCCCGCCGTCGGCGAGGGCTTCGATGATGGTGTAGACGTAGGCTGGGCCGCTGCCGCTGAGGCCGGTGACGGCGTCGAGGAGTGGTTCGGGGACTTGGGTGACGGAGCCGACGGCGTTGAGGAGGGAGGAGGCGGTGGCGCAGTCGTCTGGGGAGGCGAGACGGCCAGGGGAGAAGGCGGACGCGCCTTTGCCGATGAGAGCGGGGGTGTTAGGCATCACGCGGATGACCCGGTGGTGGCCGGCGGCGGCTTCCATGGCGGCGAGGGTGACGCCTGCGGCGATGGAGATGAGGAGTTTGGGTGGGAGTTGGTCGAGGGACTGGATGAGGGGGACGATGCCGACTGGTTTGACGCAGAGGAGGACGACGTCGGCGGCGAGGGCTGCGGCGAGATTGTCCGGGGCTTCGAGGATGCCGGGGATGGCGGCGAGTGCGGCGGAGCGAGCGGCGGGGGAGGAGTCGCTGATGGTGATGTCGTGTGGGGCGCAGAGCCCTTGGGTGACGAAGCCCTTGAGGAGGGCGGTTCCCATTTTACCGGAGCCGAGACAGGCGATTTTCATGCGAGGGGCGAGGGGAGGGTCAGAGTTCGTTGTATTTGAGATTCGAGCCGCGGGCCTTGTCTGCGGGGTAGCGGGAGTCGTTGCGGGTGATTTTTTCGTGCATGACGGAGGCGAGGTCGAGGCCGAGATTATCGGCGAGTTCGAAGAGGAGAATGGCTACGTCGGCGATTTCGGAGGCGACCTCATCTTTTTTGGTTTCGGCGCGCTGCCATGATTCCTCGGGGGATTTCCAGACGAAGTGCTGGAGGAGTTCCCCGGCTTCGGCGATGATGGCGACGGAGAGGTCTTTGGGGCTGTGAAATTGCATCCAGTCGCGCGCGTCGCGGAAGGCCCGGATGCGGGCGGTGAGTTCAGCGATCGAGTCCATGGGGTGAGGAAAGCCGTGCTTTTGGGAGGGGGCAACGGGAACCGCGGGGAGTTGAGGGATGACAGAGCAGGGAGGGTGCCAGCGTTGAGGTGGCATGTGCATCCGTTTCTCTCTGTTGTCTGTGCTTGCTGCGATTCCGTTGACCGGGTTGGCTGAACCTGCGTTGAATGCCGGGGCGATGCTGCCGGCGGAGGCGCGACTGGCGGTGGTGGGGGATTCGATCACGGAGCAGAAGCTGTATTCGCGTTATATTGAGGCGTATCTGGTGGCGTGTGCGGGTCGGGCGGACGTGCGTGTGTTTCAGTTCGGGTGGGGTGGTGAGACGGCGGGAGGTTTTGCGGGTCGGGCGGCGAATGATCTGGGGATTTTTCAGCCGACGACGGTGACGTTGTGTTATGGGATGAATGATGGCGGGTACCGGCCGTTTGATGAGAATACGGGGAAGGCTTATGAGGGGTCGATGCGGCGGGTGATGGAGGAATTGAAGAAGGCAGGGGTGAAGCACGTGGTGGTGGGGACGCCCGGGGCGGTGGACACGTTTTATTTCAAGCGGGACAATTTTGCGCCGATGAGCGGTGCGGATGGTTACAATGCGGTGCTGGCGCGGTTGGGTGGGATCGGGAAGCAGCTGGCCGGGGAGTTCGGGCAGGGATTTGCGGATGTGCATCAACCGATGGTTGAGGCGATGCTGAAGGCGAAGCCGGCGCTTGGGGAGAAGTATCATGTTTGCGGCGGGGACGGGTTTCATCCGGATGCGAACGGGCATCTGGTGATGGCGGCGGCCTTTTTGAAGGGGTTGGGGTGTGACGGGAGCATCGGGACGCTGACGATTGATATGAATGGGGCGGCGACTGGGAGTGCGGGGCATGTGGTGACGGGCGGGGGGAGTGGGAGTGCGGAGATTGAGAGCACGCGGTATCCGTTCTGTTTTTCGGGGGATGAGAAGTCGCCGGACGGGACGCGGAGCATTGCGCCGTACATTCCGTTCAACCGGGAATTGAACCGTTACATGTTGACGGTGAAGGGATTGACGGCGGCGCGGGCGAAGGTGGCGTGGGGTGAGGCGACGAAGGAATTCAGCCGGGAGCAACTGGCGGCGGGGATCAATCTGGCGGCGGAGTTCGCGGCGACGCCGTTTGACGGGAATTTCAATGCTTATCTCGGGCAGGTGGGTGAGAAGCAGCAGTTTGAGACGGTGTTGATCAAGCAACTCGTGACCAACTTCCGTGGGTTTGAGGGTGATGCGCAGGCGGATCCGGAGATTGGGGCGGCGTTCAAGACCTTGAAGGAGAAGCTGGCGGGGCGGCAGGCGGCGCTGGATATGAAGGCTCGGGCGGCGCTGGCTCCGGTGAAACATAAGCTGACAGTGACGCCGCTCTGAGTCGGGCCGAGGCGGTGAAAATCGGCTGAGGAACTGCTTCCCATCGGGAGGGGGTGCCCGTAAGGTTCGAGGCCGTGAACCTTGATCCGCAGGAATTGCCGCATCTTGTCGTGGGGGCATGCATGGAAGTGCACCGCCACCTTGGGGCGGGTATGCCGTGCGGGGTGTACCGGGATTGTCTGGCGCAGGAATTGCGGATGAAGGAGATTCTGTTCCGGCGGGATGTGAGTGTGCCTTATCTCTACAAAGGGATGCGGGTGGAGCCGGGGGTGGCGATTGAGTTTCTGGTGGAGGAGATGCTGCTAGTGAGTGTGGTGAGTGCGGATGCGGGGGATGGGCCGTCGATGGAGCGGTTGCGGAGCCTGCTGCGGCTGACGGGGTACGAGGTTGGGTTGCTAGTGAATTTCAATGTGGCGCACCTGAGGGAAGGGGTGCGGCGGATCATTGTGGCGGCGGAGCCGCCGGCGCTGCATTACCGTCAGGATCCGGGGAAGGCGGTGCCGACAGCTCCGGTGTGATGGCAGGGGAATGCGGGTGAGGAGAGGGAAGGCAGGGGAATGGGTGGCAGGGGAATGCGGGTAGGGAGAGGGGTGGTCAGCTTGGTGGGAGATTATGGTGGGGTGGGGAGAATGCTCTGCTCTGCCGCTGCTTCGATAGGGACAGCCATCAGCGTCTTCACGAGGGCTCCGGATTTCGGATCGTAGAAGCGGAGTTGTCCATCGGCTCCGGCGGTCGCCAGATGCGTGCCGTCCCGGCTGAATGCCAGCGTGAACAGGGCACCTCCCGGGGAGGGAATCTGCGCGATCCGCTTTCCATCCGCCGTCGTCCAGATGCGCGTTTCGCCTTTGGCTCCGGTGGCCGCGAGCAGCGCTCCATCCGGCGAAAATGCGATGGCGTTCGCTGCGCCGGAGAGTCGTTCGAATTCGCGCACGGTGCTCTCCTCCTTGTTGTCACCCTCGGCAAGACGTCCGCCGCGTGGTGCGATTTTGTGGAGGCGGATTTGTCCGTTGTCGCTGCCAAACGCGATCAAGTCTTCCGAAGGATGACGCGCCACGCAGAGGAGTGGCTCGCGTGGTTCCGCGATGTCATCGATAAGGTGGCCTGTGGAGACATCGATGAGCTTGATGGCCTTGTCGCGACTGGCGGAGACTAGCCTTGTGCTGTCGCGGCTCCACTCGGTGGCGAAAACCCAGTCGATGTGATTGTCACAGCGCATGACTTCCTTTCCGTCGGAGAGGGCGAACACGCGGACCAGTTTATCTGCACAACCGACGGCTACGCGGCTGCCGTCTGGCGACCATGAGATCCCGAAGAAGCAATCGGTCGAAGCCTTGATCGAGCGCACCTGTTTTTTCCCGGCGACGTCCCATATTTGGACTTCGCCATATTCCGACGGGGCGCCGCCTGCGATGGCGAGCTGTTTCCCGTCGGGGGAAAATGCTAGCGACTCGACCCGGGGGGATTCACCGACGAGCCGACCGAGTACTTGCTCACCATCGCCGCTGCGCAAAATTGCCTCGTGCCAGCCGGAGACGGCGAGGACTCCACCATCTGGCGACCACGCCAGCGAGGCAATCGCGGGAGCGCTGCGATAAACGGGAGGCGCATCGAGATGGTGCGCTGCGCCGGGTTCGGATGGCGTGTCGTCCTTTGCGCCTTCTGCGATCCAGCGCTGGATCGTGGCGACTTCGTCGGCGGTGAGCGGGTCGGAATCCTTCGGCATCTCGGGCTCTGCGCCATCGATTTGGATGAAAAGCTCACTGGCTTCCGGGTGGCCGGCTTTCAGTCCTTCGGCAGTCTTCCCGCCTTTGAGCAGGGCGGCGTGCGTCGTGAGATCAAGCGCGCCCTTCGTCTTGCCCGGCTTGTGGCAACCGACGCAATTTGCCCGCAGAATAGGATAAACGTCGCGGAAGTAGCTGACAGGTTCCGCGCTGATGGTGCTAGCGCAAATCAAAGCGCCTGTGAAAGTGAAGAGGGCTGTTTTCATGGCTGGGCCTTGAGTCGATATTCGTGCCACTCGCCGCTCCGGTCGTTCGCGTCGCTCACCACGATGAACAGCGGCCCGTCGCGTTTCGGGACGATGCTGATTTGCGCGTCGTTTCCGATTCCGGCGGAGTCATCGGCGCTGGAAAGGAGCCGCCCGTCCGCGTCGAAGACCGAGAGAATCGGATCGAGCGCCAACGCACCCGCAGCAGCGGCGACCGCTGTCATCGCGAACGTCTTGCCAGCGTGTCCGTCCACGCGAAAAACGTCCACATCCTTGTCGGCATCGATCCTTCCTGTCATCGGTTTGCCGGTGTCCCACGGCTGCGCTTCCCGGAAACCGTTGTTCGGCTCCTTCTCCCGAGCCTCCGCGTCCTTAGCTACAATGGCGAACTCGCGCGGGATTGTCGTTCCGTCGGGCGTGACTACTTCAAGAGAGATGGTTCTTGCGGTGCAATCTGCCGGCACAGTCACTTCGACGACGAGTTCCTGATCGCCGACGTCGTTTGCTGACAGGCCGTTAGGCGGCGCTGCGTCCTTCTTTTCCTTCACCGAGAGCACCATTGGCGGTGTGCAGCGGATTTCGGTGACGTCCTTCAATTTCAGTCCACGCAGCTGGATTTTCTGCGTCTCCCCGATGACCAGCCGCAAAGGTGCGACCGCGACTATTTTTGGCGGTTCGGGCTTCTTGTCCTCGGCATCCGCGAGAGTCGCAAAAAGACAAATGGCGACGGCGATTCGTTTCATGATGCGTAGAGTTCCCGAACTGGTGCCCCTTCTGTCAGGATGAACGATGGGCGGCCTTCAGGCGTCATCAGCTCGCGATTCGCATCGATGCCCAAGGCGTCGTAAATCGTCCACGCCACATCCGCCGGACGCACCGGACGATCGGTGACGTATGCGCCGTTTTTATCGGTCGCACCGATGACGTTTCCGCCGCGCACTCCGGCGCCTGCGAAGAGCATCGAACCCGCACGGCCCCAGTGATCGCGGCCTGCTTTATCGTTGATCTTCGGCGTGCGACCAAATTCACCCATGCAGACCACGAGCGTGTCTTGGAGGGTGCCACGCTCGTCCATATCGCGGATGAAGCGTGCGAAGCTCTGGTCAAACTCCGGCAACTTCTTGTCGAGTCCTTCGAAGATCTTGTCGTGCATGTCCCAGCCGCCATAGTTCACGGTAACAAAACGGACTCCGGATTCCACGAGCCGCCGGGCCATGAGCAAACTCTGCCCGAACTCCGAGCGACCGTATTCGTCGCGGAGCTTTTCGTTTTCTTTGCTGATGTCGAAGGCCGCCTGCACCTGCGGAGCCAGAATCATCTGGGCGGCCTTTTGCGAGAATTCATCGTAGGTCGCGATCTGGTCGCTCGCGTGGATCTGCGACTGCAAGGTATCGAATGCTTGAAGCAGCGTCCTGCGGCGATCGAGCGTCTGTGGCGTGGTGCTGGCCTGCGAGAGATCGCGCACGCGGAAATCCTTTTCGTTCGGATTGCCGCACTTGAACGATTCGCTGCGCCCTCCAAGCCACGCGCTGCGTCCGAGTTCCCATGTGAACGATGGGTTTTTCGGAATCGCGACATAGGGCGGTACGACGCCGCTGAATCCCGTCTCATGCGCGACCACCGCGCCGATGGCCGGATGATCGCCAAACAATGAACCGAAGCGCCCGCTGAGCACCCAGTTTGTCGCGGTTTCATGATGATCATTTTCGTGCGAACCGCTGCGGACTAGCGCGACTTTATCCATGACCTTCGCCATGTTGGGGAGAAGTTCGGTCACGTTCAGCCCCGGCACATTCGTGGTGATGGATTTGTATTTTCCTCGAATCTGCTCTACCGCGTCGGGTTTTGGATCGAAGGAGTCATGATGCGAAATTCCGCCGCCGAGAAAGACAAGAATGACCGACTTCGCCCGTGCTTTGCCTGCGGCTGCCTTTTCGGAGGCGAGTAATTGTGCCAGCGAGAGTCCTAGCGGAGCCAGCGCGCCGATGCGCAGGAAGTCGCGGCGTGAAGGGCCGGAACAAAGCCGGTGACGGGATGGTGAGAGTGAGAAGTCGAGCATGGCGGCTGCCGGTAAGTGGTTAGTGATTGAAGGCGAACTCCTTGGTGTTGAGCAGAGCCCAGAAAACATCGGCAAATGCCGCTGCGCGTTCCTGCGGTGTGCCTGCGGCGAGCTGCGGGCGAATCGCCGCAAACTCTGCCTCCGTCGCCTTGCGCTGCATTGAGAGCGCGAACAAGGCGTCGGTCGCGGTGCGGTCATCGGCGTCTTTCAGAATGGCGGACAAGCGCCCGTCGGCGGCCGCGATCTGGAGTTGGATTTCATCGCCGTTGTGCAAGTGGAGCAATTGCGGGAGGGTGACCTCTCCTTTGCGTTCGCAGGCGCAGGCAGTGACACGATCGCTGCGCCCGAAGAGCGACAGGAAGTAAGAGCCGACTTGCGGGTCGGGCAACTGGATGGCGCGAAGCCCGAGCGGATAGCCGTCGAATTTCGTGGGAACCCCGGTCGCGGAGGCAATTGCGTCGCTCAACACCTCGGCTGGGAGACGGCGGGCATAGTAGTGCGAGTAAAACCGCATTTCCGATTCATTTGCGGTCAGCGTCTGCGATGAAAGCCCGTAGGCGCGGCTTGTCAGGATGAGCCGCATGATATGACGAAAGTCGAAGTTCGCCTTGCGGAACTCACCGATGAGAACGGACCACAGTTCGCCATTGCTTGGTGGATTGCTAGAACGCAGGTCATCCACGGGCTCCACGAGTCCGCTGCCGAAAAAGTGTTTCCAGACGCGGTTTGCCATCGCGCCGCTGAATTGCTCCGAGTTCAGCATCCATTCGACAAGCTGCTCCCTGGCATCGCGTCCCGGTTCGGGCTTCCATGCGGCGCGGTCGAGCGTCTGCGGTTCGAGCATCATGAAGGTGCGCGGCTGGAAGGCTGCGGGCGGTTTTGCCATGACTTCCGAAAATTGTTTCGTGGCTTCCGCGACATTCTTTCCGCGCTCATCGATCTGCTTTTTGATCTCTTCGCTGGTCATCTTTGCGCTCGTCGCAAATTCGGCGGAAGAAACCTCCGCCAGCTTTGCCTGGGCCTCGGCGACGCGCTTCTTGGCCTCGCGTGCGTCTGGCGTCATCAGTTCCAGTTCCGTCTGGCCCGATCCGGGCGCGGCGCGCTTCATGGACACCTTTCCGAAGAACGCGGCGAAGTGGTAAAAGTCGTCCTGCGTGTAGCGCTCGAGCGGGTGATTGTGGCAGCGCGCGCAGCCGATTCGCGTGCCGAGAAAACTCTGGGCCACGGAATCCGGCAGCTCGCTTTTTTCCACACGATCCATCTCGCCCACGACGGTCGTGAAATACCCCACCGCTGGCTGCGTCACGACATCGCCCTTTGCCAATAGAACCGAGCGGGAAATGTCCGCCCATGATTTCCCGGCAGCGAGTTCCCCGCGCAGCCATGAGTGAAACGAGCGCACTCCCTTCACTCCGCGCACATCGTGGTCACGCTCGCGGCGGTTTTGCAGGATGTCGGCGATTTGGAGGGTCCAGTAGTCCAGCCACTCCGGCCGCTCGACTAACTCCGCAGCAAGCTTCTCGCGTTTGTCCGGTGCGGAGTCCGCGACGAATGACTCGACCTCTGCCATTGTCGGCAACGTTCCGATCGTGTCGAGATAAGCACGGCGAACAAACGACCGGTCGTCCGCGGGCGGCGACGGCGGGACGCGCAAGTCGGCGAGCTTCTTGAAGATCGGACCATCGAGCACGTTGCGGGTCGTTGTGAAATCGGAGCCTGCGACATCGTGCTCGAAAGGCATCGTAAAGCGCGTCACGGCGACCAGCGTCTGGAAATGAACACGCACGACGCCTTCGCCGTGGCGCAGCGCTTTGACCAATCCAGTCGGCTTCACTTTCACCACGCCTTCGTCATTGGAAAAAAACTGCGCGAGCCATGTGACATCGCGCTCGCGGCCATCGGCGAAAACGGCTTTCACTACGAGTTGCTGCGTTTCGCCCGGCTTCAGCGTTTGCGTCCCGCCGGAAATCTCCAGATTCGTCGCGTCTGGTTCTTCCGCCTGCGGACCGATGGCACGACCGGCGACCCAGTCCACGAGCGTCTGCCACTCACGCGAGCCTTTGCGGAATCGAGTGCCGCCTTCATGGACGACACCGCCGCAGGCCTTTTCGATGAGGAGACTCTGCTCGGGAAATGCGTAGTTCACGCGACGCCCGTTCACGTCTTTTGTGATCCAGTCATAGTCCCATTCCGCCGCAAAGCCGCGCAGCGACAGCTTGAATCCGTTCTGCCCCGAGAGCTTCCCGTGGCAGCTGCCCGAGTTGCAGCCCGCCTTGGTCAGCAGCGGGAGCACGTCCTGTCGAAACGAAGGGACTGGCGCGTCGGCCGCGGTGCCGCCAGCCGTCGCGAAGATGAGCGCGGCGGCGATGGACGAGCAAAAGGGAACGCGGGAAGTCATGATCGGGTCAAAGCAATACGTCATGGAGCCGCCTTCCTTAGCGTGCGGCTGCCTGCGAAAACTCGGGGGGCAGCGGATGCTTCGTGGCGGTGCGTGAATCGGGGGCTTGGGGGGCAGCGGGCGGATTGGGGGCGGCGGGAGGAATAGGTCTTATGGGGCTGATAGGGCCAATGGGCGGCGGGTGAGGGATGGGCGCAGGCGAAGGGGCGTGCGGGATTGGAGTTAGGGCGCCCTTTCAGGGCTTGGGGAATTTTTTCTGGATGAACCTGGGGCGTTGCCCCAGGCTGGTATAGGTTGTCCCTTTGGGCCAAGCGGATGAGGGCGCTTTACAGGTGAGCCTGCCTGGATTATTTGAGGTGGGCTGAGGGCGAGCCCATCGGGCGCATGATCAGATCCTGTCAGTTAGAAGCGGTGCTAACAGATATGATTCGTCTGAAAGGCACCGTCTTTTTCCGGGTTTCTGGCTGGGCGGGGTAGTGAAGGAAGTGGAAAGTGGTCCGACTGGGCAACGATTCCAACGGCCAGGTTCCGGGCGGGCGGAAAGATGGCCCCCGGGACCATTGGCGGGGCAGGGGCAATCACTTGCCCTGCACGAGGGCGGTCTGGGCACCATCGGTGGCATCATGGCGGCCACCGACGCCGGTAGGGTCAGGCGGTTGCCAACTCCCATGACAATCCGAATCGTGTCAGGAACTTTTTCACGCGGTCGGTGTCGTTGGGTTTTTCCTTGGCGGCGCGGGTGACGGAGAAGAGGCGGCGGCCGGCTTCGGCCATGGTGCGGGACTGGCGGCAGGTGCGGATGACGTGGGCCAGCTGGACGAGATCGAAGGAATCGAACTTGTTGGTGTAGTCTGTGCCGAGGAGGTTTGAGAGCAGGGCTGCATCATTGTCGGTGGGGGCGGTGGCGGGCCGGGAGAGCTTGGTCCAATGGGACTGGAGCAGGGCGGTTTCGGATTTCACCAGTGCTTCGGTGATGCGTCCTTTTTCCGCGAGGGTGGCCATGCGGATCATGACGGCATTGAGGTCGCGGAAGTTGCCCTGCCATGTGGCTTCCGGGCTTTGTGCGAATGTTAGGAAAGCCTGCCTTGCTTCGCGGTTCAGGCTGATTTTGCGGCCGAGTTTCTGGGAAGCCCGGTCGAGTTCGTAATCGAGATTGGGCCCGATGTCCTCGCGGCGTTCTGCGAGGCCCGGGAGGGCGAAGGTCCAGAGATTGATGCGGGCCTGGAGGTCCTCGCGGAATTTCTGCTGCTTTACCAGTTCATGAAGGTCCCGGTTGGTGCCGGCGATGAGTTGGAAATCGCTCTGCACGGTTTTGTCGGAACCGAACGGAGAGAATACTTTGTCTTCAACGGCACGGAGGAGCATGGCTTGTTCGTCCGGGCCAAGTTCCCCGATTTCATCGAGGAACAGCAAACCGCCATCGGCTTCGCGCAGCACCCCGGTGCGGTCGGTCATGGCTCCGGTGAAGGCCCCCTTCACGTGGCCGAAAAGAGTGCTCATGGCCGAATCGCCGCGGAGGGTGGCGCAGTTGATTTCCACGAACTTTCCCTTCAGGCCGCAGCGCTGCCGCCGCAGTTCGCAGATACGGCGGGCGAGTTGGCTTTTGCCGGCTCCGGTGGGGCCTGTCAGCAGCATGGGTTCCTTCGACCGCAGGGCTACCTGCTCGATCATGCCGATGAGCGCGTTGAACTGGGCATTCTTCGTGGCGATGCCGCTTTTCAGCAGATCGCGGGCTTCGGTCTGTTCTCTGGCGAAGCGCGTGGCGAGCCGGTCGTAGCGGGAGAGGTCGAGATCGATGATGTCGAACTTGCCGAGGGCCTTGTTGTCCTTTGGCGCGCGATGGTTTGGTCCGGTCTGGAGCAGTCGGGCGGGCAGACGGCCGGTTTCAGTCAGGAGGAAGAGGCAGATCTGAGCGACGTGAGTGCCGGTGGTGATGTGGATGAAGTAGTCTTCCTTGTCAGGATCGAATGGATAGGACTCGGCAAAGGTCAGGAGCCCGTCGTAAACGCTTTCGAAGTCCCATGGATTCGCGCCGAGCGAGATCACGTGCGGGCGGACCTCGGTGTGCGGCGAGCAGGTCCGCATGTCGTTGACCACAAAATCGGCCAGGGGTGTGAACCGGTGCTCGTACAGCAATTCAAACCGGTCCACTGGCCATGTTTTCTGCAGCACCGCCCCGAGGGAAGGCCGCCACATGGTCCACCGCTCGTCGTGCTTGATCCCGTCGAGTTTGGTCCCGAGCAGGCCGAGCACGACCCGGGGCTTCTGCGGAGGTGCGGTTTTAGATAAAGTACTATCCATGGAGATAGAATACTGCACTTCCGGCGGGGTGCTGAAAAATCACCGGAATCTTTTTGGAATCTGTATATCATTGGTGATGAATGGGTTGCGTGAGACGAGGAATTTCCGGAAACCATTTGGCACGCGTCGAGCATTCTTAGGTGCAGCATCCAACGAAAGGAAAACCACCATGAACCCAACGCTCTTCAAGACCGGCTCCGGCAGACTTCCTGCGGCCGATGCCCTCAATGAGGCCGGTGGCAAGGCCTACGCGCTCGGGCCGGAGTTGGCCCTTGCCCAATACGCCGCGACCGGATGCCTGAACGGGACCTTCTATGCCAGCGCGGAGACGCAATTGGACATGCTTCTGAAGATGGCTTCCGCGTGCGACGCTGCGTTTGTGGCGAAGACAGCGGTGTTTGCCCGGCAGCGTGGGTTCATGAAAGACGTGCCAGCGCTGCTGGCGGCCCACCTTGCCCAGCGCGATCCCGGGCTGCTCCGCTTGGTTTTCGACCGCGTGATCGACGATGGCAAAATGCTGCGCAACTTCGTGCAGATCGTCCGCAGCGGAGTCACGGGTCGCAAGTCCCTCGGTACCGCGCCGAAGCGGTTGGTCCAGCGCTGGCTGACGGCCAGCACCGACGATCAACTGTTCCGCGCCAGCATCGGCCAGAAGCCTTCGCTCGCGGACGTGGTCAAGATGGTCCACCCGAAGCCCGGATCGCCCCAGCGTCAGGCCCTCTATGGATGGCTCTGCAGCCGCAAGGTGGAAGCACAACTGCTCCCGCCGCTGGTGCAGGCATTCGAGGCATTCAAGGTGTCCCGCGATGCCGCGGCAGTGCCCGACGTGCCGTTCCAGATGCTGACTGCGCTGGACCTCGGCTCCGCTCACTGGGCGCAGATCGCCCGCACGGCCTCGTGGCAAACCACGCGGATGAACCTGAACACCTTTGCCCGTCACGGCGTCTTCGCTGATCCCGATCTAACGCGCCTGATCGCTGAGCGGCTGCGCGATCCTGAGAAGGTGCGCAAGGCCCGGGTGTTTCCCTATCAACTGCTGGCGGCCTTCATCAACGTCTCGGCGGAAGTTCCGGGGGAAGTGAAGGAGGCGCTTCAGGACGCCATGGAGACGGCCACGCAGAACGTGCCGTCCATCGCGGGCAAAGTCTGGATTCTTCCTGACGTTTCGGGTTCCATGCAGTCGCCGGTCACCGGTCAGCGCGCCGGATCCACCACGGCGGTGCGGTGTCTCGATGTGGCATCGCTGGTGACTGCCTGCTTCCTGCGAAACAACCGCGGGGCGGAAGTGCTGCCCTTCACGGACCGGCTGGTTCCTGTGGAGCTGAATCCCCGCGACAGCGTGATGACCAACGCGGCCAAGCTGGCGGCTTTGCCTCCCGGCGCGACCGATTGTTCGGTCCCGCTGGCGGAGATGAACCGGCGCAAGGCCCATGGGGATCTGGTGGTGATTGTCTCGGATAACGAATCCTGGGCAGGCCGCCAGACTGGTCCGGCCACGGCGCTGATGATCGAGTGGGCCGCTTTCAGAAAGCGGAATCCGGGGGCAAGGATGGTTTGTCTCGACATCCAGCCGAACGCCAGCACCCAAGCCCCGGAACGGGCGGACGTGATGAACATCGGCGGGTTCTCGGACTCGGTTTTTGAGATCATCGCCTCGTTCGCCGACGGCACCCTGCGGGCCGACCACTGGGTCGGCGTCATCGAAGAGACGGTGCTTTGAATGAGAAGGGAGCCCCGTGCACCCTTCCTGTGCGGGCCGAATGCCTGGCGTGACTACATCACCATTGTCACACCAACCAACTCGTCGGCCCACCCTTCAACTCAAACCAATCGGAAACACCATCAAAAAGCCCGTGGCGAATGCCCGGCGGAACTACACTTTGATAAAGTTGCGGACGGGGGTTCGATTCCCTCCAGTGCCCTTGAGGCACTGTAGCTCAGCGGTTAGAGCGCAATGTTCGGCCAATTCCTTGTCGTCACTTTTTTTGATGTTCTGTTTTTTTCAAGTATTTGCGGTGAATGCAGGAGATACTCCATTTGTGTTGCAGGTTCGAGTCCTGCCTGAGTCCCCGGACTCCGTAGCTCAGCTGGTAGAGCAAAATGTTTCTCCGTCCACTCGTCACCGCGCTTTTTCCCGCAACCAGCCCCTTTTCGGTGAATGCAGATGAAACTACATCGGTCGCAGGTTCAAGTCCTGCCGGAAACCCTCGGGTTGCCGTAGCTCAGAGGTAGAGCAAAACGCGGGTTACGATTCGCGTGTTCCGTTTCATCAATCTTGTCACCGATCTTTATCCGATCTGATCTTCATGAACCCACCCACCATCCATGCCACTGGTCCTGCCGAAGGATTTATCCCTCTGCGTGATTCCTCGGGCAAGCCCATCACCGTGATCGGAACGGATCCGATCCGATCTGGTTTCGATGCCGCTTGCCTGCAGCAGGCGCTGAACTGCCGCATGGCACCGGGGGTCACTGACGTAGTCCTGAACCCGGATGCTCACTCTGGTTATGGGGCGCCGATTGGTTGTGTCATGGTGTCGCCGACGCACATCTACCCGGGCCCTGTGGGTGTGGATATCAAGTGTTCGATGAGCCTGCTGCAACTGGATCTGCCTGAGGAACACGTCCTGGACCGCGCGGTCCGCCGGGCGCTGATCAATGCGATCGTGGAACGAACTCCGACGGGTGCCGGACAGGGGCAGCGTTCAGCAAAGAAGTCGCGTGCGGTGAGCCGTTCCCTCGGATTCCAGGCTGTGACTGAAGGCGCGAGCGAGGCGGTGTGCCGTGCGCTGGGGATCCCGCCGGAGTGGGCGCTGCGTTGTGAGGACGCGGCCCACGTGGGGCACGATGAAACGACCGGGGCACTAGCCGAACGCATGGAATGGAACCTCGCCCATGACCGGATGCGGAACTTTGACGACAAGATGCGTCAGTTGGGATCCTATGGAGGAGGCAATCACTTTGGGGAATGTGAAGCGGTGCGCCTCTCCGATGACCCGAGTGTGCAGCGGGCGGCCGAAGTCTTCGGCCTGCGCGACCGGAATGTCGCGTTCCTGAGCCACTGCGGGTCGCGCGGGTTTGGGAATGTGCTGGCGCAGAACCAGTTCAAGGACCTTGAGCGCAAGTTCGAGAAGTGGAGCACGCCGTTTCCGGCTGCCGACAAGAAGCTGGTTTACGCCCCGCTCGGAACGCCCGAAGCCGATGCCTATCTCAACGACATGGCCCTTGGTGCCAACTTTGCGACGGTGAACCATCTGCTGATCAATGCTCTGGTGCTGGAAGCCTTTCAGGAAGTCCTGCCGGGCGTCACGGGCCGCCTTGTGTATTTCATCAGCCATAACATTGCGCGAAAGGAAGTTGTGGAGAACCAGATGGCATGGGTGCACCGCAAGGGGGCGACCCGTGCGGTTCCGGGCGGGCATCATTCGCTGGCGGGCACACCGTTTGCCGAGACTGGGCATCCGATTCTGCTGCCGGGCAATCCGCGCGATGGCTCCGTGGTCATGGTCGCGCAATCCGGGGCATCCAAAACCTGCTGGTCTGTCAACCATGGGGCAGGCCGCGCGATGGGCCGCAAAGCGGCGGCCCGCGCCCTCGACCAGAAAGCGGTCGATGCCGGGATGGACGCCATGGACATCCTATCCAACTGCCGCCAATACCCGATTGATGAATCTCCCGATGCCTACAAGGACTTTGCGGAGGTCCTGAAGAGCGTGGAGGGGGCGGGGTTGGCCAAACCCGTGGCGACGTTGAAGGCGCGGTTTGTCATCAAGGACAAC